>Ga0183260_10002886_pt1 | contig 14044 bp, 13 predicted proteins | sample AntDrymUQ4972206_2_FD_129768 | JGI IMG/M metagenome (GOLD analysis project Ga0183260, IMG submission 129768) | Polar desert sand microbial communities from Dry Valleys, Antarctica - metaG UQ497 (22.06) (version 2) (version 2) | ecosystem: Environmental > Terrestrial > Soil > Desert | place... | reverse complement strand
TGGCGGGCCCGCACCAACCGGGCCACGCCCGTCCCGGCCGGGGCACCGGTGCGCGTCGTCGCCATCGACGGCGTCACGTTGGAGGTCGAGCCGCTCGACGGCGCCGCCCGCGATCATCGGGAGCACCGTTCGGACCGCTCGCCCGAATCGCGTGACGCCTGACCGGTGACGGCCTCGTAAACCCCGTGTGAACACCGCCCCGGTGGGATTGAACGGCGGCGGCGGACTTTCTACCGTGCCCGTCGTGGCCGTGAACCTCACCGAGTGGCAACAGTGGGCGGCGTGCAAGGCGCACCCTCTGGCCGCCGACTTCTACCCGCCGTCCCGCACCGAGCGCAAGCACGAGCGCCTCGCCCGGGAACGCCGCGCCAAATCGGTGTGCGCGGCCTGCCCCGCCCGCGCCGCCTGCCTCGACTACACCCTCGCCGTCGACGAGCGCCACGGCGTGTGGGGCGGCCTGTCCAGCGACGAGCGCCGCGCCATCCCCCTCACCGCCTGACCGGCTGGAGGCGGGGGCCGCCGATGCGGACGTCGCCGCGGCGGCGGGTGATGCCCCGGGCATCGAGCTCGGCGGCCAGGGCCAGCGCGTACTTGCGGGTGACGCCGGCGGCGTCGCGGAGCTCGGCCATCGTGAAGCCGTCCGGTCGTCGCGCCAGTAGCTGGGCGGCGACGGCGGCGGCCGTGTCGACGGCGCCGGCGTGGAACCAGAGGCCGTCGCGCTCCACGAGCACGCCCCGGCGCTGCAGCGTGCGCAGCTCGGCGGGACCGATGCCGGCCGGCGGGTCGGGCCGCAGGCCGGCGGCGGCGAGGGCGGCAACGGCGGGGTGGGCAACCAGCGGGTCGGCGGCGCCGGCCGGGCGGGCGCGCCCGTCGGCGATCTCGACGTCGTCGAACGTGGCGAGCAGCGCCCGCTGACGTTCGTCGAGCCGGGCTACCTCCAGACCCTCGGGCCCGGCCGCCTCGACGGCCGCCGCCAGCTCGGCGACGGCGCCGGTCCGGACGGCCGGGTCGACGACCCAGCGCCCCACCTCGGCCGCGCGCCGCTCGCCGGTCAGGCGCTCCAACTCGTCGGCGTCGACCCAGCCGCGCTCGGCCACCACCCGGGCCACCGAGCGGTCCGGCGCCGCCCGCGACGCCCGCCGCACCGGCTCGACGTCGAGGATCTCGCCCCCGCCGACGGTCTCGTCACGCCCGCTCTCGCGCAGCACGAAGCGATCCCCGGGCAGCAGGGGCAGGCCGACGGGAAGGTGCAGCCGAACGAGGCCCCGGAACCCCGGCGCGACCGAGTCGGGGCCGAGCACCCGCAGCCGCACCGGGTGCTCGCCCGAGCCGACGTAGGCGACGTAGGCCCCGCGCCGGGACACGTTGTGGTCGAGCGCCGTCAGCACGTCCAGGGCGGCGTCGACGGTGTTCGTGACGTGCCAGCGGCCGGCGGCGACGACGGCGTGGCCGCGATCGACCTCGGCCGGATCGACGCCGGCCAGGTTCAGGGCGACGCGATGCCCCGGGCCGATGCTGCCGACGTCACGCCCGAGCGTCTGCACGGCGCGAACGCGCACGGCCCGGCTGCCGGGCTCGACCGTCAGCGTGTCGCCGGCCCCGATGCCGCCCCCGGTGAGCGTGCCTGTCACGACGGTGCCACTGCCGGCGGCGCTGAACGATCGGTCGATCCACAGCCGGGCCCGGTCCCGGTCCTGCGCGGCCGGCACCCGGGCAACGAGGGCGTCGAGGGCGGCGGTGAGGTCGTCGAGCCCGCGGTGCGGCCCGACGGCCGGCACGGCCAGCGGCACGATCGGGGCACCGGCGAGGAACGTGCCGGCCACGCGGTCGGCCACCTCGAGGGCGGCGAGCTCGACAGCCTCGTCGTCGTCGAGCTGATCGATCTTCGTCAGCGCGATGACGCCGGCGCCGATGCCGAGGAGCTGGAGGATGCGCAGGTGCTCCTCGCTCTGCGGCTTCCACCCCTCGGTGGCAGCGACGACGAACAGGCAGGCGTCGACGGCGCCGACCCCGGCGAGCATGTTGCGCAGGAAGCGGACGTGACCAGGCACGTCGACGAAGCTGATCGCCTCGCCCGACTGGAGCGCGAGGTGGGCGAAGCCGAGGTCGATCGTCAAGCCCCGCCGCTGCTCCTCGGCCCAGCGGTCGGGGTCGGTGCCGGTGAGGGCGCGCACGATCGACGATTTGCCGTGGTCGACGTGGCCGGCGGTGGCGACGACGCGCACCACTACTCCAACGTCGAGTAGGCGGTGCGGCGATCGTCCGTGCGGTCGCCGCCGACGGCCGCGACGACGGCAGCCAGATCGCCGAGGTAGTCGTCGATCACCGCCACATTGGCGTTGCTCACGGTGGCGTGCAGCGAGTCGGGCGGGCCCTGGCGATCGAGGTACCAGCCCCGTGCGGCCAGCCCGTCGCCGACGGCGAAGGCGTCGACCGGGGCGCTCGCCGGGTCGGCGGCCATGGCGACGAGGTGGAGATCGCCCTCCCCGAGCACCCGCACGCCGTCGACGGCAGCGATGCCGGCGCGCATCGCGTCGGCGGCAGCCAGCGTGCGGCGGGTCAGCTCGACGTACCCGTCAACGCCGAGGTGGGCCATCACCGCCCACGCTGCCGCCATCGGCAGCCCGGAACGGGTGCCCTGCAGGTTGGGCGACGCGTAGAAGCCGCCGAGCCATCCGTCGAAGACGAACGTCTGATGGCGGCGCAGCTCCTTCGTCCGGTAGAGGATCACCGAGGCGCCCTTCGGCGCGTAGCCGAGCTTGTGGACGTCGGCCGAGATGGAGTGGACGCCCTCGACCCGGAAGTCCCACGGCGCCACGTCCCGGCCGAGACGCTCGGCGAACGGCAGCACGAACCCGCCCATGCAGGCGTCGACGTGGCAATGGGCACCGACGCTGGCGGCCAGCTCGGCGATCGCCGGGATCGGGTCGACGACGCCCTGCGGATACTGCGGCGCCGACCCGACGACCAGCACGGTGCGATCGTCGACGAGACCGGCCATCGCGTCGACGTCGACCCGCCAGTCAGCGTCGACCGGCGCGACGCGGATCTCCATGTCGAACAGGTGGGTCGACTTGTGGAAGGCGGCGTGGGCGCTCTCGGCCACGACGACGACGCCGTCGGTGATGCCGCGCTCGGCCCGGGCCCGCTCGCGGGCGGCGAGGACGGCGCACTGGATCGACTCGGTCCCGCCGCTGGTCAGGAAGCCAGCGGCCGTCGCCGGCCCGCGAAGCAGCCCAGCCGTCCACCCGACGACCTCCGACTGGATCCGGCCGAGGGACGGAAAGGCGGCCGTGTTGAGGGCGTTGTCGTGGAGGTAGAGCCGAGCCGCCTGCTCGGCGACGTCATGCACGCTGGGACCGCCGTCATAAACGAGCCCGAACGCGCGGCCGCCGGCCCAGTCGACGTCGTCGGCCCGCCGTGACCTCAGCTCGGCGACGACGTCGTCCACGTCACGTCCCGCCGCGTGCAATTCCACGCCGGGATCTTCGCGTACGGACCCGAGCGAGTGACCCTTCAGCTCCAACAGCCCGGAACCGTGAGCGGATCGTGCGGACTTCGGCACGCTGGCCTCACCGTTCCGGCGAGTTCGAGGAATCAGCGCAGCGCGGCGGCGATGGCGGGGTCGTCGGCCGCGTCGACCGCCCGGAGGTCGAGGAAGGTGGCGCCATCTCGGGCGCGGGCGATGATCGGCGTCGGGGCCGACCGCAGGCGGGCGACGTGGTCGCCGGCGAGGCGGATGCCCGCCGACGAGATGATCGTGCCGGGCGCCGAGCCGGCGCCGGGAACGGCGTCGAGGTCGACGACGTCGCCGACGCCCGACTCGGCGGTGATCGCGGTGGCTCGGCGGCGCAGCTCGTCGACGCTGGCGGCGGCGTGGCGCCAGAACGGCACGGTGGTGCACACGTCGCGGCGCAGGTAGGCCACGGCGAGATCCTGTAGAGCGGCCAACACGAGGCCACCCGGGCGGAGCGCCCGAGCCAGGGGGTGGGCGGCACAACGGGCGACGAGGTCGGCCCGGCCGGCGACGATCCCGGCCTGGGGCCCGCCGAGCAGCTTGTCGCCGCTGAACGTCACCAGTGCGGCACCGGCGGCCAAGGTCTGGCGGGCCGCCGGCTCCCCGGACAGCCAGGCCGGCGGCGGCCCCGGCCACCACGGCGTCGTGGCATCGAGCAGCCCGCTGCCGATGTCGGCGACGACCGGCACGCCGAGCCCGGCCAGCTCCTCGACGGACGTGTCCTCGACGAAGCCGTCGACCCGGTAGTTGCTGGGGTGGACCTTGAGGACGAGCGCGACGTCGGCCCCCGCCCGTTCGAGCGCCCGCTGGTAGTCGGCGAGGCGGGTGCGGTTGGTCGTGCCGACGTCGACGAGGCGGGCGCCGGACTGCTCCATCACCTCGGGCACGCGGAAGCCGCCGCCGATCTCGACGCTCTCGCCCCGGCTGACGGCGACGTCGCGGCCGGCGGCCAGCGCGGCCAGGACGAGCAGGACGGCGGCGGCGTTGTTGTTGACGACGATCGCCGCCTCGCTGCCGGTCAGTCGGGCCAGCAGTTGGCCGACGGCCCGCTGGCGCGACCCCCGCTCCCCCGTCACCAGATCGAGCTCGACCGACTGGGCCCTGGCCTCCTGGTGGTGGGCCAGCGGCGCCCGGCCGAGGTTCGTGTGCAACAACACGCCGGTGGCGTTGATGACGGGCGTCAACAGTCTGCGCCGGACCGCCTCGGCCCGGGAAGCGGCGTCCTCGACGGCGCCGTCGGCGATGGCGGACCGGGCCACGTCGACCAGCAGTGCGTGGGGCAGGCCGGTCCCGGCCAACGAGCGCGCCAGTGCGTCGACCGAGGGAGGACGCGACGCACCCGACACGACCCCATTGTCCTCCACCCGAGTGTCGACGACCACCCGAGGATGGGGATGGCATCGTGGGGTGATGCCGTTGCCCGTGCCCGTCGTGCGCCTCGACCCCGAGCTGCCCCTCCCGGCCTACGCCCACCCCGGCGATGCCGGGCTCGACCTGCACGCCCGCACCGACGCCCACCTGCCCGCCGGCGGCGGCCGCCAGCTCGTGCCGACGGGCATTGCCGTCGCCATCCCGCCCGGTCACGCCGGGTTCGTGCTCGCGCGCAGCGGGCTCGCCCTGCGCCATGGCCTCGGCGTCGTCAACGCGCCGGGCCTGATCGATGCCGCCTACCGGGGTGAGGTGCAGGTGATCCTCGTCAACACCGACCCCGACCAGGACTACACCGTGCACCGGGGCGACCGCATCGCCCAGCTCGTCGTGCAGCGGGTCGAGGAAGTCGCCTGGCACGTCGTCGATGCCCTCGACGGCGACGACCGCGGCGGCGGCTTCGGGCACTCCGGGCGCTGACCGAGCTACTTCCAGGCGAAGACCGGTTGCTCGAAGGCGTCGACGGGGTCGGGGCGGCCCTCCAGCGCCAGCCAGCGGGTCTGCACGAGCACGGCGCCGGTCGGGGCATGGATCAGGTCGTGACCGAGCGGCACCTGCACGACGGCCCGGTCGCTCTCCGGAATCGACACGAACCGGGGTGAGTCGTCGCGCAGCAGCTGGTGCAGCCCGACCCGATAGGCGGCCAGGACCTCGCCCGGCTCCGGGCGCAGCTCGAGGCGCCCCCCACCCCACACCACGACGGGCGTGATGACGTAACCCGAACGCGTCGGGTAGTCGTCGAGGCGACCCAGGACCGCCGCCGGCGGGAGGCGCACCCCGAGCTCCTCGTCGAGCTCGCGCAGCGCCGCCTGCTCCACCGACTCACCCTCGTCGACGCGCCCGCCCGGCAGCGCCCACTGCGAGGCGTGCCGGTTGAGGCCGGCGGCACGGCGACACAGCAGGAAGGCAGCGCCACCGGACACGTCGACCATCCGTCCGTCAAGGCCTGACCCCGAGCCGCCGGGCAGGTCGTCATTGCGTAGGTCCTCGAACAGGTACGGGTCGACTCGGTCCTCGCCCTCGTCCGAGTCGACGAGCACGACGGCCACGGCGGCGTGACGGCGCTCGTCCAGCGTGACCTCCCGGCGGCGGTGTCCGGCCAGGTTGGCGCGCACTCGCTCCCAAAGCTCGTCGGTGTAGGGGATCGGGTCCGGCACGGCCATCCGGGCATTCTCGCCGTCCGGCCCCTCGCCGATCCGAGTCGGAGCCGAGCCGACAGCGAGGCGACCAATCGTGACGGCCGGCTCGTTTCGGTGACCGGCGCGATGGGCGACCTCTTCGGCTCGAAGCCACTCGGGCCGGTACCGTCGCCGGCCGTGCTGCACCGCGTGCTCGATGACGACACGCCGGCGGTGATCCGCGACGACCTCGTCACCGTGACGGTGGCCCGGCTGACCACGAACGCGGCCTACCGCTTCGCCCCGCCGTTCATCGCCACCATCGCCCGCGGGCTCGACGTGTCGATCGCCGAGATCGGGGTGGCGCTCGCCATCAGCGACGTCTGTGGCTTGTCGTCGCCGCTGATCGGCCGGGTCGTCGACCGCGTGCCGCGGCGCTGGTCGATGACCGGCGGGCTCGTCGTGATCGCCGCCGGAGCCGCAGCCGCCGCACTGAGCACCGGGTTGGTGATGTTCACGGCCGCGCTGCTCATGATCTCGCTGGCCAAGATCGTGTTCGACGTCGGGCTCGGGGCGTGGATTGCCGACCACGTGGCGTACGCGCGGCGCAGCCGCATCGTCGGCATCACCGAGACGTCGTGGGCCCTGGGCCTCTTGGTCGGCGTCAGCGCGATGGGGCTGCTGACGACGATCTGGTCGTGGCGGGCCGGCTACTTGGCGGCGATGGCCGCTGTCGGGGTGATGGCCGTCGTCGTCGGCCGGCGCATCCCCACCGAACGCACTCGGGTCCACCTCGACGGCGCGCCCGTCGTCGGCCGCCTGCCCCTGGCCGGATGGCTCGCCGTCGCCGGGATGTTCGGGCTGATGTCGTCGGCCCAGTCCCTGTTCATCACGTTCGGCCCGTGGTTGGAGGACGAGTTCGGGTTCACCACCGCCGGACTGGCCGGCGTCGCCTTCGGGCTCGGCGCTGTCGAACTCGTCGCCTCGTCCATGTCGGCGGCCCGCACCGACCGCTGGGGCAAGGAGCGCAGCGTCGTCGGCGGTGCGCTGGTGATGATCCCGGCTGCGCTGGCCCTCGCCGTGTTCAACGAGCATCTCGCCGTCGGCCTCGTACTGCTGGCGATCTTCATCGCCGCGTTCGAGTTCTCGATCGTGTCGGCCTTGCCGATCGGGGCCGAGCTGGTCGCCGGCGCGCCCGGACGCGGCATCGGCACGATGATCGCCTGCGGCACCGTCGGGCGAGCGCTCATGGCGATCCCGGCGACGCGCCTCTACGAACGCCACGGCATCGTGCCGGCGGCCCTCCTCGGCGCGGCCACGGCGCTGGTCGCCGGCGGCGCGATGTTCGCCCGCCGCCGGGCCCTCGACCGCTGATTCCCGAGTACCCAACGCCACGCGAGTACCGACGGCGCACCCCCACCACGTTCCATACTCGGGCCCGGGCAGAGCCTAGGTAGCGTCGGCGGCCGATGCGCCACGTCGTCTGTCACGAGTACGGACCACTGGACGGTCTCCGGGTCGTCGAGGCGCCGGACCTCGTCGCCGGCGCCGGCGAGGTCGTGGTCGACGTCGAGGCAGCCGGCGTCAACTTCGTCGACGCCCTGATCTGCCAGGGCCGCTACCAGGTCAAGACGCCGACGCCGCTCACGCCCGGGTCGGAGATCGCCGGCACGGTGCGGGCGATCGGCGAGGGGGTCACCGGCGTCGACGTCGGCGCCCCCGTCCTCGCCCTGCCGGCCATGGGCGGCTACGCCAGCCAGATCGTGCTGCCGGCCACGGCCGTCATTCCGATGCCCCCGGGCCTGTCGGCGGGCCGGGCTGCCGGCCTCGTGCAGAGCTACGCGACGATGCGCTACGCCTACCTGCAGCGCACGACGATCACGCCGGGCGAGTGGGTCGCCGTGCTCGGCGCCGGCGGCGGCATCGGCCTGGCCGCCGTCGATCTGGCGGTGGCGATGGGCGCTCGAGTCGTCGCCTGTGCGTCCAGCGACGAGAAGCTCGCTCTCGCCGCCGAGGTCGGAGCCGAGGTCGGGATCAACTACGAGGCCGCCGGCGTCGACCTGAAGACGGCGATCCGCGAGGCCACTGATGGCGGCGTCGACATCGTCGTCGATCCGATCGGTGGCGACAAGGCCGAGCCGGCGCTGCGGGCCATCCGCTGGGGCGGGCGCTACCTCGTCGTCGGCTTCGCCGCCGGGGAGATTCCCCGCCTACCGCTGAACCAGGTGCTCTTGAACAGTCGCAGCCTCATCGGCATCGAGTGGGGGGCGTGGGCGATGCGCCACCGTGACGAGAACGCGGCGATGGTTTCCGAGCTGCTGGCGATGGCAGCCAGCGGGCAGATCCACCCGGTCGAGCCGACCGCCCGCCCGCTCGCGGACGCCGCCACCGTCCTCGACGATTTCCAGCACCGCCGCATCGCCGGCAAGGTCGTCCTCACCCCTTGACGACGCGCTCGACAACGCTCCCACCGGAGTATTTCGTGCGGCTCCCCGCTCGTGTCAGATCTTTGTGCACCCGTGCGCGCACGAATCTGACGCAAGCGCTGCGAAGGCGGGTGTCAGCCGCGGTAGCCGTTGGTGATCGGCAGGCGGCGGTCGCGTCCGAACGCTTTCGTCGTCACCCGCACGCCGGGCGGGCACTGGCGGCGCTTGTACTCGGCGATGTCGACCAGGCGGGTGACCCGCCGCACCATCGCCTCGTCGTGGCCGTGCTCGATGATCTCCCCAGCGGTGAAGTCGTCCTCGACGTAGAGCTCGAGGATCGGGTCGAGCTGCTCGTAGGGCGGCAGGCTCTGGTCGTCACGCTGGTCGGGGCGCAACTCGGCCGACGGCGGCTTCGTGATCACGGCCTCCGGGATGACCTCGTGGCCGGCCCGCTCGTTGACGTAGCGGCAGAGGTCGTAGACGGTCGTCTTCAGCACGTCCTTGATGACGGCATAGCCGCCGACCGAGTCGCCATAGATCGTGAAGTAACCGACGGCCATCTCACTCTTGTTGCCGGTCGTCAGCACCATCCAGCCGAACTCGTTGGATAGCGCCATCAGCAGCTGGCCGCGGCAGCGCGACTGGATGTTCTCCTGCGTCAGCCCCGGTTCCCGACCGGCGAAGCTCTCGTCAAGCATGTCGAGGTTGGCCGCGAAGGCGGGCTCGATCGAGATCGTGCGGTAGTCCAGCCCGAGGTTCTCGGCCAGCAACTCGGCGTCCGACTTGGAGTGGTCGCTCGAGTAGCGCGACGGCATCGACACGCCGTGGACGTGGTCGGCACCGAGGGCCTCGGCGGCGATCACGGCAACCAGCGTCGAGTCGATGCCACCGGAGAGTCCAATGACAACGTCGCTGAAACCGTTCTTCGAGCAGTAGTCCCGGGTGCCGAGCACGAGCGCCTCGTACAGCTCAGCGATGGGGTCGAGGTGCGGATTCACCGTCGCCGGCGCCGCCTCATCCTGAGGCCGGGGCTGGTCGCTCACGACGACCAGCGGCAGCGACCGTTGCGAGGTGCGCCCGCGCGGATCGAGGATGCGCTGGCGGAACACCGGTGGCACCGGCACGTCCACGACGACCAGGTCCTCGACGAACTGTCGGCCACGGGCGAGCAGCTTGCCCTCGGCGTCGAAGGCCATCGAGCAGCCGTCGAAGACGAGCTCGTCCTGGCCGCCGACCTGGTTCACGTACACGAGCGCCGAGTGGGCATCGGCGGCGCGGGTCGCCAGCATCCGCTCGCGGTAGGCCGCCTTGCCCCGGTGGTACGGCGAGGCGTTGATGTTGATCGCCAGCTCGGCGCCGCCGTCGGCCTGCACGGCCAGCGGGCCGTCGGGGCTCCAGATGTCCTCGCAGATCGAGACGCCGGCGTGGATGCCGCCGACGACGTAAAGCTCCAGCGGGTCGGTCTCGTTGCCGGCGGTGAAGTAGCGGGCCTCGTCGAAGACGGCGTAGTTCGGCAGCAACCGCTTACGGTAGGTGCCGACGATGGCACCACCGGAGCACACGGCCGCGGCGTTGAACAGGTCGCGGTCCTCCTCCACGTACCCGACGACGGCCGTGCAGGCGCCGGTGCCGGAGGCGAACTCGGCCAGCACCCGTTCGTTGTCGGCGACGAAGCCGGGCTTCAGGACGAGGTCCTCGGGCGGGTACCCGGTGATCGATAGCTCGGGGAAGGCCACGAGATCGCAGCCGGCCGCTTCCGCCTGGCCGTAGGCCTCGACGAGCTTCTTTAGGTTGCCGTCGAGGTCGCCGACGAGCGGGTTGAGCTGGGCCAAGGCGACCCGCAGCACCGTCATGCTGTCGACGCTACTGGCGCAGCGAACTGCGGGCCGCCGGCGGTCCAGCCCTCGGCATCAGCCGCCGAGCGCGGCCAGATCACGGGTGGCGATGATCCAGTGCTCGAGCTCCTCGGTCACGACGATCCCGAGGCACTGCCCGACAGTGAACTTGCGGGGGTCGGCCGGATACGCCGCGACCGGGTTGCGCCGACACGGTTCGGCGAGGTTCGCATCGGTGGCGCGGGCGAGGAACTCGCCCACGTGCCGGCGGCGTTCGGCCCGCGCCGCGAACACGTCCTCGGGAGAAGGTGCGGCCTGCGGGTCGAGCCGGCAGGCGGCGACGAACCACGGCGGCATGTCGGTGGCGGGCACACCGGCCGGCCAGAACGGGTCGCGCTCGCGCCGAACGCACCGCAGGTACCAGGCGTCGGTGGCGAAGACGAGGTGGCGGAGTGTCTGGAGGAACGACCATTCGCCGTCGAGCGATCGGGTGAGATCCGTGGCTGGGCGAGCGGCGACCTCCGCCATCGTGTGCTTCCACCGATCCGACGTCCCCACCCACGCCTCGCGCAGCCCCTCGGCGTCGCCGCGGCGGGTCGCGACTCGCTCCGGATAGCGGCCGTCGCGCTGCGCCTCGACGTACGGAGCAACGTCGACACCATTGACCACGAGACCTTCGATCGCCCCGTCGAGCTCGGCATTGCGCAGGCTGGCGCCGCGGACTCGCGCCCCGCTGAGATCGACGTTGTGAAAGCGAGCACCGCTGAGGTTGACCTCGACCCATCGCCGTCGGGCCTTCGGGATCGGGTTGGTCGGCTTCACGACGTCGATCGTGCCAGACCGGTGTGATCGTGGCGATCCGCGGCACTGGGATCGCCCGCCGTCGGCGTCCGCTCGTACGGTGCGGCCATGGCCGACGAGGAGTTCACGCAGATCGTTTACGAGGTCACCGGTTCTACGGCGACGATCACGCTCAACCGACCGGACCAGCTGAACGCCTTCACCGGAACGATGATGCACGAGCTGATCGCCGCCTTCGACCGCGCCGACGCCGACGACACCGTGCGGGCCGTCATCGTCACCGGCGCCGGCCGGGCGTTCTGCGCCGGCGCCGACCTGTCGAGCGGCGTGGACACGTTCGACCACGATGCGCGCGGCCGTGTCGGCGAGGGCGGCCAGGCACCACGAGACGGCGGCGGTCTGGTCGTCTTGCGCATCTTCGAGTCGCGCAAGCCTGTGATCGGGGCGATCAACGGCTCGGCCGTCGGTGTCGGGTTGACGATGACGCTGCCGATGGACATCCGCATCGTCGCCGACCACGCCAAGCTCGGGTTCGTCTTCGCCGGGCGCGGCATCGCCCCCGATGGGGCCGCCAGCTGGTTCCTGCCGCGCATCGTCGGCATCGGCCAGGCCCTCGAGTGGGTCCTCACCGCCCGCGTGTTCCGGGCCGAAGAGGCGCTGGGGGGCGGCCTCGTGCGCAGCATCCATCCCGCCGAGGCCGTGCTCGCCGTGGCCCAGACCCTGGCCGACGAGATCGCCGCCAACAGCGCCCCGGTGTCGGCCGTCGTCAGCCGCGGCCTGTTGTGGCGGATGCTCGGTGAAGGTCACCCGATGGCCGCCCACCGCGCCGACAGCGACGCCATCTACCACCTCGGCCGCCAGCCCGACGCCGGCGAGGGCGTGTTGGCGTTCCTGGAGAAACGGCCGGCGGCCTGGACCATGCAGCCGTCGACCGATCTTCCGCCGAACTACCCGTACTGGGCCGAGCCCGAGTACTGAACCGGGAGCGCGGGAGGAGTCGAGTCTTCACTACCTTCGGGGTGACGGAGATCGAGGATCTTCTCCAGGTCGGCCGCGAGGCGCTGGCGGGGGGTGACTGGGTTTCTGCGCGAACGGTCTTCGCCCGGGCGGTCGAACTCGAGCGCACACCGGAGGCGCTCCTGGGGCTCGGGACCGCGCGCTGGTGGCTCGGCGAGATCCGTGAGGCGATCGCGGACTGGGAAGCGGCCTACGCCAAGTTCATCCGTCGCCCTGATCCCGCCGAGGCGGTGGGGGTCGCCGTCACCATCAGCCTGACTCAGCAGGCCAACTTCGGGAACCTGGCGGTGTCCGCCGGGTGGGCGGCGCGTGCCGGGCGCGTCGCCGGCCCACTCGGTGTGCCGACACTCGACGCGTGGGTGCTCCTGGCGAGAGCGGCGAGCTGCGGCGACCCCGCCCAGGTCGAACGGTGGGCACAGCAGGCCTGTGACACTGCTCGCGAGACCGGCGACCTTGATCTCGAGCTCTGCGCCCTGAGCACGAAGGGATCGGCACTGGTCGATGCGGGCCGCGTGAAGGAAGGGGCGGCGATGCTCGACGAGGCGTTGACCGGCGCGCTGGGCGGCGAGGTCGAGAGCCTCGACACCGTGGTGTACGCGGCGTGCCTCCTGATGCAGTCGTGCGTGCGGGGTGCGGACTTCCCGCTGGTGCTGCACTGGTCGCACCGCTTGAGCGCGTTCACCGAGCGATACGGCTGCCCGTACTTGTTCGCGACCTGCCGGGCCCACTACGGGGCCGTCCTCGTAGCGACCGGCGACTGGGTACGGGCCGACGCCGAGCTGCACAGCGCCTTGGACCTGGCGGGCGATGCGCTCCCGGCCGTCCGGGCCGAAGCTTCCGCCTTCCTGGCCGAGTCGCGTCTCGCTCAGGGGCAGGCCGACGAGGCCCGTGGGATCGTCATCGAGTTTGAGGAGCTCCGGTGGTGCTGCCCGTGCTGGCTGCCTCCTGGCTGGTGTCCGGCCAGATCGAGCTGGCCGTCTCGGCGGTACATCGGCGCCTCGGAGTCCCCGGCACGAGGGTCATCGAGGAGGCGCGGCTGCGCGAGGTGCTCGGCGACGCCCGGCTCGCCCGCGGCGACACCGACGGGGCGGCGGCTGAGGCCCGTCACCTCCTGCAGTTCGGTGAGCAGGCCGGCGGCACGACCGTCGCCCGCGGCGCCCGCCTGTTGGGCCGCGCCATCGGCGCCTCCGACCCAGCTGCCGCCCGCCGGCATCTCGTGGCTGCCCGACTCGGTTTCGCCGCGATGGAGATGCCGCTCGAAGTAGCGCGATGCCGGTTTGCGCTCGCCGAAGCAGTTCGGGCCGACGAGCCGGAGGCCGCCGTCGCCGAAGCCCGCGCCGCGTTCGCGACGTTCGACGGTCTTGGCGCCAGACAGGACGCCGACCGGGCCGCCGCGTGGCTGCGCGCTGCCGGCGCGCCCCCCACGCCGGCGGGCCCGCGAGGTTTCGCCGTCCTCACCAGGCGGGAGGGACAGATCGTCGGCCTGGTCGGGGCCGGCCTGTCCAATCCGGAGATCGCGGCGCGGCTGTACATCAGTCGCCGCACCGTGGAGCACCACGTGGCCAGCGTCCTGTCCAAGCTCGGTCTCCGGAACCGGACGGAGGTCGCGACGTTCGCCGCCACGCACGACGAGCAAGGTCCGATTCCTAGAAAATAGGTGAGCTCACCGATGCCGTGCACCGCGTCGTCGCGCAGGATGCTCGCAACCGACCGAGAGGAACCGAGATGACCAACACCGTTGAAGCCGCCGTCGAAGGGCGCGCCGTCGAGGCCTTCGCCGAGCGCATGGTGGGGGTCCTCAACGACGCCTCGCTCGCCCTCATGGCGAGCATCGGCCACCAGGTCGGTCTGTTCGATGCGATGGCCGGACTGGCGCCGGCGACCAGCGACCAGATCGCCCGC
>Ga0183260_10002885_pt1 | contig 14049 bp, 10 predicted proteins | sample AntDrymUQ4972206_2_FD_129768 | JGI IMG/M metagenome (GOLD analysis project Ga0183260, IMG submission 129768) | Polar desert sand microbial communities from Dry Valleys, Antarctica - metaG UQ497 (22.06) (version 2) (version 2) | ecosystem: Environmental > Terrestrial > Soil > Desert | place... | reverse complement strand
TCTTCCTTGTCGACCTTGTTGACCGCCACCACCACGGGAACCCCTGCGGCGTTGGCGTGGTTGAGCGCCTCCACCGTCTGGGGCATCACGCCGTCGTCGGCCGCGACGACCAACACCGCGATGTCGGTGGCCTGTGCCCCACGCGCACGCATGGCGGTGAACGCCTCGTGTCCGGGGGTGTCGATGAAGGTGATGCGCCGCTCGGTCCCGTCGACCTCGGTGGCGACCTGGTAGGCGCCGATGTGCTGGGTGATGCCACCGGCTTCAGCGGCGATCACATTGGCGTTGCGTAGCGCGTCGAGCAGCCGGGTCTTGCCGTGGTCGACGTGGCCCATGACCGTGACCACCGGTGGTCGGGCCAGCAGGTCGGTCTCGATCCCCTCGTCCTCGCCGAACTCGAGATCGAACGACTCCAGCAGCTCGCGGTCCTCGTCTTCGGGAGAGACGACCTGGATGTCGTAGTTGAGCTCGGTTCCGATGACCTGCAGCGTCTCGTCGTTGACCGACTGGGTTGCGGTGACCATCTCACCGAGGTGGAAGAGCACCTGCACCAGCGACGCCGGATCGACACCGATCTTCTCGGCCAGGTCGGTCAGTGAGGCACCGCGCGCCAACCGGACGATTTCACCTTCGCCGTGGCGGACGCGGACGCCGCCGATCGCCGGCGCCTGCATGTTGTCGAACTCCTGGCGCTTGGCCTTGCGCGACTTGCGGCCCTTTCGTGAGGGCCCGCCGGGGCGACCGAACGCCCCCTGGGTTCCGCCGCGGCCGCTCCGGCCGCCGGCGCCTGGGCGACCACCAGCGGGCGGACCGCTGGGGGCGCCGGGAAATCCGCTGCGCCCAGCGGGTGCGCGGCCGGGGGCACCTGCTGGAGCACCGGGGTGACTCCCGGGACCGGCAGGTCGACCGCGACCCATCGGCGAGCCGGGAGCCGGTCTACCGGGTGCAGATTGCTTCGGCATCATCGCCGGGTTTGGCCGGGGCAGGCCGGGCACGGCGCCGTGGCTGCCATCACGGGCGGACGGGGGACGCGGCGGCATACCGTCGGGCGCGGGTCGCGAGGGACGCTGCATGCCCTGTGTCGAGGAGAATGGGTTGTTGCCAGGGCGGACCCCACTACCCGGACGGCCAGTCGCCGGACGGGGCGCCGGACGCGGTGATACCGGAGGAGCCACGGGTGGCGCTCCGTTCACGGCATCGTGGACCACCGGCGAGCGAGCGGGTTCTGCCACCTGGGGCGGCGTCGCAGGGGCCACGTCCGCGACGGGAAGTGCGACCTGTGGCTCGACGGATGGTGCTATGGATGGCTCGACAGGCGGCGCCGTGTCGTCGGTGGCTCCACCGCTCTTGGCAGCCACCTTCTTCGAGGGCTTTTGGGCGGCGGCCGCTGCCGCCGCGGCAAGCTGCTCACCGAACTGCTCGTTGAGGCGGCGTACGACGGGGGCCTCCACCGTCGACGAAGCTGACTTGACGAACTCTCCCATGTCCTTGAGGGTCGCGAGAACAGTCTTGCTCTCGACCCCCAGCTCTTTGGCGAGTTCGTGAACTCGGACCTTTGCCACTTCGCTCCTTCTCGGTCCGAGCCCGAAGGAGGCGCAGACCGTTAGTTGACGTGCATGCTCATGGTGAGAAACTCATCGAGTGCTCATGAGCGAGTGCTCCGCTTCTGTTCGGTGACGCCACCGGTCGGTGCCGTCGTACGGTCGGTCGTGGTCGCATCTTCCGCCATTCGGACGTACGCCCGTACGGCGGATTCGTCCAGCGGACCCTGCCTTCGCAGCGCCCGGCCGAACGCCTTGCGTCGCAGTGCAAGGTCCAAGCATGCCACGGTTGGATGCAGATGCGCCCCGCGGCCGCCTCCCGCGCCGCGCACATCGGGAGTCAGCCGGCACATCGTGCCGTCCCCGACCGCGATGATGCGGATCAGCTCGGGCTTGCTCGCTCGCTTCCGACACCCGACGCAGGTACGGATCGGCTGCGTGCGTACCCGATCACCGGAGGACGGTGGAGAAGAGCGAGTCACCTCAACCGAGTTTAGCCTGGGTTGTCCCCACGGGTCGGGTCGGTGTCGGGGCGGATGTCGATACGCCAGCCGGTCAGTCGAGCGGCGAGCCGGGCGTTCTGTCCCTCCTTGCCGATCGCCAGGGAGAGTTGAAAGTCCGGGACGATGACCCGAGCCGAGCGTGCCACCGGGTCAACGACGTGAACCCCATGGACCTGCGCAGGGGACAGCGCGTTGGCGACGAACCGGGCGGGGTCGTCGGAGTAGTCGATGATGTCGATCTTCTCGCCGTGTAGCTCGTGCATGACGTTGCGGACCCTGCTGCCCATCGGGCCGATACAGGCGCCCTTGGCGTTGACCCCATCGACTCGGGAACGAACCGCCACCTTCGACCGATGCCCGGCCTCTCGGGCGATCGCCATGATCTCCACGGTGCCGTCGGCGATTTCGGGCGCCTCGAGGGCGAAGAGCCGCTTGACCAGGTTGGGGTGCGAACGGGAGACGACGACCTGCGGGCCGCGGAACCCTTTCCGCACGCTAATGACCAGGCATCGGATCCGTGACCCGTGCTCGTACCGCTCCCCCGGCACCCGCTCGGCCAGCGGGAGCAGCGCCTCCAGCTTTCCCAGATCGACCAGTACGTCGCCCGGCTCCCGAGCCTGCTGCACGACACCAGAGACGATGTCGCCCTCCTTCTCGGAGAACTCCCCGAATCTCGCCACGTCCTCCGCGTCGCGAAGCCGCTGCAGGATCACCTGTCGCGCAGTGGTCGCGGCGATGCGACCGAATCCGGTCGGTGTGTCCTCGTACTCCCCGATCACCTCGCCGTCCGCGTCGAGCTCCTGGGCCACCACGACCACGTGCCCGGACTTGCGGTCGAGCTGCACCCGGGCATGCGTCCGGGCACTGTCGGTGCGCTGGTACGCCACCAACAGCGCCGACTCGATGGCCTCGACGACGACGTCGAACGGGATGTCCTTCTCCCGCTCCAACATGCGCAGAGCCGCTATGTCTATGTCCATCGACTCAGCTCTCCTTGCGGTTAAACTCGATCTGGACCCGCGCCTTGGTCACGTCCGTGTACGACATCGTGTGCGCCGACCCGTTGACGTCGATTCGGAACTGCGCGTCGTCGCAGTCGAGGATCCGACCCAACGTCTCCCCGTCGGCCGTCGTCACCTTCACCAGCCGCCCCACGTTGCGCCGCCAGTGCCGCGCCGATGTCAGCGGTCGGTCCAGTCCTGGCGAGGTGACCTCGAGGGTGTACGCCTGCTCCCCCATCACGTCGGTGGCGTCCAGTGCCGAGGAGAACGTCCGGGTGGCCTCGGCCACGTCATCGAGCGTGACACCACCGTCCTTGTCGACGGTGATGCGCAGCAGGCGCCGACGACCGGCCGGGGACACCGCGAGATGCTCCAGATCCAGCCCGAGCTCGGCGGCGGTTGGGCGCAGCACCTGCTCGACTGAGTCGGGCGTGGGAGCGGCGCTCACGGTGTCCTCCTCGGTGTGCTGTTGTCCGCAGGCTCCCGCCGCTGTGCCGACCGGACCGTCGACACGATGGCGTCTCGCGCGCCGTCACCCTAGCCCAGATGCTTCCCGGGCCGGCGGCGGAGATCTGCTCCGGTAGCGTCGATCGGGTGGACGCTCCGCCAGTCACCCGACGGAAGCTCCTGGTCGCCGCAAGCGTGGGACTCATCGCGGCCGCCGGCTGCACCGGGGACGGCTCGCCGTCACCGGCACCCACCCCGGGCCTGACCTCAGGCGTCAGCCCCGAGATCGATCCGGGCACGGAGCTCGATCCCGACGCGGCGTTACTGTCCGCTGCCCGTCGTGACGAGGCTCGGGTCTTACACCTCATCGAGGCGGTCCTGCTCCGTCACCGAGACCTCCGGCCGCAGCTGTCGCCGTTGGCCGAGCATCACCGCATCCACCTCGATGTCCTCGACACCGAGGTCGGCGTCCGTCGTCCCCCGGCGGTGCCCCGGACAGCCGTGGCTGCCGTACGCGGACTGCAGCGCGCCGAAAGGCGAACGTCGCAACTGCGCGGCGGCGAAGCCGGTACCGCACAGTCAGGGGAGCTGGCCCGCTACCTGGCGTCGATGTCGGCGAGTTCGGCTCAGCACGTGGTCGTCCTCGACGCTCTCGCGCGGGCACTGCCGGGGCGGGATGCCCGGCGATGACTCGGATGCCCGCCACCGAGACACCGGATGTCACGGTGTTGCAGGCAATGCTCGCCGGCGAGCACGCGGCGGTGTACGCCTACGGGGTTCTCGGCGGCCGACTTCAGACCGCCCCGGCGATGCAGCTCCTCGCGCGCGAGGGTTACCTGCAGCACCGGAACCGACGCGACGACGTCATCACGATGGTTCGCACCGCCGGTGCCGAACCAGTGGCCGCAGAGGTGGGCTACGGCTTGCCGGTGCCCGTCGACGACGCGGTGCAGGCCCGGACGTTGGCGCGGCACGTGGAGGACCGCTGCTCTGTGCTGTACGCGGACGTCGTTGCTGCTGCCACCGGAAACATGCGTGAGTACGCCATCGCGGCACTCATCGACGCCGCGACCCGAGCGCTCGGCTGGGGAGCCGAGGCAACCGCGTTGCCCGGTGTCCTACGGCCCTGACAGTGCCTGCAGCTCGACCAGGCGGTCCACCACCTCGGTCGCGGGCACCGGCTCGCGGGAGCCGCCGCGCCGGTCCTGGACCTCGACCAGACCCTCCGAGACGCCCTTACCCACAACAAGAATCGTCGGCACACCAATCAGCTCGGCGTCCTTGAACTTCACCCCTGGTGACACCTTGGCACGATCGTCGTAGAGCACGTCGCAGCCGCGGGCACACAGCTCCGCGGCGATCCGCTCCGCCTCGGCGTACACCGCCGGGTCCTTGCCGGTCGCGAGCACATGGACGTCGGCGGGCGAGATCTCGCGTGGCCAGATGATCCCCGCCTCGTCGTGGGAGTTCTCCACGATGGCGGCCACCGCCCGGGAGACACCGATGCCGTAGGAACCCATCGTCACCGTGACCAACCGTCCCGACTCGTCGAGGACACGCAGGTCGAGCGCATCGGCGAACCTGCGCCCCAGCTGGAAGATGTGACCCATCTCGATTCCGCGTGCCAGCACGAGCGTGCCGCCGTCCATGGGGCACGCGTCGCCCTCCCGCACATCGGCCGCCTCGATCGTGCCGTCGGCGGTAAAGTCCCGACCCGCGACCAGATCGATGACGTGGCTGTCCTCGACATCCGCGCCGGTCACCCACTGGGTGCCTGAGACGACGCGCGGGTCGACCAGGTACCGAATCCCGGAGGCGTTGTTCGTGCCGAGCGCACCCGGGCCTAGGTAGCCCTTCACCAAACTGGGATGGGCAGCGAAGTGTGCCTCGTCGAACGCCTCGACCTCCGCCGGCTCCACCTGCGCCTGCAATCGCTTGAGGTCGACGTCGCGATCCCCGGGGAGGCCGATCGCCAACGGCTCTCGCCGGCCGTCGGGGTGCACCAGTGTCACCAGCACGTTCTTCAACGTGTCCGCCGCCGTCCACGACCGGTTCTCGCGCGGGAACGCGCTCTCCAAGTGGGCGACCAGCGTCTCGATCGTGGGTGTGCCGGGCGTGTGCTCGGTGTGGGCGGCGGGCAGGTCGTCGTGGGCCGTCACCGCCGGCGCCGGAACCCGTACCGCTTCGACGTTCGCGGCGTAGTCACACGAGGTGCATCGCACGTACGTGTCCTCGCCGTTGGCTGCCGTGGCGAGGAACTCCTCGCTTGCCGACCCGCCCATCGCGCCGGACATCGCCGCCACGATCACGTACTCGAATCCGAGCCTGTCGAAGATGCGTACGTACGCCTCCCGGTGCGCGACGTAGGAGGCGAGGAACGCCTCATCGCTGACATCGAAGGAGTACGAGTCCTTCATCACGAACTCGCGTCCGCGCAGGATGCCGGCCCGGGGGCGGGGCTCGTCGCGGTACTTGGTCTGGATCTGGTAGAGCCAGAGAGGCAGGTCCTTGTACGAGGAGTACAGGTCCTTCACCAGGAGAGTGAACATCTCCTCATGAGTGGGCCCGAGCAGATAGTCGGCCCCTTTGCGATCCTTGAGCCGGAAGATGTTGTTCCCGTACTCGGTCCAGCGGTCGCTGGCCTCGTACGGCTCTCGGGGCAGCAACGCGGGGAAGTGCACCTCCTGCGCTCCGATCGCGTCCATTTCCTCGCGGATGACCCGCTCGACATTGCGCAGCACCCGGTACCCCAACGGCAGCCAGCTGTAGATACCGGGGGCGGCACGCCGGATGTAGCCGGCGCGCACCAGCAGCTGGTGGCTCGGTAGCTCCGCATCGACCGGGTTGTCGCGCAGCGTCCGGACGAAGAGGCTCGACATCCGCCAGATCACGAGGCCTCCTCACCGCAGCTCCAACTGTCGACCGAGGATATCCGCGCACCTGGACCTGCTGCACCAGCGTTTCGTTCAGTGGGCCATCCGCAGACCGTGCTTGCGGGCGCCGAGGCTGAAGACGTCCTGGCGTACGTTGGCAACCGCGTCCCGCAACGACGACAGCAGCGCCGGATCGGTGTCGGGGTCGCGCAGGGCGGCGGGCGCGTTCAGGACCCGCATCGGACCACCGGATGCGGGCGTGATCATCGTCGGAATGAAGCGTGCCTTGCGAACCTCGAACGTGCCGTCCGGCTGCTCGACGAACTCGAAGCGGGCGGTCACCCCCCGGTAGGTGTCGGGGACGTCGGTCGACTGCTGAGCGACGAAGTTTCCCAGCCCGTAGGCGACCCAGTTGCCATTGACGACGTCGATGGGTTGCGGGACGTGGGCGTGGTGGCCGTAGACGAGGTCGATGTCGGGGGACTTCGTCAACGCGTCGAAGACCTCCAGCTGCTGCTCGTTGGGGCTGGTCGTGTACTCGGTACCGGCGTGCAAGGCGACCAGGACGATCTCGGCGCCGGCCGCCCGTGCCTTGGCGGCCACTCGCAGGATCTTTTCGGTGTCGATCAGCGGCACCGACCATGGCGCCTCGGAGGGAATGGGAATGCCGTTGGTGCCATACGAGTAGCTGAGCAGGGCGACAGAAACACCGTCGACGTCGACGATCACCGGCGTCTTGGACTGTTTCCGGGTCGCCGCGGTGCCGGCGTGCCCAACACCCTTCTCATCAAGGGTGCGCAGCGTGCGCAGCAACCCCTCGAGGCCAGTGTCCAGGCTGTGGTTCGACGCAGTGGTACAGGTGTCGATTCCCGCAGCCTTCAACCCCCGCACCACTTGCGGGGGTGCGGAAAAGATCGGGTAGTTGAGGAACGGTCCGTCGCGCTCGGCCAGCGGAACCTCCAGGTGACAGATCGCGAGATCGGCGTCGGTGTAGACGGGCTCCATGCTGGCAAACATGGGCCGGAAGTCCATCCCGGAGCGCCCCGCCGCCGCCGCATCCGCGCGCGCGGACTCCCACACGCCGGTGTGGATCAGCACGTCGCCGGACATCACCACGGTCAGCTCCCGGGGTGGCGCGATCTCGCCGCCATAATCACCACCGTCGGACGACGAGGAGCCCGGTTTGCCCGGAGACGCGGCCTCCGTGGTGGGCGACGCCGGCGAAGACTCGGACCGTACCTCGTCCGCCGAGTCGGTGCAGGCGGCCACCATCAGCGTCAGGACGGCTCCAGCCAGCCACGTTCGTCGCAGGGAGACCATGCCCTAGAACAGCACGGTCGTGAACGTGTTGGTGCGAACGAACCCGGCGTGTTCGTAGGCCCGCCGCGCGGCGGTGTTGTCGGCGTTGACGTACAACGTGACGACCGGCGCGATCTCGGCGAGCACCACGTTGACGACGGCAGCCATGGCCGCAGCTGAGATACCACGACCGCGATAGTCAGGGTGCACGTACACGCCCTGGATCTGGCACGCCCGGTCGGTCGCGACACCGACCTCGGCCTTGAAGATCACCTGACCGTCGTCGATGCGCGCGAACGCCCAGCCGCGCGAGATCAGCTGGGCCACCCGGGCGCGGTAGTAGTCGGCGCCGTCGATCTCCGGTGAGACTCCGACCTCTTCGGTGAACATCGCGACACTGGCGGGATACAGCAGGTCGAGCTCGTCGATCAGCACCCGGCGTACCGCGGGGTCCGGGCGGATAGCGGACGGTGCGCTGATGGTCATGAACGGCTGATCCGGGCGCACCGATCGGGCCGGTCCCCAGTGCGGCTCCAGGTGCTCCCACAGCGGGGTGATCGCGCGCTGCAACCCCACCAGCGAAGAACACCGTCGCCCTTGAGCGGCGGCGTGTTCAGCGAAGACGCGGATCGCGGGCGGTGTCGCCTCCACCGGCATCAGGTTCGCAGCCACGTGGCACGCTGATGTCAGGTCACGGCCGGTGCCGTACCCCCACACCTCCCCGTTGAGGCGTCGGGGGTCCAGTCCCGTCGACTGGATCCGGGAGTCGACGAAGACGTTCGTGACCGGGTCGCGGTCGAGCAACGGGCGGAGCCGCACCAGGTCGGAGGGTCCCAAGCGTTGCAGACGCGAGGGGGTACGCAGCACTATGGCCCTCCCTGCGTCTCGGTGACGGCCAGCCTAGTGCCAAGCGGTCACTCCCATGCGCCTCGATCAGCGCCTCGCAGCCCACCGCCGCCCACCGATCTCCCGACAACCCAATTGTCATGACGACTCACTGGTCGGGAGATCCGAGGCGGTCGCCGTACGCAGCGGAGACGTCCAAGCGACGACCACGCCCACCAGATTGACCGTGGTCATCAGCACCATCGCGTGTCGGACCCCGACCGCGGAGGCGACGAGTCCGGCGAGGGCAGCTCCCCCGGTCCAGCCGGCACCCCACGCCAGCATGCGGCCCGCCGTGTTGACCCGGCCGAGACCGGGAGGGCGGCCAGCGTGATCCGAGCCGGCGAGGTCCGCCGCAGCAGCCGGGGCAGCAGCAACGTCGCCGCCAGGCGCCCACGCTCCAGGACGACCAGGTCAGGCCGAAGCGCCAGCCCTGCGTCCCGATGTCGAGAACCCGGTCGAACCACACCACCATCAACGCGACGAAGCCGCCACCCGCCATGGACTGGATGGCGCCCACGATGGTCATCGTCCGTACCCCGGCATGGTCGGTCAGGAAACGCAGGCCCACGCCGATGTCGGCAAGGACCGAACCCAGTCCCCGCTGCAGGGGACGGGCGGGGTCCTGCAGTGGTCTGGCGATCATGCGAAGGAGTGCTACAGATGCGATGAAGCTCAGCGCGTCGAAGCCCAGCAGCGTCGCAGGATGCGTGACTGCCAGAGACAGCCCGACGACCGATGGGAGCACGATCTCGACGCCAGTGGCGAAGGACCAGACGATGAAGTTCGCCTCGGCGATCCGGTCAGTACCGACGAGGACGGGCAGCGCCCCGAAGTTGGCGCCGTCGAAGAACACTGCGACGGCGGGCACCCCGAAGGCGACGAGCAACAGGTACGGGACGGCCTCCAGAGCCGCCACGGTAGCGGTCAGCGCGGCGGAGCCACTGATGCGGTAAACCAGAACCGGAAGGGCGATGACCGTGACCACGGTTCCGGACAGCGAAAGCGCGCGGGCAGCGAAATAGCGCCGGAAGTCCGGGTCATAGCGGAGCTTGGTGGTACCAGCGCTGCTTGCCTGGTGCACGCCTAGCTGACGGACACGGTGGGGGGGCCCGGAGCCGACTCGACCGCCTCGTCAGCCATCCGCATCGCCTCCTCGACGAGGGTCTCGACGATCTGCGACTCGGGTACGGTCTTGATCACCTCGCCACGCACGAAAATCTGCCCCTTGCCGTTGCCGGAGGCGACGCCGAGGTCAGCCTCGCGCGCCTCGCCGGGGCCATTGACCACGCAGCCCATCACGGCTACGCGCAACGGGACCGACATGCCTTCGAGGCCTGCGGTGACCTCGTCGGCCAGCTTGTAGACATCCACCTGGGCCCGGCCACAGGACGGGCACGAGACAATCTCGAGCTTGCGGGGGCGCAAGTTCAGCGACTGCAAGATCTGCAGTCCGACCTTGACCTCTTCGATGGGAGGCGCCGACAGCGACACCCGGATCGTGTCCCCGATCCCCTTGCTCAGCAGGGCACCGAATGCGACGGCAGACTTGATCGTGCCTTGGAACGCCGGCCCGGCCTCGGTCACCCCTAGATGCAGCGGCCAATCTCCACGTTCGGCGAGCATCTCGTACGCCGTCACCATCACCACCGGGTCGTGGTGCTTGACCGAGATCTTGAAGTCGTGGAAGTCGTGCTCCTCGAAGAGGGACGCCTCCCAGATCGCTGACTCGACCAGGCCCTCGGGCGTCGGCTTGCCGTACTTGGCGAGCAACCGCTTGTCCAGGGAACCGGCGTTTATGCCGATGCGGATCGAGACGCCGGCGTCCTTGGCCGCGGCTGCGATCTGCTGCACCTGGTCGTCGAACGCGCGGATGTTCCCGGGGTTCACCCGGACGGCAGCGCACCCCGCCTCGATCGCGGCGTAGACGTACCTGGGCTGGAAATGGATGTCGGCGATGACCGGGATCTGCGACTTGCGGGCGATGACCGGCAATGCCTCAGCATCGTCCTGGCTCGGGCAGGCAACGCGCACGATGTCGCAGCCGGCGGCGGTCAGCTCGGCGATCTGCTGCAGGGTCGCGTCGATGTCGGTGGTGGGTGTGGTGGTCATCGACTGCACGGATACCGGCGCGTCGCCGCCCACCAGGACCTTGCCGACCCTGATCTGGCGGCTGCGCCGACGTGCGGCCAGAGTGGGGGGCGGCGCGGGCGGCATGCCCAGGTCGACGGTGCTCATCTGGGGCTCATCCGGGGTACTTGACCGGGTTGACGATGTCGGCGTACACGAGCAGCACACCCATCACGATGAGCAGCGCTCCTACCCCGTACGCGATCGGCAGCATCTTGCCGACGTCGACGTATCCGGGATCCGGACGCCGGCGCACTCGCGCGATGCCACGACGGATGGCCTCCCACAGGGCGCCGGCAATGTGCCCGCCGTCCAACGGCAGCAACGGGATGAAGTTGAACAGTGCGACGAACAGGTTCACCGCCGCCAGCAGGCTGATCAGACCGGCGGAGCGTTCCGCCCAGGTCGCCTCCTCGACGGTCGCGATCGTTCCGGCGACCCGGCTGGCACCCACGACGCTCATCGGGCTGTCATTCGCCCGCACGCCACCGAACGCCGCTTCGGCGACGCCCACCAGCCGCTGCGGCAGGTCGAGGATCGCCTCCCCCGTCTTCTCGGTGTAGAGCCACATCGTGCTGGCGACGTAGCCGAGGTCCTCGCGCTCGGTGACCGTGGTGGGACTGACTCCCAGGAAGCCCACCTCGACCAACGTGTCCGAGCCGAGCGCCTCGGGGCGAGGTGCGACCAGGGTGTCGGTGGTCAGGACCTGCTCGGCGCCGTCGCGGCGAATTCGGAGCTGCGCCGCGCCGTCGGCGTTGCCGCGGATGAGGTCGGTGAGCTGCTCCCAGGAGGTCACCGCCACGCCGTTGAACGAGAGGATGCGGTCGCCTGGTCGCAGCCCGGCGAGCTTTGCCGGGGTATCTGGGTCGGCAGGGGTGCAAGCACGGCCCGCTTCGCTGGCGAGCACGACACAGTCCGACACGGCCGCGACCGTGGTCGTCGGTTTCGAGACCCCGAACCCGACGATGACAACCGTGAAGAGCACCAAGGCGATGACGACGTTGACCAACGGTCCACCGGACATCACGATCAGTTTCTGCCACCACGGCTTGCGGTAGAACAACCGATCTTCATCACCGGGCCGGACGTGCTCGTACTCCGCTGCCCGAGCGTCCGAGATGAGCTGGGTGAACATCCCCGTGTTGGTGTTGCGGACCTTCGTCGGAGCATGGCCCGGCGCGGGTGGCAGCATCCCGACGAGCTTGACGTAACCCCCGAGTGGGATCGCCTTGATCCCGTACTCCGTCTCTCCCCGGCGCACCGACCACACCGTCTTGCCGAAACCGACGAAGTACTGGGTGACTTTGACCCCGAACTTCTTGGCGGGGTACAGGTGTCCGACCTCGTGCAAGGCGATCGACGCCATGACCCCGAAGACGAACACCACCACGCCGAAGGCGTAGATCAGGGCGTTCATGAGTCGGTGCCTCCGGCGGCGGTCAGTGCTCGAGCGCGCTCTCGCGCCCAGCCGTCGGCGGCGAGGACGTCGTCGACGGTCAGCGGGCGCTGCTTCGAGGGTACGGGGTATCTATCGCCGCTGACCTCGACATTGACACCGACGTGCTCGGCCAGCACGGCAGCCACCGTGTCAAGGATCCCCGGGAACGGAAGCGCGCCGGCCAGGAACGCCTCGACGGCAACCTCGTTGGCGGCGTTGAGCACCGCCGGTACGGTACCACCCGTGGCACCAGCTCGTCGGGCAAGGTCGATCGCCCGGCAGGCGGAGTCGTCCAGCGGCTCGAACTCCCAAGCCGCGCTGCGGCCCCAGTCGCAGGCTGCTGCGGCACCGGGTACGCGGTCCGGCCAGGCCAGTGCCAGCGCGATCGGCAACCGCATGTCCGGGGGCGACGCCTGGGCGATCGTCGATCCGTCCACGTACTCGACCATCGAGTGCACGATCGACTGCGGGTGGACGACCACGTCGATGCGGTCGAACGGGACGTCGAACAGCAGGTGGGCCTCGATGACCTCGAGGCCCTTGTTGATCAGGGTGGCGCTGTTGATCGTGACGACTGGACCCATGTCCCATGTCGGGTGAGCCAGCGCCTGTTCGGGGGTGACAGCTGCCAGCTCGGCGGAGTTGCGACCACGGAACGGACCGCCGCTGGCGGTAAGGACGAGCCGGCGTACGTCCTCTGGTCGTTCACCGCGCAGCACCTGTGCGAGCGCCGAGTGCTCGGAGTCGACCGGGACGATCTGGCCCGGCTTGGCCGCGCTCCGCACGATGTCCCCGCCGATGATCAGGGACTCCTTGTTGGCCAAGGCCAACGTGGCGCCGGCCGCCAGGGTCGCGAGCGTTGGAAGGAGCCCGGCCGAGCCGGTCAACGCGTTGAGCACGACGTCAGTCGGCACCGCGGCAACCTCGGTCGCCGCCTCGGGGCCCACGGCAAGTCGTGGCAGCCGGAAGTCACCTGCGGAAAAGCCGCGACGTTGCGCCTCCGCGTACAGCGCGAGCTGCAGGTCCGAGGCGGCGCTCCCGCGGCTGATCCCGATGGTGGCGGCACGGTGCTCGATCGCCTGCTGGGCAAGCAACTCGGGTCGGGAGCCGCCAGCCGCCAGCGCGACGACCCGAAAGCGGTCGGGGTTGGCCGCCACGACGTCGAGCGCTTGGGTGCCGACCGATCCGGTGGATCCGAGGATGACGACGTCGCGACGGGAGGTCACCCGGCAAGTGTCCCTTAGGCGGACTTCACCTCGCGACGCATCAGCCGGATCGTGCCCAGTACCAGCGGTAGCAGCACCCGCGGGCGGTTCGTGCTCACTGCGATACCGTCGCGACGTGGGCAGCCTGTGGCATCCGTTTTCCGACATGGGCCTGGTCGAGAAGACCGGCGAGTTCGTTCTCCACCGAGGCGATGGCGCGTACGTCTGGGACGTCGGAGGCAATCGTTACCTCGACGCCACCGCCGGGCTGTGGTTCGCCAACATCGGTCATGGCCGGGCGGAGGTGGCCGACGCCATCGCGGCCCAGACCGGGCGGTTAGCGGCGTACTCGACCTTCGGTGACGGCGCTATCGACACGACCGTGGCACTCGCGGACCGGCTGGCAGGGCTCGCGCCGGTGCCGGGCAGCAAGATCTTCTTCACCTCCGGCGGCTCTGACTCGATCGACACGGCGGCCAAGCTCGCCCGGCGCTACTGGCACGAGGTGGGGCAGCCCGATCGCACCATCGTCATCGGGCGGGAGAAGGCGTACCACGGGATGCACGTGGCCGGCACTGCGCTCGCCGGAATACCGACCAACCGGGAGGGCTACGGCGAGCTGATGCCCGACTCCGCCACGGTGGCGTGGGACTCCGGCAAGGCGCTGGTCGAGGCGATCGAGCGGCTGGGTGCCGACCGGGTCGCGGCCTTCTTCTGCGAACCGGTG
>Ga0183260_10002882_pt1 | contig 14057 bp, 17 predicted proteins | sample AntDrymUQ4972206_2_FD_129768 | JGI IMG/M metagenome (GOLD analysis project Ga0183260, IMG submission 129768) | Polar desert sand microbial communities from Dry Valleys, Antarctica - metaG UQ497 (22.06) (version 2) (version 2) | ecosystem: Environmental > Terrestrial > Soil > Desert | place... | reverse complement strand
TGACGCTCCTGTCGGGCGAGGAGGTCCGCGCCATGTTCGAGCAATGTCCACTGCTCACTGTCGCCGGTGATCCTGCTCGACTACTCGTCGCAGTTCCGTCCTCGCCCAGCGAAACTGAGCGCCTGAAACCCCTCGAGAAACGGGACTGGGCACCGGAGGCCCTCGCCATCGGCCCGCGAGTTGCTTACTTGTGGTGTCCCGACGGCCTGATTGCCAGCCCGCTCGCGCAGGCAGTCGGTAAAGAGCTCGGAGATTCAGTTACCACGCGCAATTGGACCACTGTGACGAAGATTGTTGATGCCCTCAGGGACCGGACTGTCTAGCACGATGTAAACCCAATCTTATGATGTAAGCTGTAAAAATGAAACGCCTTCAAATCAGTATCGAGGAGGACATGGACGAACTCCTCTCAATAGAAGCGGCTCGTCGCAAGACGTCAAAGGCGGCGCTAATCCGACAATGCGTCCGAGAGCGCCTCGGGAATCCTCGACCCCATAAGGATCCTATGGCCGCTCTAATCGGCGACATCGACAGTGAGGCCGGCGATATAGACGAAGTCGTCTACGCAAAGTGAGGTTCGTCGACACCTCCTTCTGGGTTGGACTGCGATTCCTTCGCGATTCAAGGCACCCCGACGCTCGAGCGGTTTGGGATTCGGGGGCAGGGGCCCTCATGACTACAGACCTCGTACTTGGAGAGACCTGGACATTTCTTCGGCGCAAAGCCGGCCATCGCGAGGCGCTCGAGTTTCAACACGCAACGCGGGAGTTGACCTCGCTCACCGTTAGGCATGTTGACGAGGACCTCGTGTCCGAGGCTTGGCGCTGGCTGGCCCGTCATGATGAAAGGCCATACTCGTTCGTCGATGCGACGAGCTTTGCCTTGATGCGCCGGCTACGCCTTAGGGAAGCTCTTGCATTTGACGGTGATTTTGCCGCCGCCGGATTTATCGAGGCGCGTCCCAAGGAAAAGACGTAGGACCCGCATTACGGAACGCGCAGTTTCGGCATCGGCTGCCCACGGCGCTCCAACTCCTTCCTGATTCTCCTGCGCAGTCTCGTGACGTTGCCGATCACCGAAAGCGGAAATAGTCCGTTTCCAAAAAAGCCCACCAGCCGTGATGGGATGAAGACCCCGTCCCCCACAAAATTTCCCCGAACCATGTAGGCCTGAAACCGGGTGCCCCGCAAAGTGTGGCGGTGAAACACCAACGCTCCCGGACCTAGGAGGTTCGGTGGCGCACCTACAAGGTGCCCGTCCTGAAATTCCACGGAGGTCCTAGTCGCGAACGGATATCCCTCACCGTCCTTCACGACCGCCACGGCCGAGGCGAACTCGGCCGCCAATTTCTCTATCGCTTCAAGATCTCGCTGAGATGCGAAGGGCGCAGAGCTGGCGGCCGCTGCAGTAGGCATAGGCGGCGTTTCGCCATTCATCAGGATGCGCCGTGGCGTCACTTCGACCCAAAGACGCGGCAGGTAGAAGTCCAGCAACTTAACGGTCAGCGGATTAATGGCGACTCTGGCGGCAGCGAACTTACTTCGCAATTCGGTTACGTAACGATCGGTGTTTGCTTGAATGTCATCATCGAGCACTGCGGCGTCGCCCTGCACCAGCACGCGTGGAGCATTGGAAAGACCGGCACCGGTTGGATCGGAGAAATACATCGCCACCTTGCGGTTGCGCTGCGCGTAGATGGCCTTGTTCGGATACCCGAGTCCGGTCGCTATCGCAAGCACACCGCGCTCTGGATACCAATACGGACTGACGGGCCAGCAGAGGGGTTCTCCCGTGGGAGTGAAGTACGCGTATTCCGTGGTGATGAACTTCTCGAAGATCTGCGAAGCTTCAGACGAGATAGTCGGAGGCAGCCCTTCCTCAGGCCCCATGCAGTTGCTTGCCAGCCAGATGCAGCATCGATTCTCCTAGGGCCTCGGAAAGAGTCGGGTGTGGATGGATCAAGGCCGCCACTTCTGAAGGCACGGCTTCCCAGTTGGTTATCAATTGCGCCTCGGCGATCAACTCGGTAACGCGGGGGCCGATCATGTGGACGCCCAGCACCGGACCGTCAACGGCCGCAACCACTTTCACGAAGCCCGATGTTTCGCCGAGGATCGCGGCCTTGCCCGAAGCGGCCCAGTTGTACTTGGCGGTTTTGATTTCGTGACCGGCGTCTTTGGCTTGCGCTTCGGTCAGTCCAACAGAAGCGATCTCAGGGGAACAGTACGTCGCCCGCGGAACTCCTAGGTAGTTGACCGGTGAAGTCTCCACGCCCGCAATCTGCTCGGCCACCGAGATTCCCTCCGCAAACGCGACGTGGGCCAGTTGGAAATGAGGAAAGGGCAGCTCCAGACTTGGCTGGGCGATCAAGTCGCCTATTGCCCACAGGCCTTCGACGCCGGTCTTGCACCAGCCATCCGTAACGACAAAGCCGCGGTCAAGCGTCACGCCGGCCTCCTCGTAACCGAGTTTCTCCGACACGGGTCCGCGTCCGACCGCGACCAAACATCGATCCGCGATGGCCGTCTCCAACTTTCCGTCCGGACCTTCGAAAGTGACCACCGCGCCTGCGGAGGCCGCCTCCGCCCGAGTTACCTTGACCCCCGTAAAACTCTTGATACCGCGTTTTTGGAATTGACGGGTCAGCTCCTTGGAGACTTCCTCGTCCTCACCGGGCGCCAGCCGCGGGAGTGCTTCGATCAAGGTGACTTCGGCTCCGAATGCTGAGTAGACACTGGCGAACTCCAATCCGATCGCCCCTGCGCCGATGATGATCACAGAACTCGGTATGTCCTCGAGAGAAAGTGCATGGTCGGAAGTGATGAATGACTTGCCGTCGATCGGGATGAAGGGCAGCGATCGAGCATACGAGCCACTCGCGAGAACGACAGCTCCGGCACTGATCGAATCTTTCCCACCAACCGCGATCGTGTCCGCTTTGGCCAGCTTGCCTTTGCCCTGAACGATTGTCACCTTGCGGCTCTTCAGAACACCTTGCAAGCCTTTGAAGAGCCGCGCGACAACGGAGTCCTTGTAAGAGAGGACCTTGACCCAATCAACGGTCGGTTCGGCGGCCAGGATCCCAAAAGCGCCGGCCCCTTTGAAAGATTCGATGAGGTCGGCGGAATGAAGAAGAGCCTTTGTGGGAATGCAGCCGCGGTGAAGACACGTTCCGCCGACTTTGTCGCTCTCCACCAAAGTCACGGACAAGCCCAGTTGAGCGGCCCGGAGGGCCGCGGCGTATCCGGCGTTACCGCCGCCGAGAATCGCTACATCGGAAGTTGACATTTTGTAGCGTCAGTCTAACCGAGCAATTAAGTACCCAGTTCGAACACGACGGAGTCGTAACCTGAGGCCCCGTCGGGATGGGGCTTGGTGGTCCTCGATGTTTGAACGTCACCTGCCCCGTCAACTGCACGAACGTAAACCTGCTTGGTCCCTGAACCGGGTTCGATGTCCGCGGCCCACAATCTCCACGCGACCGGCGAAAGCTCTCTCTTCATAAGAGCCGGTCGCCAGGTCTTTTGATCCTCAGAGACTTCCACTCTCAGAACGCCGCGATCCCCTGCCCAGGCCACACCCGCCAGCATGGCCGGCAACGCGACGCGCGCTGAATGTGAAGGTACGTCGATGCGAGATTCGGTCTTGATTCTGGCGACGTCGCTCCACCCGCGCACCATCCAGTAGCCCTGATAGTCGTGATCAACCGCTTCGATCTCCGTTAGCCACTTCACGTTCTTCATTCCGTAGATCCCGGGCACGATGATGCGCGCCGGAAAACCATGAGCGCGAGGCAGGGCGACGCCGTTCATTCCGAAGACAACAAGAGTGGTCTCCTCCAAACCTTTAGCAAGTGGAATCGAGTCTGAATAGCCTTCAGCAGCCCGAAAGACCAGATCGACGACCCCCGCCTGCAGGCCGGCACGGGCGAGAACATCTTTGAGGCGGACTCCCCTCCAGACGGCTGTCGAGATCAGATCCCCACCGACTTCGTTGGAGATACACGTGAGCGTATGCGCCATCTCCACAACTTCGAAGTCCGTCTGCAGTTGCCGGTAATCGAGTTCAAAGGGTGAGGAAACCAATCCGTGGACCTTGAGACGCCACGTCATGGAATCGACGCTGGGCTTAACGATGTTGATGTCCACGTTGTAGAAGGAGTCGTTCGGAGTGATCTCGAGAGAGAGCCCTTCGACAATAGGAAAAGCGGGATCGCCGGCAGGGGACTGAAACGGCTTGCCGGCGGAGACGATGCCAAGCAACTCACCCGTTCTGCGACTTGCCATCCGAAGAAAAGCGCCGCCACCCACAACGATTCCTCCGACAAGCGTCGCCGCCCGAACGACGAACTTTCGTCGAGACCTCTGGATTGCGTCGAGGGGTGTTTCTTCCCCCTTCACTTCGGGTTCAAACGCGGCCATCAGGGGAGTCGCGGCGATCATCCGTGCGAAGAAGTAACCCGCGAGAGCGTACGCGCCCGTAGCAGCGAATGACCAGCCCTCCGGCGAGGTGATGTTCAGAATCACTGCAAGAACGAAAAGTGCGGCCCCTGCCCCGAGCGACCTTTTTGCTTTGCTCGAAGCAGTTGGAGCCCTCGCGGCAAATAGGGCGCCAGCGCCTCCCAAGGCGATTGCTCCTAGGTTCATCGCGACCGAAAGACCCCTTATCGCTCCGTGGCCGAGGCGCTCAATCATCGCCGTCGCAAAATCTCCGGGAGTTAGAGCGATGAACACCGCAGCGACACGCGCCGGTGGGTAGGTAATGATCGGCATGAGGCTCGCAGCCGCGTAAAGAGCCAATAGGACCACGGCCATCGCAACGGCGCCGCCGAAAAATGTCTTAAGGCGCGGCTTCATTTGAGGCGCTCGCGCAACTCTCGCGCGCTGGGGACGCTCGGCCCGTAGGTGGTGTTGGGAAGTTCTCGAACTTCAGCGGTCGCTTCAGTTCCCTCTCCGATCACCTCCACGGTTGAGCCCAACTCAACGGTGGTCTTGAGCGTTGCGATGCCGAACTCCGAATGGGCGGTGCTCGTCACTGCGCCCACTTCGTTGCCCTGAAAACGCACACTTCCGAGTATTGGCGAGGTGTCGAAATGAAGGTGCCGCAACCGTCTCTTAGCCGAGCCTCGTTGAGTCATCGCCACCGACTCTTGGCCGAGATAGCAACCCTTGTTGAAGTGCACGATACGTTCCAACGCCGCTTCTTGTGGAAGGTAACTCTCGTCGAAATCGACCCCATAATGTGGCACCCCTGCAGTGACTCTGAGCGACTCATAATCTTCGGCGTTGATCTCGGCAACCCCGGCTTTGGCCAAACTCTCGACGATTCCGCCGGCCAGGTCGCGCCTCGCCCAAATATCAACGCCCTCGGCGGGCTGGACGACTTTAGTGATGTAACCGCCCCAGAATGAAACGATGTCGTGATCCTCAGGCGGGAGGGTCGGTAGTTCCAGAACAGTGGAAACAACATCGCCGGCCTGGGTCCCAATTAGCCTGAAGATCGAAAACTCCTCCGAGATGTCGGTAACGGACACACCTGTTGAAAAGACTCTGCCCTGGAAGAACTCCGCGAGGCTTCGAGCATCTCCATCCACGTCTGCCAGTACAGAGATGTCGGTCGCAAGAACCCGCAGCAACGCGGTGATTCGGCCCTTTGGAGTCAGAAGAAGAGCCTCGGCGCCCTTGCCGACCGGCAGGTCCTCGACCCGATTGGTGACGAGTTGATCGAGGAACCAAAGTGCTTTTGAGCCCGTAAAGGCGAGTTTGCCTCTTTGCGAGAGGTCAAGCATCTGCGCTTGCATTGGAGGACTAATCCTCTAGTCGATCCGCAATGAGTTCTTTGAGGGCCAAGGAATCTGAGATAAGAACCTCATTCGCCTTCGCTCTTTTGAAGTAGAGGTGTAAGTCGTGCTCCCAAGTGAACCCGATTCCGCCGTGGATCTGTATCCCGTCGCCGGTTGCCGCCTTCGCCGCCCGCGAGGCCCAAACCTTGGCCCGCCAAGCCGCGAGGGAGCAGGTTTGATTGTCTTCGTCGGCCGCCCATGCCGCGAACAGGACGAGCGAAGTCGCGTGCTCGACCAGCATGTACATATCGGCAAGCTTGTGCGATACCGCTTGATAAACGCCTATCGGCTTGCCGAATTGCTGCCGCGTTTTGGCATACTCGACACTCATCTCCATGCAGCGCCTCGCGATTCCGGTTTGTTCGGCGGCGATGAACAATGCGGCCCGGTCCCTAAGGAATTCGAAAATTTGGCCATCAAGCATGTTGGAAGATGGAACCTGAACCTCGGCGAAGGAAATAGCCGCTTGACGTCGCGTACGGTCGACTACCGGCAGCGCCTCCGTTGAGACGCCCCGGTCCGTTGAATCGACGACAAAATACTGCAGACTATTTTCACCGGCGGCGGCAACCACTATGACATCGGCGGCAGTCCCGTCGGTCACGAAAAGCTTGACGCCATCGAGGACATATCCGTCGTCCGAGGGCCGAGCCTTCAGGCGGATGTCTTCGGGCCGATCTCCTCTTCCTTCAAACAACGCGACGGCGCCGATGAAGGATCCGTCGGCGAGTTTAGGCAGATAACGTTGCTTAGTTTCTTCGTTCCCGCCAGCAAGGATCGCAGTCGCTGAGAGCAACGTTGAAAGATACGGGCCGGGAAACAAAGCCCGGCCCATCTCCTCGGCGAGGAGGGCAGTTTCGGTCCACCCAAGACCGACACCGCCGTACTCCTCTGGGATGCAAAGCCCCGGCCAACCCAGATCCGCGGCCTTGCGCCACAACTCGACATCGTACGGTTGGTCGGAATCGCAGGCCCGCCGGACCACCGTTGACGCGCACTCTTTCTGCAAGAAATCGCGCACGGACGACCTGAGCGTTTCTTGATCCTGCGTCAACGCAAAGTCCATCAGCGGCTCCTCGGCAGGCCGAGCACTCGCTCGGCGATGATGTTGCGGAGCACTTCCGACGTTCCCGCTTCAATCGTGTTGCCCCTTGACCGCAGAAACTCGTATTGCCATTTCCCATCCTGGATCGAATGGGCGGACCCGCCGTCCACTTGCGAGTAAGGTCCTAGCAATTCCCACGCGAATTCGGTCAACCTCTGATTGAACTCCGACCAGTGCAACTTGAGCACCGACCCTTCTGGGCCCGGGACCCCAGTGCGGGCGAAATTACTGATGCTCCGATATCCGGTCAGGCGCATGGCTTCGACCTCGATGTCGAACCCGGCCAGAGCGTCTCTGACAGCGGCTCGGTCGATCATCCGCTCCCCATTGACAGTTGTGTTTTGGGCCAGCTTGACGAGGTCTTCGAGTATCAATTGTGAGCGAACCTGCAGCGCGACGCCCAAAGTTCCGCGCTCATGCATCAAGGTGGTCATTGCCACTCGCCAGCCGTCTCCCTCCGAACCTAAGATGTTGGATGCCGGAACCCGAACCTCGTCCAAAAAGATTTCGTTGAATTCCGGGTCGCCGGTTATCTGAACAATGGGGCGGACCTCAACACCGGGTGAATGCATGTCGACGATCAAATAGGTTAGCCCGGCGTGGCGTGAGGACTGCGGGTCGCTTCTGGTCACCAGGATGCAGTAATCGGCGACTTGCGCGTGTGAACTCCAGACCTTCTGACCCGTAACGACGTACTCATCGCCGTCGCGGATTACCCGGGTGGTTACACCTGCAAGATCTGATCCCGCCCCCGGCTCGGAGAAGCCCTGGCACCAGATCTCCTCGCCGGAGAGGATCTTGCTCAGATATCGATTCTTCTGCTCCTCGGTTCCGTGAACGATGATGGTCGGTCCGGCCATGTTGAGTCCAATGACGCCGACCGTTTCGGGAGCTCGCACGCGGGCCAGTTCCGACAAGTAGATGACCTGCTCAAAGGGATTCGCGGCCCGGCCCCCATACTCCTTCGGCCAGGACATTCCGATCCAGCCTCCGTCGAAGAGCTTGCGTTGCCAAGCCCGCGTGAACTCATAGCGCTCTTCGCCCCGGGCTGGGTAAGTCGTCGCTCCGTCCAACCATCCTTCGGGCAGATTAGCAACTAGCCATTTCCGGAATTCATCACGGAAGGCGGCCTCTTCGGGAGAGTCTCGAAAGTCCACCTACAGATTCTAGACTCTGGCTGACTTTTGCACCGCGTCGCGAATGCGCAACGCGTACTTTGGGCCGACTCCCCCGCCCTCATGTTTGAAATAGCAATAGACATCGCGACCCGCTTCGAGGGACGAACTCACCTTGCCGGCCCAAGCATCGAGGGCCTCCTCCGCGTATTCCTCCCGGCGAAGCCGTAGGTAGACATGCTGCGCCGTAACGGGGATTTCTTTGACCGGCGTGGCCTCCGTATCTGCGCCACAGAGCGCAACTTGGGCCTCGGACAGAAGCTCGCCAACGGCAGGGTCGCCCCACGACTCGTGGCGGAACTCCATCGCGTAAAGACAACCCTGTGGCAGGGACTCCAGAAATGGAGTCAGTCGGTCGCGATCGAACTTGAGCGTCGGGGGCAATTGAAAAAGGATCGTTCCCAGCTTGTCACCCAAAAGGCGGGCCCTTCGGACGAACTCGCCTGTTTCTTCGGAGACTTCTTTCAGGCGCTTGGTGTGAGTGATTCGCTGGGGCGCCTTCAGAGTGAATTTGAATCCTCCCGTCGACTGCGTTTTCCAAGACTCCATCGTCGCTTCCGACGGCATGCGCCGGAACGTGTAATTGATCTCGACCGAGCCCAGCATGCTCGAATAGTGCGCAAGCATCTTCTTGTCGGAAACGCCTTCGGGGTAGAAGTTCCCCTTCCATTCCTTGAATGCAAACCCTGAGGTGCCAACGTAAAGAGTCCCGCGCTCCATCCCTACACCCTAGACGAAGGGCAGATGTCGGCCAGGACACATTCTTCGCAGCGGGGAGTCGGCGCCTTGCACACGGCTCGGCCGTGTTCGATGAACAGATAGCTGAGTGCAAACCATTTGGATTTGGGAGCGAGGGCCATCAATTCCTTTTCGATCTTGATTGGGTCTTCGTTTTCGGTCAAGCCCAGCCTCTGCGATAGCCGCCGGACGTGGGTATCGACTGCGATCCCCTCGACTTTCCCGAAGGCGTTGCCTAGAACGACATTTGAGGTCTTGCGGGCGGCCCCCGGGAGCGTCGTTAGCTCTGCCATGGTCGAAGGCACCTCCCCGCCGAAGTCGGCGAGCAACTTACGCGCGCTTGCTTGCAGATTCTTCGCCTTCTGTCGGAAGAAACCCGTCGGGCGGATGTCCTGTTCGAGTTCGGCGATGTCGGCGGAAGCGTAATCGGCCAGGGTCCTGTACTTTTTGAACAACACCGAAGTCACCTGATTCACCATGGCGTCTGTGCACTGTGCAGACATGATCGTCGCAAACAGCATCTCGTGAGGATTGGAGAAGTTGAGCGCGCATCGGGCGTCGGGATATGCCTTTTTGAGACGTCGAAAGATCAGCGGGAAACGCTGCGAGGGTGGATCCTGACGCGACATCGCCTTAGCGATGTCAGCTAATGAACCGGATGGCGAGCGGGAAATCGTATTCCTCGCCTTTGTTGGCAGCGAGTCCAGCAAGGATTGTGACCACCACGTGAAATATGACAATGCCGATCATGAGGGGAATGCCTATGAGTACAAACACGAACGGAATCGACACAAGAAGGTAGATGGCCACACTGATGTTGAAATTCAAAACCGCCTTGCCCGCGACGTTAACGGCGGGCATGGAATCCTTCCTCAGCAGCCACAACACCAAAGGAGCAACGATGTTGCCGATCGGCACTCCAACGTAGATCGAAAGAGCTGAAAAATGGAGCCACGTGACCCAATTGCGCTCCTGGACAGACGCGCTCGTTACCGGCTGATCTGCTTGTGCCATATTCCCCTTAGTATGCAACATGCTGCCCGCCTTCCGGACGGGCCCATCCAAACAAACGATCGTTTGGTAGGATAGAAGGCATGTCAACGACTCATCCCGTCGACCGGCGAGAACGGCTCCTGGAAGTGGCCGCCCGTATATTCAGCGAACGCGGATATAACGGCGCATCCATGCAAGATCTGGCGGAGGGCCTCGGGATCCTGCGGGGTTCCATCTACGCCCACATCGATTCGAAAGAAGACCTGCTATACGAGATCGTCGACCGCGGGGCGGATCGATTCATCTCTTCGTTGCAGGCGGTCGCGGGAACGGACGAGTCGGCGTCGGACAAACTTCGGGCCGCGCTGCTGGCCCATGTGGAAACCGTCGCCGAGCATATGGAGGCTGCCACGGTCTTTCTAAACGACTGGAAACTACTCTCTCCTAAAAGACGCAAGGCTGTTGTCGCGAAGCGAAACATTTATCAGTCGTTGATTCGGGAGATTGTCGATGAGGGGATCCGGCGCGGCGAATTTCGCAAGAGCCTCGACCCCAAGTTCGCAACTTTGGTTGTGCTGTCGTGCGTTAACTGGCTGTACCAGTGGTATGACCCAAAGGGAGCCTTGCGCCCACCGGAAATCGCAAGTCAATTTAGTGAAATGATCCTCAAAGGTTTCAGCAAAGGAGCGTAAACGATGACTTACGAAGACAAGTTGGCCGAATTCAAAGCCCGGATCGATTCGAAAGACAAGATCGAGACCAATGACTGGATGCCCGACGAATACCGCGACGCCGTGCTCAAGTTCATCGAGATGCATGCCAACTCCGAGATCATGGGGGCCCTCCCCGAACGGGAATGGATCCCACGTGCGCCGAGTCTTCGACGCAAGATGTCGCTCACTGCGAAAGTGCAGGACGAAGTCGGCCATGCGCAGCTGCTCTATCGAGTCGCCGAGGACTTGGGCAAGAGCCGAGAGTCGATGTTCGAGGATCTCATTAACGGCCGGACCAAGTTCCACAATGTGTTCCACTACCCCACCGAGCACTGGGGCGACGTGGCCATCATCGGCTGGCTGATCGACGGGGCTGCGCTTGTTACGCAACGCGCCTTGCTCGACTGCTCCTACGCGCCCTACACCCGTGTCATGCGCAGAATTTGCTCAGAGGAGCAACTGCATCTGAGGCATGGCGAAGACATCACTCTCGAACTTGCAAACGGGACTGAGCGTCAGCGGTGGATGTTTCAGGACGGCCTCGACCGATGGTGGGAACCGATCATGCATTTCTTCGGCCCCCCGTCCAACCCGGCCAAGGACGTGCTCTTGCGGTGGGGCATCAAGTCCAAGAACAACGAGGAGTTGCGCGGCGAGTTCCTCGACCACTACGTTCCAAGAATCCTCGACCTCGGTTTCCAAATTCCCGATACCGGGCTCCATTTTGACGAGTCGACCGGACACTGGGTACCCGGCGAGATCGATTGGACGATTTTCTGGAAGATCGTTAAGGGCGAGGGCCCTTCGACGCAAGCGCGGCTTTCGATGCGGCGCAAAGTTTGGGACCATCACCGCTGGGTCCGCGAGGCGCTGAGCGAACCGCTTTGGAGCGCGGCCTGATGCAGGTGTGGGAAGTTTTTCAGCAGAAGGGCCATACGGACGCGTATGCCCACGTAGGCAGCGTCCTCGCGCCCGACCCTCTAATGGCAATGTCATACGCAAAGGAATGCTTCTTCCGGCGCAAGGAAGGTATGGGCCTTTGGGTTGTTCGCCGCGCCGATGTTCACCAATCCACCGACCACGGCCTTCTCGAACAAGTGACCGACAAGTCCTATCGATATCCAGAGGCTTACCGGGGTGTGGTCGCAAAGCGAGAACTGGCGAGGGCAAAGTTCGCACCGGCATCGGCCCCCCGGCGCGCAGCCGCCGTAGCAGGCGACGACTTCTAATGCCATCCGATGCGAAGGGTCTAAGCTCACTGCTTCTCGCCGTAGCCGACGACGAGCTGATCATCGGTCACCGTCATTCGGAATGGACGGGCTGGGCCCCCCACATCGAAGAGGACATCGCATTCTCCTCGATCGCGCAAGACGAGATCGGTCACGCCAACCTTTTTTACAAGCTGTTATCCGAAGTCGACGGCCGGACCCCGGACGAGATCGCGCTGGGCCGGCAACGAGGAGAGTATCGGCACGCCATTGTTTGCGAGCGTCCCAACGGCGACTGGGCCTACACCCTTGCGCGGCACTTTCTGTACGACAGTGCCGAACAGGTAAGACTCGAGGCTTTCGCCGAGTCCTCGCACTCACCTTTGTCTGATGTGTCCGAGAAACTCTTGCGCGAGGAGAGGTATCACCGGTTTCACGCGGAAGCTTGGCTCGAACGACTCGCAAACGGACCCGTTGAGGGACGGCACCAAATCAGTGCCGCGCTCATCAGTGCAATGCGTGACGCGGTTGGACTCTTTGAGCCCATCGAAGATGAAGAGGTCGCGCTGGCAGATAAAGTCATGCCGAACACATCCGAAGAACTCTTGCAGAAATGGCTCACCGAGGTCACGAAGCGGATCGAGTCCGCCGGTATAGTGCTCGATCTTGCTTCAAAAGACGGAGCAGAACTACTTCCGACCTCGTCCGGTGAATTGCCCCAGCCTCTCGAGGACACTACGCAACCAGCATCGATCTCATATCGAGACGGGCGCTGGGTACTAGACGGCACCTTGTCCGGGTTTGGGGGCCGGCGGGGCGCTCACTCCGAGGACTTCACCGCGCTTTGGGACGACCTCACCCGCACTTACCGAGAAGCGCCGGCTGCGACATGGTGACGGCAACCTCGATCTCCAAAGCCCAGGTCCTTGAAGCACTGGAAGGGGTCAAGGACCCAGAAATCCCAGCAGTTTCGGTATTGGATCTTGGAATAGTCGAGAAGATTCAGATCGACGGTGTTCGCGTAGCGATCACTTGCCTGCCGACCTTTGTCGGCTGTCCTGCCCTGGACATGATCCGTGAAGACATCGAGTCGGCCCTTGCGGAGATCGGCGCTACGGCGGAAGTGAACTTCGTCTTTCGACCTCCGTGGACTTCCGACCGGATTTCCGAAGAAGGAAAACGCAAATTGCTCGAGTACGGGCTGGCGCCCCCGCCGGCCGGCAATACCGTGGCCTTAACTCTTATGGCGCCCGGCAAGTGCCCTTACTGCGGATCGGCCGACACAATCCTCGAATCGCCCTTTGGGCCTACAGCCTGTCGCGCAACTTGCTACTGCCGCAGCTGCCGCAACCCATTCGAGCAGTTCAAACAGATCTAGACTCCGCATGGAATCGGACTAGTCTCGCAACATCCGCGCGTGAGTTCCGGCGACCGACGTATGTCAACAGCAGACCTACCATGATGGAGGCCAGGGCGAGCGCGAGGCTCTTGTCTACGGGAACACCGGGTCCCGTGTTCGGTAAGGTCTGGCCCTTAACCACCTGGCCCTTAACCACCTGCCCCTTAACCACCTGCCCCTTAACCACCTGGCCCTTAACCAACTTCTCCCCCAGAACCTGAACAGGTTGCGGAGTCAGAGTCAATATCTGAGGCAGAATCGCACACATCATTGCCGAGAACCCGCCGGTGGATGTGCCGCTCAATGCGTATCCACTTGCCGCGGTCGCCGTCCATGTGTAGTTGCCCGGTGAGGCGTTATACGTCACACCATCCGCGGGGAACGCGTGAACCAGTCCGGTTCCGGTTTTCGACAGTGCGATGGTCGCGCCGCCCGGCGGGTTGATCGAGGCCGTAACCGGAGTCGAGGAGACGCCGTTGCTTAACACGCAAGCGCCTGGCGCGACCGATGCAGTTACTTGTAGCGGGGTCGATCCCGGCACGCATGAAGTGGTGGTGAACAGGCCTGTGGATGTGCCGCTTAATGCGTATCCACTTGCCGCGGTCGCCGTCCATGTGTAGTTGCCCGGCAAGGCGCCGTAAGTCGTACCGCTCGTGGGGAACGTGTGGACCAGTCCGGTTCCGGTTTTCGACAACGCGATGGTCGCGCCGCCCGGCGGGTTGATGGAGGCCGTAACCGGAGTCGAGGAGACGCCGTTGCTGAACACGCAAGTGCCCGGCGCGACCGATGCAGTTACTTGTAGCGGGGGCGATCCCGGCACGCATGCAGTGGTGGTGAACAGGCCTGTGGATGTGCCGCTTAATGCGTATCCACTTGCCGCGGTC
>Ga0183260_10002881_pt1 | contig 14062 bp, 17 predicted proteins | sample AntDrymUQ4972206_2_FD_129768 | JGI IMG/M metagenome (GOLD analysis project Ga0183260, IMG submission 129768) | Polar desert sand microbial communities from Dry Valleys, Antarctica - metaG UQ497 (22.06) (version 2) (version 2) | ecosystem: Environmental > Terrestrial > Soil > Desert | place... | reverse complement strand
AGGCGATCACGGTGACCTGCCGTGGGCGGCGAGCGCCTCCGCGAGCCGGACCTGGGCGGCGCCGCGCCACACGTGGCAGACCGCGAGGGCCAACGCGTCCGCGCAGTCGGCGGGGTGCGGCGGGGTGTCAAGGCGCAGCAACCGGGTGACCATCGACGTCACCTGCGCCTTGTCGGCGCGCCCGCTGCCGGTCACGGCGGCCTTGACCTCGCTCGGCGTGTAGACCGCGACGGGCAGTCCACGGCCGGCGGCGGCGGCCAGGGCCACCCCGCTGGCCTGCGCCGTGCCCATGACCGTGCGGACGTTGTGCTGGCTGAAGACCCGCTCGACCGCGACGGCCTCGGGCTCGTACCGGTCGATCCAGCCGGCGACGGCCTCGTGCACCGCGAGCAGGCGCTCGGCCAGGGGCTGCTCGGGCCCGGTGCGGACGACGAGGACGCCCACCGCGCACAGCGCACGGCCGGGCCAGCCGTCGACGACGCCGAGGCCGCACCGGGTCAGGCCGGGGTCGACACCGAGGACTCGCACCGACACGCACCACCTCAGCCGCTAGAACACCTGTTCGACGGAGGCGACAGTACGGGGTGGGACCGACCGTGGCGCGCGCGACGCGCCGAGGACGCGTGGACCGCCCACACCCTCGACCCGGCCCGCCGGCCAGGCCGCCACGGTCAGGGCCGCGGCCAGGACGAGAACCAGTCGGTCCGCACCGAACCACACGGCGAGGAAGGGGGTGACCGCGGCGCCCACCAGCGCGGAGGCGACCATCACGGCGTCGGTGAGGCCGAGGACCGATCCGCGCGAGTGGTCGGGGACGCAGCGCTGCACCGTGAGCGTGGCGACGGCCTCCACATGCACCGCGCACGCACCCACCAGGGCCAGCGGCAGCAGCGCTTCGACCACCGAGGGGGCGAGCGCGACCGCGGGCAACGCCAGCGCCGTGAGCACCAACGGACGACGGACGCCGTCGCCGCCGAGCGCGAGCAGCCGCACGACGACGGGCGCGGCCAGCGCTCCCGCGCCCAGCGCGCCGGTGGTGGTGCCGAAGGCGTCCGGCTGGCCCGGCCACGCCTGCTCCGACAGCGGCAGCAGCGCGACGCCGAGCGCGCCCAGCATCGCGTTGACCGCGGCCACACCGAGCACCGCCGCGGCCGCGCGGGGGGTGCGGCCCAGCACCGCGACGCAGTGCCGCACCCCTCCGCGCGCCCCCGTAGCCCCCGTGCTCCCGGTTCCCCCGGGTCCCCCGGGTCCGGCGACCTCCCCCGTCTCCCGCCCGTGCGCCGGCGCGGGCAGCCGGATGCCGCGCAGCATCAGCGCGGCGGCGACGGTCGCAACGCTCGCGACCGTCGCGACCGCCGCCGGCGGGAGCGCCGTGAGGGCTGCCCCGCCCAGTGCCGGGCCGACGACGAAGGCCCCCACCTCGATCGTCACCAGCAGGTGCGTCGCCGACGCGGTCCCGGCACCGGCGAGCCGGGGCAGGCCGGCGGCCGTCGCGGGGTACGCCGGGGTGCCGACGGTCACGGCGGCCGTGGCGAGCCCGGCCGCGAGCAGCGGCGCCTCGGTGGCAAGCGCGAGGGCGCACCCGGCCAGCAGCAGCGCGCGCCCCCATCCGCTCAGCCGCACGAGCCGTCCGCGGTCGATGCGGTCGGCCAGGACGCCCGCGAGGCTCGAGCAGGCGACGTACGGCGCCATCCGGGCGGCGCCGACCAGCGCCAGCGCGCCCTGCGAGCCCGTGGCATCCCACACCGCCACCAGCAGACCCGGCCACGGCGCCGCCATGGCGCACGCGGCCAGCGCGTGCGAGCCGAGCAGCCGCCGCACCGTCATGGCTGCCGGCCCACGAGGTGCGTGGGCAGCGGCGCGAAGCCGTTGAAGCCGACGGTGGAGTAGCAGGTGGTGTACGCGCCGGCTGCGTGCAGCCGCACCTCGTCACCCTCGGCGAGGGCCAGCGGCAGCTGCACGGGGCGACGTTCGTAAAAGCACGTCGGCGCTGTCGCACGTCGGTCCCGCCAGCACGACCGGTCCGGTCGGGCCTCCGTCGGCGCTGGTGGTGACGCGGTAGCGGATGGCCTCGTCGAGGGTCTCGACCAGGCCGGTGAACACACCGGCGTCGAGATAGACCCACCGACGCTCCCCGCGCGTCACCACCGCGACGACGGAGGCGACGAGGACGCCGGCATCGCCGACGACCCCGCGACCCGGCTCCACCAGGGTCCGCGGTACCTCGTCGCCGAAGGCCGACCGCAGGTGCCGGGTGATCGCGGCTCCGTACACCCGCGGGGCGGGTGCGTGGCCCTCGAGCGCGGCAGGGAAGCCACCGCCGAGATCCAGCAGGTAAGGACGCAGACCGTAGCGCCGTGCGGCGACGAACACCCCGGCAGCGGTCGCGATGGGGTCGGCCCCCACCGTTCGGGGTCACGCTGCTGCGACCCGACGTGGAAGGCGAGTCCGGCGGGATCGAGGCCCACGTCGGCGGCGGCGAGCAGCACGTCCACGCAGTCGACCGGCGAAACAGCCGTACTTGCCGGACAGCGACCAGCCGGCGCCGGCGCCGGTGGTGGCGAGCCGGCACAGCACCGCGGATCCGGGCGCGGTGGCGGCGACCTTGTCGACCTCGGCGACGCTGTCGACGACGAACAGTCGCACGCCGAGCGCGGCGGCGTGGGCGACGTGCTCCCGTCGCTTCACCGGGTTGGAGTACACGAGCCGGGCGGGGTCGGCCCCCATCGCCAGCGCAACCTCGGTGGGGCTGGCGACGTCGAAGTCGCAGCCTGCGGACGCGAGCGCGGCCAGCAGCTCGGGGTGCGGGTTCGCCTTGACCGCGTAGTGCACGGCGGTTCCGGGCAGCGCGTCGCGCAGCCGCGCAAACCGGTCGACGGCCAGGTCGATGTCGAGGCGTAGGTGCGGTGTCGCGGCCCGGGCGGGGGGTTCCGGGGCATCGCGGTGGCTGCGCGCGGCGGGCAGGACCGGCCGGACACGTCCGGTGCGGGCGGGGGTGACGAGGGGCACGGTGACCTCCGACGGGTGATCTCACCGCCGAGGAGCGGGGCGACGGCGCACTGATACGCCCGCGCAGGTGCGGCGTGCCGTCCGGCCGGTCAGCCGAGCTCGGCGAGCACCTCGTCGGGAGCATCGAAGTTCGTGAAGACGTTCTGCACGTCGTCGGAGTCCTCGAGCGCCTCGATGAGGCGCACCACCTTGCCCGCGCCGTCGGCGTTCACCGGCACCGTCATCGAGGGGACGAACGACGCCTCGGCCGACTCGTAGTCCATCCCGGCGTCCTGCAGCGCCGTGCGCACCGCCAGCAGGTCGGTGGGCTCCGAAACCACCTCGTACGTCCCGTCGAGGTCGTTGACCTCCTCGGCCCCGGCCTCCAGGACCGCGAGCAGGACGTCGTCCTCGGCGAGCTCGCCGTCGTTCTGTTCGCGCGGGACGATCACGACACCCTTGCGGGTGAACATGTAGGCCACCGAGCCGGCGTCGGCCATCGAGCCGCCGCCGCGGGTCATCGCGGTGCGGACGTCGCCCGCGGCACGGTTGCGGTTGTCGGTGAGGCACTCGACCAGCAGCGCGACGCCGCCCGGGGCGTACCCCTCGTACATGATCGTCTGCCAGTCGGCGCCGCCCGCCTCGGCGCCCGAGCCGCGCTTGACCGCCCGGTCGATGTTGTCGCCCGGCACCGACGAACGCTTGGCCTTCTGCACGGCGTCGTACAGCGTCGGGTTGCCGGCCAGGTCGGCGCCGCCGGTGCGGGCCGCGACCTCGATGTTCTTGATCAGCTTGGCGAACAGCTTGCCCCGACGCGCGTCGACGACCGCCTTTTTGTGCTTGGTGGTCGCCCACTTGGAGTGGCCGGACATGCGGGGGTCCTCTCTCAGCTCGCGGTGGCGGGGCGCACGAGCTCGTCGACGAACCACCGGTGGACGCGGTCGTCGCCGGTCACCTCCGGGTGGAACGCGGTGGCGAGCAGCCGGCCCTGACGCACCGCGACGATCCTACCGGCGGCGGGTCCGCCGTCGACCCGGGCCAGCACGTCGACGTCGACCGCGGCCTTGCCCTCCACCCACGGAGCCCGGATGAGGACGGCGTGGAAGCGGTCCTCGAGCCCGGCGAAAGCGACGTCGGTCTCGCACGAGTCGACCTGCCGTCCGAAGGCGTTGCGCCGTACGGTCACGTCGAGCCCGCCGAGGGTCTCCTGACCGGGAGCGCCGTCCTCGACCCGGTCGGCCAGCAGGATCATCCCCGCACAGGTGCCGAACGCCGGCATGCCCGCGCGCAGCCGGTCCCGCAACGGCTCGAGCAGCCCGAAGGTCCGGGCCAGCGTGATCATCGTGGTCGACTCGCCGCCCGGCAGGACCAGGGCGTCCACCGCGTCGAGCTCGGGGGCCCGGCGGACCGTGACGGCGGTGACCCCGAGGGTTCGAAGCACCCGCAGGTGCTCGGCAACGTCGCCCTGCAGCGACAGCACCCCGACGACCGGCCCGACCACCGCCCCATCGTACGGAGACCGCCCGGCCCCTCAGCCCCAGCTGATGACCAGCTGGGGAGCGTTGACGCCGGACTCGCGGCTGAGGTACTTCGGCTCCCTCCCGCCCGCCTGGTTCTCGGTCCGGTCCCGCAGGACGAAGCCGTCGTTGGTGGTGTACTGCGCCTGGACGTGGGCGGTGACCGTCCACTCCTGCCAGCCGGCGACCGAGATCGTGGTGCTGCCCACCGCGGTCCCGGTGGTGGCAGGCTGGTTGTTCCAGGCCACCGTGTGTTCTCCGCCCAGGTCGCGGCGGCCCGGTAGGCGTCGATGGTCCGATCGGAACGCGGAACGTCGTTGTATATCCGCAGGGTGGCGGCGGTGAGGGAGCAGCCGGCCGGCACCGTGGGCAGCGCGAACCGCACCAGCGCCCGGCGGTTCTGGCTGCCGCTCCTGGACTGCACGTAGAGGGCCGAGTCGCCCCCCATGTTCTGGGACGGCGACGCCTGGTCCGTCCACGCGTCCGCGGTCGCGGTGACCGTGCTCCCCCCGGCCACGCACCCGCCCCAGCCGCGGCCGTGCTGAACGTGTTGGATCCGACCGTGGCGGAGTCGCCGAAGGACGCCAGCACGCTGGTCGTCGCCCAGGCCACGCAGGCACCGACGAGCGGCACCAGCAGCAGGAGGAGCCGGCTACGCGGCATGGCCGGACGCCGGGTGTGTCCGCGGGCCGGTCGGACGGCGGCCGGGGAACCAGATCGCCTTCAGCTGCAGCCACAGCAGCAGGGTCGCCGGCAGCGCCACGATGACCATCCAGCCCAACGGGGGGCGGGCGAAGGCCATCGCCCGGCCGACGTGCGGCACCACGAGCACCGGGGTCACGGTGGCGCCGCTCAGCACGTACGGCTCGGGGTCGGGGGCGGCGTTGGCGTCGCCCTTGGTGCGGACCACGACCTCGCCACCCCTGATATGCAGCGCGATGACCCGGTGCAGAACACCGGGTGCGGCGAGCCCCTCGGTCTCCGCCCGCACGAGCACCACGTCACCGACCTCCACCTGGTCGGGGGTGATCGGCTTCGTGACGACCAGGCTCCCCACCGAGGCGGTCCCGGTCATGCTGCCGCTGTGCACGGTCAGCATCTCGTAGCCGAGCAGCCGGGGCAGCGCCGCCAGGGCGAGCACCGCGACGAGGGCAAACAGCACCGCGGTGCCGAGCCAGGTGGACAGCCGGCGGCCGGCCCGCCCCCTCGGGGACGGACCGGACCGGTCTTGCCGCGGCTCATCATGATCACGGGTTGTTGGCGGTCTGCTCGGCGTCGAAGGTGAACGTCGCGGTGCTGGCGGCGTTCTTGAACGCGTTGCCGGTGGACAGCGGCAGCGCGACCCGGAAGCAGAGGGTCTCGCTGGCCGAGACGGCCAGGTTGCGGTCCCCCGCCTGCGCACCCTGGGCCGAGTCGCCGAGGATCTTGCCGGTGGTCGAGTCGAGGTCGCCGGTGTAGAGCGAGGTGGCGTCGGAGTTGTCGCACGGCGTCCCCGGCGTCGTCGCGTCGACGGTCTTGACCGTCAGCGCCAGCTGCTCCTTGAGGCCCTTGCTGTCGGTGTTGGTGGCCGTCGACGACACCGCGTAGCGCAGCGCGGCGCTGCCAGCGGCGTTGGCCACCACCAGGGGGCTGGTGACCTGGTCGCCGGGCACCATGTTGCTGAACGACACCAGCGCCGTCGGCGGCGTGGTGGTGATGTCAACGGTGCCGGTGGAGAACGCGTTCGCGCCGACGCTCTCCTGGTCGCTGAACACTGCCAGGACGCCGACCGTCATCACCGAAGCGAAGCACGTGAGCGCCACGCCGGTCGCGGCCAGGCGGCGCCGGCCACCACTCTTGTCGTCGACCCCGTCATGGGACACGGGCGTACGGAAGGTCTTCTCGTCCTGCGGGGAGTTCTGGGCGATGGACGACATGAGCCGCCCCCTTTCTGAGAGGGAGACGGTCGGTTTCGCCTCTGCTCACCGCTGGGCCTGTTGGCGACCATGTCGCCCTGCGGGTCATCGCTCCATCCAACTGATCTTGACGAGGCAAACGATGTGCCAGCGGGGCGGACGATGTTGCGCTGCGGGGCCCCCGACCGGTGCGTTCGGCGCTGCGGATGGCCGAGCCGTCGGTCCGGGGCCCTCCGAACGTCGCCCGGCGCTCCGATCGGGCGAGGGAGCAACCGGACGGGTCGGTCGGAACGTGCTAGTACCGCGGCTGCCAACGTTCGCGATCCCCCGACGCGCCGCGGTCACCCGACGGTGCTGCCCGGGAGACAGTGGCACTGCCCGGGAGTCACAACCCTCGGGCAGTGCACACAACCCCCGGGCAGTGAAGTGCCCGACCGGATCAGTGCACGCGGCCGGGGCACGGTGCGGACACGGCGAACGTTGCCGGTCACAGCACTATGGCCGGGCCGGCTTCCGCCACGACACCGCGGCCTCGACGCGCCCCTCGTCGAAGTGCGCCTCGAGACCCACCTCGGCGAGCGCGTCCACCACCAGGCCGAGCAGGGGCTCGCCGGGTGCGACATTGGCGGTGTCCGCGTGCCACACGTTGAGCTCGAGCATCCCGTGGTCCACCGCGTGCCAGACGTCGGCAGCCGTGAACCACACCGCGCCGGCCGCCGGGGCACCATCGGCGGCGCGGGCGCGCAGCGCGGCGTCGGTGACCCAGTGGTCCTCGACGGCCTGGAGCACCAGGACCTGCTGTGCCTGGAGCGTCGCGAACGCGTGCTGCAACCGCTCGTGGTCGGTCGGGGTGTCCCACCCGGCCTGCTCGGCGACCAGGTCGGAGCGAGCCCGGTCGACCAGGGCGCGGGCGGTTGCCGCCGCGTCGACGTCGGGCCGCTCGGCGGCGACGGCCGCTTCCACCTCGGCCTGCAGCCGTACGGGGTCCAGCAGCCCGGCCCGGACCTGCACGCGGGCGAAGTCGGCGACCCGTTCCTGGGCGGTGACCTTGGCAGCCCCGCCGAACAAGCCGCGTCCGTCCGGCACCACCCCGCTGCTCACCAGCCGCGCTCGGCGAGCCGGTGCGGCTCCGGGACGTCGTCGACGTTGATCCCGACCATCGCCTCGCCGAGTCCGCGGGACACCTTCGCGATCACGTCCGGGTCGTCGTGGAACGTCGTGGCCTTGACCACCGCGGCGGCGCGCTGCGCCGGGTTGTCGGACTTGAAGATGCCCGAACCGACGAAGACGCCCTGGGCGCCCAGCTGCATCATCATCGCCGCGTCCGCGGGGGTCGCGATACCGCCGGCGGTGAACAGCACCACCGGCAGCCGACCGGCGCGCGCGACCTCGGCCACCAGCTCGTACGGGGCCTGCAGGTCCTTGGCCGCGACGTACAGCTCGTCCTCGCTCATCGAGGTGAGCCGGCGGATCTCGCCGCCGATCGCCCGCATGTGGGTGGTGGCGTTGGAGACGTCCCCGGTGCCGGCCTCGCCCTTGCTGCGGATCATCGCCGCGCCCTCGCTGATGCGGCGCAGCGCCTCGCCGAGGTTGGTGGCACCGCAGACGAACGGCACCGTGAAGCGCCACTTGTCGATGTGGTGTGCGTAGTCGGCAGGGGTGAGCACCTCGGACTCGTCGACGTAGTCGACGCCCAGGCTCTGCAGCACCTGCGCCTCGACGAAGTGGCCGATGCGGGCCTTGGCCATCACCGGGATCGAGACGGCGTCGACGATCGCGTCGATCATGTCCGGGTCGCTCATCCGCGAGACGCCGCCCTGGGCACGGATGTCGGCCGGGACGCGCTCGAGCGCCATCACCGCCACCGCACCGGCCTCCTCGGCGATCGTGGCCTGCTCGGCGGTGACGACGTCCATGATCACCCCGCCCTTGAGCATGTCGGCCATGCCGCGCTTGACGCGGGCGGTGCCGGTGACGCTGGAGCCGTGGGTGGAGCTCGACGTGGTCTGCGGGGACGCGGTGCTGTCAGTCACGGGTGGTCGCCTCAGCGGGTGCGGGGGTGTGGGTCGGGCCGCCTTCCATGGTACGACCGTCGGCGGGGTCCCGGTCGCCCGCAGGGAGCCGGCGACGACAGTCTCGTGCACCCGCAGCACCCGACGCGCCACGACGCCCCAGTCGTAGGCCACGACCGCGTCCGTCGCGCGGCGGGTGAGCAGCGCGCGTCGGTGGGGGTCGTCCAGCAACAGGCCGAGGGCACCGGCGAGACCGTCGACGTCCCCGGCCGAGAACAGCGCACCCAGCCGCCCTGCGTCCAGCACCGCGGCGAAGGCCGGCAGGTCGCTCGCGAGCACGGCCGCACCGCCGGCCATCGCCTCCAGCAGCACCACGCCGAAGCTCTCGCCGCCGGTGTGCGGGGCGACGAAGACGTCGGCGCGACCGACGAGCCGCTCGCGGGCGGCCCGGTCGACCGGCCCCACCACCTCGACGGTGGGGGCCAGGTGCGCGGGCGTCCGCGCACGGACCCGCGCCCGTACGCGGTCGACGTCGCCGTGGCCTGCCACCAGCAGGCGCGTACCGGGCCGGTCCCGCGCCACCTCGGGCCACGCGCGCAGGAGCACGTCGAGTCCCTTGCGGGGCTCGTCGGTGCGGCCGAGGAACACGACGGTCCCCGGACCGGCCCACCCGTCGGCACGCGTACGGGCGGCGACGAAGGGCTCGACCCACAACCCGTTCGGGATCACCTCGGCGCTGCCGCCCACGTGGCGGCGCATCGTGGCCAGGGCGGGCTCGCTCACCGCGATCCGGGCGCCGATGCGGTCGAGCGCCGGACGCAGGACCGGTCCCACCACCGCCATCGCCCGCGAGCTCGTCGACATCGAGGCGTGGAAGGTCGCGACGGCGGGCACGTCGGTGGCCCACAGCGCCAGCAGGGCCAGGCTGGGGGCGGTCGGCTCGTGCACGTGCAGCACGTCGAGGCGCTCGTCGCCGAGCCACCGGCGCACCCGGGCGACCGCACCAGGCCCGAACGCCAGGCGGGCGACCGACCCGTTGTAGGGCACGGGTACCGCCCGCCCCGCCGGCACGACGTACGCCGGCAGCCCCGCCTCGTCGTCGGCCGGCGCGAGCACGCTGACCTCGTGGCCGAGGCCGAGGATCGCCTCGGCAAGCTCGGTGACGTGGTGCTGCACGCCCCCCGGGACGTCGAGGGAGTAGGGACAGACCAGGCCGACCTTCACGGTGCCCCCGCCACGTCGACGTCGGCGACGAACACCCGCTGCAGCATGTGCCAGTCGGCGGGCGCCGCGCGGATCGAGGCGGTGAAGACGTCGGCGACCGCCGCGGTCATGGCCCGGGCCCCGGCGAGTCCGTCGGCGGTCGGCACCCGTGGGTGCATGCGCAGGTGCATGCGGCCCACACGGCCCTCGGACCCGCTGTAGTCACAGGTGATCGGGAGCAGCGGCGCCCCGGTGATCTGCGCGAGCCGCGCCGGGGCGACGGACAGGCCGGCGGGCTCCCCGAGCAGGTCGACGACGACGCCGGTACGGGACAGGTCGCGGTCGGCGAGCAACGGCACGAAGCGTCCGTCCCGGACCCGCTCGACCAGCCGCCGGAACGTCGAGACACCGCCGGTGAGTGGCAGGATCTCCATGCCCAGCGCGGCGCGGTACGCCACGAAGTCGTCGTACAGGCTCGGGGGCCGCAGCACTTCCGCGACGGTCGTCAGAGGCATCCCGCGCGCGCAGGCCCACGCGCCGGCCAGGTCCCAGTTGCCGGCGTGCGGCAGGGCGGCGACCACTCCCCGGCCCTCGGCGTGCGCGTCGACGAGCCGCTCGGCGTCGTGCAGCACGACCCGCTCCCGCACCTGGTCGGGTGACCAGCGCGGCAGCCGGAACACCTCACCCCAGTAGCGCAGGTACGACCGCATCGCGTCCCGTCCGAGCCGGTCCCGCCCCTCCGCGTCGAGGTCGGGTGCCGCCCGGAGCAGGTTGGTCCCCAGCCGGGTGGCGCCGCGGCCCCGACCGGCCCACGCCCGGTCGGCCGCAGCGTCCAGGAGCCGGGTCGCGAGCGGCTGGGGCACCCGCGCCCCGAGGCTCCACCCGGCGCGGTACGCCGCGGCGGTGACCCGCTCTGCACCGCTCACGCTGTGCCTCACCGGGGGCTCAGGACGATGCCAGCGACTGCCGACGCACGCTGAGCGCCCGCTGCACGACGGTCACCGCGCTCGCCGCCGCCAGCACCCACAAGGTCAGCGCCAACAGGATCTCGAGGTCGAGCACGTCGGAGAAGAACGTCATGACGAGGACCGCCACCAGCCGGTCGGCGCGCTCGGCGATGCCGCCGGTGGCCTGCATGCCGAGGCTCTCGGCCTTGGCGCGGGCGTACGACGTCACCGAGCCCATCACCAGGCACCACAGGGCCAGCGCCGCCAGCACCCGGTCGTCGCCGTCCCCCGAGAACCACAGCACGAGACCGCCGAAGACCGCGGCGTCACCGATCCGGTCGAGGGTGGAGTCCAGCCACGCCCCCCAGCGCGAGGAGTGCCCCGAGCGGCGCGCCATGTAGCCGTCGATGAGGTCGGAAAACACGAACGCGGTGACGACCAGCACGCCGAGCCACAGCTGGCCCCGGGGGAAGAAGCCGAGCGCACCAGCGCAGACGCCGAGGGTCCCGACCAGGGTCACCGCGTCCGGGCTGACTCCGGCCCGCAGCAGGCCGTCCGCGACCGGGGCCAGCAGCGAGGTCCAGAATCGCCGGAATCGTTCGAGCATCGTGGCGGACAGGCTAGCGAGGCGGCCGCTCGCAGCGGCCCTTGTGCCCGCCGTCGCAGCGGTGTTGGGTTGCGGGACCAGGCGGCAGAGAGGCGGCTCCCCCATGGCGGACAGATCAGCGGGCCCCGGTGCCGGCGGGCCGGCGCCCCTCCCCGAGCGCCCGGACGCGGTGCGCAACGTCGTGTTGGTCGGACCGTCGGGCTCCGGCAAGACCACCCTCGTCGAGCACCTGCTGCTCGCCACCGGCGCGCTGCCGCGCGCGGGCACGGTCGAGGCGGGCACCACCGTGACCGACCACGACGAGGCCGCGGTCCGCCAGCAGCGCTCGGTCGGTCTCGCGCTCGCGCCGCTCCAGGTCGACGCGATCACCGTGAACCTGCTGGACACCCCCGGGTACGCCGACTACGTGGGCGAGGTGCGGGCTGGTCTGCGGGCCGCCGACTGCGCGCTGTTCGTCGTCTCCGCCGCCGAGCCGATCGACGGCGCCACGCGTACGGCGTGGCAGGAGTGCGAGGCGGTCGGCATGCCGCGCGCGGTCGTTATCACCAAGCTCGACCACGGTCGCGCCGACTACGCCGCAACCCTCGGTGCGGTGCGCGACGCTCTCGGCGAGACCGCCGTGCCGCTGTACCTCCCCTTCGGTAGCCCGTGCGACGCGCTGGCCGGGCTGCTGTCCCAGCAGGTCTTCGACTACGCCGGGTGGAGCGAGTCCCCCGGACCGCAGGGGCGGCACGAGCGCGAGCCGGACGCCGACCAGGCCGCCGCGGTCGCCGACGCGCGCGGCACGCTCATCGAGGCCGTGATCGAGGGCTCGGAGGACGAGGGGCTGATGGACCGCTACCTCGGCGGCGAGCAGATCGACGTCAAGGTGCTCGTCTCCGACCTGGAGACCGCGGTGGCGCGGGCCTCGCTGTTCCCGGTCGTCCCGGTGTGCTCGTTCACCGGTGTCGGCCTGCTGGAGCTGGTCGAGATCATGACCGAGGCGTTCCCGGCGCCGGCCGAGCACCCGATGCCGAGCGTGTTCACCGTCGCGGGCGCCCGCGTCGACGGCATCACGTGCGACCCGGCAGGCCCGCTCCTCGCCGAGGTGGTCAAGACCACCACCGACCCCTACCTCGGCCGCGTCTCGCTGGTGCGGGTCTTCTCCGGCACGCTGCGCGCGGAGGGCGTCGTGCACGTGTCCGGGCACCTGTCGGCCTTCCGCGAGCAGCCGCCCGCCGGCGGCGACGACGCCGACGGCACGCACGAGTCGGGGCACCCCGACCACGACGAGGACGAGAAGGTCGGAGCCCTGTCGTCACCGCTGGGCAAGACGCTTCGCCCGGTGCCGTTCTGCGTGGCCGGCAACCTGTGCGTGGTGGCCCGGCTGAGCCAGGCGGAGACCGGGGACACGCTGTCGGACAAGGACAACCCGCTGCTCATGGAGCCGTGGCAGATGCCCGACCCGCTGTTCCCCGTGGCGGTCGAGGCGCACGCCAAGTCCGACGAGGACAAGCTCAGCCAGGGGCTGACCCGCCTGGCCGCCGAGGACCCGACGCTGCGCATCGCCTACGACCCCGACACCCACCAGCTGGTGCTGTGGACGATGGGTGAGGCGCACGCCGACGTCTTGCTGCAGCGGCTCGAGGGACGCTACGGCGTGTCGGTGGACCGGGTCGCGGTCGGCGTCGCGCTGCGCGAGACGTTCGCTAGGCCGGGAGCGGGCAAGGGCCGGCACGTCAAGCAGTCCGGCGGGCACGGGCAGTACGCCGTGTGCGACATCGAGGTGGAGCCGCTGCCCACCGGCGGCGGCTTCGAGTTCGTCGACAAGGTGGTCGGCGGGGCGGTGCCGCGGCAGTTCATCCCCAGCGTTGAGAAGGGCGTGGTCGCGCAGATGGAGCGCGGCGTGGCCACCGGGCACCGGGTCGTCGACATCAGGGTCACCCTGACCGACGGCAAGGCGCACAGCGTCGACTCCTCCGACATGGCCTTCCAGACCGCCGGCGGTCTCGCGCTGCGCGATGCCGCGGCAGCCTCGGAGGTGTCGGTGCTGGAGCCGATCGACACCGTCGACGTGCTCATCGGCGACGACCACGTCGGTGCCGTCATGGGCGACCTGTCGTCGCGTCGCGCTCGGGTGCTCGGCACCGAGGCGGTCGCCGACCGGCGGACCGTCGTGCACGCCGAGGTGCCGGCGTTGGAGCTGGTGCGTTACGCCGTCGACCTGCGCTCGCTGGGGCACGGGACCGGCTCGTTCGCGCGCCGCTTCGCGCGCTACGAGCCGCTCCCGGCCCACGTGGTCGACAAGCTCCCCCCCACCCCCTGACCGCGATCCGCGGACAGTGGACGCGCGATCCGCGGAAAGTGCTCACGCTACGTCGCGCCGCCGGGTCACCCACGCGGCCACCATCGCGGAGCCGACGGCGTACGCGAGCAGCGTGGCCAGTGCCCGCGGCTCGGCGACGGTGGACACGACCCCCGGCGGGGGCTCGACCAGTCGCTCGGCCATCGCGGCCGACACGAGCGACCCGGCATTGACCCCGGGCAGCACGTCCTGCAACGGCTGCAGCGCGGACAGCAGCGAGCCGGCCATCGCGGACACGAGGTTCTCGATCCCGAGGACCCAGACGACCCCGAGCCCGATCGGCAACGCGACACCGCGCAGCAGCACGCCCAGGACCCCCCCGAGCAGCGCCCACGTCGACAGCACCAGCAGGCCGACCGCGAACCCCTGCGCCAGCGCCCCGGCTCCCGGCCAGTCGACCGGCAGGCCCTCGGCCGTCGCGATGCCGTACGACGTCGCGGACCCCAGCGCGAACAGGACGAGCACCGCCACGCCCAACGAGACGACGACGGCGACCACCTGCCCGGCGACGACGCTCAACCGCCCCGGCCGCTGGGTCAGCAGGGTCTT
>Ga0183260_10002880_pt1 | contig 14066 bp, 11 predicted proteins | sample AntDrymUQ4972206_2_FD_129768 | JGI IMG/M metagenome (GOLD analysis project Ga0183260, IMG submission 129768) | Polar desert sand microbial communities from Dry Valleys, Antarctica - metaG UQ497 (22.06) (version 2) (version 2) | ecosystem: Environmental > Terrestrial > Soil > Desert | place... | reverse complement strand
GCCAGGTGAGGTGAGGCTCGACGCCGGTCGCCAGGACGAAGACGAAGAGGACGAGCAGATTGAGTGCGAGGTTGAAGCACGCCTTGAGCACGACGGCGAAGGGCACGACGAGACGCGGGAACTGGATCTTGCGAACGAGGCTCTCGTGGTCGAGCACCGAGGTGACGGCCCCGGTCGTCGCCTCCGAGAAGAAGAAGAACAGAACGATCGACGTGAGCAGTACGGCGGGGAAGTACTCGACGCCTCCGCTCAAGCGGACGAACTGGGTGAAGACGACGTAGAGCACCCCGAACAGCAGCAGCGGACGCAGCAGCTGCCACGCGTAGCCGAGCACAGAGCCGAAGAAGCGAACCTTGAACTCCATGACGGCGACCGCTCGCGTCAGCGCCAGGAACCGGCGCAGCTCGCCGCTGTACGCGGCCGGGCCCCTGATCGGGGTGCCAAGTCGCAGCCGCTCGCCCTGCGCGCTCATCCGCCGGCGGCCGCGGAGCTCACTTGGTCGCGCTCGACCCGCACGTCGTAGGAGAGGTCCACCAGCCCGCCGCCCGACATCGCGGCGGTGACGACGATCGAGAGCAGCCCCTCCCAGCGGTCGATGATCGCCTGCCCGCCGCCCTCGTGAGCGACCACGGTCGACACCGCGTAGCGGCCGGGCGCCAGCGCGTTCTCGAAGGAGACGCTGAAGACGGCTGAGTCACCCGCGGCGAAGCGTCCGGTGGACTCGCTCCCGAGGGCGCTGCTGGCAACGAACACGTTCTGGCGCAGGTTGTTCACGAAGGCGGCCGCGAACGATGGGTTCTCGACGGCGCGCTCGAACTCGACGCGCACCTTCAGGGTGCAGGGGCTGCCCTGTGGCAGGGCAGCCTGGCGCACCCCGTGCCGGTCCTCCATCCAGGCCTCGACCACTCGCGCGGCGCCGTCGCCGGCTCGGTGCTCGGCGCTTGGGAGCGCGCCCCCGTCCGCTTGGGCGAAGTTCAGCTCGAGGTAGCGGTCGGCGACCTCCTTCGGCCTTCCGATCGCCACGATCTCGCCGCGCTCGAGCAAGAGCGCCCGGTGGCAGAAGCGCTCGACCGCGGCCATGTCATGGGTGACGAACACGATCGTCTTGCCGCGCTCGCGCAGCTCGAAGAACGCGTCGAAGCACTTCTGCTGGAAGGCGGCGTCGCCGACCGCGAGGATCTCGTCGATCAGCAGGACATCCGCGTCCAGCTGCATCATCACGGAGAACGCGAGCCTCACCTCCATGCCCGACGAGTAGTTCTTCAGCTTCAGATCGACGAACTGATGGAGCTCGGCGAAGTCGATCACCTCGTCGAAGCGCTCACGCGCCTCGCGCGGGCTCAGGCCGAGCATGATCGCGTTCATCACGACGTTGTCCCGCGCGGCCATCTCGGGGTTGAACCCGACGCCCAGCTCGATGAAGGTCGAGAGGCGGCCGTTGACGTAGATGTCGCCGGCCTCCAGGCGGTAGATCCCGGCGAGGCACTTGAGCAGCGTGCTCTTCCCGGACCCGTTGCGGCCGACGACGCCGAAGAACTCGCCCTGCTCGACCGCGAAGGAGACCTCCCTGAGCGCTTCCAGGCGCTCGATCTCTGACCGTCGAATGGGATGCAGGACGCGCTCCTTGAGCGTGTGTCGCTGCTCGTGGGGCAAGTCGAAGCGCTTGCTGATGCGATCGACGCAGACCGCTGGGGGTTTCGTCTCCGGCGTGGACATGGTGGGTAACGGTACCGGCGGGTTCTCACCGCCCGCCGTCCACCGGCGCTCGCCGTCCTCCCGCAGGGGAGTCGAGCGCCTGGAGTGGCGTCCGCTCGGGCTGTGGCGCTGTCGTCGGCCCTCGCGCTCGCCACCCACTACTTCGCCGCCTTCCTCGTCGTGCCGGAGGCCGTATGGGTCGTCGTTATCGCCCGACGGCGGAACTCGGCGGCGAGGCGCGCCGGGCCGCGGCCCCCCGAGGTGTCAAGTGTGCGCTCGCCGAAGCGGCGCCGTCGGCCGACTGGCGCGCGGTCACGCTCGCCGTCGCCGCGGCGCTCATCCCGCTCGTGATCCGCCAGCGCTCGCACGAGGGCGCTGCCTTCATCGTCGACCTGTCGCTCGACTCGCGCATCGTGGCGCTGCCGATGCAGTACCTGCTCGGCTTCGACGGGCCGCTCGAGGCACTCGCGACGATCGCCGGGATCGGGCTGGCGCTGCTCGGTCTCTACCTCCTGCTCGCGAAGGCGACCGCAGACGAGCGCCGCGGCGCGCGGGTCGTCGGGCGCCTGGCCGCGATCGCCCTCGGGGTCCCGCTCGCGCTCGCGCTCGCCGGGGTCGACTACTTCCTGACGCGCAACGGGCTCGCCTCGCTGGTACCAGTCCTGATCGCGTTCGGCGCCGGCTTCGGGGCGCGCGCCGCGGGACGTGCCGGGCTCGCGGCCGCCGCGGCGCTGTGCGCGATCTCGCTGGTGATGGTCGTCGCCGTGCCGACCGACTCGCGCTACCAACGCGACGACTGGCGCGGCGCCGCCGAGGAGCTGGGGCCCGCGCGCGGCGCGCGCGATCGGGGTCTCCCGGCGAGCGGGTCGACCGCGCTCGAGCACTACCTCGGCCCCTCGCGGCGGCTCGGATTCAGCGGCTTCCCCTACTCTGACGTCGTCGTCGGGATGAGCGCGCGTTCGACTGGCGAGAGCGGCGAGCCGCCGCGACCTGTGACCGAGCCGAGACTCCTCGAGCCGCGGCTCGAGCTCGTCAGCCGGCGGCTGGCCGACACCTTCACGGTCTACCGCCTACACGCGCGGCACCCGAGCCAGTACCCGGGCCCCATCCTCGACGAGCTGGCGCACGGGGGGAGTCGGGTGGTCGGGCCGAGGTGCTGATCCAGCGGCCGCAGGCAAGCGACCGCCAACAGCGCGCCGAGTAGCGCCGCCCGGATAGGAGAGCCCCTCGGCGCCGGCGAGCGCCGCCCACGTCGTCATCGGCGCGGGGGCGATCAGCGGGCCGACGAAGACGGGCGCGGGCTCGGCGCCGAGCCCGGCCGCCACTTCGCCGACGAGCCCGTAGCCGGATCCGGGCAGCGGCACGGGATGCCGCCTACGTCCGCCAGCGAGAGCGTCCAGACGAGGTGGGTGGCTCAAGCGCCCGTCGCGTGTCATTGCCCGGGAGTGCCTCCAGACGAGCCCGATGCTGCCACGCTTGCTACAGCACGGACTTCTCGCTCGTCGTGACGTTGACGCGGGCGGCCAAGGGCTCAAGGAGGCGCTCGATGGCCTGTGCGGCCGTATACAGCGGCGCGAAGACTGCAAAGCCCTCTCCGCGCCGTGCCCGAGCCCTTGCCTTCGCTTACGTCGCCTCAAACGCCTGCGGGCGGAATCAATCATCTACCCGCAGCCGGTGTTGTTACCGCAGCTGGAGCACGTGTAGCAAGAGCCCGTCCGCTGCATCATCCCGCCGCACTGGCCGCATGCGGGGCCCAGGTCGAGGCCCTCGAGCTTCGCCGGCAGGGCCGGCGGCTCGTCGGTCAGCGCTTCCGCCGCTGCCTTCGTCGTCGCCGGCTGGGAGACATGGGCCCCGTTGCCGCCGTTCGACGCCCCGTTCCCCTCGCCGTTCGACGATCCGTTGGCGCCCTCCGGCCCGGCCGTGTCGCCGCGCATCAGCGCCTCCTGCGCCGCCTTGCGCGCGCGCACTTCGGGGGTGAGGATGCCGAGCTCCTCCTGGACGTCCACGTCGAGGAAGCGCGAGGCGAGCCAGCGCATGATGTAGTCGGGCAGCGACTTCGCGAACGGGATCTCCGTGTTGAGGGTGATCCCCTCCGGGTCGAAGCGCATGTAGGAGAACTTCTTCACGAGCGTCTCGAGCGGCACGCCGTACTGGAGCGCGATCGAGATCGAGGTCGCGAACGCGTTCATCATCCCGCGCAGGGTCGAGCCCTCCTTGCCGATGTCGGTCAGGAAGATCTCGCCGATGGTGCCGTCCTCGTACATGCCCGCCGTGATGTAGCCCTCGTGGCCTGCGATCGAGAACTTGTGCGTGATCGACTGGCGCTCGCGCGGCATCCGCCGCCGCGACGGGCGCGGCTCGGCGACCGCGGCCTCCGCCTCGCTCGGCTTCTCGTCCTGCGCCTCCGTGCGCAGCGCCTGCGCGGTCTTCGAGCCGTCGCGGTAGATCGCGAGCGCCTTGAGCCCGAGCTTCCAGCCCTGGAGGTAGGCGTCGGCGACGTCTTCGACGCTCGCCTCGGAGGGCAGGTTGACCGTCTTCGAGATCGCTCCGCTGATGAACGGCTGCGCCGCGGCCATCATCTTGATGTGGCCCATGTGCGAGATCGCGCGCTCGCCGACCGCGACGTCGAACACCGACAGGTGCTCGTCCTTGAGCCCCGGCGCTCCCACGATCGTCGCGTGCTCGTCGATGTGCGCCTCGATCTGCTCGATCTCGGCCGGCGAGTAGCCGAGCGTCTCGAGCGCCTGCGGCACCGTCTGGTTGACGATCGTCATCTGGCCGCCGCCGACGAGCTCCTTGAACTTGACGAGCGAGAAGTCCGGCTCGATGCCGGTCGTGTCGCAGTCCATCAGGAAGCTGATCGTCCCGGTGGGGGCGAGCACCGTCGCCTGCGCGTTGCGGTAGCCGTGCTCCTCGCCCGCTGAGACAGCCTCGTCCCACGAGCGCTGCGCGGCCGCGCGCAGGTTGTCCTCGACCAGCTCGGCATCGAGCTCGTAGGCCGCGTCGCGGTGCTTGCGCATGACCGCGTTGTGCGGCTCGCGGTTCTCCTCGTAGCGGTCGTAGGCGCCCATCGCGCCCGCGACCTCGGCCGACTTGCGGTAAGCGCGCCCGGTCATCAGCGCGGTGATCGCGCCGGCCATCGCGCGGCCCTCGTCGGAGTCGTAGGCGAGGCCGTCCGACATCAGCAGCGCACCCAGGTTCGCGTAGCCGAGGCCGAGCTGGCGGAAGGCGCGCGCGTTCTGGCCGATCTCCTCGGTCGGGTAGCTCGACGGCCCGACGACGATCTCCTGCGCGACGATCATCACGTCGACCGCGTGCTCGAACGCCTCGGTGTCGAAGCCCCCGTCGTCGCGACGGAACTTCATCAGGTTGAGCGAGGCGAGGTTGCAGGCCGAGTCGTCGACGTGCATGTACTCGCTGCAGGGATTGGACGCGTTGATCCGGCCCGACTCGGGGCAGGTGTGCCAGTCGTTGATCGTGGTGTCGTACTGGACGCCCGGATCGGCGCAACGCCAGGCGGCGTCGGCGATCTGGCGCAGGACGTCGGCGGCCTCGACAGTCTCGGTCGCCTCGCCGCTGGTGCGCGCGGTCAGCTCCCAGTCGTCGCCGCGCTCGGCACGCTCCATGAACTCGTCGCTGACGCGGACCGAGTTGTTGGCGTTCTGGTACTGGATCGAGGCGAAGCCCTCGCCGTCGATCGACATGTCGAATCCCGCATCGCGCAGCGCGCCCGCCTTCTCCTCCTCGCGCGCCTTGCACCAGATGAAGTCGAGCACGTCGGGATGGTCGACGTCGAGCACGACCATCTTGGCCGCGCGCCTGGTCTTGCCGCCGGACTTGATCGTCCCCGCCCAGGAGTCGGCGCCGCGCATGAACGAGACCGGCCCGCTCGCGAGGCCGCCCTTCGACAGGTGCTCCTTCGAGCTGCGGATCTTCGACAGGTTGATCCCCGAGCCGGAGCCGCCCCGGAAGATCATCCCTTCCTTGGTGTTCCACGCGAGGATCGACTCCATCGAGTCCTCGGCGCTGAGGATGAAGCAGGCCGAGCATTGCGGGTGCTCCTCGAAGCCGACGTTGAACCACACCGGCGAGTTGAAGGCCGCGATCTGGTGCAGGAGGATGTGTGTCAGCTCGTCCTCGAAGGCCTGGGCGTCGTCCTCGGACCGGAAGTAGCCGCCGTCACGGCCCCAGCCGGCGATCGTGCCGGCGACGCGGCCGACCATCTGCTTGGCCGAGCGCTCGCGCTCGTCGGAGCCGAGGCGGCCGCGGAAGTACTTCTGGGCGACGATGTTGGTCGCGTTCTGCGACCAGGTCGCCGGGAACTCGACGCCGCGCTGCTCGAACGCAGGGCTCTCCGGGTCGCCGATGACCGCATCGCGGATCTCCCACTCGACCGCGTCGAACGGATGCTCACCCGCGCTCGTGAAGCGCCTGCCGACGACGGCGCCCTCCGAAGTGGTCTGGGTGTCCTGGGCGGCGCTACGGCTGGGCGACATTCTCTCTCCTCTTGGCGCTCTTGGCTTCTCCTCGCTCCTCAACGAGGGGGGCGAGGATCCTGCCGCCCGGGCCGGACGGAACCGGTCCGTCGCCGGAGGCCTCCGGCGACCCTTCGACGCGCCCTTCGGCCGAGCCCTCGAGCGCGAGCTGGTCGGCGAGCGCCAGCGGCTCCGCTTCGATCCGCCGCAGCTCGGCTTCGAACTGGGCCAGGTCGTCGAAGCGGCGGTAGACCGAGGCAAACCGGATCGCGGCCACGCGGTCGAGCGCGATCAGCGCCCGCAGCGCGTGCTCGCCGATCAGCTCGGCCTCGACCTCGCCGCCGCCACGGCGCACCTGCGCCGCGATGTCGTCGGCGACCGCCTCGAGCTCCGGCACCTGCACGGGCCGCTTGGTGGCCGCGCGCAGGAGCCCTCCCAGGAGCTTGTCGCGATCGAAGGGCTCGCGGCTGCCGTCGCGCTTGACGACGGTCAGCGAGACGCCCTCGATGCGCTCGTACGTCGTGAACCGGTTGCCGCAGCCGGAGCACTCGCGCCGGCGCCGCACCGCATCGCCCGGCTCGCTCAGGCGCGAGTCGAGCACGCGAGTCTCGGAGCCTGAGCAGAACGGGCAGAACACACCCTAATTCTACTACCTGTGGTGCCTGATTCCTGCCCGGAACACCACATCTTGTGGAATTTCCTGCGAACCTACGACCCGTGGCCGAGCCGATGACCCACGACGAGTGGCGCGCCTTCCTCGCCGGCGACGCGCGCACCGGCAAGCTCGCCACGACGCGCAAGGACGGCGGGCCTCACGTCGTTCCGATCTGGTTCGTCCTCGACGGCGACGACGTCGTCTTCAACACCGGCGCGGAGACGGTCAAGGGCCGCTCGCTGCGCCGCGAGGGCCGCGCCGCGATCTGCGTCGACGACGAGCGCCCGCCGTTCGCCTACGTGATGGTGGCGGGCAGGGTGGAGATCAGCGAGGACCTCGATGAGATGCTGCGCTTCGCGACCGAGATCGGCGGTCGCTACATGGGCGCCGAGCGCGCCGAGGAGTTCGGCCGTCGAAACGCGGTCGAGGGCGAGCTGCTGATCCGGCTCAAGCCCGACAACGTGGTCGCCAAACGAGGAGTGGCCGAGTAGGCGGAGCGGCGCCGGGCTCAGCGCCCGAGCCGCATCCAGTCCCAGACCTCGGCCGCGCCGTCGGCGGTGCGGCCACCGGCGTCCGCGGTCGCGGCGCGCGCCGGACGCGTGAACCGCTCGGCGCTCCAGCCGCGCTGGCGCTTTAGCAGCAGCGCGAGCGCCGCGACGAGCACGATGATGCCGAGCAGTGGCAGCCACCACGGCGCGTCGCTTCCGCTCGGCTGCACGCCGATCGGGGGCGAGGCGGCGGTCGCGAAGCCGTCGATCGGCTCGGTGCGCGGCGCCGGCGGCTCCGGAACCTCGATCTGCGTCGCGGGCGCCGCCGGCGGGCCCCCCGGCGGGCCCCCGCCGGGCTGCCCGGCGACGCCGATCAGCGGCTCGCCGTTGGCGTCCACCTGCGGCGGCGCCTGCGGGGGCGCGTTCGGCGCGTTGCAGCCGCCGACGCCGGTGTCGCCGTACTGCTGGACGTCGGGCGGCAGGTTGTTGATGCCCTGGCGCAGCTGCTCGGGGCTGTACTGGCAGGGGTTGTTGATCTGCCCGTCGTTCTGAAGGTCCTGCAGGACCGGGTTGTTCGGGTCCTGGGCATGGGCTGCGGGCGCGAGCGCGGCAACTCCGATCGCGGCCAGCAGCACTGCTGTCACCCTGGTCGAGCGCATGGCCCTACCGTAGCGCCGTTCCCCGCCGCGTGTGCGCAGTGGGATCGTCACAATGCCGCCCTTCATGTCCGAGACCACCGCCCCCGCGGCCGGCCAGAGCGCCGCCGTCACCAGCCCGCTGCCGCGCGTCGAGCGCGGCGAGGCCACCCCCTGGGCGCTCGCCGTCGCGCTCGGGGTCGCCGTCCTCTACGCGGCCTTCGCGAGCGGGGCGATCGACCTGCCGGAGGAGAGCAGGCTCCAGATCGGGATCGGCGTGATCTCGCTCGGGACCGTCGCGGCGCTGCTGTTCGGGCGCGATCTGCGGCTCTCGGTGCCGACCCTCGGCCTCGCCGGGCTCGGCCTGCTGGCCGCCTTCGCGGTCTGGATCGGGCTGTCGTTCACCTGGTCGATCGCGCCCGACGAGACCTGGGTCGAGGTCAACCGGGCCGTCTCCTACACGCTCGTCGCCGGCCTTGCGCTCGTGCTCGGATCGAGCCTGCCGCGGCCGGTCGAGCGGGTTGCCGGCGGCTACCTCGCGATCGCGACGTTCGTCTCCCTCTACGCCCTCGGCGGCAAGCTGCTCCCGGGCCTGAGCGTCGAGGGGCTGTTCGACCTCGACAACACGCAGTTCTTCTCGCGCCTGCGGGCGCCGATCGAGTATTGGAACGCGCTCGCGATCTTCTGCGTGCTGGCGATCCCGATCGGGCTGCGGATGTCCGCCGACCCGGACCGTGACGTGCGGCTGCGGCTGGTGGCCCTGATGGCGCTCGTGCCCCTGCTCGCGACGCTCGTCCTCACCTACTCGCGTGGCGGGCTGGTCGCGCTCGCCCTCGCGCTCACCGTGCTGCTCGCCCTCAGCGTCGACCGGGTGCGGCTGCTCGCCTTCGCGGCGGTGGCCGCGGCCGCGGCGGTTCCCACGGTGCTCGTCGCGTTGACCCGCGACGACCTCACCGGCGACGGCGTTCCGTACGCCGTGCGCGAGGGCGACGGCCTCGTGATGCTCGCGGGGCTCGTCCTCGGGCTGGCGATCTGCGCCCTGATCGGTCGCGTGCTGACAGGGGCCGACGACCGGCTGAGCCTGTCGGAGGCCGGCCGCCGGCGCGCGAACCGCGTCCTGGTCGGCGTGGGTGCCCTCGCGCTGCTGGCGGCGATCGTCGTCTTTGTCGCCTCGCTCGACTCGTTCACAGAGATCCAGGAGGACAGGCAGAATGACCCCGCGCGCGTCCTGCAGACGAACTCCGGCAACCGCTGGGTCTGGTGGAAGGAGGCGACCGGCGCCTGGGCGGATCGCCCGCTGGTCGGCCACGGCGGGGGCTCGTTCCCGTTGCTCCACAAGGCCTACCGCGAGAACCTGCTCGAGGTCAAGCAGCCCCACAGCGTGCCGCTCGAGTTCCTCTCGGAGACCGGGCTGATCGGGGCGGGCCTAGGGCTTGGCGGCCTGGTGCTGCTCGGGATCGCCGGAACCCGGCGCTGGGGCGGGAGCGCGGCGGGGCCGGACCGCCTCTACACCAGCGCGATGCTGGCCGGCGTCAGCGCCTGGGGCGTTCACCTGCTCGTGGACTGGGACTGGGACATCCCGGCCGTCACGATCCCGGGGTTGATCTTCCTCGGAATCCTCGCTGCGCGTCCCGGCGTGCCCTCGCCGCCGGGCGGGGGGAACGCCTCGCGAGCCGTCGTCCTTGCGCTCGCGACGCTCGCCGCCGCCGCGGTGGTCACCTCGGCGCTGCTGCCCGCGCTCGCGCGCGACCACGTCGACGACGCTCTCGCGCTCGTGAACAAGGGCGGCAAGGAGAACCTCAAGGACGCGGCCAAGGAGGCCTCGCTGGCGCGGCGGATAGACCCGTTCAGCGTCGAGCCGCTGTTCGCGGAGTCGACGATCGCCGAGGAGCGCAACCGCCCCAGCCAGGCGATCAAGGCGCTGGCCGAGGCGGCCGAGCGCCAGCCCGACAACCCGGCCGTCTGGACACGCCTGGCTCGCTACCAGCTGCTCGCCGACGACTCGCCCGGCGCCTTCCGCTCGATCGCCGCCCTGCGCGAGCTCGACCCCGGATCGCGCCTTGCCGCCCTGCTGCTGCTGCAGGCCCTCTACGACGAGGGCCGCTCGGCGAGCGCCACCGGCACCCCGCTGCCGCGGGTTACCACGCTGGCGCCCGGCGAGACCCCGGTCGCTCCACCGGGCGGGGTCGCACCGGACGGAACGAGCGGTGGGGCGGCAGCCGGCGGCGGGACGAGCGGCACGGGCTCGAGCGGCGGCACCGGCTCGAGCGGGGGCTCGGGTTCGAGCGGCCAGGGCGGCACCGGCTCGAGCACCGGCCAGGGCGCCACCCCGCCGGGCTAGTAGCGCGGACGCGGGCATGTCACGCGCAGCGACCGCTCCGCTCCGTCGCGAGATTGCGCGCTCGATCCCCGCTCGGCCGTTCGCGGTCGAGTTCTGGGACGGCCAGGCAATGCCCTCGACGACCGGGGACGGACCCGTCTTCAGCGTCCGCTCGCCGCGTGCCGTCGCGCATGCGCTGCGGGCGCCGGGCCAGCTCGGCCTCGGTCGCGCCTACGTCTCAGGCGATCTCGCCCTCGACGACCTCGACGCGGTGATGACGCTGCTCGACGGCTGGCAGCCGCCGCCGATCGACGCCCGCGCGCGCCCGGCTGACGCTCGCCGCCGCGCGCGCCTGCGGCCTGCGCCGCCCGCCGCGCCCGCCGGACGCCGAGCTGGCGCCCCGCGGCGCGCGCCACAGCCGCGCCCGCGACGCGCGCGCGGTTCGCCATCACTACGACCTCTCGAACGAGTTCTTCGCTCTCATGCTGGATGCGTCGATGACCTACAGCTGCGCGCTGTTCTCCCGCGGCGCCGAGACGCTCGAGCAGGCGCAGGCCGCGAAGCTCGAGCTGATCTGCTCGAAGCTCGGGCTCGAGGCAGGCCAGCGCGTGCTCGACGTCGGCTGCGGCTGGGGCAGCTTCCCGGTCCACGCGGCCGCGAAGCACGGCGTCTCGGTGCTGGGCATCACGCTGTCCGAGCCCCAGGCGCAGCTGGCCCGCCGCCACGCCGCGGAGGCCGGCGTTGAGGACCGCGTCGAGATCCGCGTGCTCGACTACCGCGAGCTGACGGGCGAGCGCTTCGACGCGATCGCCAGCATCGGCATGGTCGAGCACGTCGGCGACGAGCGGATCGACGAGTACGCGCGCAAGCTCGCCTCGCTGCTCGCGCCCGGCGGGAGGCTGCTGAACCACGGCATCGCGCGCCTACGCCACTCGGACCCGCCGGCCGGGCCGTTCTCCGAGCGCTACGTCTTCCCCGACGCCGAGCCGCTGCACATCTCGCGTGTCCTGCTCGCGCTCGAGCGGGCCGGGTTCGTTCCGGAGCACCTCGAGGGCCTCGCCGGCGACTACTCGCAGACCCTCGGCCACTGGATCGACAACCTCGACGAGCACCTCGACGAGGCCATCCGCCTCGCCGGCGCGGAGCGGGTGCGGGTCTGGCGCCTGTACCTGCGCTCCGCGCGCAAGGGCTTCGACACCGGCTTCACCTCGATCTACCAGGCGAACTGCGTCCTGGCGCCTGAGCGCTGACCGGCGCTAGTCGCGCAACGAGGCGAGCGTGCGCTCGAGGCCCGCGCCGATGTCCATCCGGCTCTCCCAGCCGAGCCCGGCGCGGGCACGTGCGGCGTCGAGGGCGATGTGCTGGACCTCGCCCGCGCGCGCGGGCTCGTGATCGACCTCGAAGCCGTCGGGGGCCAACTCGTCGAGCGCCCGCACCAGGTCGACCACGCTCGTCTGGACGCCGGTCCCGATGTTGACGGGCCCGGTCACCTGGGCGCCGGCCGCGGCCAGGTTGGCCTCGACGACGTCGCCGACGAAGACGTAGTCGCGCGTCTGCAGGCCGTCGCCGAAGACCGTCCCGCGCTCGCCCTCGAGCAGCTTGCCGCAGAAGATCGCGATCACGCCGGCCTCGCCGAGCGGGTCCTGCCGCGGGCCGTAGACGTTGCCGTAGCGCAGCGAGACGGTCGAGACGCCGTGCAGGCGCTGGTAGAGGTCGCAGTAGCCCTCAGCCGCGAACTTCGACTGGCCGTATGGCGCCTCCGGCGCGACCGGGTGGTCCTCCGGCGCCGGGATCGTGCGCCCCTCGCCGTAGATCGCGCCGCCGGTCGAGGTGTTGACGAAGCGCCCGGCGCCGGCGCGCCGCGCTGCCTCGAGCATGTTGATCGTCCCCTCGACGTTCACGCGCGCGTCGAACGCCGGGTCGGCGGCCGAGCGGCGGACGTCGATCTGCGCGGCCAGGTGGAAGACCGCCTCCGGCTGCGCGCGCTCGCAAAGGTCGGCCATCGCCTCGGCGTCGCGCACGTCGCCCTCGATCAGCTCGGCGCCTGCGGACAGCGCGGACTCGAGGTTCTCGCGCCTCCCGGTGGAGAGGTCGTCGGCGACCGTGACCTGGTCGCCGCGTTCGAGCAGGGCGTCCACCAGGTTCGACCCGATGAACCCGGCTCCGCCGGTGACGAGTGCGCGCATGAGCGGCCGAGAGTAGCCCACGATTCGCGCCGGTCGGAGGCGGCCTGGCCCCGTGCTACGGTCGCGAAGCGATGCCCGAGGAACGCTCGAAAGGCCTGTTCGTCACCTTCGAGGGCATCGACCGCTCGGGCAAGACGACCCAGGCGCGGATGCTTTGCGACGCGCTCGGCGAGCGGGCGCTGGCGGTGCGGGAGCCGGGTGGCACCGAGCTGGGCGAGCGCGTCCGCGAGCTGCTCAAGGACGGCGCCGTCGAGATCGGCGCCGAGGCCGAGGCGCTGCTCTTCGCCGCCGCCCGCGCCGAGCTCGTCGCGCATGTGATCAGGCCGGGGCTCGAGCGCGGCATGATCGTCGTCTCGGACCGCTTCCTCGACTCCTCGCTCGCCTATCAGGGCGGTGCCCGCGGGCTGGGGATCGAGCAGGTCGGGCGCGTCAACCAGCTGGCAACGGGCGGCCTCGCGCCGGACCTGACGGTGCTGCTCGAGATCGACCCGCAGGCCGCGGCCGGCCGCAGTGGCGAGCGCGACCGTTTCGAGGACGAAGGCGTCGCGCTCCAGGAGCGGGTGCTGGCCGCCTACGAGCGCCTCGCCGACGCCGGACCGGACCGCTGGCGCCGGGTCGACGCGGCACGCGCGCCGGAAGACGTCCACGCCGATGTGCTGGCCGCCGTGGACGCGCTGGCCCCGACCGGGGCGACGGCGTGAGCGCCGAGGCACCGTTGCTCGCCGGCACCGAAGACCAGGCCCAGGCGCGGATCGTGCTCGGCGGGGCGCTCGCCGCCGGTACGCCGTCCCACGCCTACCTCTTCCACGGGCCCTCCGGCACGGGCAAGCGCTCGGCGGCGCGTGCGCTCGCGGCCGAGCTGCTCGCGGAGGGGGACGCCGACCCGGACAGCGTCCGCCGCCGGGTCGCCAACGGCTCGCACCCCGACCTCACCTGGGTCGCGCCTACGGGCGCGCACGTGATGCGTGTCGACGACGTCGCCGAGGCGGTCGTCACCGCCGCGACCCTGACGCCGTTCGAGTCTCGCCGCCGGGTGTTCGTGCTCGAGCGCGTCGAGACGATGAACGACGAGGTCGCCAACCGGCTGCTGAAGACGCTCGAGGACCCGGCGGATTTCGTCCACCTGATCCTGCTGACCGATGCGCCCGGCCGCCTGCTCGAGACGGTGGTCTCGCGCTGCCAGCTCGTGCGCTTCGACCCATTGCCCGCCGGCGGGCTCGCGGCCGCCCTCGAGCGCGAAGGGGTGCCGGCGGAGCGTGCCAAGGCGTGCGCCCGCCTTGCGCTGGGCGACGGGGCGCGGGCGCGCCTGCTCGCCTCTCCTGAGGGGGACGAGCTGCGCGCCGACGCGGACGCCCTGGTGGCGGAGGCGCTCGCGGGAGACGCGCGCGACCCGGCCGCCCCCGAGGCGTGGCGGGCGTTGCTCGAGCGCGCCGAGGGGCGCCGAGAGCAGGCGGCGGAGGCGACCGAGGAGGCGGGCGCCGAGCGGCTTGAGCTGGAGCCCAAGGGCCGCGCCCGCCAGGGCGTGAAGCGTGAGCTGGACGAGGCGGCCAAGCGCAGCGGTCGCCGTGCTCGCACCGAGGTGCTCGACCTCGTGCTGACGCTGGCCGCGATC
>Ga0183260_10002879_pt1 | contig 14074 bp, 15 predicted proteins | sample AntDrymUQ4972206_2_FD_129768 | JGI IMG/M metagenome (GOLD analysis project Ga0183260, IMG submission 129768) | Polar desert sand microbial communities from Dry Valleys, Antarctica - metaG UQ497 (22.06) (version 2) (version 2) | ecosystem: Environmental > Terrestrial > Soil > Desert | place... | reverse complement strand
GCGCTCGGCGCGGTCGGTCTGATCGGCCCGCTTCGCATGGACTACGACAAGGCGATCCGCACGGTGCGTGCGGCCGCCTACGAGCTCAGCCGGTTCGTCGAAGACGTGTACGAGGAGGAGTGAGGAACGGTGTCGACGACGCAACGCGACTACTACGAGGTGCTCGGCGTCAAGCGTGGCGCGTCCGACATCCAGGTCAAGAAGGCTTTCCGCGTGCTCGCGCGCGAGCTGCACCCGGACGTCTCGACCTCGCCCGACGCCGAGCAGCGCTTCCGTGAGGTCGCCGAGGCGTACGAGGTGCTCACCGATCCGGAGCGGAGGGCGCTCTATGACCGTCTCGGGCACGCCGGCTTGCGCCGCGGCGGGCTGGAGCCGAGCTTCTCGCACTTCGGTGACCTCTCCGACGTCTTCGCCGCGTTCTTCGGTGAGGATCTCTTCGGCGGCGCCGCGTCGCGGGAGCGCCGGTCCGCTCGCGGCCCCGATCTCCAAGCGGTCGTCGAGATCGACCTCGAGGAGGCGTTCAGCGGCCTGACGATGGCGGTTCCCATCGAGGTCGCCGTCTCGTGCGAGCGGTGCGCAGCCACCGGATCTGAGCCGAGCTCCGGCGCGCGCCAGTGCTCGACGTGCGGGGGCGCGGGGATCGTGCGGCGTGTCTCGCAGAACGTCTTCGGACAGTTCGTGCACCAGCAGACCTGCCCGGAGTGTCGCGGCCTCGGCCGTGTGCTCGAGAAGCCATGCGGAGATTGCGACGGTGAAGGGCGGCACGTGGTCGAGCGCAAGCTCGAGGTCGACGTGCCCGCGGGGATCCACGACGGCCAGCGGATCCGCATCAGGGGCGAAGGGCACGCCGGTTTTCAGAGCAGCGAGAGCGGCGACGCGTTCGTCGTCGTGCGCGTGCGGCCCGATCCCCGCTTCGTACGAGACGGCGACGACCTGCACACGGCGATTCGGCTGACGATGACGGACGCCGCGCTCGGCACGACCGCCCGCGTCGATGCTCTGGAGGGAGAGCTCGAGCTCGAAGTTGCCCCCGGAACGCAACCCGGCGCCGTTCGCGCCCTGCGCGGCCGGGGGATGTCCACGCTCCGCAGCGCTCGCCGGGGCGATCTCTACGTCAGGCTCGACGTCGCGCTGCCGACGAGCCTGACCGAGGAGCAGCGTCGCCTCTTGGAGGACTTCGGGCGCCAGGCCGGGCCCGAGACGTACAGGCCGGAGGAGGACGAGGACGAGGGGTTCTTCAGCCGCTTGAAGAGCGCGCTTCGCTGAGCGCTCGCGCTGAGTTGCTCCGGGTCTCGTTCCGGGTGCCCGCGGCCGAGGCGGAGATCGCTCGTGCGCGGCTCCTCGAGCTTGCGCCGACCGGCTTCGAGGAGTTGGACGCGGGCGAGGAGATCGAGTTGGCCGCCTACACCGACGCGACGGGCGAGCACAGGATCCGCTCCACGTTCGCCGAGCGGGTCGACTCGACGCCGGTTCTCCCCGGCTGGGAAGAGCGCTGGCGCGAGTTCCACCGCCCGGTGCGCGCAGGCGGGCTTTGGATCGGGCCGCCCTGGGAGGCGCCTCCGGCCGGCGAGCCCGCGGTCGTCGTCGATCCCGGCCGCGCATTCGGAACCGGCGCCCATCCCACCACACGGGCGTGCATCGAGCTGCTCGTCGCGCACGACCGCGGAAGCATCCTCGACGCCGGCGCCGGCTCGGGCGTGATCGCAGTCGCCGCGGCGATGCTCGGCTTCGAGCCCGTCTTCGCGCTCGACGTCGATCCGGACGCGGTCGAGGCTACGACGGCGACCGCGCGTCGAAACGGCGTCCAGGTGCGGATCGCGCACGGCGATGTCCTCGTCGACGCGCTGCCGGAGGTCGACCTCGTGGTCGCCAATATCGAGCTCCGTGCGATCGAGGCGCTCCTCGCCCGCGGCCCGGCTGCGCGCGCCATCACCTCTGGCTATCTCGCGCACGAGGTCCCGCGCGCCGAGGGCTGGGCGCCGAGCGCGCGCCTGCAGCTCGATGGGTGGGCGGCGGATGCCTTCACCGACTTGTGACACTTTGTCACAAGGCGATGAGCTGAGCCAGGCTGTGCGTGGATGCGAGGCGCACTAAACTTGACTGCTCGATGGCGACCTTCTCCGCGCGCTTCCTGGGCTGCAAGGTCTCGTTCGCCGATGCGCAGGCGATCCGCGAGCGGCTGCTCGCGGACGGTCATATAGGGGTTGAGCACGGCGGCGATGTTGCCGTCGTCAACACCTGTTGCGTGACCCAGGAGGCGGTCTCGAAGTCGCGGCAGGCGGTCTCGCGCGCGTCCCGGACGCATGGTCGCGTCTACGTCACAGGGTGCGCGGCGAACCTCGAAGGAGCTTTCGCGACGGCAGCGCCCAACGTCGCCGTCGTGGGCGCGAGGAGCGAGGACCTCCCGGAGGCTGTCGCTCGAGACGTGGGCGCCATCGGCTGCGTGCAGGCCGCTGCCCGGCTCGAGCGGACCCGCGCCTTCGTCAAGATCCAGGACGGTTGCTCGTTCTCGTGCGCGTTCTGCGTGATCCCGCTCGTGCGCGGCGCCACCCGCAGCCGCAGGGCGGACGCCGTCCTCGAGGAGATTCGCAAGCGTGCCTTCCAAGGACATCCGGAGGTCGTCCTCACCGGCGTCAACCTCGGGTGCTTTCGCGACCGCGAGGCGGGGTACACGCTCGCCCGCCTGATTCGCGAGGCGGGAGCGATTCCCGGTGTCGAGCGCCTTCGCCTGTCCTCCATCGAGGTGAATCATCTGACCGCCGAGCTGATCGAGGCGCTGCGCGAGACCGCCTCTGTCTCCGCTCATCTGCACGTTCCGCTGCAGTCGGGCGACGACGACGTGCTGCGGGCGATGGGCCGGCGCTACACGTCGGCGCAGTTCCTCGCAAAGCTCGAGCCGCTCGCGGACTTCAATCTCACCTCCGATGTCATCGTCGGGTTTCCGGGCGAGGACGAGCGAGCGTTCGAACGCACGTTGCGGCTCGTCGAGCGCGCGGGAATCACCAAGATGCACGCCTTTCCGTACTCGCCGCGCCCCGGAACGGCCACTGCCGCGGCCGACACGGTTCCCGCGCCCGTGAAGAAGGAGCGGAGCGCCCGCTTGCGGGCGCTGTCCAGCACGCTCTGCAGGCGACGTTGGGAGACGAAGCTCGGGACGACGGATCGCGTGCTCGTCGACCGGCCCGGGCGCGGTTATGGCGATGACTACACGCCGTGGCTCCTGGACGCGGACGTCGGTCGGATGGTGCGGGCGCGAGCTGTGGCCCTGTCCGAGGAGGGCATCGTTGCCGTCGCAGCGTGAGGACTGCCTCTTCTGCCGTCTCGCGGTCGAGGGAGAGCATGTCTCGAGCGCGGACGGATTCGTCGCGATCCGCGACATCAACCCCATCTCCGAGACGCATCTGCTCGTCCTTCCGAAGCGGCACATCGACACGCTCAAGGACATCGACGCGTTTCCCGACGAGGAGGTCGGGCGGATGCTCCGGTTCGTCGCCGAGACTGCCAAGACCGCCGGCCTGGACGACTACCGCGTTCTGGTCAACGTGGGCGCCGGCGCCGGCCAGACCATCTTCCATCTCCACTGGCACGTGCTCGGAGGCCGCGTCGACGCCGGGCGCGTGGCAACGGCGCTTGCAGGGGTGGGCTGATGAGCCTGATCGCGCGCATGGAAGACGAGCTGAAGGCGGCGAGGCTCGCGCGCGACGCGGATCGCCGGGACGCGCTCAGTCTGGTGTTGAACGCCCTTCGGAACGCCGAGAAGGAGCTCGAGCGCCCGCTCTCCGACGACGAGGAGCTGCAGGTGCTCCAGCGGGAGCGCAAGCGTCGCCTCGAGGCCGCCGATGCGTTCCGCTCGGGCAGTCGGGAGGAGCAGGCCGAAGACGAGGAGTACGAGCTCGAGGTCCTCAAGGAGTTCATGCCAGAGCCGCTCTCCGAGGACGAGATCGAGGAGATCATCGACGACGTGATCTCCGAGGTCGGCGCGACGAGCATCCGCGATCTCGGGCGGGTGATGGCCGGGGTCATGCACCAGCTCTCCGGCCGTGCCGATGGCTCGACCGTGAGCCAGCTGGTCAAGGAGAAGCTCGCCTGAGAGAAGCTAGATGCTTGATCGGAGATCACGGCGGGCCGGATGACGGCCACGACACGGCGCCGGATCGCCACCCTCCCTCGCCGGCCAGGCTAACCAGCCTGCACGACGAGTGAGTGCGTCGCCCGGCTTGGTCGTGACCGCCCCCGGCTGCGCGTCGATCTTCGATCAAGCATCCGATCGAGCGTTGCGGGCAGTCGGAGGCGCCTCCGAGCTACGGGGACTTGCGGCGTTTGACGCGCCTACACTGAGCGTCGTGTCGCAACAGGTGCTCGATGTCTCCAACGAGGTCGCGGCCGAGCTCGCCGGGGTCGAGGACGGCGTGCTCGACGCGCTTCGCGAGCGCCTGGGCTGCACGATCGCGCTCCGCGGGAACCGGATCACGCTCGGCGGAGACGAAGAGCATGTAACCGCAGCCCGCGCCGTCGTGGATGAATTGACCGAGCTCGTCGAGGGCGGACACCAGATCGGCCCGGACACGGTCGGCGCGGTCCTGGCCGCCATCGACCAGGCCGAGGACGTCCGCGAGATTTTCGAAGACGTCGTCTGGCGCCACCGCGGCAAGAAGATCTCCCCCAAGACCGTCAACCAGAAGCGTTACGTCGACGAGATCCGAGACCGCACGGTGACCTTCGCGGTCGGCCCGGCGGGCACCGGGAAGACGTACCTCGCGATGGCGCTTGCCGTGGCTGCGCTCTCCGAGGGCGCCGTCGGTCGCATCATCCTCACGCGGCCGGCGGTGGAAGCCGGCGAGCGGCTCGGATTCCTGCCGGGCGACATGCTCGCGAAGGTCGATCCATATCTGCGTCCGCTCTACGACGCGCTCTACGACATGATCGAGGCCGAGCGGCTCACCGGCTACATGGAGCGTGGGACGATCGAGGTCGCGCCGCTCGCGTTCATGCGTGGACGCACGTTGAACGACTCATTCATCGTGCTCGACGAGGCCCAGAACACCTCGCCGGAGCAGATGCAGATGTTTCTCACTCGCCTCGGCTTCGGATCGAAGATGGTCGTGACCGGGGACATCACGCAGATCGATCTCCCGCGCGAGCAGGCGTCCGGGCTGATTCAGGTTCGCGACATCCTGGCGGGCATCGACGGCATCGGCTTTGTGGAGTTCGGCAACGCCGACGTCGTCCGGCACAAGCTCGTCCAACGGATCGTGGAGGCGTACAAGCGGCATGCCGAGGAGACCGGGACGGCGCGCAAACGGTGAGCTGCCGCGCGTGATCGAGATCGAGACCCAGAACCGCAGCGGGGACGAGGTCGGCGAGCAGGCGGCGATCGAGCTCGCGCGGCGGGTGCTCGGCGAGGAGGGAGTGGCGGACGGCGAGCTCGGCATTGCGTTCGTGGGTCCTGAGGAGATACGAGAGCTCAAGCGCGAGCACCTCGGGATCGACGAAGCGACCGACGTTCTCTCGTTTCCGCTCGACGGGCGCGACGAGCTTCCTACCGGGACTCCGCGAGCGCTCGGGGACGTCGTCCTCTGTCCGGCGGTGGTGGGCGAAGCGTGGCGCGGACCGCTCGTCCACGGCCTGCTGCACCTGCTCGGATACGAGCACGGCGCCGAGATGGAGGCTCGCGAGCGGGCGCACGCGACGAGATGAGCACCGTTCGCCTTCGGCTCACGGTCGCGGTGGAAACCATGTTTCATGAGGGAACCCCCGGTTCCCCCATCGGATCCCTGCGCAGAAAAGACGCAAGGCCGCCGCGGGCCCCCTCCTTCTCGAAGGCGTGGGGATCCTCCCGGTTCCCCACACCCTTCCCCGCTTCCGGGCCAAGGATCAGCCCGTGAGCAGCCCGCAGCGCAGCCCCTCCCTCTTCGACAGCTTCAACTACGCCGCCGAGGGAGTCATCCACGCCCTCCGCACGCAGCGGAACCTCTGGATCCACTTCACGATCGCCGCCGCCGTGCTCGTCGCCGCGGTCGCGTTCGGCGTGTCCAAGCTCGAACTGATGGTGCTCCTGCTCGCGATCACGTTCGTGCTCGTGGCCGAGCTCGTCAACACGGCGATCGAGGCGGCCGTGGACGTCGCCTCGACCTCCTTCGACCCGATGGCAAAGCTCGCGAAGGACATCGCCGCCGGGGCGGTGCTGATCGCCGCGCTGAACGCTGTCGCCGTCGGCTATCTCGTCTTCTCGGGCGAGGTCGCCGACCGGAGCTCTCGGTTCCTCGACCGGCTGAGCGACGCGCCGGCCGAGCTGACCCTTGTGTCTCTCGCCCTGACCGTGATTCTGGTGATCGCCGTCAAGGCGTACACGGGCCGCGGCACGCCGCTTCGAGGCGGTCTGCCATCTGGGCACGCCGCGGTCGCGTTTGCTGGCTGGATGGCGATGACGCTGATCCTGGACGACTCCTCGCACCGCTTCCTGATCTCCTCGCTGGCGTTCATCATGGCCCTTCTGGTCGCCCAGACACGCGTCGAGACTGGAGTCCATTCCGCCTCCGAAGTGGCGAGCGGCGGCGCGCTCGGGGCGCTGACGACCCTCGTCCTCTTCCAGGCCTTCGGATGAGCGAGGCCGTCTCGGACGCGGCGCTCCTCGCTCTCGCCGACGCTGCCTCGGAGCGGGCCTATGCGCCCTACTCGCGGTTCCACGTCGGCTGCGCGGTGCTGGCGCGGGACGGCCGGGTGATTGAGGGCGTCAACGTCGAGAACGCGGCCTACCCACTCGGTGTCTGCGCCGAGCGGACGGCGTTCGCTCGCGCCGTCTCGGAGGGATACCGGCCGGGCGACTTCAGCGCTGCGGCGATCACCGCTTCGCCCTGCGGCGGCTGCCGTCAGTGGCTCCTCGAGATGGGCGTCGAGAAAGTCCTCTTTCGCAACGGCGGGCGCGTCGTGACGATGAGCCCGAGCGAGCTTCTCCCCGAGTCGTTCGAGGCTGCGGATCTGCCGTGACCCTGTGGAGCGACGGGCACGGTTTTGGCACGAAGTCGTGTCCCCTGCATGCGGATTTCCTCGTTATGATCGCAGTAGGTGGTGGGATGGGGTGCCCCGACAGTAGGCGCCCGTGAAGTCCGGTCTCGTGGCGGTCGCCGGCCGGCCGAATGTCGGCAAGTCGACGCTCGTTAACGCGCTCTGCGGCGAGAAGATCGCGATCACCTCGAACGTTCCGAACACCACGCGTCGCCGCCTCTTCGGGGTCGCGAACGGGCCTGACTTCCAACTCGCGCTCGTCGACCTTCCGGGCTTCCAGCGCCCGCTCGATGCGTTGACCGAGAGGATGCAGGACACGGTCGACGCATCGTTCGAAGACGTGGACGCCGTGCTGCTGGTCATCGACGCCCGCGCTCGGATCGGGGCCGGCGATCGCTTCGTCGCCCGGCGCGTGTTCGGGCTCGAGAAGCCCGTCGTGATCGCGCTGAACAAGATCGACCGGCTGAAACGCGGCCACGTCCTCTCGCAGATGCAAGCGGCCTCGCAGCTCGGCGACTTCCACGCGCTGCACCCGGTGAGCGCCGTGACGAAGGACGGTGTGGACGAGCTCCGCGGCGATCTCGTCTTTCTCCTCCCCGAAGGCCCCGCGTACTTTCCCGGCGAGCAGAAGACGAACCTCACCCTCGAAGAACAGGTTGGCGAGCTGGTTCGCGAAAAGGCGCTCCGCCTGACCCGGGACGAGGTTCCGCACGCGATCATGGTCGAGGTCGACGAGATCGGGGAGAGGGTCGTGCGGGCTCTCGTCTATGTCGAGACGGAGTCGCAGAAAGGGATTCTCGTAGGAAAGAAGGGCGCCATGGTGCGCGAGATCGGTAAGCGCGCTCGGCCGGAGGTGGAGGCGCTCGTCGGACGCTCCGTGTTTCTCGAGCTCGTGGTCAAGGTGCGACCGAAATGGCGGCGAGACCCGAGGATGCTCGAGCGCCTCGGACTGTGAGCGTTCGAGTTATCGATCCTGCCGACATCGGCTGGACGATTTCACGCGAGTGGTTGAGTCTTCCGCGCTGGTGGCGTCGAAAGCCGATGTGGGAGATCTTGTCCTCCCCTCCCGACATCGACGCGCAGATCGACGATCTGCCGGTTGTCACCGCGATCATCGTCGCAGTCGCGGTGGTCACCGCTTTCGCGTTTCTCCTGGCGCTCATCGTGCCGCTGACGTTTCTGTTGGTCGGCATCGTGGTGGCGGCTCTCGCGTTGGTTGGTCGCGTTTTCAGCTGTCGACATTGACCGTGCGTGCTCAGACCGCAGACCGGACGTTGTGCTGGCGCGCTCGCGGCCTGTTTCGGAGCAGGCGCGTCATGCATGAGGTCGCGAGAGCCCTCGCGCGTGGTGACGCGCCACTGCCCGATGGCGCGACCGCGGTCATCTGACATCTGCCGCGCCAAGCTGCGCAGGTGCTCGGGGATACACTCGAGACATGGCGACAGCGCCTGCGCTCATCGGCGGGTTCGAGCTTCCGGCGGGACCGAGGCTCCCGCGCGTCGGCTCGGTGGACGCGGTCGCGCTTGAAGAGCGCGCGGCCACGCTCGCGAAGCGCTCGATCAAGCGCGAGTCCAAGCTGCAGGCGCTCGATCTCGCGATTCGGATGATGGATCTGACGACGCTCGAGGGTCAGGACACTCCTGGAAAGGTCGCGGCCCTCTGCGCGAAGGGGATGCGACCGGACCCTCTGGATGCGACGGTGCCGCCGGTCGCGGCGATCTGCCTCTACCCGAACCACGTCGAGGGCGCGAAGGAGCGCCTCGCCGGGAGCGGGGTGAAGGTCGCCTCGGTGGCCACCTCTTTCCCGTCCGGCCAGTCGCCGACGAAGTTCAAGCTCGCGGAGACTCGCGCCGTCGTCGAGCTCGGGGCGGACGAGGTGGACATGGTCATCGACCGCGGCGCGTTCCTGTCCGGTCGCTACGTGGACGTCTACGACGAGATCGTGCAGGTGAAGGAAGCGTGTGGGGATGCGCATCTGAAGGTCATCCTCGAGACAGGGGAGCTCGGCACCTACGACAACGTCCGCCGCGCGTCCCTGCTCGCCATCGCCGCGGGCGCCGACTTCATCAAGACGTCAACCGGGAAGATCAGCCCGGCTGCGACGTTGCCCGTGACCCTCTGCATGATGGAGGTCGTGCGGGACGTGTACCACGAGACGGGTCGCATGGTCGGCATCAAGCCCGCCGGGGGAATCCGGGCCTCCAAGCAGGCCGTGCAGTACCTCGTGACCCTCTACGAGACGCTCGGCCCCGAATGGATGACGCCCGATCTTTTCCGCTTCGGTGCCTCGTCTCTGCTGAATGACGTCCTGATGCAGATCCGTAAGGAGAAGACGGGGCGCTATCAATCCGGTGACTACTTCACCATCGACTGATGGCCCAGGTCGAGAAGCGAACGGCGTCCGTCCCGGCCCTGCTCGAGTGGGAGTACGCGCCCGCGCCTGAGGCACGAGACATCGTCGAGATTCGGGAGCGCTACGGCCTCGTGATCGGGGGAGAGGAGGTGGAGCCCCGATCGGGTGAGTGGCTCGAGTCGATCTCGCCCTCGACCGAGGAGAGCCTGTTCGAGGCCGCCTTGGCCGGGGCGGAGGACGTCGATCTCGCCGTGCGCTCTGCTCGCGAGGCGTTCGAGAACGGCTGGGCGGAGCTCGCTCCCGCGGAGCGGGCGAAGTACCTGTTTCGGATCGCGCGGATCATCCAGGAGCGCTCCCGAGAGCTCGCGGTCGCCGAGTCACTCGACGGAGGCAAGCCGATCCGCGAGTCGCGGGACGTCGACCTTCCGCTCGCCGCCGCGCACTTCTTCTACTACGCGGGCTGGGCGGACAAGCTCGAGTACGCGTACCCCAACCGCACGCCCCGTCCCCTCGGTGTCGCGGCGCAGATCATCCCCTGGAACTTCCCGTTGCTGATGCTCTCGTGGAAGATCGCGCCCGCGCTCGCCTGCGGGAACACGGTCGTGCTCAAACCTGCGGAGACGACTCCGCTGACGGCGTTGATCTTCGCGGACATCTGCCGCCAGGCGGAGCTGCCGCCGGGGGTCGTCAACATCATCACCGGCGACGGGACGACCGGCGGTCATCTCGTTCGCAACGACGGCATCGACAAGCTCGCGTTCACCGGCTCGACCGAGGTCGGGAAGCTCATCATGCGCGAGCTCGCCGGTCGCGATGTGCGGCTGACGTTAGAACTTGGAGGCAAGGCCGCGAATATCGTCTTCGACGACGCCGCGCTGGATCAGGCGGTAGAGGGGATCGTGAACGGCATCTACTTCAACCAGGGCCACGTGTGCTGCGCCGGCTCGCGGCTGCTCGTGCAGGAGTCGATCTACGAGCCCCTGCTCGAGAAGCTCAAGCGCCGCCTATCCACGCTGAGAGTCGGCGACCCGCTCGACAAGAACACCGATGTGGGCGCGATCAACTCCAAGGCGCAGCTCGACCGGATCACCGAGCTCGTCGCGAGTGGTGAGGCGGAGGGCGCGGAGATGTATCAGCCCGACTGTCGTCTCCCCGAGCGGGGGTACTGGTTCGTGCCGACGCTCTTCACCAACGTCGCGCAGAGTCATCGCATCGCCCAGGAGGAGATCTTCGGGCCGGTGCTCTCGGTGTTGACCTTCCGGACGCCCGAGGAGGCGGTCGAGAAGGCGAACAACACGCCCTACGGCCTGTCGGCGGGTGTGTGGACGGAGAAGGGATCGAGGATCCTGTGGATGGTCGAGCGCCTGCGCGCCGGTGTCGTGTGGGCGAACACGTTCAACCGGTTCGACCCGACGTCGCCGTTCGGCGGCTACAAGGAGTCGGGTTTCGGGCGTGAAGGCGGGCGCCACGGGCTCGCGCCGTACCTGAGGTTCGATTGAGAGCGGCTCCGGTTTCCGCCCGCTTCTACGGCGCTTCCCCACCCAGGGTAGGGTGTGTGACCACCCTCCACCCGGCGTCGAGCCTACCCGCGAAAGGGTCACGGGACAGCTACAGGAGCGCACCGATTCGGCGCCAATCTCTCCACCGCGCGCCTGGCCGACCAGGTGACATGACATGAGCCGGCTTCCCGTCAAGAAGACGTACAAGCTCCATATCGGAGGCGCGTTTCCTCGCTCGGAGTCGGGCCGCACGTACGAGGCGGAGGGGCAGAACGTGGCTCGCGCCTCGCGCAAGGACGCCCGCGATGCCGTCCGTGCAGCCCGAGCCGCCTTTCCAGCCTGGTCGGGGCTGACGGCGTACAACCGCGGCCAGGTTCTCTACCGGCTCGCGGAGATGATGGAGACGCGGGCCGCTGATCTCGAGAGTGTCTGCTCGGGTCGTGACGAGGTCGACGCGGCAATCGATCGCGTCATCTGGTACGCGGGCTGGGCAGACAAGCTGTCACAGGTCCTCGGAGGCTCGAACGCCGTCGCGGGCCCCTATTTCGACTTCACCGTGCCCGAGCCGACCGGAGTCGTGGCTGTTCTGGCCCCGTCCGAGCCCGCTCTCGGCGGCATCGTCTCGCGGCTCCTCCCGGCCCTCGTGGGGGGCAACACCGTCGTCGTCGTCGGGTCCGAAACGCACCCACTCGCGGCGATGGAGCTGGCCGAGGCGCTTGCCACGTCCGATCTCCCTGGCGGCGCCGTCAACATCCTCACCGGATTCCGCGACGAGCTCGCCCCGTGGCTCGCCGGCCACATGGACGTGAACGCGATCGACCTGACCGGTGTGGACGGGGCGGCCGCGGAGTTCGAGAAGCTGGCGGCGGAAAACGTCAAGCGCGTCGTGCGCTCGTCGGCGGACGAGCAGAGCCCGTGGGAGATCGAGGCGTTCCTCGAGCTGAAGACCGTCTGGCACCCGATCGGCCTCTGAGGCTGCAGGCTCCCGGTCGCTTCCGGCGAGCCAGGTTTGCGGGTTGGGCCCGCGTCGCAGTCTTGGAGGAAGCCGAGTTCTAGCCCCTCGTCGCGTAAACCGCCTGCCGCAAGCTCTGCCCGACCGGCTCGGAGGCGAGGATCCAGACTGCGAGCGGGCGGTCTCCCGCGTAGTGCACGGAGAGGTAGTCGGCGAGCATCCGTCCGGAGACCGTGTTCGGCGACCATTCCGGGCGCATGGTCTGCGCCGACAGGCGCCGCGGAGTCGCGAAGCTGACCGGACGTCCGGGCGCGGCAGAACGCGACTCGACCAGTTCGACGTCGATTCCTCCCGGCCGAACGACGTGATAGACGATCGCAACTCGGCCGGTAGTCGGATGGATGCCGATGGCGGGAAGAAACGAATCCCGTCCCCTCGTCACCCTCGTCGGCGCCGTCCACGAGCGACCGTCGGCCGAGGTCGAGACGACGACGCTGTTCTGAGCGCATCCAGAGCTGAAGCGGCAGTCGTGCCAGGTGATCCACACGCGTCCGGAGGGATCGAGATCCGCGGAGGGAAGCGGGAAGAAGCGAAGACCACGGATGGACCGAACTTGGAGCTCGGCGACGACCGCGGGCGGGCCGAAGCTCGCCGCGCCGTCCGTCGAGACGGACGAGCCGAGGCGGTTCCCGGACCAGAGGTAGACGACGACGAGCTCGCCCGACTGGCGGATGACCGGGAACGCGCCGACCGCATCCGTCACCGGGATCCCAACCGGCGCCGACCACGTCGTCCCGCCGTCGATCGACGTGATCGCGGCGAGCCGATCGGAGCGAAGCGTGTCGGTGTAGACGAGGTAGCAACGGCCGAGGAAAGGACTGGCCCGCCCGTTGTCGCAGGCGATCCAGTTTTTGTCGAACGTGATGCCGTTCGGTGACGTGCCTTCGATCGCCGTCACCGGAGCTCCCCAGGTGAAGCCGTCGGTCGAGCGGCTGACGGTCAGGCGCGTGACCTGCCCCTCGAGCGCCAGTGTGGCGATCAGCCAAACGCGATTGACCGCGTCGTAGGCGACGACCGGGTCGCTCGCTCGCTCGTTCGGGCCCGCGGGCACGCTCACGCGCGTCAGGCCGGGCAGGAGTCCGCTTCGCCAGGTTCTTCCATCGTCCGACGACACCGCGAAGCCGACGTTGTCCGCCGCACCGCTGAATCGCCGACCGACCTGGAAGGTCGCGACGGTGGTGCGCCCCACGGTGAGGCTGTCCGGCTCGACCTCCGACTCGTGCTGAGCATCGGGGCCTGTGTACGGATCACGGGACAGTCGGCGACCGACGAGCTCGCAGTCCGTCGCGACGCGGTCGACGAGGTCTGCGTTCACGATGTCCGAGCCGGCTCCGCAGCGCACGTCGTCCCTCGCCCCGTCGTATTGGACGGCGATCCGGTCCGCGCCTGGTCCGGCATCGACCACATCGCTGCCCGGTCCGCCGTTCAGGAAGTCGGTCCCGGCATTCCCCACCAGTCGATCGCGCCCCTCGCGGCCGAGGATCGTGTCCGCCCTCGCCGTCCCGATGAGACGGTCGTTCGCGGCGGTGCCGACGACACGAGCGGCCTCGGCAGCTCCTGCGAGTACCAGCACGATCACGAGCACGACGGTGGTCCGCATGGAGACAGAGACGATAGATGTGCGGGACGGGTTGGTTAGCGCGGCGTTTACGATGCCCGCGGTGAGCAGGTTGAGCCAGGCGATCGCCGAAGGCGACGGTATCTCCATCCTCGCGGAGGTGGACGATGCCGCCGGTGCCAGCGCGGCTGAGCGTGAGGGCGCGGACGGTCTTGGCGTGCGGCGTGACGCGGACGCAGTTCGCGGGTCGTCGCAGCTTCCGCTTCTGCACCTCGGTGGCGCAGGAGAGGCGAGTGTGCAGGCAGCGGACGCCGTGGTCGTCTCTGATTCCACCACCTGGGAGCAGGGGCGCGCGCTCGGTCTCGAGTGCGTCGTACGCGTGTCGGATTCTGACGACCTCGAGCGCGCGCTTGTCGACCTCGATCCGGAGATCCTCCTGCTCTCGGCCGGGTCGGACCCGGACGAGGATCCGCTCGAGGTGCTGCTCGGGCTTCTGCACGACGTCCCCGCGGGGAAGCTCGCCATCGCAGACCTCCACGACGCAACCGCCGAAGAGGTCGCAGAGCTCGAACGAGCAGGCGTGGACGGCGTCCTCGTGGCCGCCGGCAACGTCGCGGCGCTCGTGGGCGCCGAGCCGCCGGACGTAT
>Ga0183260_10002878_pt1 | contig 14075 bp, 16 predicted proteins | sample AntDrymUQ4972206_2_FD_129768 | JGI IMG/M metagenome (GOLD analysis project Ga0183260, IMG submission 129768) | Polar desert sand microbial communities from Dry Valleys, Antarctica - metaG UQ497 (22.06) (version 2) (version 2) | ecosystem: Environmental > Terrestrial > Soil > Desert | place... | reverse complement strand
AGCTCACCCTCGCCGTCTACCTCGGCGAGGGGTGGGCCGACGAGCGCTACGCGGCGTCGCTGGCCGATGTCGAGGACCGGGCCGCGCATGCCGAGCTGTTGGTCGCCGACTCCGACGGGTCCCTGTCGGGGGCGGTGGCGCTGGCCTGGCACAGCTCGACGTACGCCGAGGTCACCCGCGACCCAACCGAGGCCGCGTTCCGGATGCTGGTCGTGCGCCCCGAGTCGCGGGGTCGCGGGATAGGGCGAGCGTTGGTGCTGGCCTGCGTAGCGCGGGCGAGGATGGCCGGGGCCAAGCGCATGGTGATCTCCACCGAGCCGCTGATGTACGCGGCGCACCGGCTGTACGACGACCTGGGCTTCCGCCGCGCCCCGGAACGCGACTGGTCACCGCATGCCGGCGTCGACCTGCTCTGCTACGTGCTCGAGCTGACCTGAGCCTGGGCGTCGGCCAGCACGGCAATCAGGTCACCCTCCTGCACCACATCGCCCTCGGTGACGGCCAGCTCGACCACGATCCCGGGACCCTCGCAGAGCACCGGGATCTCCATCTTCATGGACTCCAGGATGACCACGGTGTCCCCCGCGGCCAGGTTCACGCCGGTCGCGGCGACGACCTTCCAGACGCTCGCGACCATCTCGGCGCGGATCTCCTCGGCCATCGTGGCGTGCTCCTCACGGTGCTGTGACGGGCTCCTGCGTCATCCAACCACCGAGCGGTCCCGTACCAACGCCCGCGCGTACTCCAGGCCCAGGTCCGGGGTGCGGACCGTGAGCCCGTCCACGGCGGCGCGCAGCCGGTCCAGGGCCTCGGCGCGGTCGGCGCCGACTGCGGTGAGCACCGCGACGGGATCACGCGGCCATGCCGTCAGCTCACGTCCGTCGGCGAGCATCGTGTCGACCACGACCCGATCGACGTCCGCCACCTGCCAGCCGCGCACGACCCTCGGTGGCTCGTCGGGTCGGGCGAACAGGGCCAGCGAGACGGCGTACCCGGCCGGCGGGCCGATCGGCTGGTCCCGCTCGGCGCCGAGCTGGCGGGCCACCAGGTCCAGGCCGGTGCGCGCCTCCACGAGCCGGTCGACGCCGGCCAGCGCCGGCCGCACCGCGACGACGCGGTCCAGCGCCCCGTTGGCCGACACCGAGGCCACCGGCCAGCGCGGATCGGCGGCGGCCTGGGCGAGCGCGACCAGGCCGGCGCCCGGGGCCACGGACTCGGCCATCATCGGACGCCCCCCGGCGCGGGCCAGCCACCGCCAGCCGTCGACGACCAGACCGTCGACGAGGGTGACACCCACGTCGCCGTCGCTGAGCCGACGGGAGTCCGGCCGGACGTCCGGGCCCAGCCAGTCCAGCCCGGCCGCGCGGATCGACTCGGCCAGCTCAGCGGCCTGCACGGGCAAGGAGCCGCCGGGATGAATCGCCTGCGCGCCCGTGACCTGGGCGGCCTCGAGCAGAGCGGCGGCCAGTGCGTCGGGTCCGACGGCCCCGAACGGGACGGCCTCGTCGGCGGCGTGGGCGTGCGGAGCTGCCTCGTCACCGGGCAGCACGAGGGTGACGGCCTTGACCCCTAGCCGCTGGCAGCTGCGGATCACCCGGACGGCGAGAAATCCGCGGTCGGCGACCAGCACGGTCTCGTACACGCTGCCCTCCCCGTTCAGCCCAACCACTTTCGTGAGACCCTAGACAGCACGAACGACGATCCCGGCCTCAGCCCGCGGGTCAGACCCGGTAGGGAGGAGAGTCGATGTCCAAGCGCGGACGCAAGCGGCGCGGACGCAAGAAGTCTGCCGCCAACCACGGAAAGCGGCCCAACGCCTGACCCGTCAGGCGGTCGGCCCGCGCAGCTGGGGCGATGACTCTCTCGGCGAATCCAGCGGCCCGGAGACCTGGCGCACGTACGTCGTCTGCACCGTCGTCTCGACCACGGAATCCCTCGCCGTGCTCGATTCGCGCACGAACGTCGTCTCGCTGCGGTAACCCTCATCGACCGCGACCAGGTGCAACTTCAGCCGGATCCGCTCCCGCAGTCCGGCCGGCGCCGGGTCACCACCGCACTTGCGGTGCACGAGGGCCTTGATCTCGCGCTCGATGCCGAACAGCTGCAGGCAGGGACCGCACTCGTCCAGGTGCTGGGCGATGTGGCTGCTGCTGCGCTCGTCGACCTCGCTGTCGAGGAACTCGAAGACCTTGTCCAGGACCTCGCGACAGGACACCTCGTGGGGCTGGCCGCAGCTCATGAGTTCTCCTCACCGGTCCCCGCGCGGACGAAACCGCGGTCCCGCGCGTAGTCGGCGAGCAGGCGCTGCAGGCCTCGGCGGCCGCGGTGCAGCCGCGACATCACGGTGCCGATCGGCGTACCCATGATCTCGGCGATCTCCTTGTAGGCGAACCCCTCCACATCGGCGAGGTACACCGCCAGGCGGAAGTCCTCCGGCAACTCCTGCAGAGCCGCCTTGACGTCGGAGTCGGGCAGGTGGTCCAGCGCCTCCACCTCGGCCGAGCGCAGCCCGCTCGAGGTGTGCTGTTCGGCGGCGTACAGCTGCCAGTCCTCGATCTGGTCGGCGGAGTTCTGTTGCGGCTGACGCTGCTTCTTGCGGTAGGTGTTGATGAACGTGTTCGTCAGGATCCGGTACAGCCAGGCCTTGAGGTTGGTGCCCTCGGTGAACTGGTGGAAGGCGGCGTACGCCTTGACGAAGGTCTCCTGGACGAGGTCCTCGGCGTCGGCGGGATTGCGGGTCATCCGCAGCGCGGCCGGATACAGCGTGTCGAGGAACGGCAGGGCGTCGCGCTCGAACCTGGCGTCCCGCTCCTGCTGCTCGACGGTCTTGCCCGTCGCCGGCTCGGAGGCCGGCGCATCGGAGGTCGTGACCGTTGTGTCCTCGGTCACGCTGCGTCCTCCGGTGGTCGCCCGCATCTTGTGCGGCGAGGATACGCGGCGCCCCGCCGGAGCGCCGACCGGCCTGCGTGCTTCGCCCCGCCGGTCCGTCCGCCGCGCCGTCAGCGATGTCATACCTGCGCAAACAGCCTGCCACCGTGGAGCATTCCTATGCTCAGCGGGTGCCCGGCCAGCAGACCCCTGCGACCGTGGCCCTGCGGCGGGCCGGCGTGGCGTTCACCGTGCACGAGTACTCCCACGTCGCGGGCACGACGCGGTACGGCGAGGAAGCGGTCGCCGCGCTGGGCGTCGCGGCGGCCCGGGTGTTCAAGACGCTCGTCGTGCGGGTGGACGAGCGGCTGGCCGTCGGCATCGTGCCGGTGTCGGCAACGCTGGACCTGAAGGCCCTGGCCGCGGCCGTCGGCGGGAAGCGGGCGGCCCTGGCCGAGCCGGCCGAGGCGGCCCGCGCCACCGGGTACGTCATCGGCGGCATCAGTCCGGTGGCCCAGCGACGCCGGCTGCCGACGGCGTTGGACCGCTCTGCGGCCGACTGCGACACGGTGTACGTCAGCGCCGGGCGACGCGGGCTGCAGGTGGAGCTGGCCCCTGCGGACCTGCTGCGGGTCACCGGCGGCGTACTGGCCGCCATCGCGGGGCACTGATGCCCGGCGCCCTGGAGGTCCTGGCCGCTCGAGGGCCTACGCGTTCTGGCGGCCGAGCAGCTCGTCGATCCAGACCAGCGTCGCCGCGACGACCTCGGCCGACACACCGCGCAGCCCATGGTCGGCTCCGGGAACCACGTGCACCGTGCGCCCGGGCGCCGGCTCCGGCATCCCGAACCGGTCTCGATCGCCCTGGATGACGAGCATCGGTACGACGACGGCGTCCAACTCCGGCCGGCGGGTCACCCCGCGGGGGGTCACCAAGGGGAAGGCCAGCCCGAGCACGCCGACCGCGCCGGTTGCGCCGCTCGTCCGGGCGGCCACCCGAGCACCGCTGGACCGGCCGCCGGCGATCATCGGCACGCCGTCACCGACGTGCTGGCGGGCGGCAGCCGCCGCCGGGACCCAGGCCTCGTCCAGGTGAGCCGCGGGCGCCGGTGACCGTCGGCCGGCGACCCGGTACGGCTGCTCGACCCGGACGACGGTGATCCCGTGCCGCGGCCCGTGGGTTGCCAAGGCAGCCAGATCGGGGGCGGCGATCGACCCGCCGGCGCCATGCCCGAGCAGAAGCACAACCCGCGGCGGTCCGTCGGCGGGAGCCACGGTCAGCCGGGCTGCGCCGCGCGGCGTCTGAACGAGCATCAGAACAGCGCCCAGGCCGCCCCGTCGTCCTGTCGTTGGACGAGGCTCGGGCCGTCGTTCGCTACCGCGCCCACCTGCGGCCCGACCGGGCGGATCTCCAGCCGCTCCACGAGTGCCTCGGGCGTGGGTTCGAGGAGCCGGGACGGATCGGGGTACGCGGGATCCAGCCAGTCGGCGCACCGGGCCGCGGGCAGGACGAGCGGCATCCGGTGGTGCACCTGGGTCAATCCGCCGACCGCCGCCGTGGTCAGGATGGTCACGGTGAGCAGGCGCGGCTCGCCCCAGGTCTCCCAGAGACCGGCGAAAGCGACCCCACGGCCGTCGTACGGCGCCATGAAGTAGGCCTGCTTGCCCGGGCCGTCGGCCCGACGTACCCACTCGTACCAGCCGTCGGCAGGCACCAGGCAGCGGCGACGCGCGAACGCGGACCGGAAGGCGGGCAACTGCTGCACCGTCTCGGCCCGGGCGTTGATCTTTCCGGCCGCACCACTGCGGTCCGGTGCCCAGGACGGCACCAGGCCCCACCGGGCCTGTGACAGCTCTCGCTGCCGGTCCCGCGTCCGGGTCCGGACGACGAGCACCGGGTCGGTCGGCGCGACGTTGAAGTCAGGGCCGGTGTGCGCCCCGGCCGTGCCGTCGACCGCCTCGTACTCCACGATCAGGTCCTCGGGACTGCGGCTGGCCGCGTAGCGCCCGCACACGCGGGCCTACTCCGTGGCCAGGGCCAGCCGGCGGTAGAGCCGGTCGGCCGCGGCCCGGTCGCCGTCGAGGGTGGCGGCCGCGAGGGGCAGCCGCCGCCAGAGCCACAGCAGCAGGTCCGACGGCTCGGTACTGACCGTGGCGTCGGCGTTGCTGATCTCCGGCTCGATCGTCACGCGGTCCGGCTCCATGACGACCAGCCAGGTCCGGTCCGCGGCGCGCAGGGCGACGCGGCCGCTGAGGTCCGGCTGAGGATCGTCGGACCAGTCGCCGGCGAACATGATGTCCAGCAGCTCGTCGACGCCGTCCAGAGCCAGCTCGGCGTCGACCGGAGTGTGCGCGCCGACGGCCAGCTCGGCGTCCACCCGGTGCACCGCGGTCTCCTGGGCCATCCGCCGGTACCAGAAGCCGACTGTCTGATCCGGATCGTGCCAGGTGTACGCCGGGGCGTCGGGCCCGCGCTCGACCAGCTCCGTGAGCATCACCTCGGTCTGCTCGGCCAGCCATTCCAGCGGATCGCGACCGTGCTCCGGCGGCGGCCAGGGCTCGGGGGGCTGCTGCCGACGCATGCACTCGACCTTGTGCAGGTAGACGTGCCCGACGTGCTCGACCAGATCCTGCACGCTCCACTCTGGGCAGGGCGGCACCCGGCGCTGCAGGTTGCCCGCCGCGGCAGCGGCGAGGCGCTGCTCGTCCTGGCGGATCAGCTCGAGGTAACGGCTCATCTCCATGTGCGCACGCTAGCCCGGGCCACCGACAGGCAGACTGGTCGCGTGCCGGACCTGTGGAGCGCGCCCGTGGCCGCCGCGCCGATCGACGCCACGATCACCCTGCCCGGCTCGAAGTCGATGACCAACCGGGCGCTCGTGCTGGCCGCCCTCGGGACGTCGGCGGGGGTGCTGCACGGGGCGCTGTGCGCGCGGGACACCGACCTGATGGCGGGCGGGCTCACCGCGATGGGCGCCTCGGTCGACCGGAGAGGCACCGAGTGGACGGTGCGGCCGTCGCCGCTGCGCGGGCCGTGCGCCGTGGACGTGGGCAACGCGGGGACGGTGATGCGCTTCCTGCCGGTGATCGCGGCGCTGGCCAGCGGGCCGGTGACCTTCGACGGCGACCCGCGCGCTCGGGTGCGCCCGCTGGGTCCGGTGATCGATGCCCTGCGGGCCCTCGGCGTCGAGGTCGACGACGGCGGTCGCGGCGGCCTGCCCTTCGTCGTGCACGGTGGCGGCCTGCCGGGTGGGACCGTGATGGTGGACGCCTCGCGATCCTCCCAGTTCGTCAGCGCCCTGCTGCTGGCGGCGTGCCGCGCCGACAAGCCGTTGACCGTGCGACACGAGGGGCCGCCGATGCCGTCCGGGCCACACGTCCGGATGACGGTGGCGATGCTGCGGTCCGCGGGCGTCGCCGTTCACGCCGGGCTCGACGAGTGGACGGTCGAGCCGGGGGCGGTGGGCCGCTCAGCGTGGAGCGTGGAACCGGATCTCTCGAACGCCGCGGCGTTCCTCGCCGCCGCCCTGGTCACCGGCGGCACCGTACGCATCCCCGACTGGCCGGTCGAGACGACGCAGGCCGGGGCCGCGCTGCCGGCGTTGTTCGCCAGGATGGGAGCCGTGGTCGAGGCCGGAGCGGCGGGGCTGAAACTGGCCGGTGGCGGCCGCATCGAGGGGGTGGACGTCGACCTGCACGACGTGGGCGAGCTGGCGCCGGTGGTCGCCGCGGTGTGCGCGCTGGCCGACTCGCCGTCGCAGCTGCGCGGGATCGCGCACCTGCGCGAGCACGAGACCGACCGGCTGGCGGCGTTGCGGATCGAACTGTGCGGGCTCGGCGGACACGTCACCGAGACCGCCGACGGCTTGCTGATCCGGCCGGTACCCCTGCACGGGGGCACGTTCCGGACCTACGACGACCACCGGCTGGCCACTGCGGCCGCGGTGCTCGGGCTCGCCGTGACCGGCGTCCGGGTCGAGAACGTCGCCACGACGGCGAAGACGCTGCCCGACTTCGTGGCCATGTGGCAGGCGATGCTGGCGGGAGCGGGGTCCTGACGCCGCGTCGGCGCAAGGACCTGGACGAGGACGATGTGCGCGTCCGTCCGACGCGGCAGGGATCCCGCCCCCGGACGAGAACCCGCCCGGCCCACGAGCAGGCAGCCGACGGCGTCGTACTGGCCGTGGACCGCGGCCGGTACACCTGCCAGGTCGCGGGTTCGATTCTCACCGCGATGCGGGCCCGGGAACTGGGCCGCAAGTCCGTCGTCGTCGGTGATCGGGTGGCGCTCGTCGGCGACCTGGGCGGCGGAGCGGATGCGCTGGCCAGGATCGTGCGCATCGCCCCCCGGACCTCGGTGCTGCGGCGGACGGCCGATGACGACGATCCCCAGGAACGGGTGCTCGTAGCAAACGCCGACCAACTCGTGATCGTCGCTGCGCTGGCCGACCCGCCGCCACGGACCGGCCTGATCGACCGGTGCCTGGTGGCGGCGTACGTCGGTGGACTGCGGCCGTTGCTGTGCCTGACCAAGGCAGACCTGGCCGATCCGCGGGACCTGCTGGCGCTGTACGACGACCTCGGCCTGGACGCCGTCGCCGTACGGAGGGACCGGTCCTTCGACGCCATCCACGAACAGCTCGCCGGGCAGGTCAGCGTGCTCGTCGGGCACAGCGGCGTCGGCAAGTCGACCATGGTCAACGCGCTGGTGCCTTCGGCCCGGCGGGCGACCGGCGCGGTGAGCGGTATCGGCAAGGGGCGGCACACGTCCAGCTCGGCGGTGATGCTTCCGTTGACCGACGGCTGGATCATCGACACGCCGGGGATCCGTTCGTTCGGGTTGGCGCACGTGACACCGGGAGACCTGTTGGCCGCCTTCCCCGACCTGGCACCGGGCGCCGCCGACTGCCCACCAGGATGCGAGCATCGCAATCCGGCCGATGGCTGCGCGCTGGACGCCTGGGTCGCCGACGGGCACGCCACAGCTGGCCGGCTGTCCTCCTACCGCCGGCTGATCCCCTGACGTTGTTGTCAGGTCATCCGTCGGCGAGCACGTCCACCCAGCCGCCGGTGCGCCAGTAGATCCCCGACTCACGGGTCAGCAGGCCGTTGTCGACCAGGAGCCGGCGCAGCTGCGCGTGGTCGGCGTGGAAGGCCGACAGCAGCGCGTTGACCTCGCGCTCGGGGTAGCGCACTCCCGGCTCGAACGCCGTCACGATGTGCCGGAGCACGATGGCCACCTTGGTCTGAGCCACCGGGAAACGGGTCAGCCGGCCGGCCCGGAAGAAGGCCCGCAACGTGGACTCGTGGGCGGGGTCGACGAGGCCGAGGTCCTCGGGTTCCGGGCGCTCCGATCGCGCCGCCTGCTTGAACAACTCTTCGTGCACCTCGAGAGCGCCCTCGACGGTGCGGACCAAGCCGGCGGACTCCAAGCGCCGCAACGCTTTCCCGACGACGGGCGCCGGCAGGCCGGTCTGCGCGACTACCTGCTCGAACCGGGTGGCGCCGAGCACCACCGCCGCGACCACCCGCAGCCGCTCCGGCTCGGCGAGCAGACCCACGAGAGCACCAGCGCGCACGCGCTGACGGTAACGTGCGCCCGGTGGCGGCGTACGACGATGACCTGCGGTTCGCCCACGTGCTCGCCGACCAGGCTGATGACGTCTCCCTGAGCCGGTTCAGGGCCGTCGATCTGAGCGTCACTACCAAGTCCGACCGGACGCCGGTCAGTGACGCCGACCAGGCGGTCGAGGACCTGTTGCGCACGAGCCTCGGCCGGTCACGCCCGCGCGACGCCGTCCTCGGCGAGGAGTCCGGCGCCACCGGGCACGGGCCACGCCGCTGGGTCATCGACCCGATCGACGGTACGAAGAGCTACGTCCGCGGAGTCCCGGTGTGGGCCACCCTGATCGCGCTGATGGACGGCGAGGAGTCCGTGCTCGGAGTGGTCTCCGCGCCCGCGCTGGGCCGGCGGTGGTGGGCCGCGGTAGGAACCGGTGCGTGGACCGGCCGCAGCCTGAGCGCGGCGACCCCGTGCCACGTGTCCGCCGTGACCCAGCTCGCCGACGCGAGCTTGTCCTACTCCAGCCTGACCGGGTGGGACGAACTCGACCGGCTGCCGGGATTCCTGGAGCTCACCCGGCGGGTCTCCAGAACGCGGGCGTACGGCGACTTCTGGTCGCACATGCTCGTCGCCGAGGGTGCGGTCGACCTGGCCTGCGAGCCGGAGGTCTCACTCTGGGATCTGGCCGCGGTCTCCGTCGTCGTGGCCGAGGCCGGCGGCCGCTTCACCGACCTGACCGGTCGGCCGGGTCCCGACGGCGGCAGCGCCGTGTCGAGCAACGGCATGCTGCACCAGGCGGCGCTGGACCTGCTGGTCACGGCTGCCTGGTAGCTCAGCGCACGGTGCAGGACCGCCCCACCATCACATCCTCGATCGCGTCGCAGAGATCGTCACCGGCGCCGCCGTAGATCTCGTCCGGTCCGCGACCGCCGGCCAACCGGTCCGCGCCGTTCCCGCCGACGAGAACGTCGGCGCCAGGACCGCCCTGCAGGGTGTCGTTGCCGCCGAGCCCGCACAGGATGTCCGCGCCGGCCGTGCCCTTCAGTACGTCGTTGCCGCGCGTCCCGATCACCGTGCAGGTCGGCGTACCGGCGATCGGCTGCCAGCTCGGCGAGCCACCGGTGCCGACCCGGACCGGAACAGCTGCGGCGAGCACCGCAGCGGTCACGCCGGGAGTCGGCGGAGCCGGCACGGTGTACAGGACCGGCTCGTAGTAGCCCTGCTGGAAGATGATCTGCGTCCCGTCCGGCGACCACTCCACGTCCTCCTCGGCGGTGACGTCCTCGGTCACCCGGACGACCCCCGTCCCGTCCACCTGCATGACGTAGACGTCGGTCGCGTCCAGGTGGAACGGGTCACTGTGCTCGCGGTCGCTGATGAAGGCGATCCGGGCGGCATCCGGCGACCAGGCTGGGTTCAGGTCGCGGGCGAAGCCGGCCGTGAGGTTGGCCGCCCCCGTGCCGTCGACCCCGATCCGCCAGACGTCTGTCGTGTAGTAGTCGAAGTACTGGGTGTAGAGCAGGACGTTCCCCACAGGCGACCAGTCCGGCTGCGCGGCGTTCTGGAAGTCACTCGGGTCGGTGACGAGCCGCTCGGTGTACGTCTCCTCGGTCTGGCCGATCGCGGTCACGTAGATCTCGTCGGTGAATGGGTTCACGCGATAGCCGCTGTAGGCCAGCTGGGTGCCGTCCGGCGACCAGCTGGGCTCCCACGAGGTGAAGTAGTCGACGGACCCGCCCTGGTACTCGATGCCGTAGGTGAACGTCACCTGCTGCACGTCGGTGCCGTCCGCGGCCATGGTGTAGAGGTCGAAGTTGCCGTCCCGGTTGCTGGCGAACGCGATCCGGGTCCCGTCCGGTGACCAGGCCGGGTCGATGTCGAGGGCGGCGCCGTTGTCGGTCAGGTTGACCTCGTCGGTCCCGTCCGAGTTCGCGGTGAAGATGTCCTGCGCGAACTTCGGCAGCCCGTTCTCGTCGTCGTACTCGACGTAGTCCTCGTAGGCGATCCGGCCGTTCTCGGCCGCGGCAGCCGGCTGTAGCGGCACGAACGACACCACGACCACAGCGGCGCCGAGGACCGATCCGGCGACCGTCCGGCGCAACCGTCCGCGCCCGCTTGTTTCCTGCATGCCCAACCCCTTGCTGCTCGCGCTCGATGGATGACTCATCGTTCCCGCCTGACTACACGTACGCGACTGGACGTTGGTCCTAGCACCGATCAGACGAGACCGCGCGTGGCGGTGGCCGGTGGGCGGTCGCCACGGATGCTGGCCACCATCGCCAGCACCTCGCGGGTCGGCCTCACCTCGTGGGCGCGGAAGACCCGGGCGCCGTGCCAGGCGCTGATCGCGGTCGCGGCGAGCGTTCCGATCAGCCGCTCGTCGACGAGCCGGTCCAGGGTCTCGCCCACGAAGTCCTTGTTGGACAAGGCAACCAGCACCGGCCAGCCGGTCGCCACCAGTTCGTCGAGCCGCCGCGTCAGCTCGAGGGAGTGCCAGGTGTTCTTGCCGAAGTCGTGCCCAGGGTCGATCAGGATGCTGTCCTCACGCACGCCGGCCGTCACCGCTCGCTCAGCCAGGTCTGTGGTCACGGCGACGACATCGGCCACCACGTCGGCGTACCCGATCCGGTGCGGTTTGGTCCGCGGTGGCAGTCCACCGGCGTGCGTGCACACCAGGCCGGCCCCGAACTCCGCGGCGACCTCGACCAACGCCGGATCCACGCCGCCCCAGGCGTCGTTGAGCAGGTCCGCACCCTCGGCACAGACCGCGCGTCCGACCGCGGAGCGCCAGGTGTCGACGGAGATGACGATCCCCGGGTAGGCCGCGCGAACGACGCTCACGAACTCGACTACCCGGCGCAGCTCCTCCCGCGTGTCGACGTCCTCGCCCGGGCCGGCCCGGACGCCGCCGATGTCAACGATGCGGGCGCCCGCGGCGACCACCTCGTGCACCCGGGCCAGCGCCCGGCCGGGGTCGTAGGTCGCCCCGGCGTCGTAGAACGAATCGGGGGTCCGGTTCACGATGGCCATGACCGCCGGCTCGCCCGGCCGGAAGCTCTGACCGCCGAGCCGCAAGGCGCCGTCCACGGCCGGGGTCACCGAGGCGCCACCATGCGGGCGAACAGGTCGGCCAGTTCCGCGGCCGGGTCGGTGGTCAGCCCGGTGTGCACCGGAGCGGCCTGTACGACGGTGCTGCGCGGTGCCACCAGCCAGCGGAAGCGTTCGCCCGGCGGTCGTCCGGCGTTCGGCCCGCCACTCGGATGGCCGGCGCACAGCGCGCGTACGCCGTCGAGGTGCCGGCGTACCGCCCCTGCGTCCAGGTTCCGGTCGAGGGCGAGCACCCGGTCCAGCCGCTCAGCCAGCCGGACCGCGAGGAAGTCCGAGGTCTGGCAGTAGACGACGACGCCGACGTTGACGAACTCGCCCCGCTCGACCCGCGGGACGGCGCGGAGCACGGTCCACTCGTAGGGCCGTCTAGTGGGAGCCGACACGAGCCACCTCCACCGCGTCGAGCCAGCCGTTCGGTTGCGCGGCCCGGGTCACTAGCACTTCGGCGTACGGCGTCGGCGTACGGCGTCGGCGTCGGCGAACCCCGGCTCGTCGATCAGCCAGGGGTCCGGGACCCGGCCGGTAACCGTGGCCAACAGCGCCTCGTCGATCCGTCTGGCCAGCGCGTCGTGCACGGGTCCCAGGGGCGCGGAAACCCCGAGCAGGATGTGCTCGGCCGCCGCGCGGTACGGCCGCTGCGCCGCGCTGGCGGCTGACGGCCAGTCGTGGTGGAAGTACAGGGCCGCGCCGTGGTCGATCAGCCAGGGCTTCCCGTGCCAGCGCAGCAGGTTGGGGTTGCGCCAGGAGCGGTCGACGTTCTGCACGAAGGCGTCGAACCACAGGACGCGGGCGGCGAACTCGGCGTCGAAACCGTCCGGCCGCTCGATGCCGAGCGAGCCGGGCAGGTAGTCCACGCCGAGGTTGAGCCCCGGGCTGGCCTTGAGCAGGTCCTGCACTTCCTCGTCGGGTTCGGCGTTGGCCATCGTGGGCTCCAGCCGGACGACCACCAGCTCGGGGACGGGCAGGCCCAGCTCGCGGGCCAGCTCACCCGCGACCACCTCGGCCACCAACGCCTTGCGACCCTGCCCGGCGCCGTGGAACTTCACGACGTACGTGCCGAGGTCGTCGGCCTCGACCAGGCCGGGCAGCGAGCCGCCCTCGCGCAGGGCGAGGACGTACCGGGTCGCGAACACTTCACGCAGCCGACCGCCCACGATCGTCGAGGCTAGGCGGTCAGGCCAGCTCGCCCACGACGTAGCCCCGCCAAGTCGGTGAGGAGGTTGCCGCTTGTCCGGCCAACTCCGCCGCGCCCCCCCACCTCGGCGATCATGACGAACGGTGGCCCGATTCGCCGGGGTCAAGCCTGTTTGGTCTGCCCCGAACGTCATGATCGCGGGTTGGCGCCGTCAGGCGGTGGGACGCGGAGTCCAACGCGGGACCAGCAGGGCGGCGACCGCCAGCGGGATGCCCATGAGTCCCACGAGCGTGGCCACGGAGACGGCGACGGAGCCGGCGGCGTACACGACGAACGTCCCGATCGCGACCAGCTCGGTGAGCAGGCCGTTCACCGAGGTCACGGTGGCGCGGGCCGGTCCCTCGATCGTGTCCTGCAGCCGGGCCTCGTTGACCACGATGAGGTTGTTGTGGATCCCGCTGGCCACCGCGAGCCCGAGGAAGCCGATCAGGCCCCCGACCGCCGACCCGGCGGCGAACAGCACGGCGGCCAGGACTAGCAGCGCGGCCATCGTGGCGTTGCGCATTCCGGCCGTCCGCCCGGCCAGCGCGGTGCCGATCGCCTCGCCGACCGACGTGATACCGACCAGCAGGGCGATCACGGTGACGGCGGCGCCCTTCTCCTCCGCGACGAGCGCGAAGTACTCGTCGTGGGTGTTCAGGCCGTAGATGAAGGCGGTGATGAGTACCGCATGGCGCACCACCGTCGTGCGGGTCACCTCGCGCAGTCCGGCCCGCAGCATCGCGACGTAGCGGGCGGCGATGGAGACCTGCGCGGACTCCCCGGGGGCCTCGATCTCGTCGGCGTCGGCCACCGCCGGTGCCGCCGGCAGGCTCAGCGCGACCAGGCCCTGGGCCACGGCGACCGCGACGCTGGACCAGGCGACCAGCGGGTACCCGCCGAGGGCGAACAGCGGCGCGGCTAGGAACGTGGCGGCCAGGATGCCCAGCGTGGACGCCGAACCCGCAAAGCCCATCAGCCCGGCGTAGGAGCGGGTGGCGCCGATCGCCGCCAGTTCGTCGTACACCAGGGCTTCCAGGGTGCCCGAGATCAGCGCGCTGCCGGCTCCCCACAACACGAAGCCGAGGGCGAAGCCGGGATAGCTCGGCAGCAGGATCCACGCCGCGAAACCCAGCGCGTGCAGGCCGGGACCCAGGGCCAGGAGCAACCGCCGCGGCACGACGTCCGCCCAGGCCCCGGAGGGGACCTCGAGGACGAGCGCGGTCAGCGACCAGATCATGAACAGCGATGAGATCTCGCCGACAGACAGCCCGGCGTCGGCGAAGAGCAGGGCATAGACCGCGTAGAACGGGATGAAGTCGCCCAGCCCGGAGAACGCGATGATCCTGGCGGCCAACGCCTT
>Ga0183260_10002877_pt1 | contig 14077 bp, 14 predicted proteins | sample AntDrymUQ4972206_2_FD_129768 | JGI IMG/M metagenome (GOLD analysis project Ga0183260, IMG submission 129768) | Polar desert sand microbial communities from Dry Valleys, Antarctica - metaG UQ497 (22.06) (version 2) (version 2) | ecosystem: Environmental > Terrestrial > Soil > Desert | place... | reverse complement strand
GGGGTTCTTCGGCGGAGAGAGTGCGATGAGGTCTCGGCCGGCGGCGACGTTCGCCGCGGCTGGCGTGCGCAGCGCCGGCGCCAGCACAGCCAGGACGGCGCGCTCCAAGGCCGCGTCGCGCGCCATCCGTCGGTAGGCAAGTTGCTGGTCGAGCGCAGCCGCGGTGAGTGCGCTGCTCGAAGGCGACGAGATGATGACTCCGGCCGCACGCTCGATGATCGCGGCGAGACCGCGGGCGTCGGCCGCGTTGACGGCATCGGCCGACAGCGCCGTCGACGTGGTCGTCGGTGCCACGGTGGTCGCGGTCGTCGTCGGGCGCTCCGTTGTCGTGGTGGTTTTTGCGCTATCGGTGTCGGTGGAGCACCCAGCGGCGGCGATGGCGAGAGCGACCACGATGACGTGTACGCCGGCGCGCCTCATGCGGCACCCGACCTGGAGAGCCGGAACACTCCGCCGCTCAGCGACGACACCCACAGCTCACCGCCGGCATCCTCGCCGAAGCTCGACGGCGACTCGGCCGACGCGCCGAGTTCGCGGATGGCACCCCCGGAAGCGCCGAGGAGCTGGCCGCGGCAGAAGTCAGCGAAGACGTACGTGCCGGCCAGGCCGCGGATGACGCCACCTCGGTACACGAAGCCGCCGGTGACCGAGCAGTTCCCGGAGTTGTGCGACAGCTCGTAGGCGGGATCGACCGCGCCCGGCGGCGGGGCCGCGCCCTTGTAGCTGTGCGCGCCCTCGCGGCGGTTCCAGCCGAAGTTCACTCCAGCCCGGCGGCCGGCGACGTGGTTGACCTCTTCCCACGCGCTCTGTCCGACGTCGGCGATCCATTGCTCTCCGGTGCTGCGGTCGAAGCTGAAGCGCCACGGGTTGCGCAGGCCGTAATGCCAGATCTCGGAACGGACGCCGCTTTGGCCGACGAACGGGTTGTCTGCGGGCACGGTGTAGGCCTGGTTTCCTGCGGCGCGCGGCTCGATGCGGAGGATCTTCCCGAGCAGCGTGTCGAGGCGCTGACCGTGACCTTGCGGATCGCCCGCGCTGCCACCGTCACCGAGCGCGATGTAGAACATCCCGTCGGGCCCGAACGTGACGTGGCCACCGTTGTGGTTGGCATACGGCTGGTCGACGGCCAGCACTATGCGCTCCGCGCCGGCGTCGGCGCGCCCCGCTGCGAACGGGTACTCGACGACGCGGGTGTCGCCGGCAACGTCGGTGTAGTTCGCGTAGAGGTGCGCCCCGTTGGGAGCGAAGGCGATGCCGAGCAGGCCCTGCTCGCTTCCCTTCGACACCTTGGCGCTGATGTCGAGCACGACCGCGGGGCTCACGGTCGCGCCACTGCCGTCTTCGTTGAGCGTGAGCGCACGCACCCGGCCGCCCTTCTCGGCGACGTACATGACGTTGTCCTCACCCCCTCGGGTCGCGAACGCGGTGGGCTGGGACAGCGTGGCCATTCGTTGCAGCGCGACGCGATCCGTGCTGCTTGGCCCAGTCGGCGTTGAGCGAGCGGTGGTGGCCGTCGGCCGGCGCGTCGTGGGCGCCGACGACGGTGCCGCCGTGCCGGGTGCGCCGTCGACAGTGGTGCTCGTGCCGGCGAGCGGGTCGACGGTCGTGAGAGCACTCGGGGACGACGTCGTGGTCGAGCCGCGTCCAGCGGCGACCTCGGACGTGTCGGGGCCGTCGTCGTGCACGGCGAAGAACGTCGCGGCGAACACCATCTCTGCGGCGGCGATGGCGCCGAGCACGCGCAGGCGGTTCATCACGCGCCGACCTTCGACACCGCGCCGTCGAGCGACAGAACGAAGAGGTGCCCTTCACTGTCCTCGCCGAGGCTCGACAGGCTCTCGACCTTCACGCCGAGAGAGCGGGGCTCCTCCCCCCCGCGCAGTGCGAGCAGCTCGCCGCGACAGAAGTCACCGAACACATAGGACTTCGCGATCGCGGCGATGTCGTCGCGCTGGTATACGGCGCCGCCCGTTACCGAGCAGTTCCCGTCGGAGTGCGACAGCTCGACCACGGGGTCGACCGCCACGGACACGGGCTTGCCGAGGAACCGGTGCTTGCCCTCGCGGCGGTTCCAGCCGAAGTTCACGCCGGCCTCTGTCGCGGTGACCCGGTTGATCTCCTCCCACTCGTCCTGACCCACGTCAGCGATCCACATCGCTCCGCCTGCAACGTCGAAGCTGAATCGCCACGGGTTGCGCAGGCCGTAGTGCCAGATCTCCGGACGGGCATTGGCGCGGCCGACGAACGGGTTGTCCTTCGGCACGGTGTAGGGGAGGGTCCCCGACGGGCGCGGGTCGATGCGCAGGATCTTCCCCAGCAGCGTCGACAGGTCCTGCCCGTTGCCCTCGGGATCGCCGCCGCTGCCGCCGTCGCCGAGGCCGATGTACAGGAGTCCGGCGGCGTCGAAGACGAGGTGCCCGCCGTTGTGGTTCGCGTAGGGCTGGTCGACCGCGAGGAGCAGGCGCTCCTTCGTGCGATCGGCGCGCCCCCCGGCAAACGGGTACTCGACCACCCGCGTATCGCCCGAGCGCTCGGTGAAGTTCACGTACAGCTGCGTGCCGGCCGGGTTGAACGCGATGCCGAGCAGCCCCTGCTCGCTGCCCGTCGACACGCGATCGGAGATGTCGAGCGCGACCGCGCCCGCCCCCGCTCCGCCGAGCGCCCGCACGCGCCCGCCTTTCTCACCGATGAACAGCGCGCCGGGCGCCGGCGTGTTGGGCTGGAACGCCATCGCCACGGGCTCATCGAACCGGCCGACCTCGGTGAGCGTGATCTCGTCGCTCGGTGGGTTCGGCTCACGTCCTTCGGACTTGTCGCCGCCGGAGTCGCGCCCGCGTCCCTCGGACTGCTCGCCGCCCGAGTCGCGGCACGACGCGGTGGCGACGACCAGAGCGGAAAGGGCGAGCATCGCTGCAGCACGCTTCACGAGTCCAAACGTAACGGCGCCCCGGGCGGGTTCCGTCGCGCCGTGGGACAATCCGGCCATGCCTGTTCAGCTCAACCACACGATCGTCCACGCCCGCGACAGCGAGGCTGCGGCGCGGTTCGTCGCCGAGATCCTCGGCCTTCCCGAGCCCACCGTGTTCGGTCCGTTCCAGGTAGTCGAGACGAGCAACAGCGTGTCGCTCGATTTCATCGACGCCGATGGCTCGTTCGAGCCGCAGCACTATGCGTTCCTGATCTCCGAGCCCGAGTTCGACGAGATCTTCGGGCGCATCCGCGAGCGCGGCCTCGACTACTGGGCAGACCCGGGACGGTCAAAGCCACGCGAGATCAACACCCACGACGGCGGCCGCGGCGTGTACTTCTGCAACCCGGACGGCCACTTCCTCGAGATCATCACCCGCCCGTACGGAAGCGGTTAAGAGCGGGCCACGGCTGCGCCTAGGGCGCCGCCTCTAGGACGCGGACAAGCCCCTCCTGCACGACGGACACCGCGAGGCGCCCGTCCTGGGTGAAGATCCGCCCCTCGGCGAAGCCCCGCGCGCCGGACGCCGACGGGCTCACCTGGTCGTAGAGCAGCCACTCGTCGGAGCGGAACGCACGGTGGAACCACATGGCGTGATCGAGGCTGGCGCCCTGGATGTTGCCGTCCTCCCAGCGCAGTCCGTGGGCGAGAAAGATCGAGTCGAGCAGTGTCATGTCCGACGCGTACGCGGCAACGCACACGTGCAGCAGTGGGTCGTCGGGCAACTTGCCGTCGGCGCGGAACCACACCTGTTGCGTCGGCGGCCGCGGCGTGCGATCGCCGCCGCGCGGAGGATCGCTGACGAACCGCAGGTCGATGGGTCGCGGCCGCGTGTACCAGTCGCCCATCTGCTCGGCGAACGGCGCCATGCGGGTGACGAAGTCCGGCAGCGACTCAGGGTCGGGAGCGTCCGGCATCCGCAGCTGGTGGTCGACGCCCGGCTCGTCGACCTGGAAGCTCGCCGCCAGCGTGAAGATGGCGCGACCGCGCTGGATCGCCGTGACTCGTCGGGTAGTGAAACTGCGCCCGTCGCGCACGCGGTCGACCTCGTACACGATCGGCGCGGTGGGGTCGCCCGGGCGCAGGAAGTACGCGTGCAGCGAGTGCACAGACCGGGCTGGTTCGCCGGCGGGGATGCTCTCCTCGACGGTGCGCCCCGCGGCGACGAGCGCCTGACCGGCGACCTGGCCGCCGAAAACGCGCTGGCGGTTCTCGTCCGGGCTCTGGCCCCGGAAGATGTTCACCTCGATGCGTTCGAGGTCGAGGAGGCCGACCAGGTCGTCCAGCGCATCTTGGTTCATGTCGTGATCCTCGCAGGTACGGTGCCGGGCATGGCTCGCTTCCCGGACGGGTTCGTATGGGGCACGGCCACCGCCGCCCATCAGGTCGAGGGCGGCAACTGGAACAACGACTGGTGGGCCTGGGAGCACAACCCGACCTCCCCATGCACCGAGCCGTCGGGTGACGCGTGCGACCACTGGCACCGCTACTCCGACGACCTCGAACTTCTCGCGGGGTTCGGTTTCAACAGCTACCGCTTCTCGGTGGAGTGGAGCCGCATCCAGCCGGAGCGCGGCCTGTGGTCAAACGCCGCGCTCGACCACTACCGGCGCGTGTGCGAGGCGTGCCTCGAGCGTGGGCTCGATCCGATCGTGACGTATCACCACTTCACGACGCCGCGCTGGGTGGCGCACCTCGGCGGATGGGAGGAGCCTGATACGGCCGACCGGTTCGCCGAGTTCGCGTCACGCGTGACAGAGCGACTCGGTGACGTGACGCGGTGGGCGTGCACGTTCAACGAGCCGAACATCGTCGCCACCATCGGTTATCTCGCCGGCCACTTTCCTCCTGGCCGCCGCGACGCCGGGTTGCGGCGCGCCGTGAACGACGTGTTCATCGACGCGCATCACAAGAGTCGTGAAGCGATCAAGGCCGGCCCGGGCTCGTTCCCGGTGGGCCTGACGTTGTCGATGACCGACTATCAGGCGGTCGACGGCGGCGAGCAGAAGCGCGACCGCATCCGGCGCAACATGGAGGACGTCTACCTCGAGGCGGCGCGTGGAGACGACTACATCGGTGTGCAGACGTACTCGCGAACGCGAGTGAACGCCGAGGGCACGCTTGAACCCGAGGACGGCGTCCCCGTAGTGCAGATGGGCTACGAGTTCTGGCCCGAAGCGCTCGAGGCCACCATTCGCCGAGCGTGGGACGTGACCGACGGCGTCCCGGTGCTCGTGACCGAGAACGGCATCGGCACCGACGACGACGACGGCCGCGTCGAGTACGTCAGCCGCGCGCTGCGCGGTGTGCAGAAATGCCTTGACGACGGCCTCGACGTCCGCGGCTACGTCTACTGGAGTCTGCTCGACAACTTCGAATGGACCCAGGGGTACCGACCGACCTTCGGGCTCGTCGCCGTCGATCGCGAGTCATTCGTGCGCTCGCCGAAGCCGAGCGCCCGGTGGCTCGGCGAGATCGCCCGGGCGAATGAGTTCTGAGCGGTAGCGTCGCCCTCTCGGCAATGGGGAGATGCAATGAAGGTAGAAGGGCTCAAGTACGTCCTGGATATCCGTGACATGGATCGAGCGGTTGAGTTTTACGCGAAATGTTTCGACCTAGAGGTCAAGTTCAAGTCTCCTGACTGGAGCGATCTCGCTCTGGGTGAAGCCGGCGTGGGGCTCCATCCAGGCGCGCCGGCCGAGGGCGTTCGGCAAACGGGACTGTCCTTTACGGTCGACGATCTCGACGAGGCCGCGGAGCGAGTGCGGACGAACGGTGGTCAGGTGCACAAGGAGCCGTACGCGAACCCGGGCGAGGGAATCCGGCTCGCTTTGTTCATCGACCCCGAAGGAAACGCATTCATGGGTTCGCAGAACCTGGGCACTTGGTCGTAAGCGCTTCGCTCGCCTGAGACCCTAACGTTGGCCGATGGCCGGCGTCGTCTCCTCGTTCAAAGAACGCGCGCTGTCGCCGGGTGGCCGCAAAGCGATCAAGTACACGCTCGTCTCCGTGATCGCGGTGATCGTGACGCAGATCGCCCTCGTGGTGATCTACCTCGTGCTCGACTGGGACGCGCGCCCGGCGAATATCGCCGCCAGCTCGGTCGGAGCCATTCCCTCGTACTACCTGAACCGGTACTGGGCCTGGGGCAAGCGCGGGCGCTCGCACCTGCTCAAGGAGGTGGCGCCGTTCTGGGCGCTTACCTTCCTCGGGATGGCGGTCTCGACGTTCACGGTGGGCATTGCCGAGGCATACGCCACCGACCGCTACGACAGCCGCGTGATCCAGACGATGTTCGTCAACGGTGGTTCGATAGCCGCATTCGGCGTCCTGTGGATCGCGAAGTTCATCATCTTCAACAAGGTGCTGTTCAAGACCCACCCTGAGGAACTCGACGACGTGCCCGCACTCGACGGCCGGACGGGTATCCCTACTTAGGTGCTCGACGAGGCGCGGCTCGCGGTCGCGCGCGACGCCAAGGGTTTCATGCCCGACGACGAAGGGCTCGCCCTTCACGAGGCGGGCGTGACCGCGGCTCGTTCAGGCCTTGGTCCACTGCTCGAAATCGGCGCGTACTGCGGCAAGTCGGCCGTGTACCTCGGCGCGGCCGCGGAGCTTGGCGCCACCGTGCTGTACTCGCTCGACCATCACCGCGGCTCGGAGGAGAACCAGCAGGGATGGGAACATCACGATCCCGAGGTCGTCGATCCGGCGACCGGGCGCATGGACACGCTTCCCTTCTTTCGCCGCACAGTCGCGCAAGCGGGGCTCGAGGACACCGTCGTCGCGCTCGTCGGTTTCTCGGTTCCGGTCGCGCAGGCGTGGTCGACTCCGCTGAGCCTGCTCTTCATCGACGGCGGCCACGGGAGCGAGCCCGCATGGGCCGACTACCGCAACTGGACTCCGCACATCGCGCCGGACGCGTGGCTGGCGATCCACGACGTGTTTCCGGACCCGGCCGACGGAGGCCGCCCGCCATACGAGCTGTACCGGCACGCCCTCGACGTCGACGGGTACGCCGAAGTGGGCTGCACCGGCAGCCTCCGCGTCCTCCAAAAAACCGCATAGGGGGCTTTTCCGCGCTAGCCCGTGGGCCTCTAAAGCCCCCTAGTTGCAGTTTCGACGTCCGCGGTGACGTAGGACGGCAGCGACGTTCCGCGGAACAGTCCCGCAGCAGCCGACGGGTCGGCCAGTGCGGCGTCGGCCAACACGACTGCGGCGGCCGTGTACGAGCTGCGCTCGCCGCCCGGATAGTTGACCTCCTGCGGCAGCACTACGCCGGTCCAGTAGGAGCCGTCGGCGTCACGCAAGGCGCGCGTTGATGCCAGCAGCTCGCGTGCCCGTGCCGTCTCGCCGACGGCGTCGTGGGCCAGCGCGCACTCCGCGGTCTCCGCCGCGGTGACCCAGGGCCGGTCGGACACGCAACGGACACCGCGACCGTCGATTACGAACGTGTCCCACCGATCGTCGAGACGGGCGCGGGCCGCCTCACCGGCGAGCGCGCCGCACAGGACCGGGTAGTACCAGTCCATGGCCCAGCGGTCCTTCGGCTCGAACGATTCGGGCTGGCGAGCAACCGCGTGCGCCAGGCGGCCGGCGGCCAACTCCCACTCGGGGCGCTCGTCGCCGAGCTCCTCGATGCTGGCGATCGCGCAGCGCAGGCTGAACGCCGCTGACGACGAACCGGTCAGTAGCGCGAAGCGGCCAGGCGCGCCGTCGAGCTCGAGCGACCACAGCAGCGCGCCGTCACGCCGCTGTAGGCGCAGCGCGAACTGCACGGCTCGCTCGACCACCGGGAACATGGCCGCGAGGAAACCGCGGTCACCGAAGCACAAGTAGTGCTGCCACACGCCCGTTGCGACGTAGAGCGACACATTCGTGTCGCGTCGCGCGTCCTCGACCACGTCGCCCGTCAGGTAGTACGAGCACCATGAACCGTCGTCGTGCTGTGTCGCAGCCAACCACGCGTACGCGGCTTCGGCCTCGCGGCGACGCCTGCCGATCGAGAGCGCCATAGCGGCCTCGACATGGTTCCACGGGTCGGCGTGCCCGCCGGCGAACCACGGGATCATCCCGTTCGGCAGCTGTAGCGCGGCGATGCTGTCGACAGTGGCGGAACGCTCGGCCGCGCTCAGCACGCCGGCTTCCGTCCGTAGACCACCAGGCTCTTGCCTATCAGCGGGCTCGTGACCGCTTCCGCGGCGCGAGTCACGAGCGGGCGCTTTTCGATGTCCCACACGAGGAAGCGGTGGTAAGCGGAGACGAGGCGGTGGCTGTCGTTATCGACGCCGACCGCGCACTTCAGCCACCAGTACGCGGTGTGGAGCCCGTGCGCATGGTGCGCGCCGGTGATGGCGAGGCCGGCGCTGCGCATGCGCGCAACGAGCGTCGAGCGGCGGTAGATGCGCACGTGACCGCCCGGGCGGTCGTGGTAGGAGTCGCTGAGCGCCCAGCAGATCAACTCTGGGAACCATCGCGGCACCGTGATCGCGATCGTGCCGCCGGGTCGGACGACGCGGACGAGCTCGTCGAGCGCAGTGGCGTCCGCGGGCACGTGCTCCATGACCTCGGAGGCGATGACGCGGTCGAACGCCGCGTCGGCGAACGGCAACCGCAGCGCGTCGCCGACCGCCGCGGACCCGCTCCCGCCGCGCCCGATTTGGCCCTCGTCGGCCATCGCTTCGAGCAGCGCGGCTGTGGTCTTGACCTCCACGTCGTCGGCATCGAGCGCCACGACGCGCAGACCGCGCCGCGCGGCTTCGTACGCGTGGCGCCCCGCGCCGCACCCCAGGTCCAGAAGCCGGTCGCCGGGCCGCGCCCCGAGACGGTCGTAGTCCGCGGTGAGCACTAGTTCCCGGGTCGCTTCGCTCGCCGCGAGGGGGCCTTGGCCGCGGCGGCGTCGAGAAGGCGGCGGTATTCGGCGACGGTGCTTTCGGCGCAGGCCCGCCATGTAAAGCGCTCGATGACTCGGGCGCGGCCTTGGGCGCCGAGGGACACGCGGAGGGTGGGGTTGTCGAGGACCTCGCCAATTGCGACGGCGAGCTCGCCGGCGTCGTTGGGGGTGACGAGGAGTCCGGCGAGGCCGTCTTCTCCGACGACTTCGGGGAGGGCGCCGCCGGTGGTGGCGACGAGCGCGGTGCCGCAGGCCATGGCTTCGATCGCCGGGAGCGAAAAGCCCTCGTACAGCGAGGGGACGACGGCCACTTCGGCTTCGTTGTACAGCTCGACGATGCGTTCGTCGCTTACGCCGCTGACAAAGGTGACCGCGTCGCGGAGGCCCAGGCGTTCGATGGTCTCGTCGACCCGGCTCTCCGGCCGCGGTTGACCGACGACGACGAGATCGGCGTCGCGCTCGGTGCGCACCTTCGCGAGCGCTTCGAGGAGCGGGACGAGTCCCTTCAATGGGACGTCCGCGGACGCCGTGGTCATGAGGCGCCCCGGGATCTTGGCGACGTGCGCGAGCGGCCGGAAGCGATCGGTATCCACACCGACGGCGACTACTGCGAGCTTGTCCTCGTCGACCCCCATTTGGGCGACGATGTCGCGCTTCGAACTGTGCGACACCGTGAGCAGACGCGGCAACTCCCGCGCCACGCGTTTCTGCATTGCCAGGAAGCCGTACCAGCGCCGCAGTGTGAACCGCCGCCATGGCGAGTGCGCGTGCGACAACTCGAGGTCTCGGTCGACGGTGATCGGGTGGTGCAGGGTCGTGAGTACCGGCCATCCGTCGGCGACCAAGCCGAGGATTCCGTTGCCGAGGCACTGGTTGTCGTGGACGACGTCGAAGTCATCGCCGCGAGCGCGCAGGACGCGGCGGATCCGGCGGCTCCACGTCCGCGGCTCCGGAAAGCCCGCGGTACACATGATCGCGAACTCGAGCACGTCGATGATCGACTTGAACTCGCGCAACCGCGGAACACGAAACGGGTCGGGCTGCCGGTAGAGGTCGAGGCTCGGGACCTTCGTGAGCGTCACGCCGTCGTTGAGCACTGGATACGGCTGGCCGCTGAACACCTCGACGGTGTGTCCCATGGCGACGAGTTCACGCGTGAGGTACCGCGTGTACACACCTTGACCGCCAGAGTGCGGGTTGCCGCGGTACACGGTGAACGCGATGCGAAGGGGGCGCGGCATGACACCGCCACGCTACCGGCCGAACTTGACCGAGCGGTCAAGAAAGCTCTTCGGAACGGTCCCGGCGGCGCCGCCGCACTTGCCACGCAGCGAGAGAAAGCGCGGCACTCGTAAGGATCACGGGAGCGTCGCCGTACCGGACGTAGGGCGTGAAGCCCGTCCGTTTCGTCACCGTCGCGGTCTCCACCTGCCGCCGGCCGAGTCGAGACTGTTGGTGCACGTCGCCGTCGGCGTCGACGAACACGCTGTAGCCGGTCGGTGCCGCCTGGATGACGGCGCGTCCAGTTTCCATAGCTCGCAGGCGCGCCGCCGCCACCTCCTGAGCGGGTACCTGCTTGCCGCGAAATGACGCCGCGTTGGTAGGCACGAGGATGACCTCCCCGCCGGCTCGCACGGCGGCGCGCGCCCGGTCGGCGAAGAACACCTCGTAGGAGATGAGCACGCCGAGTGAGCCTGCCCGGGTGAGAAGAACCCCGGGGCCCTTCCCGGCGATCGCGTCGCGAGGCACGTCGGACAAGTCGGCGAGGCGCGCGATGACCGAGCGGAACGGCACGTACTCGCCGAACGGCACGCGGTGCACCTTGTCGTAGCGGTCGGCGATGTTGCCGCTCAGGTCGAACGCCACCGCCGCGTTCTTGAACCGCTCGGCGCTCTCCTCGACGACGCCGACGACCACCGTCGCGCCGAGTCGCTGTGCCAGCGCGGCGATGTCGTCGCGGGTGGGATCCTCGGTTATCGGAGAGCCGATGTCGATCACGTCCTCGGGCCACACCACGAGATCAAGTCCCGGTCGCAGGGCAGCCGAAGCAGCGAGGTGCCGGCCGTACACCGCGGCGGCGTCGTTGTCCGACGCACGGAGCCCGCGTGCGCCACCGCCTTGGACGTAGGCGACCGCAATCTGACCCAGCGGTACTCCTGCGGGGATCGCCGCGGACGCGAGCACGGCGGTGGCGGCGACGGCGAACGCGATCACCGCCTCCAGCGCAGCTCGAGCCGAACGGCCGCTCGTTGCCACCACGGCCGCGGCGAGCGAGGAGCCCACCAGTGCTACGACGAATACGAGCCCGAGGTCGCCTGACAGGCGGCCCACCGTGGCGGCCGGTCCGTCGACCTGGCCGAGCGCGGCCCCGGCGAGGGGCAACCCGCCGAACGGCACGCGGTAGCGGACGAGCTCGGTGAGCGTGATCATCGCCGCAAACCCGAGCGTCGTCACGGTCGGGCCGCGGGGGACGAGCGCGGCGCCGACGGCGTACATGAGCGCCGACAAAGCCACCGCGATCACCGCGCCGGGGATCGTGAACTCACCCAGCCAGTACAGGCCAACAACGAAGCACCCGACGCCGAACGCGGCGCCGTCGAGCGTGCGCCCGCGCCACCCGGAGGCCCTCCGCAGCGCGCCGGCGAACAAGCCGTAGCCCACCGGGGCCAACCACCACAATCCCCACGGCGGCAGGGAGAGCGCGACGAGCACACCCCCCACGAGCGCGGCCAACCGTGCCGGCCAGTCGCCGGACGGGTGCACCGCCGCGGCGTTGGCGTCAGCCAACGGAAACGAGTTGGGTGAGGAGCGCTGCGGCCGCTCGACGGCCGGAGGCGACGCACGCCGGCAGGCCGAGGCCCTCGTACGCCGCGCCCGCCAGAACCACGTGCGGTGCTTCGGACTCGAGCACGGCGTGTGCGCGCGCGGCACGCAGCGCGTGACCGACCTCGAACTGGGGGAGCGCGCGCGGCCATCGAACGACGCGCGCCTCCTTGGGTGCGGAGCGCAACCCGGTGGCTTCGACGAGCTCGGCGTGGACAGCCTCGACGATTTCAGCGTCCGAGAGGTCGAGCGCACGGACGTCGTCGATCCGGCCGCACGACGCGCGGACGATCTCGGTGCCGGTACCTCCGAGATGCGCCCACTTCGACGACGACCACGACGCTGCGGTGAGCAGGCGGTCTTCTGAACGCGGCACGAGAAAGCCGCTCATCGTGAAAGGCGCAGGCAGTGCGTCCGAGGGGTACGCCAGCAGCGTCAGCACGACCGATGCGTAGCGCACCGGTTCCAGACGTTGCGCGGCCGCAGGAGCGACGGTGCGCAGCAAGATGGCGGTTCTCGAAGTGGGAGTGGCCAGCACGACACCGTCGACCTCGATCGTGCCGCCAGCGGCGAGCGTGAGGGTGGCGCCTGGCGCGCCGGGAGCGACCGTCAGCTCGATCACTTCCGAGGAAAGGCCGATGGCCGCGCCCGCAGCCGTGAGCATGTCCTGCGCAGCGCGCACGACGCGCCCGAGCCCGCCGCGCACCGTGAGAAACACGGGTGCCGTCGAGGATGGCTGGGTGGTGAAACCGAGCGCGCGCAGCAAGCTGCGGTCCTTTCGCGCCGCGGTCAGCAGCTGAGGCGCGGCGACTGCGGCGCTCAGGTGCTCACTGCGCCCCGCGTGGATGCCGCCGAGGAGTGGGTCGACGAGGCGCTCGTGTACTTCCGCCCCCAGCCGCTGCCGCACGAGCTCGCCGACGCCGATGTCCTCGCCGATCGCGGTCGACGGCAGCACGTAATCGAGCGCGGCGCGCCCCAAACCGGCGGGGCTCAGAATGCCGGACGCGGCCAGTTCGGTCAGCGACGACGGCACGCCCAGGACAAGGCCGGATGGAAGCGGACGCAGCGCGCCGCGCACCCAAACCGCGGCGGCGCCCGTCGCCGGTGAAACAAGCTCGTCGCCGAGACCGAGTCGCGCTACGAGGTCGGTCATCTCGGGGCGACGGGCCAGGAACGAGTCGGGCCCCGCGTCGACGTCACGCCCCGCGAACGCGACGGTCTCGATCGCCCCACCAAGGCGCGTCCCGGCGTCGAGCAGTGTGACGTCCGCATGGTCGACGAGGTCGAGAGCGGCCGCGAGGCCGGCGATCCCGCCGCCGACGACGGCGACGCTGGGCCGAGTCACGAGACCAACACCGGCTCTCGCACACCGGTTGCAGAGCGCACGGCGAGGTCGGCGAGCAGCGCGCAGAACGCGGGGTCGTCGTCGAGCGACTCGGTGCGGGCGAACGTCACGCCGTGAGCCGCGGCAACGGCGGCGGCCTCGATGTCAAGGTCATACGCGACCTCGAGGTGCTCTGCCGTGAAGCCGGCGGCGCACACGACAACCGCTTGCGTGCCGCGGCCTGCCTCCTCGACGATCACGTCACGGATGTCGGGCTCGAGCCACGCGACGCCGCCGCGCCCGCCGCTCTGCCAGGCGACGCGATGGCGCGAAGCACCAATCGCATCCGCCAGGAGCGCGGCGGTGTGGGAGACCTGCGCGACGTACGGGTCGTCCCTGCCGAGCGCTGGCAGCGGAAGGCTGTGAGCGGTGACGACAAGCAGCGCATGGGGTGCGGCAAGCGCTTCAACGCGCGCCGCCAGTAGTCCTATGAGCGCGGGCTCGTCGTGCCACGACGCGATCGTGCGCGCGGCGACGCGGCCTGCGACCGCGGCGACGGAGCGCTCGTGGTACTCGCCGACGCTGCGTCGCGCGAAGTGCGGCGCGAGCACGAGGCCGACGATCTCGTCGACCCCACGCGAGACGAGTTCTTCGGCTGCATCCTCGATCATCGGATCCGCGTGCTTGTTGCCCAGCGCGACGACGTACACGTCACCGTTGCCATCGCGCTCGGAGCGCGCGTCGAGAGCGACGGCCAGACACTTTGCTTGTGCGCGCGTGCGTTCGCCCAAGGGGGACACGCCGCCAATGGCCGCGTAGCGCGCCGCGAGCTCCGCCACCTCTTGTGCCGTCGGCGGACGCCCGCGCCGAATGTGCGTGTAGAACGCTTCGATCCCGTCGGGCCCGGACGGAGTGCCGTGGGCCATGAGGAGGACGCCGACCGTTCTCGGCGCGGTCGGCGCGGTCATGTGCCTGTGGGTGCCGGTTGTGCGTGAACCCAGGCGACCAGTTGTGCGAGTACGTCCGGATCCGTCGCTGGCAGCACGCCCCAGCCGAGATTGAACACATG
>Ga0183260_10002876_pt1 | contig 14078 bp, 8 predicted proteins | sample AntDrymUQ4972206_2_FD_129768 | JGI IMG/M metagenome (GOLD analysis project Ga0183260, IMG submission 129768) | Polar desert sand microbial communities from Dry Valleys, Antarctica - metaG UQ497 (22.06) (version 2) (version 2) | ecosystem: Environmental > Terrestrial > Soil > Desert | place... | reverse complement strand
GCGGACGACCGGGCACTGCGCTGATAAAAAAACGATCACGGCGCCGTTCTTGCCTTTAAGATCGGAAAGAGTGCTCACCTTCCCGGACGTGTTCGGAAGCGAAAAATTTTCTATCTTGCTGCCGATGGCGATACCGTCAGCAAAAACGGCCGGCGCACATGCGATCAATAGTGCAGCAGCCAGCAGGCCGCAAAACAGAGTGCTTTGTCGTTTCATTATCGATACTCCTGTTCGAATAGTTCGGTAGCCGCAAGTGTAACAATACAAAGCCCGCGGATACAAGGTTCAGATGGTTACTCAGCCGCCAACCCGGGAACGGGCTTCGTAACAGGCGAACGCCTTTTATAAAAAGTAGCATTTCAAAAGAGTTTGAAGCAATTACCGCGCAGGAGCAGTTTTAAGCGTTGAGAGCGCGGTAAAGGAAGGTATCGCTGATATCTAATTACGGGTTACCCGAACATTCGGGGCAATCGCCGTTGCAGATTTTTAGGAAGAAGTAGTTCGATCGCATCATCGACGGTGACGATACCGGCAATGTCGCCTTCGTCGTCAATGACGGGTAAAGCGAGGAGGTTGTATTCTGAGATGGTCTGGGCCACCTGATCGGCGGAGTCGTTCGGATGTGCAAAACGAAATTCGCTTCGCATCACCTTCGAAAGCGGATAGTTCGGGTCGGCGAGTATGAGGCTGCGAAGGCTCAGAAGCCCGACGATCTTCCAGGATCCTTCCTTATCCACCACGTAAAGGTAATAGATCATGTTAGGCGTTTCGGCCATTTCCCGCAACCGCGATATTGCCTGACCCGCGGTAAGATCCTGAGGAAAAACGACGAACTCCGTTGTCATCAGACCGCCAGCGGTGTCGTGTTCGAAATTCATCAGCTCGGCGACATCGGCCTTTTCGTCATCCTCCATCAAGTTGAAAAGCTCCTCAGCTTTTTCGTCCGACAATTCGCCGAGGACGTCAACGGCATCGTCCGGCGACATCTCTTCCAAAATATCGGCGGCGCGCTCTTCGTCCATTTCTTCGAGAATACGGGCCTGCGTCTCGGTGGACATTTCTTCCAAGGTATCGGCTGCGACGTTGTCGTCCAAACTTTCGACGACCTCGGTGCGATGTATCGGCGAAAGAGTTTCGGCAAGCTGTGCTATCTCGACCGGGTGCAGCCTCGACAACTTATCTTTTGACGATTTGAGCTGTACCGTAACTGTTGCGGTGTCCGTGGCCAGATAGCCGACGTCAGCCCAGTCCAATACCTCGACCGGCCGGTCAGTGCCGTAAAACCCCTGAGGGATCAAGCGTCGCAGAAAGCCCTGAAAGCTGACATCCGCACCCGATACGCGCCATGCATTCCCGACCTGTATAAGTTGAACGTCATTGACGCGAACGACGCGCTTGCCGTCGACGTCGATCAATTGGTTGTCAAGAACATCCTTGCTTAGGAGCACTTCGCCCTCGCGCCGCTCGAATGGCGTCAGATCGAGTATCAGCGAGGTCATTTTCGCCCCGTACTCGCCTACCTCACCGATGTTTCGCTGGGGAACAAAAAAGTTTCGCCGTCTATAACGGGCGACCAGACCGATCACGGGCGGATAATCGTCCGAACCATATCGAACAACGACATCGCTGATCGTGGCGATCTTTTCGTTACGGACATCGAATATAGGCCGGTTAACTATCTGCGAAACATACAGCATGGAACAAATATAAGCCAAGTTTAGGAAACGTGGAAATTATGAGATTAAACGCTTTCCAAACGGACGCACTTGTGTTATCGTAAATTTGACTGTAAAACACCGTTGTTTTATTTACAACATTGTGGATAACAGCGATTATTGTACCTTTTCATTAATAAAGGGCCACGTTTCTTAACACCCGGCCCGCTTGCACACCCTGCAACCACCACAGTTTGATGCGACCCCCGGCGTGTTTTTCGACGCCTGAAAAGCGAAATCATGAGATCCTATCTAATTGTATTGGGACTTATTGTCCTTGCCCCGACGGCATACGGACAAAAGGTTTCTAAAATTTTCGATAATTTCGACCGATCACAGGGCGTGGCTGTCTACACAAAGCCGGCCGCAGTGATAGTAATGACCACCCCCTCGGCGAAAAAATCGGGCAAAAAGGGTCGCAGTTCTAGATGGGAAGTTGCGGTCGATAATAAATTCGTCAAAAAGACGGCTCAGAGCGGATGGACACTAAAGGTTACCGATGGGCTAGCGACGCGAACCACGACACAGCAGTTCGGCGGCGCAAAGTTAACCATGGGAACGTCGGCCGGGCTAAAGGGCTTCACTACCGGCAATACCGCACATGATTCGTTCATAGTTGATTCGAGCCGTCGCTACGGCATCGATCCGCTTCTTATCTATGCTCAGATGCATCAGGAGTCGTCATTCAAGATAAGGGCAACCTCACATAAAGGCGCCAGCGGCCTTATGCAGTTGATGCCGGGGACCGCAAGACGCTTCGGCGTGACAAGGATCTACGATCCCAGGCAGAACATCGACGCGGGTGTAAAGTATATGCGCTGGCTGCTCGACACTTTTGGCGGCGATGTCATGCTCGCTCTTGCCGGTTACAACGCAGGGGAAGGCGCTGTGATGAAGTACGGAAGAAACGTGCCGCCGTACCGTGAGACGAAGGAATATGTACGACGCATAACTTCGAGATATTACTCGATATCGAACCCCAGCTACGTGCATTCGGCCCGGGTAAATACGAATGTCGTTGCCGCGCGACTAGAGCAGAAAGAATCGGCTCCGTTATCGGTCTACGAGCCCAGTCCCCTCACGCTCCGCACGGCTGACGGCAAAATGATTCTTGTCAATCAATAGGTCTACCGTCCAATCTCTGCACCGATGATGGAAAACACAGGCGGCCGGCGCTTTCGGCCGCTTTTTTGCGCGGCAATAATTACTGTATCATTGACGAACAGCCGGTCGGGAACCTTATGTTCTGTATAAAATGCGGGAAAGACAATTCGGACGACGCCGTTTACTGCCAAAAATGCGGGACGTTGCTTGATGCCGAAGAGGAAACACGCGTTGTCAGGCGGCAACCGTTGGTCGAACGTGCGAATGGGGGAGATGAAAGGGTAATCATTTCGGCGGGCCCGACTATGAAGTTCGTTATTCTTGGCTACATTTTGGCGGTGCTGGCGGCGGTACTGTTCACCGTTTGTTTAAGCCTGCTTCTTGCAGCCGTACATCCGGCGGTTCCTGTAGTTATCGGACTGGCGTTTCTGCTTATTCCGGCTTTTTATCATATTCGACAGAAGCTCATTCGCTATAGGCTGACGTCGTCGATGATAGAGATCGACCGAGGAATTATTGCCCGCACGACGCAGAATGTTCCGCTGCGGCGAATCCAGGACGTAACGGTTTCCGCGACGGTGATGCAGCGAATGCTAGGTTTTGGCGATGTCAGCATAGACAACGCGAGTGAGGACGGCGGCAAGGTTGTGCTAAAAAATATCGATTCGCCGCGCGTTTTCGCTGACGAGCTACTACGGCAGCTTCGTAACGTTGGCTGATCGGCGTAAGAATCTTATGAAGAGAATATTCGTGACAGGCGGCGCCGGGTTCATCGGCTCAGCCTATGTGCGACTCGTACTTGAAGAACAGACTGACGTCGAGATCATTAATTTCGATGCGTTGACGTATGCCGGAAATCTAGAAAATCTGAACGGGGTGGATGAACGGCATAGATTTGTTAAAGGCGATATCTGTAATCCCGATGAAGTCCTCGCCGCGTTGCCGGACGATTGCGATGCGATCTTTAATTTCGCCGCCGAGTCGCACGTAGATCGAAGTATCCAATCGGCAGGCGAATTTTTGCGCACTAATATTCTCGGCACGCAGGTCCTGCTCGACGCCGGGCGCAAAAAAAACGTCAGGCGGTTCGTCCAGGTGTCCACCGACGAAGTTATGGGCAGCCTGCCCGACGAGAGTAACGATTATTTTACGGAAGACATGCCGCTCATGCCCAATTCGCCGTATGCAGCGTCAAAAGCCTCTGCCGAGCTGGTGCTGAGGGCCGCTCGCGAGACATTCGGTGTCGATACGGTAATTACACGCTGCGGAAACAACTATGGCCCGCGGCAGTTTCCGGAAAAGCTGATTCCGCTGATGCTCGCAAACGCGATGCACGACGAGCCGCTCCCGGTTTACGGCGACGGGAAAAACGTTCGTGACTGGATATACGTCGACGACCATTGCCGCGCGATCTGGCTCGCTTACGAAAAAGGCAGGCCGGGCGAAGCGTACAATATCGGATCGCGGAATGAGCGGCAAAATATCGACGTGGTCACATCGCTTTTAGACGCCGTGGACAAGCCGCATTCACTGATAACTTTTGTAACCGATAGACTCGGGCACGACCGCCGTTACGCCATCGATCCGAGAAAGGCCGAAACGGAACTCGGCTGGATGCCGCAGGTAACCTGGGACGACGGGCTGGCGAAAACGATAAAGTGGTACGCCGAAAATGAGGATTGGGTCGCCCATATACGAAACGGCGAGTACCGGCAGTATTACCGGGCGATGTACGGTTCGGGGCTTCGGTAGCAGCCCTGGGCGTATATATCTTAATGAAAATAGTTATCACAGGCGCTGGCGGAATGGTGGCGCGTGCCGCGATCGCGCATTGCCGCGCGATGGGCGATGAAACAATCGCCTTTACGCGCGCCGAAATGGATATTTCCGATGTCGCTTCGGTGTCTAGATGTCTTGCAGAAGTAAAACCCGACGCGGTTTTGAATTGTGCCGCCTACACGAACGTGGACGGAGCCGAAAGCGATCCGGGTGCACCGGAATTGGCGAATGCGATCGGCGTCGAAAACCTCGCAGCGGCATGTCGGAAGCTCGGCTCGCGATTTGTAACGATCTCGACCGACTTTGTTTTCGACGGCGGGAAAACGGGCTTCTATACCCAGCGAGACACGCCAAATCCGTTAGGCGTTTATGGAAAGACAAAGCTCGACGGCGAGATCCGCGCTCGCAACGTGTATGCCCGAACGATCATTGTTCGATCCGGATGGATATACGGCAGCGACGGCACAAATTTTCTCAGCGTGGTACCGCAGCTTTTGGCGAAAAGTGACCAGATCAGGGCCATTTCAGATACATACGGAACGCCTACGTTCGCGGGCGATCTGGCAGCCCGGCTTCGCGAGCTTGCCGAGCTCGATCTACCGGGCATCTATCACGTGACTAATACGGGTGAAGGTACGACCTATGCCGGATTCGCACGCAAGGTTTGCGAACTTTCCGGCATAGACGGAAATCTGGTGCAAGATATCTCTGACCGTGAGCTGAATCGTCCGGCACCGCGTCCGGTAAATTCCAAACTTGCATGTGTTATAAGCGAGCCGCTGGGCCTCGCCCCGCTCCCGCAATGGGAAAAAGCGCTCAAAGGTTTTCTCGCCTCCGAACGCTCCCTAGCCGGATAGATTTTGATTAGCCTTTAGTCGTGTGAACCGTTTCCACTGTTTCCTGTGCCATCACCGGTGTATTGTCCGCATTGCCCTTTCCGTAATAATCGTAGTAACCGCCGTAATAGTCATAATCCATTGAGCCGGACTTTACGCCGTTCAAAACCACTCCGTAGATGCGCGCTCCGAGGTGTGCCAACCGCTGTTTGAAACGTCGCATCAGGTGTATCGAGCTCTTGTTCGCCATAGCGACTAGTACGACGCCGTCCACCAGCGTGGCCAGGATCGCGGCGTCGGTAAACGATATCGCAGGGGGTGAATCGATGATCACGTGTTTGTAACGCCCGCGAAGAAACTGCAGAAGATTCTTCATTTCATCCGAACTCAAAAGCTCGGCGGGGTTTGGCGGTATCGGGCCGCTTGTAACGACCTTGAGACGGGGCAGATCGCGGCATGTCTTGATCAGGTTCTCGGTATTACGCTCGCCCGACAGATAGTTGGTGATGCCCTGCGTGTTTTCGAGATCAAAGTAATGATGCAGACGAGGCCGTCGAAGGTCGCAGTCTATGATCACAACATCGGCATCGGCCTGTGCAAGCGTGATCGCAGTGTTTACTGCCGTCGTCGTCTTACCCTCAGAGGGCTGCGACGACGTTACAAGTATTGTCTGCGGCGGCTTGCCCGCGGACGAGAACAAGAGCGATGTGCGCAAATGCCGGTAGGCCTCGGCCATCGGCGAATTGCGTTCCTCTAGCGTAATCAGCGATGTCGAACTGCCGTCGCCGTTACCGTTCGCGAGTGCGAGTCCCAACTTTTTGCGATCGGGGCCGAAGTAATGCGGGATGAGCGCGAGTGTGGGCAAGCCAAGGTGGCGGCCGATGTCGTCAGATGTCTTGACCGAGTCGTCGAGATAATCGAGCAGGAATGCGAGGCCTATACCTGCCATCAGCGACAATAAGAAGGCAACCATAATATTACGGTTGCGTTGCGGCCCGACCGGCCCGCCCGGAACCACTGCTTCTGACGGTATCTTGATGTTGTCGGGGCGGCCGCTGGCGATGGCAAGCTCTTGTTCCTTTTGCCGCTGAGTATAGGTGTCGAGCAGGTTTCGTCCGGTCTCGATCTCGCGTTTTGCGGTCGTTAGTCTTGTTTCAGCTTGTCCCTGAAGATTCGCCCTGGCTGCCTCCTGTTCATATGCGGCAAGCGACTGAGATTCTTCCCGCCGTTTTGACTCGAGTTGCGACCGCAACGAAACAAGCGCTCCGCCTACGGCGTCCTTATCCACCGCTTTCTTGTCATTGGAAATGATCTGGGAAACGTCGCGCTCCATTTTCTCCTTATTGACCGTAAGCGATGCGATCCGCTCGGCCATCTTTTTGACTTCCGGGTAATCGGGCATGTACTTGACCGACAGTTCTTTTCTTTCAGTTTCAGCGGCCTGAATCTGCTTTTCGAGACTGCGGATGTCGTCCTGAAGCTTTAGCCTACGTTCCGTGCTGAGCCGTACGGCATCCTGATAGATTTTGCTTTCGGTGAGTTCGGGAATGCTCGAACCCTCGCCCCGGTTGTTTGCGGATGCGGCGGCATTGTACCGGCCCTCGAGCTGGCGGCGGCTTTCCATCGCCTTAAGCCAGGTTTCGCTTAATGATCCTAAACGGCTTGCGGAAAGTTCCTGGCCCTTTTCCTGCAAAGGCAGGTTGCTGTCGCGCATATCGGCGATAAGCTGTGCCTCTTGTGCGTATATTGTCTCCCTAAGCTGTTCGATCGGTTTTGTAAGGTCGGCCGCGGCCTGACGAGATCCGGCAGTCTCGCGATCGCCATCTTCCTGTTGAAAGAGGCGCGCAACCTTATCGGCCACTTTTGTGGCCAGAACCGGATCTGTGCTTTTTACTAAAATATCGACAATGTTCGTCCGTTCGCGCTGCTCGACGGTCAGACCACCGGCGAGAATAGCGGCGTAGCGGTCAACCCGCTCCTGTTCTTCGGGCGTTAACGTAACCTGCGTGATAGAAGTTTGGTCAGGAGCTTCGGCGATCACGGGCAGCGAGTTTTCACGACGTTCCGCTACCTTATCACTGGAGAATATCGACCGAAGCGGGGCGGCGATCCCGCGATTCTGCGAACCAAAAAGGTTCGGATCTCGGTATAGCCCGAGCGCAATCACTACCTTTTTCATCAGGTCCGGGCTTTGGAGCAATTGAAGCTGGGTATTGTAATAATTAACGTCGTTTCCGAAATTAATGTTGATCGCATCTTTGGACGTTATTTTCGGTTTGCGCGGTTCGATCAACATCTCGGTTTGTGCCTGGTAAATCGATGGCTGGCGGTACATGTAAAACGCGACAGCGGACGTAACGATGAGCGTCAGGGCGAAAATTATCGGAAGCCGTTTATATACAACGTTAAAATACTGCCGAACAGACCGGCTGCCATCGCCCGTGTCGTCGTCGTACAAACCCTGGTAACCGGGTGGGTAAACGGGTGTACCAACCTTCAGCTCCGCTGTTTTCGGTAAAGGTGTAAGCCTTTGATCTTGTTCCATACTGCTGTGGGCAACATTCGCCCTGGAGAAATTACTTATGCAACCTTTGATTATACATAATCGTTAGGGGATTTCGACTTTTTTTGGGCTCACCGCCGCAGTTATCCGTTTCCGACGCCTACTTTCGTGGAAGCTGGCAAGCAAAATGTTATAATGTCTGTTTACATTTATCGCTATATTTTTGGTAATAAACGCTTATATGACCGCGTCTTCCGAATCGGGAAAGGATCTCGAGAATCATGATTTCGAACTTGGCATTCCCGGGTTTTTTTTCTCCGACCTTTTCGATGCGGTAAAGCTAGCTGAGTTGGCTTTAGTGTTTTACCGTGAGATAGAAACTGCCGATCCGATAGTTCACAATGCGCTAATCAAATATATAGCGGCACATGGCCAGGGGCACGAAAAACGGGTTGAATCAAAAATATTGACCGATTCGGCGCCGTATCTGTCGCGATTCATCGCAAAGATGTTCCGGATCGGACGTGACCGCGAAGAACTGGAACGCGAGATCTTGAAGCAAAATCCTGTCTGGCAGTACAAATTCTTTGTTCAGAGGCGCGCTATCAAAAGGTTTAAGCCGAACGATGCCGAGGAGCTTGATAACGCTACGCTGACGCAGGCGATGAACGAGCTTCGCAGCCGCGTGTTTGACGAAACACTGCCCCATGACGAAGAACTGGCTATTGCCGAAATTACTGCGCGCCTTGTAGAGGCCGAAGACCTGCTCGTCAAAGACCTTGAAATAACCCCGGCCGTTCGCGAAACTATCGGCAAGATCGATAACGCATTTGAACGGTACGGGGATAGGGCGTTCGGCAAATTATTCTCGCAGATCGTTTCGGAAACCGAGGCCAGCGGCGACCTGCTGAAGATAAAAGCCGCGCTCGAAATCATCGAGAGGTGGTCGGCGGTCGAATTTTATAAGAAAGAAAAACGCTGGGCTAGTTTTAAAGTACCTCACGCACTCGATTATCAAAATCTTGTTCATTTGATAAGGCCTGAGCCCGAGCTCGCCGAGTTGATGCGCGGCCCGGACAACGAATTGCGACGCCGCGACGGTTTTAAGCTAACCGATGACCGCGGATCGATGCGCGATACGCTGTACGAGATTGACTATTGCCTCATCTGCCATGAACGGGAAAAGGATTCGTGCTCGACCGGCCTTCGCGAACCCGACGGCTCGCCGAAACGAAATCCGCTCGGCATCATGACCGAAGGATGTCCGCTAGATGAAAAAATCTCCGAAATGCACCTGCTAAAAAAACAGGGCGATCCGATAGGTTCGCTTGCACTCGTGACGATCGATAATCCGATGTGCGCCGGAACCGGGCACCGCATCTGCAACGACTGCATGAAAGGCTGCATATTTCAAAAACAGGAACCGGTTAACATTCCGCTTGCTGAAACCGCGACGCTGACTGACGTACTGAATCTGCCATTTGGTTTCGAGATCTACAGCCTGCTCACGCGTTGGAATCCGCTCAACGCACAGCGGCCCTATGCGTTGCCGTATAACGGAAAGAACGTTATGGTCGTCGGGCTCGGGCCGGCGGGCTATACGCTTGCTCAATATCTGCTGAACGAAGGTTTTGGCGTGGTTGGCGTGGACGGACTGAAGATCGAGCCGCTGCCGTCAGAATGGACCGGCAATCTTGGAAAGGAATGCCCAAAGCCGATCAAGGACATCAAGGAAATTACGGAAGAATTGGACGAGAGAATTCTCTCCGGCTTCGGCGGCGTATCGGAATACGGAATAACGGTTCGCTGGGACAAGAATTTTCTTACAATGGTTCAGCTCATTCTGCAACGCCGGAAGCGGTTTCGTGCCTATGGCGGCGTCCGGTTTGGCGGCACGCTGACTATCGACGACGCGTGGAATTTCGGATTCGACCACATTGCGATCGCAACTGGAGCCGGACGGCCGACGATCGTGCCGATGAAAAACAATCTGATCCGGGGCATTCGCCAGGCTTCGGACTTTCTGATGGCGCTTCAGCTAACCGGTGCTTTCAAAAAAGACACGCTTTCGAATTTACAAGTACGTCTTCCCGCAGTTGTCATCGGCGGCGGACTGACCGGGATCGACACCGCGACCGAGATCTTTGCGTACTACCCGGTGCAGGTCGAGAAAATGCTTGGCAAATGGGAGCAGATAATCGAAGAGTTCGGCGAGGAACATTCACTTTCGAAATTCGATGCCGAAGAGCGCGAAGTCCTGGCGGAATTTCTCGACCACGGCCGCCGGATCCGAGACGAGCGTGCCCGTGCCGAGGCCGGCGGCGAGGAACCGAACTTCGTTCCGCTCATCCAATCGTGGGGCGGCGTTTCGCTGATCTACCGCAAGCGTATTCAGGATTCGCCCGCGTACCGTCTGAACCACGAGGAAGTGCAAAAGGCCCTTGAAGAAGGTATTAATTTCATCGAATGTATGAACCCTGCCGAAGCCGTCCCCGATGAGCACAACGCGGTCAAGGCTTTGATCTTTGAGCGGTTAAATTATGTAGCGGAAACGGGAAAATTCGACAGTACGGGCGCGATGGTCGAATTTCCGGCACGTACGGTCTGTGTCGCCGCGGGCACCTCGCCCAACGTCATATACGAAAAGGAAAATCCGGGCACCTTTAAACTCGACGATTGGCGGCAGTTTTTTCAACCGTTCAAAGTTTCGCGAAACGGCGACGGCAATCTTCATGTCGTCGAAACGCAAAAAAGCGAAGCCGGATTTTTCACATCGTACGAAAACGACGGCAAATTTATCAGCTATTACGGCGACAATCATCCAACGTACGCTGGCAACGTTGTGAAGGCAATGGCCTCGGCAAAGCACGGTTATCAACGCGTGGTCGAGCTGTTTGCGGATGAGCTTGTAAAAGCTCCCCTCCTTACGAAGGAGGGGTCGGCTTTAGCCGGGGGTGGTTCTCTCGCAGAGGGTATCGACGACTCGTATGATGCGATCTTCGACCGGCTTGAAGCAACGCTCGACGAACAACTCCGTGCATACGTCGTCAAGGTCGATCGGCTGACGCCGACCATTGTCGATGTGATCGTAAAAGCTCCGCTGCAGGCTCGTAAATTCGAGCCGGGGCAGTTTTACCGTTTGCAAAATTTTGAAACCTCGGCGCCGATCATCGACGGAAAGCGGCTCGTGATGGAAGGCCTCGCACTGACAGGTGCGTGGGTTGATGAAGAGAAAGGGCTGCTTTCCATGATCGTTCTCGAAATGGGAACATCGTCACGGTTGTGCTCGCTGCTGCGTGAAGGGGAAGAAGTTTTGGTGATGGGGCCAACAGGAACCCCGACCGAAATTCCTTCGAACGAAACTGTTTTGCTCGCGGGTGGCGGGCTTGGCAACGCGGTGCTTTTTTCTATTGCTCGTGCGCTGCGCGACAACAATAACCAGGTCGTCTATTTTGCCGGTTACAAAAACGGCTCCGATCTATTCAAACGCGAAGAGATCGAGAATGCGACCGACCAGGTGATCTGGGCGACGGACGCCGGCGACGAAATTCAACCTACCCGCGCGCAGGACGCGCATTTTCGGGGTAACATTGTGCAGGCGATGAATGCCTATGCAGAAGGCAAATTTGGCGAGGTGAAGGTCAAACTCGGCGATGTCGACCGTATCATCGCGATCGGCTCCGACCGAATGATGAACGGCGTCCGTGAGGCTCGCCACACGACGCTCAAGCCTTATCTAAAGCCGGAACACGTAGCCATCGGCTCCATAAATTCACCGATGCAATGCATGATGAAAGAGGTCTGTGCCCAGTGTTTGCAGCGGCACGTAAACCCGCACACCGGCGAGGAATTCTTTGTTTTTTCGTGCTTTAACCAGGACCAGCATCTCGACTTCGTCGATTTCAAAAATCTCAACGAACGCCTCCGTGCAAACAGCATTCAGGAAAAACTGACAAATATGTGGCTGGATAAAGCGTTTAGACGGGACGATTTCAAGCGTTTATACGGTGAGCCGGCTTAACAGCTACGGCAAGGCCAATCGAGAACGGCCTCTATTTTTCCCACAATATCGCCTCGGCGACTTTTAAGCGGCATCGGCGACAGATCAGGCAGATCGCCGGCACTCAGGATTCCCAATTGGCGCAATATTTCGACCGCCACCACAGGCCGGGCGCGTTTGTCGTCGCCGTTTTCGATTTTTAGCGCGACGCCGAGGCCCGCGGGATATTTTTCCGACGGAAGCACGCCGCAGAGCCAAACACCATCTGCGCCGACCTTGGAAATTATTTTTCCCGATGCGGCTTCCATCAGCATGGTATCGAGACGCTCGGTACCGCCGATCAGCTTCGGATATTTGATCATCGCTTCTACAATGCGGACGGCTGCATTTTTTATATCGTCTTCGAACTTATCGGGCATGACCAGATTTGCAAAGCTTCGCGCCATTGCCGCAACCGGCATCGCAAAACTTGGCACGCCGCAGCCGTCAACGCCTATTTTTACATCGGCAACCGGGATTTCAGCAAAATTGGAAACCGCCTTTGTGATCGCTTTTTGGATAGGATTAGATGTGCTCTCATAATTCGTGGTGTCCGCTCCCATATGTTTTGCGGTCGCGAGCATTGCAGCATGCTTGCCCGAACAATTGTTATGGAGCTGCGTCGGCGTTTCGCCCGCCCGTGACAATCGCTCGGCTTCCTTATTGTTAAACGGTGTGTGTGTACCGCATCTCAAATCACTTTCCGAAAGCTGCAGCCGTTCGAGCATGTTTGCGACAATGGATGTGTGCATACGCTCACCCGAGTGTGACCCACACGCTATCGCGATCTCATCCTCGGTAAACCCAAACTCGTCAGCAGCTCCGCAAAGAATAAACGGCATCGCCTGAAATGGTTTTGCCGACGAACGGAGAAATGTCACGAGTTCGGTATCGCCGACGGATGCGATCTGTTTACCACCACCATCGACGATGCAAATATGCCCGCGATGTACGGATTCGACAGTTTCGCCGCGTACTACTTCGGCAAGGATCGGAGGAACCATATTTATTTATGCGGCGCCGGTGGCCGCTTCGTTCACGCCGAGCATTTCGCGTGCGTTTTGTCGGGCTGCCTCGGTGATCTTATCTCCCGCAAGCATACGCGCGATCTCTTCGACTCGTTCATCGGTCTTTAACTCTCTTACACAAATTTCTGTCCGTTTTTTATCCATTTGTTTTTCTATAACAAAGTGCCGGTCGGCAAGCGATGCGATCTGCGGCTGATGAGTAACACAAAGCACCTGCTGCGACTTTGCCAGCACCTGCAGTTTCTTTCCGACGGCCTGAGCAACGCGGCCACCGATGCCTGCGTCGATCTCGTCAAATACCGCGGACTTTTCCATGTCGCCGCCTTTTGCGGTGGTCTTAAGAATTAGCATGAGTCTGGACGCTTCGCCGCCCGACGCAACGCGAGCAAGCGGTTTCGGCGATTCACCCGGATTTGCCGAGAAGAAAAATTGAACACGATCGTAACCTTTAGGGGAAAAATTTCGTTCGATCGCGGCGTCAGCAAGATCCTCAGCAGAGGGCGAATCGATACGAATTTCAAACACCGCTTTTTCGAGCGCAACCGCCTTCAAATTCTCTAAGATTTCTTTTTCGAATTTTGGCGCCAAGGCGGTGCGTTTGTCGTGCAGTTCGCCGGCTTTGCACAAGTACTGGGCCCTGAGCTCAGCGATCTTCTTACGCAACTCGGCCTCGCGAAATTCTGTGGTTTCTATATTTTCGAGCCGCTGTTTAGCATCTGCCAAATGATCGAGAGCGGACGTGACCGTTCCGCCATATTTTCGGGTGAGATGTGTAATCTCGGCCAGCCTATCCTCGATCTCGGCGAGCCGCTCGGGGGAAAATTCGAGGCGATGGCGAAAGTCGCGGGCGGTTATCGCAAGGTCTTCGATCACCGCACGGGCCGAGGCGATGCCATTGCCATATTCGGAAAAGCGAACGTCATATGAGCTCAGTTCCTCGATCTTTTTTGCCGCTTTATCAAACGTTGCTAGGGTCGAATGGTCGTCTTCGTAAAGCAACTTGTAAGCGTCGTCGCTGAGCAACGTGAGCTTTTCTACGTTGTTAAGCCGCCGTTTTTCTTCTTCCAGCTCCTC
>Ga0183260_10002874_pt1 | contig 14079 bp, 8 predicted proteins | sample AntDrymUQ4972206_2_FD_129768 | JGI IMG/M metagenome (GOLD analysis project Ga0183260, IMG submission 129768) | Polar desert sand microbial communities from Dry Valleys, Antarctica - metaG UQ497 (22.06) (version 2) (version 2) | ecosystem: Environmental > Terrestrial > Soil > Desert | place... | reverse complement strand
GGAGACCGACCTCGACGAGGTGCGTAGCCGCATCGGGATGGTCTTCCAGCAGTTCAACCTGTTCCCGCACCTGACCGTGCTGCGCAACCTCACCCTCGCCCAGCAGCGAGCCAAGGGGCGCGGACGGGCGGAGGCCGAGCAGTGCGCGCGGGACAACCTCGACAAGGTCGGCCTCGCCGATCGGGAGGGCGCCTATCCCGCCCAGCTGTCCGGCGGCCAGCAGCAGCGGGTGGCAATCGCGCGAGCGTTGTCGATGGAGCCGGACATGATGATGTTCGACGAGCCGACCAGTGCGCTCGACCCCGAGCTGGTCGGTGACGTGCTGGCCGTGATGCGCCAGCTCGCGAACGAGGGGATGACCATGATGGTGGTCACGCACGAGATGGGCTTCGCCCGCGAGGTGGGCGACAAGCTCGTCTTCATGGACGACGGCGTCATCGTCGAGGAGGGCGATCCTCGCGCGGTGCTGAGCAACCCCCAGCACGAGCGCACCCAGGCGTTCCTCTCCAAGGTGCTGTGACCCGACTTCGGCGAGCTGTCACCATCAGGCGGCGGTGCAGCCCTGGCTGACGGTGACAACTCGCGGATGATCGCTCAGATGTCGCCGCCGAGATAGGCGGCCTTGACCGCGTCGTCGCCCGCAAGCTCCGCACCCGTGCCGCTGCGGACGATCTCGCCGGTCTCCATGATGTGGGCATGGTCGGCGCGCTTGAGTGCCTGCGCGGCATTCTGCTCGACCAGCAGCACGGTCGTGCCTTGCTGGTTGATCTCGGTCACGATCGAGAAGATCTGCTGGATCAGCTTCGGCGCGAGCCCCATCGATGGCTCGTCGAGCAGCAACAGCCGCGGTCGCGCCATCAGACCCCGCCCGATCGCGAGCATCTGTTGTTCCCCACCGGACAGGGTCCCGGCGGACTGCCCGATCCGTTCCTGCAGTCGTGGGAACAGCGTCAGCACCCGCTCGGTGTCCTCACGATAGGCGGCCGTCTTGCGGTCCTTGCGCACGTACGCACCCATCTCGAGGTTCTCGCGCACGGTCATGCCGGGAAAGATGCCGCGCCCCTCCGGCGCCTGGCTCACTCCCCGCTCGACCCGCCGATGTGCGGGCAGGTGGGTGATGTCCTCACCCGCGAAGACGACCTTGCCGGCCCGGACGCCGCGCAGCCCCGACACCGTCTTGAGCGTCGTCGTCTTGCCGGCGCCATTGGCGCCGACGAGCGTGACGACCGACCCCTCCGGCACCTCGAAGCTGATGTCGCGCAGGGCCTCGATCCGGCCGTAGTTGACGCACAATCCCTCAACCGTCAGCAGCATCCTCGTCGACTCCCAGGTAGGCGGCGATGACGGCAGGGTCGTCCTGCACGTCTGCGGGCGTTCCCTCGGCGATCTTGCGGCCGAACTCCAGCACCACGATCCGGTCGGTCACGCCCATCACCAGCCGCATGTCGTGCTCGATCAGCAGCACCGTGTAGCCGCTGTCGCGGATCTGCCGGATCAGGTCCATCAGCTTGTGCTTCTCGACCGGGTTGAAGCCGGCCGCCGGCTCGTCGAGGCACAGCAGCCGAGGCTCCGTGGCAAGTGCGCGGGCGATCTCGAGTCGCCGCTGGTCACCGTACGACAGGTTGACGGCCAGCTCGTCTGCCCGCCCCTCGATGCCCACCAGCGTGAGCAGCTCCAGCGCCCGCCGGTGTCCCTGCTCCTCCTCGCGCCGGTGCCGGGGCAGCTTGAACAGCGCGCTGAACACGCCCGTCGAGTGCCGGGCGTCGACGCCCACCATGACGTTCTCCAGAGCCGTCATCGCGTTGAACAGCCGGATGTTCTGGAACGTGCGTGCGATCCCGAGCTTGGTGATCTTGAACCGCTTCTTGTCGGTGAGCGACTCCCCCTGGAAGCGCACCGCACCCGATGTCGGCTGGTAGACCCCGGTCGTGACGTTGAAGCAGGTCGTCTTGCCCGCGCCGTTGGGCCCGATCAGGCCCAGGATCTCGCCCTCGTCGATGTGGAACGAGACCTGGTCGAGCGCGACCACGCCGCCAAAGCGCAGCGTGACGTCGTCGACCTCGAGCAGGCGCTCAGCCACGGCGGTCCCCGCCCTCCTGCAGCGCCCCCAGGCGCTCTTCGAGCTTGCGGGCACGAACCGTCCGCCGCGGCGGCAGCAGACCCTGCGGCCGGAACGACGCCAGCAACATCAAGGCGATGCCGAAGACCAACACCCGCCACTCGGTGAACTCGCGGAAGCGCTCAGGCAGGTAGGCAACCAGCACCGCACCGACGATGACGCCCCACCGGTTGCCCTGGCCGCCCACGACCACGGCAGCGATGAACAGGATCGAGAACAGCAGCAGGAACGAGTTAGGGCTGATGAAGCCCTGCTTGCCCGCGTAGAGCGCGCCGGACAGCCCGCCGATGAAGGCACCCATGGCGAAAGCCAGCAACTTGAACTTGAACGTCGGCACTCCCATCAGCTCGGCTGCGTCCTCGTCCTCGCGGCAGGCCTCCCAGGCACGCCCGACCCTGCTGGCCTTGATCCGGATGTCGGCCCAGATCACCAAGAACACGACGGTGAGCGTGAGCCAGTAGTAGGGGATCAGGTCGACGACGCTGAACAGCAGGAAGGTTGACGTGTCGTCGACGTTGACCGAGGCGACCCCTCCGTCCCACACCAGCTTGGGGACGTCGAAGAGCTCGATGCTCGGCGGCGTGCCGACTCCGGGGATCCCCGACGCGGCGCCCAGCGACTCGGAGTTGACCGCGATCAGGCGGATGATCTCGCCGAAGCCCAGGGTCACGATCGCCAGGTAGTCGCCACGGACCCGCAGGGTCGGTGCGCCGAGGATGACGCCGGAGACCAGAGCCGCGAGGACCGCCACCGGCAGCGCGAGGAGGAACGGCCAACTCGCCTGCTGCGACGTGAGGACCGCGACGCCGTACGCGCCGACGGCATAGAAGCCGACGTAACCGAGGTCGAGCAGGCCGGCGTAGCCGACCACGATGTTGAGGCCCAGCGCGACCAGCACGTAGAGCGTCACGGTCAGCAGCACGCCGCCGAAGTCGATGTCCGGGGTAGTCAGGATCGGCGGGTTGATGATGGGCAACAGGTACAGCAGCACCGCGAGCAGCACCCAGGCCACGAGCTTGACAGGCTTGGGCAGCCCGGCGACCCGCTCGCGGAAGGAGCGGCGGCTCGCGTGCGAGGCACCGGTCTGTTCGGTCGTGGTGTCGCTCATGTGCGCGCCTTGGCCAGGGACTCACCGAGCAGGCCGGTGGGTCGGAACAACAGGATCACGACGAGCAGCGTGAACGCCACCACGTCGCGCCACTCGGTGCCGATCAGCGCCGAGCCGTAGTTCTCGGCCAGGCCGAGAACGAACCCACCGAGCAGCGCACCGCGCAGGTTGCCGATGCCGCCGAGCACGGCGGCGGTGAACGCCTTGACGCCGAGCAGGAAGCCGGTGTCGAAGCGGATGGAGCCGATCTTGACGACGTAGAGCACCGCGGCCGCCCCTGCCATCAGTCCGCCCAGCAAGAAGGTGAGCTGCACCGTGCGGTCGGAGTTGACACCCATCAGTGATGCTGACTCGGGGTCCTGCGCGACCGCACGGATGCCGCGACCGAAGCGGGTGCGGGCGACGAACAGGTCGAGCGCGAGCATCATCACCAGCGCAGAGGTGATGACCAGCAGGTCGATGTTGGTGACGTCGTAGTCACCGAGGGTGAACAGCGGCGTGGTGTCGATGATCTCGGGAAAGCCCGAGGAGTTGCGTGCCCCCCGCACGTACGGGCGCAGCGCCTCGCCGAGACCCAAGAAGTCGGCCACCTTGTCCCGCAGGCCCATCAGCTCGGCGAGCGCGAACGACGCGCCGATCGCCGAGATCAGTGCGATCAACCGGGGCGCGTTCTGCTTGCGTAGCCGGCGGTAGGCCACCCGCTCGAGCAGCAGCGCAATCAGTCCCGAGAAGGCCATCGCCGCGACGAGCGCGGCCAGCAGGTAGCCGATCACCGCGCCAGTGGACGCACCCGCGCGACCACCCATGGCGTACACGGTCCAGGTCGCGGCGAACGCGCCGTACATGAAGACCTCGGAGTGCGCGAAGTTGATCAGCTGCAGCACGCCGTAGACCAGGGTGTAGCCGAGCGCGACCAGCGCGTAGATGGCACCGAGCGACAGTCCGGTGACCGTCAGGGCGACGAAGTTGTCGAGCAGGAAGTCCACGCAGAGCCTCTGTCAGCCGGGGGTGCCGTGCCGCGTCACCGTATCCGGGGTGACACTGCCCGCGTCACGGAACGGGACAGACGACACGGCCGGAAGGATGACCCTCCCGGCCGCGCCGCCACCAGATCAGCTGGTCGGGATCTCCGCGTCGGCGACGATCTCGCCCTTCTCGACCTTGTAGGCCCAGACCACGACGTTGGTAGGTTCGCCCTTGTCGTCGAAGGCGATCTCCTTGGTCACGCCCGGACCCTCGAAGTTGGCCACGAACTCGAGCATCGCCTCGCGAGTCAGCGCACCGTCGTCGATGCCCGCGAGGAACACGTTGGTCGCGTCGTAGCCCTCGGCGGTGTAGGTGCCGGGCACATCGCCAGTCGCCTGCTTGTAGGCGTCGAAGAATTCGGGCGTATCCTCGGGCGGGACGCAGGGACAGGTGATGATCGTGCCCTCGGTCGCCGACCCGCCTGCCTCGATGTATGCCGGGTCCTTGACCCCGTCGGCGGTGACGAACGTGCCGTCGAAACCGCCCGAGCGCAGCTGCTTGATCAGCCGCCCCGCTTCCGGGTAGTAGCCGCCGTAGAACAGCGTGTCGGCCCCGGAGGCGGTGACCTTGGTGACCGACGAGGAGAAGTCGTCTGCCTTGAGCTGGATCGTGTCGGTGCCGACGACGTCGTCGCCAAGGGTCTCCTCGACGATGCCGGCCAGGCCGGCGCCGTACTCCGACGCATCGTCCATGACGAACACGCTGGTGCTGCCGATGGTGTCGGAGATGTAGGCCGCCGCCGCGGGTCCCTGGGTGTCGTCGTTGCCGAGCATCCGGAAGAACGTCTCCCAGCCGTTCTCGGCCAGCGTCGGGGCCGTCGCCGACGGTGTGATCGTCGGGAGGCCGGCCTGGGCGAAGATCGGGCCGGCGGCGGCGCTCTCACCGGAGAACGCCGGTCCGACGATGCCGATCACGGCGTCATCGTCGATCGCGCTCTTGGCGAGGTCCGGCGCCGCGGTCTCGCTGCCCTGAGAGTCGTACTCCTCGAGGGTGACGTCGCAGTCGCCTTGGTACTGGTCGATCGCGAGCTGGACGCCGTTCTTGATGTTCTGACCCAGCGCGGCGTAGTCGCCCGTCAGTGCCCCGAAGAAGCCGAGCGAGACAGCACAGCCGCCGCCGGCGGCGGCGTCGGACGCCTCCTCCTCGTCGCTGGTGGTCCCCCCACAAGCGGTGAGCAGGAGGCCGGCAGCCATCGTGGTGGCCGCCACGCGCCAGGTCATGGTGGTGCGGAGCATGGATCCTCCGGGTCGTTTCGGGGTCGGCCCGCGCGGGCAGACGGTTGGTCCAGGCGCGCAGCCTAGCCCGCTCGTGTTGGCTGCTGGTCACTTCGTCGGCGTGGTGGGGGGTCGTTGTCGAATCGTGACCAGAACTCTGCTCCCCGCGTCTTCGGCGCGACGAGCCCTCGGCAATGGACAGATCGTGATCGATGACGCCCTGGGCAACTTGTCGCATGGTCAACCGGAGGTCCATCGCGGTCTTCTGGATCCACCGGAACGCCGCCGGCTCATCGACGTGCAGCGACTGCTGCAGCAGGTGTTTGGCTCGCTCGACGAGCTTGCAGGTCTCCAGCCGGTCGGTAGGGACGCGACGCAACGCGGGGTGCCAGCGACATCGCTCACGTGGCAAGGTTGTCGGGCCCAGTGAGGTGATCTGTGTAAAGGCGATTGATCCAGCCGGGTTGATGGAACTGGTATACATAGCGCTCTCAAAAGGCGCCGTCCTAAGGACATGGGGGTTCGAATCCCCCACCCGGCACCCAGTGTCCGTGGTTGAAGCGACGATGGACTCGTGCCACACACATCCGGTCCGATGCCACGGTGGCGTCGGCTCGGCACTTGTCGGACAGGGCGGTGCGCGGCTCTGACAACGCGGCCCATGCCCTGCTCCTCGGCTGGTACCTCGGCGACGGCTACCTGGTTCGCCGGCGGTGACGTGTGGGTGCTGAGCGTCTTCGACGATGCCCGCTGAACTGCAGTCAGTACCGCTAGGCGGGGGGCGGGAGGCCGCGGTACGCGGGCGCGACCCCGTGCAACGCGTCGCCCATGCGGTGGATGCGCAGGGCGTTGGTGGAGCCGGCGATACCTGGCGGGCTGCCGGCGACGATGACGACCAGCTCACCCTCACGGCAGCGGCCGATCTCGAGCAGGCTGCGGTCCACCTGCATGACCATCTCGTCGGTGTGCTCGACCATCGGTGTGAGGAAGGTCTCGACCCCCCAGGTCAGCGCCAGCTGTGAGCGCACCGCCTGCATCGGCGTGAAGGCCAGCACCGGGACCCGCGAGCGGTAGCGAGCCAGTCGCTTCGCCGAGTCGCCCGACGTGGTGAACGCGACCAGGAACTTGGCGTGGATCGCCTCGGCCACCTCGCCCGCGGCCTTGCACACGATTCCGCTGCGGCTCTGCGGACGCCACTCGATGGCGGCCATCTGGTGCAGGCCGTGGTCCTCGGTCGACTCCACGATGCGAGCCATCGTGCGTACGGTCTGGATGGGGTAGTCGCCCACGCTGGTCTCGCCGGACAGCATCACCGCGTCGGCGCCGTCGAGCACCGCGTTGGCGACGTCGGAAGCCTCGGCGCGGGTCGGCCGGGCGGCCGAGATCATGGACTCGAGCATTTGCGTCGCAACGATCACGGGCTTGGCGTTGCGCCGGGCCTTGTCGATGATCTGCTTCTGCACCAGGGGGACCTCCTCGAGGGGCAGCTCCACCCCGAGGTCGCCGCGAGCCACCATGAACGCGTCGAACGCGTCGACGATCTCGTCGAGGTTCTCGATCGCCTGTGGCTTCTCGATCTTGGCGATCACTGGCACCCATACGCCGACCTCGTTCATGACCTTGCGCACGTCGTCGACGTCGGAAGCCCGGCGCACGAACGACAGGGCGATCAGGTCGACCGGCAACGCCAATGCCCAGCGCAGGTCCTCGACATCCTTGGCCGACATCGCCGGCGCGCTCACGTCGACACCAGGCAGGTTGATGCCCTTGTTGTCGCTGAGGGTGCCACCGATCTCGACGACGGTCCGGACATCGCCGCCGTCGATCTCGCGGACGCGCAACCGCACGCGGCCGTCGTCGAGCAGCACCTCGTCGCCCGGACGGACGTCACCGGCCAGACCCCGGTACGTCGTCGAGCAGATGTCCTGGCCGCCCTCGACGTCTCGGGTGGTGATCGTGAACTGGTCGCCCTCGCCCACCGTGACGGGACCGTGGGCAAACCGGCCGAGCCGGATCTTGGGCCCCTGCAGGTCGGCCACGATGCCGATCGCCCGACCGCTGGAGTCGGAGGCCTCGCGCACCAGGTCGTAGGCAGCCTCGTGGTCGGCGTGGTCGCCGTGGCTCAGGTTGAGCCGGGCGACGTCCATGCCCGCGTCGGCGAGCTGGCGGACGCGCTCAGCAGATGCGGTCGCGGGTCCGAGCGTGCAGACGATCTTGGCTCTACGCACAGTCAGCCACCCTATGCGCTGTCCCCACTCCCAATCCCTGCCATACGACGTCATCCGGCTCGTGGCCCATCGGCGACGATCCGCATGACGTCCGGGGGTCAGGCGGTGAGCGGGCGGGCGGTGGGTGCGATCGGCGCGGGAAGTGTGGTCGACCCGGTGAGCCAGGCATCGACGGCGGCGGCGCAGGCGCGACCCTCGGCGAGCGCCCAGACGATCAGCGACTGCCCGCGCCCGGCGTCGCCGGCGACGAACACACCCGACTCGCTCGACTGGTAGCCCTCGTCGCGGCGAATGGCGCCCCGGTCGTCGATCGCGAGCCCGAGCTGCTCCACCACTGCGTCCTGCTCGGGGCCGGTGAAGCCCAAGGCGAGCAGTGCGAGCTGTGCCGGGATCTCACGTACGGTGCCCTCGATCTCGTGCGGGCGGCCGGACGACATGTCCACCGCTACCAACCGCAACCCGGTGAGCCTCCCGGCATCGTCGCCGAGGAACTCCTGCGTGGACGTGGCGTAGACGCGGTCGCCGGCCTCCTCGTGGGCGGCCGAGACGCGGAACAGCATCGGGTACGTCGGCCACGGTTGGTGGCCCGGTCGGTCGTCGCCCGGTCGGGCCAGGATCTCCAGCTGGGTGATCGACCGCGCACCCTGCCGGATCGCCGTGCCAAGGCAGTCGGCGCCGGTGTCGCCGCCACCGATGATCACCACGTCCTTGCCGTCGGCGGTGGTCTGGCCGGGCACCTGTTCGCCGAGCGAGGCCCGGTTGGACTGCGGCAGATAGTCCATCGCCTGGCACACGCCGTCGAGGTCGCGACCCGGCACGGGCAGGTCGCGGCTGACCGTGGCGCCGATGGCCAGCACCACGGCGTCGTACCGGTCGCGCAGTGCACGGCCGGTCAGGTCGCCTGCTCCGACGTCGATCGCGGGCCGAAACACCGTGCCCTCACGGCGCATCTGCTCGACCCTGCGGTCGAGATGCACCTTCTCCATCTTGAACTCGGGGATGCCGTAGCGCAGCAGCCCACCGATCCGGTCGGCGCGTTCGTAGACGGCGACGGTGTGCCCCGAGCGGGTGAGCTGTTGCGCGGCGGCGAGCCCCGCAGGTCCGGAGCCCACGACGGCGATCGTTCGGCCGGTCAGCCACTCGGGGGGTTGCGGGCGCACGTTGCCGTCCGCCCAGGCCTTGTCGATGATCGCGACCTCGACGTTCTTGATCGTCACGGCATCGGCGTTTATGGCGACGACGCAGGCCGGTTCGCACGGCGCCGGACACAGCCGGCCGGTGAACTCCGGGAAGTTGTTGGTCGCGTGCAGCCGGTCGATGGCTGCCTCCCAGTCGCCGCGCCACACCAGCTCGTTCCACTCCGGTATCAGGTTGCCGAGCGGGCAGCCGGAGTGGCAGAACGGGATCCCGCAGTCCATGCAGCGCCCGGCCTGCTCGCCGATGATCGGCAGCAGGGCCCTGCCGATGCCGCCGGGGTAGACCTCGTTCCAGTCGTGCACGCGCTCCTCGACCGGGCGTCGCTCGGGCGTTTGGCGCGGCGTCTTGAGAAAGCCCTTCGGGTCAGCCAACGCTCCCGGCCTCCATCATCTGCTGCTCGGTCGCTTGCTCGTCGAGCCCCCGCCGCTCGGCCTCCCGTTTGGCCTCGAGCACCCTGCGGTACGTGCTGGGCAGCACCCGGGTGAAGCGCCCCGCCGCCGTGGCCGGTTCGGCCAGCAGCATCGCGGCGACGGCGGAACCGGTCTCCTCGCCGTGACGGCCGATCAGCTCGAGCAGCTCAGCGGCCATCTCGTCGGGCACCGGACCCAGCTCGACCAGCTCGGGGTTGACCCGTCGCTGGTCGAGGTCGAGCACGTAGGCCACCCCACCTGACATGCCGGCGGCGAAGTTGCGACCGGTCTCGCCCAGCACCACCACACGCCCGCCCGTCATGTACTCGCAGCCGTGGTCTCCCGTGCCTTCGACGACCGCGGTGACGCCGGAGTTGCGTACGCAGAACCGCTCGCCAACCTTGCCGCGGACGAAGATCTCGCCCGACGTGGCGCCATAAGCGATGACGTTGCCGGCGACGATCTGCTCCTCCGCCACAAACCCCGCCGACCGGTCGGGACGCAGCACGATGCGCCCCCCGGACAGGCCCTTGCCGAGGTAGTCGTTGGCGTCGCCCTCGAGGCGCAACGTCACGCCACGTGGGACGAACGCGCCGAACGACTGACCGGCAGAGCCGGTGAGCGTGATGTCGATCGTGCCGTCGGGCAGGCCCTGTGCACCGTAGCGCTTGGTGATCTCGTGCCCGAGGATCGTGCCGACGGTGCGGTTGACGTTGCGGATGGGCAGCTGTGCCCGCACCGGTTCGCTTCGTTCGAGCGCGTCGGCCGCCAACCGGACGAGCTCGTTGTCGAGCGCCTTGTCGAGGCCGTGGTCCTGCTTGTTGGTGCAGCGCCGCGCCGCGCCGGCAGGCAGGTCCGGTACGTGCAGCAGCGGAGTCAGGTCGAGCCCGTGCGCCTTCCAGTGCTCGACGGCCGGCTGCACGTCGAGGGACTCGGCGTGACCGATCGCCTCCTCGAGGCTGCGAAACCCCAGCCCGGCCAGGTGTTCGCGCACCTCCTCCGCGACGTACTCGAAGAAGCGCACCACGAAGTCTGCCTGCCCCGTGTAGCGCTTGCGCAGCTCGCGGTTCTGCGTGGCGACGCCGACGGGGCAGGTGTCGAGATGGCAGACGCGCATCATCACGCATCCCGCGACGACCAGCGGCGCGGTGGCGAAGCCGTACTCCTCCGCACCCAGCAGCGCCGCGACGACCACGTCGCGCCCGGTCTTGAGCTGCCCGTCGGTCTGCACGACGATCCGGTCTCGCAGACCGTTGAGCAGCAACGTCTGCTGGGTCTCCGCAAGCCCCAGCTCCCACGGCCCACCAGCGTGCTTGAGCGACGTCAGTGGCGCCGCGCCGGTGCCACCGTCGTGGCCAGAGATGAGCACCACGTCGGCGTGCGCCTTGGACACCCCGGCCGCCACGGTGCCCACACCGACCTCCGCGACGAGCTTGACGTGTACGCGCGCGGCTGGGTTGGCGTTCTTGAGGTCGTGGATGAGCTGCTTGAGGTCCTCGATCGAGTAGATGTCGTGGTGCGGTGGCGGCGAGATGAGGCCGACCCCCGGTGTCGAGAACCGGGTGCTCGCGATCCACGGATAGACCTTGGGCCCGGGCAGCTGGCCGCCCTCGCCCGGTTTGGCGCCCTGCGCCATCTTGATCTGGATGTCGTCGGCGTTGGTCAGGTAGTCGGCCGTCACGCCGAACCGTCCTGAGGCCACCTGCTTGACCGCGCTGCGCCGCTCGGGGTCGTACAACCGGTCGACGTCCTCACCCCCCTCACCCGTGTTGGACTTGCCGCCCAGCCGGTTCATCGCGATGGCGAGCGTCTCGTGGGCCTCCGCACTGATCGAGCCGTACGACATCGCGCCGGTCGAGAATCGCTTGACGATCTCGCTGACCGGCTCGACCTCGTCGATCGGCACCGGCTGGCGTTGGCCCTCGCGGAACCCGAACAGCCCGCGCAGCGTCATCAGCCGCTGCGACTGCTGGTCGACGCGGCTGGTGTAGGCCTTGTACACGTCGTACTGGCCGGTGCGGGTCGAGTGCTGCAGCCGGAACACGGTCTCGGGGTCGAACAGGTGCTCGGCTCCCCCGCGACGCCACTGGTACTCGCCGCCCGACTCCAACCGCCGGTGCGACTGCGGCACGCCGTCGGTCGGGTACGCGCGCGCGTGACGACTGCGCACCTCCTCGGCCACGATGTCGAGGCCAATGCCAGCGAGCTTGCTGGTCGTACCGGTGAAGTAGCGGTCGACGACCTCCGGCGACAGACCGACGGCTTCGAAGATCTGCGCCCCGGTGTAAGACGCGACGGTCGAGACGCCCATCTTGCTCATCACCTTGAGCACGCCCTTGCCGAGCGCCTTGACCAGGTTGGCGACGGCCACCTCGGGGGCGACGTCGGACAGGAACACCCCGGCGCGAGCAAGGTCCTCAGCCGACTCCATGGCCAGATAGGGGTTCACGGCCGCAGCGCCGTAGCCGATGAGCAGCGCGACATGGTGCACCTCGCGCACGTCGCCGGCCTCGACGACGAGACCGACCCGGGTACGGCCCTTCTCGCGCACCAGGTGGTGGTGCACGGCACCGCACAGCAGCAACGACGGGATCGGCGCGAGGTCGGGTGTGGCGTGCCGGTCGGACAGCACGATGGTGCGCGCCCCTGTCGCGATCGCCTCCGAGACCTCCGCGCAGATCTGGTCGAGCCGCTCGCGCAGGGCGGGTGCGCCACCGTCCACGGGGAACAGTCCCTTGACCACGTGCGCGTCGAGACCGGGCTGGTCGCCGTCACGGTTGATGTGGATGAGCTTGGCCAGGTCGTCGTTGTCGATGACCGGGAACGGCAGCACGACCTGGCGACACGACGCCGGTCCAGGCTCGAGCAGGTTGCCCTCCGGGCCGATCGAGCCAGCCAACGACGTGACCAGCTCCTCACGGATCGCGTCCAGGGGTGGGTTGGTCACCTGAGCGAACAGCTGGCTGAAGTAGTCGAACAGCAGCCGGGGCCGCTGGGAGAGGACGGCAATCGGGGTGTCCGTGCCCATCGACCCGATCGGCTCGGCCGCGGTACGCGCCATGGGGGCCACCAGGATCCGCAGCTCTTCCTCGGTGTAGCCGAACACCTGTTGTCGCCGCGTCACGGAGGCGTGGGTGTGCACGACGTGCTCGCGGTCGGGCAGCAGGTCGAGCCGCATCAGGCCGGCGTGCAGCCACTCGTCGTAGGGTTCCGCGGCGGCGAGCGTCTGCTTGAGCTCGTCGTCCTCGATGATGCGCTGCTCGCCGGTGTCGACGAGGAACATCCGGCCCGGTTGCAGCCGGCCCTTGCGGACCACCGACCTCGGGTCGAGGTCGAGCACACCGACCTCGGAGGCCAGCACCACGAGGCCCTCGTCGGTCACCCAGAAGCGACCCGGGCGCAGACCGTTGCGGTCGAGGACCGCGCCGACCTGGTTCCCGTCGGTGAACACGACGCAGGCAGGACCGTCCCACGGCTCCATCACGGTGGAGTGGAACTCATAGAACGCTCGCCTGGCGGCGCCCATCTCGGCGTGGTTCTCCCAGGCCTCCGGGATCATCATGAGCACCGCGTGCGGCAACGAGCGGCCGCCGAGGTGCAGCAGCTCGAGCACCTCGTCGAACGATGCCGAGTCGGACCCGGTGTTGTCGCAGATCGGGAACAACCGGTCGAGGTCGCCAGGCAACAGGTCACTCTCGAGCAACGCCTCCCTGGCGCGCATCCAGTTGCGGTTGCCTTGCACAGTGTTGATCTCGCCGTTGTGTGCGATGAAGCGGAAGGGGTGCGCGAGTGGCCAGCTCGGGAAGGTGTTGGTCGAGAACCGACTGTGCACGACGGCCAGGGCACTGGCCAGCCGCTGGTCGCGCAGCTCGGGATAGAAGTCGTCCAGCTGCTGGGGGGTCAGCATCCCCTTGTAACCGAGGGTTCGCGAGGACAGCGTGGGAAAGTAGATCCCCGCCTCGCGTTCGGCCCGCTTGCGCAGGCAGAAGGCCAACCGGTCGAGTGCTACGCCGCGCACCGGCGAGCCCGCCGGCGCCACGAACAGCTGGGCGAAGGCGGGCATGCAGCCGCGCGAGATCGTGCCGAGCGAGGTCGGGTCGACCGGCACGTCTCGCCAGCCGATGACCCGCAACCCCTCCTCTGCAGCCAACCTCTCGACGGCAGCCCGCGCCTTGCCGGCCTCCTCCTGCTCGGACGGCAGGAACGCGGTACCCACCGCGTACCCGCCCGGCGGCGGCAGGTCGATGTCGCACACTGCTCGCAGGAACGCGTCGGGTACCTGGAGGAGGATGCCTGCCCCGTCGCCCGACTCGACCTCAGCGCCGGAGGCACCGCGGTGGTCGAGGTTGCGCAGTGCGGTCAGTGCCTGGTCGATGATGTCGCGCCTGGCGACGCCTGTGAGAGTGGCCACGAACGCCACGCCGCACGCGTCGTGCTCGTGCCGCCCGTCGTACAGGCCCTGCGGTGCGGGGGTGGTGCGGGTCGCAGGCACGGACCACCTCTTCTGAGTTCATGCTGCCGGTGTGGCCGGCGGAGGCGGGACGACGTCGGCCCAGGCGGTGCTGCGGTCAGCGTACACAGCCCAACCCCCGGCCGAGTGATCCGACCTCACGCCTGCCCTGACTGACGACAGGTCGGATCGTCGACCAGGCCAGTGCCGCGAGCTCCGCCTCAGCGCTCGGGCGGCGGCGGTGACCCCGCGGCCGTCTCATCAGTCTCGCGCCGCGTGACGCTTTCACGCGAGCCGCCAGCCCGGCCGGTGGGGACGTCACGCGGC
>Ga0183260_10002873_pt1 | contig 14081 bp, 10 predicted proteins | sample AntDrymUQ4972206_2_FD_129768 | JGI IMG/M metagenome (GOLD analysis project Ga0183260, IMG submission 129768) | Polar desert sand microbial communities from Dry Valleys, Antarctica - metaG UQ497 (22.06) (version 2) (version 2) | ecosystem: Environmental > Terrestrial > Soil > Desert | place... | reverse complement strand
TCGACCGGAGCGGGACAGACGGCGCTAGCCTCCAGCCCTCGTGAGCACCGACCACACAATGCCGCCGGCGGCCGGCCCGCCGCCGGACCGCAGGGACGGCCGGGGACGCTTCCGGTCGCTCGCCCTCGACCTGTCCCCGCTGCGCTCGTCGCGAGAGTTCCGTCTGCTCTGGGCCGGCCAGGGGATCTCGTTCTTCGGCAGCCAGATGACCTACGTGGCCGTGCCGGTGCAGGTCTACGCGCTCACCGGCTCGACGCTCGCGGTCGGCCTGGTCGGGATCTGCGAGCTGGTGCCGCTGCTGCTCACCGCGTTCGTCGGCGGGGCGATGGCCGACGCATGGGACCGCCGGCGAATGATCCGGGTCGCCGAGATCGGTCTGATGCTGGCGAGCGCCTTGCTCCTCGCCAACGCGACGCTCGGTCAACCCCGGGTGTGGCCGCTCTTCGTCGTGAGCGGGTTCGCCGCCGCGTGCGACGGGCTGCAGCGGCCATCGCTGGAGGCGCTGAACGCACAGCTCATCCCGCCCGAGAAGCAGCCGGCGGCGAGCGCGCTGCGCAGCGCGAGCACCAGCCTCGGCGCGCTCGGCGGCCCGGCGCTCGCCGGCGGGCTCATCGCGCTGGTCGGCGTGCAGGCGGTGTACGCCGTCGACCTCGTGAGCTTCACCGCGTCGCTCACCGCACTCGCGCTGATGACCGCGACGCCTCCCCCGCCGGATGCCGAGCGGCCGAGCGTCGGCGCGGTGCTCGAGGGTCTGCGATACGCGCGGAGCAAGCCGGTGCTGATGGGCACCTACATCGCCGACTTCAACGCCATGGTGTTCGGCATGCCCCGGTCGCTGTTCCCGGCGCTGGCGGTCACCCGGTACGGCGGTGAGGGTGTGGTCGGGCTGCTCTACGCCGCGCCGTACGCCGGCTCGCTGATCGCGACCGCGACGAGTGGGTGGACGGCGCGGGTGCATCGGCACGGCCAGGCGATCGTGTGGGCGGTCGCGGTGTGGGGGCTGGCCATCACGGCGTTCGGGTTCGCCTCGTCGCTGCCGTGGGCCCTGCTGGCGCTCGCGGTCGCCGGCGGCGCGGACACGGTGAGCGGGCTGTTCCGCATGACCGTCTGGAACCAGACGATCCCGTCGCGGATACGCGGCCGGCTGGCCAGCATCGAGATGGTCAACTACTCGAGCGGGCCGCTGCTCGGTGACGCCGAGGCCGGCGTGGTCGCCCGGTTCACGAGCCTGCAGACCTCGGTGGTGTCCGGCGGCCTGCTCTGCCTCGTCGGGCTGGTCGGCGTCGTCGCGTTCCTCCCGTCGTTCATTCGCTACGACGCGCGGACCGCGGCGCGTGAGCGCGAGGACGGCGGTGTCACGTCGCCCGGAACAGCACGGTCCGGCTGACCGGATCAGCCGCCTCGAGCCGCACCGTCAGCCGGGCGCCGAGCGCGAGCCGCGGTCCGGCGACCGGTGCGCGCACAGCGGGGTCGACCAACTGCACGACGCCGCGGTCACGGTCCCGCGCGACCTCGACCACGGTGGCGTCGAACTCCTCGCCGACCCGGGAGCTCAGGACCAGCGCCTCGACGAGGTCGAGCGTCGCCCGCTCCAGCGCGGACTGCCGCCGGCCGGCGTCGGTCATCAGCTCCGGCAGCTGCGGCAGGGCGGCGAGCACGTCGTCGCGGACTGCACTGCCCGCACAGACCGCGAGCGCGACCTCGTTGGCGTAGCGGTCGGCCAGCCGGCGAAGCGGTGCCGTGACGTGCGCGTACGGCGCGGCGATCGCGGCGTGCCGCGCCTCGTCACCCGTCGGCGCCCCGTCGACGAAGGCGACGTAGCCGGCGCCGCGCAGCAGCCGGGTCGCGAGCGTCGCGAGGGCGGCATGGCGCGCGTCCGTGACGTCGAGCCCTCGGATCCACTCGGCGTACGCCATGTTGGCAGGCCAGGCCACCTCGAGGGCGAGCGCGCTGCGGCGCAGCGACTCGACGGCACCGGTCGCGGGCGGCGGGAGCGTGCGCAGGACCCCGGTGCCGGCGCGCAGCATCAGGGCTGCAGCGCACCGCCCGGTGAGCAGGGACACCTGCGCGTTCCAGTTCTCGACCGGGAGCGAGGCCCGGAAGCGCAGCGACCACCGACCGCCGTCGGCGACGGCCTCCTGCTCGGGCGTGGGCAGGTGCACCCCGCCGCGTGCGATCTCGGCCCGCTGCAGTGCGGCGCCGATCTCCGCGAGCAGCCGCAGCGGCTCCGCGGCGCTGCCTTCGTCTATCCGGTCCTGGGCCTGCTGGTAGGTCAGCTGTTCGCGGCTGCGGACGAGCGCGCGGCGCACGTCGAACGAGCGGGCCTCACCGGATGGCGCGACGTCGATGTCCCAGAGCAGTGCCGGCCGGTCGACGCCGGCGAGCAGGCTGGCCGCGCCCTCGGACAGCGAAGTCGGGTACAGCGTCGCGCGCCGGTCAGGGCTGTAGAGCGTGACACCGCGACGGCGCGCCTCGAGGTCGAGCGCGTCACCGGGCCGGACGAACCACCCGACGTCAGCGATGGCGTAGCGGACCCGCCAGCCGTCGTCGGTCCGCGCGGCGTGGAACGCCTGGTCGAGGTCGATGCTGCCGGGCGGGTCCATGGTGACCAGCTCCACCGACGTCTCGTCGGCGTGCTCGCCCGACGGCGTACGCCGGGCGGCGATCGCGGCGGCTGCCTCGACGTCCGGTGGGAAGCTGCTGGGCACGCCGAGCTCAACCCGCAGCGCGGCGAGCTCGTCGGGGCTGGGCCGGCCGGAGCCCGGGTCGACACGCAGGCGTGGGCTCGGCACGGGCGAACCCTAGCCGCGCACCGACGCCTCGCCGGCGGTCTTCGCCCAACTGTGAAGAGCGCCACGCTCAGAACCGCGCGTAACTCTTCACAGTTGACGAGACCCGATCCGCCCCCGGATACGCCGGGGGCGTCAGCGAGGACGAGCGAGAGTCCCGCGAGCAGCAAGACGGAACGGCGCAAGGGCCCAACTTCACGCTAGGTGGTGGGCAACCGCCGGCCGGCACGCTTGATGGTCGACCGAAACTGGCCTCAATTGCTCGCCCGATCAGTCCAAACCCCAGGACAGCCATATCTGGCGGCCGGGTAAGGGCCTGTCGGCTCAATCAACTTCAGCGACCGGCCGATGACGCAGCATGGCCGTCTACCGCTCGCTGTCTGCGCAGCTCGTCCGGCGACTCGCCGTCGTCGCCGCCGTCGTCGCCGTGCTGCTCGGCTTCGTCGTCTCACCGGCCGCACACGCCGGACCCGGCGAGGGCGACTTCTTCAACCGGGCGAACAGCGCGCGGGCGTCGTACCGGCTGCGGGGCTACGTGAGCAAGGCCGACCTCGTCACCGTCGCCCGCCGGCAGGCCCAGCGGATGGCTTCCCAGGGGCGGCTCTACCACAACCCGAGCCTGCAGCGTGAGGTCACCGGGTGGCGCATGATCGGCGAGAACGTCGGCCGCGGGGGCACCGTCGCTGCGATCCACTACGCGTTCATGAAGTCGACCGCGCACCGCGCGAACCTCCTCGACCGGGACTTCACCGAGGTCGGCATGGGCACCGCGGTAGACGCTCGCGGCGTCATCTACGTCGCGCAGGTCTTCCGCCTCCCCCAGCGCTGAGCCCAGCGCTGAGCCCGGCGCTCAGCCCGGCGCTCGGCCTCGCCGGCCCGCGTCGCCCGACGGGGCAGCGCGCGGTAGAACGTCCGCCCCTCCGCCGCCCGAACGGCCTCGTGCTCGGTGTCGAGGTGCTGCCGCGGGTTACGCTCGGTGCCCACCGCAGAGAGGTCGACCTGTGCGATTCCGATACGCCGCCGCCACCGCCGCCCTGGCCCTGATCGCCACCGCCGGGGCCTCCACCGCCGACCACACCGACCCCGACTCGGTGACGCCGGTCCAGGACGGTCCGCCGGCGGTCGCGGTGTCGATGCCGCTCGCCGCGTGGACCCATCTCGCGAACTTCGTGGCCAACCCCGGGACCGACCTGAAGTTCTTCGATCGCGACGGCGTCAGCTACGCGGCCACCGGCACGCTCGGCGGCGGCGCGGCCGGCCACGCCGGGCAGCGGATCCTCAAGCTGGTCGACGCCGACGGCACCGTCGCCCCCGAGTGGGTCGGCGACCACGGCTCCGCCGCGTGCGGCGGCCCCGGCCAGGGCACCGGCAGCACGAGCCTTCAGCACGACCCGACCGCGACGCCGAAGCTGCAGGCGGAGCTGGTCATCGACGCGACCGACGGGGTCTTCCGCTGTCACGACCCAAAGGGTGGCGGGCTGGAGCTCATCGACGTGACCGGGATCGCCGGCGTACCCGACGGCGACAGCCTGCGCGAGGTCCATCTCACCCGCCACGACGGCTACTCGCACACCAACACCGTCGACGTGAACCGGCCGTGGATCGTCTACAACTCGACCACCGACGGCGGTCGGCCGTGGATCGACGTGCTCGACATCCGCACCTGCCTCGGCAACGAGCTGCTGCCGCTCGAGGCGAAGCGCGCGGTCTGCCGGCCGAAGGTCTTCCGGATCCCCCTGTCGTCGCAGTGGACCGGCCGGGCCACCGAGTCCGGCGGTGCGCCCACCGGGGACGACACCGGCAACGGCTGCCACGACATCACCAGCCGCGGCACGCGGCTCTATTGCGCGGCGATCAAGGCAACCGTCGTGCTGGACGTGCGGGACCTGACCGACGCGCAGGGCAACGTGCGCGGCACGCCACTGCCCTGCGAGGTCGTCGACGGCACGGCCACGACCGCGAAGGTCACCGACTGCGACTTCGTCGACGGCACGACGGCGCTCGACGACGTCGAGCACTGGGACCGCATCGGGCGGCCGGCCGCGACCGGCTGGACCTACGTCACGTCGTGGAACCACGGGCCGACGAGCACGTCGCCGCGCGAGGACGTCGCAATCTCGCACGAGGCCGACCCGACGCCGGACCACGAGTACATGTTCGTCACCGACGAGCGCGGCGGCGGCATCGCGCCGCCCGGCGCGGCGTGCACGCCGCCGAACATCGACAACCCGCAGGGCAACGGCGGCATCCACGTCATCGACATCAGCGACCCGGAGAAGCCGGCGTACGCCGTCGACGAACTCGGCAACAAGGCCATCTACATCACCCGCAACACCATCCCGTCGCCGACGTTCTGCACCGTGCACGTCATTGAGCAGGTGCCCGACGAGCAGCGTCTGGTGATGGCCTGGTACAGCCAGGGCATCAAGGTCGTGGACTGGGACGTCGCGGACGACGGGACGTGGACCTTCGACGAGGTCGCCTACTACAACACCCCGGGCAACGCGATCTGGGCGGCCGAGGTGTTCCGCACACAGGACAACCCGGATGGCACCCGCACCTACTGGATCATGACCTCGGACATCGCCCGCGGCTCGGACATCGTCCGGCTCACCCTCGAGCCGAACCCGCTGACCGACCACACCCCCACCGACCGGCCGCCGCTGCGCCGCTCGGGCGGCAGTCCGGCCCCCGCGCCGGGACCCGGCGCTCCCCCGCCGCCGGCGCCCCGGCCGCGGCCGCGGCCGGCTCCGCTCCCGGCGACCGGCGTCGACCACGGCCTGCTCGTCGCCGCGGGTGTCGCGCTCGGCGGCGCGATCGCGGTCGCCCGGCTCCGCCGCTCGCGCGCCTGACCTGCGCCATCCGGAAGTCGCCGCAAGGGGAGGTGAGTGTCACCCTCTCGATCGGGCTCCTGGGCAATAGCGGGAAGTACCGTCGCCAACGTCGAAGAGGCAGCCGGCGGGGCCACGGGCCTCGACGGCGGGCAGCGCACTCGCTCGCCGATGTGCTCGAGACTGGAGGCGTGGCGATGGTCCCCGTGGTCCCGTTCGACGCCCTGCTCATCCGGCTCGAGGAGTACCAGGCCGCGCGGCTCGAGCACGAGGAGCTGCTCGAGTCCGACCGCGCCGGCGTCGCGCTGGCCGAGCAGCTGGCGGTGGCCGACGCCGTGACGGCCGCCCGCCTGCGCATCTACGCCGCGCTCATCGAACAGGGCTGGGCGCCGCCGTACCGGGTGGCGAAGGCCATCCGGCTCGAGTCCGAGCTGGTCGACCTCGGCACCGGCGCCATCGACACCGTCGACGCGGGGCCGGCCACGGTCTGACCGCGCCGGGAAGGGGTGGACGAGCCGGCCTGTAAGCCGGGTCCTGTGCCCGGGTCGCCTCACGGCGCTTCCCGGGTGACGGCCATCCATCTAGGCCGACCGTTGCCGGCCGGCTCGAGCGGTCCACCCGCAGGCTCGGGCGGGCCGCCCTCGAACGCCTGCGCAGGCTCACCGGCCGAAGCCGGTGGACCCTTCTGACCTTGCTCCGGGTGGGGTTTGCCTAGCCACCCCGGTCACCCGGGGTGCTGGTGCGCTCTTACCGCACCGTTTCACCCTTACCGGTCCTCGCGGACCGGCGGTCTCTTCTCTGTGGCACTGTCCCGCGGGTCGCCCCGGGTCGGTGCTACCGACCACCCTGCCCTGTGGAGCCCGGACTTTCCTCGCCGGGGTCGCCCCCGCCGCGGCCGTCCGGCCGACTCGTCCACCGCGTCCAGCGTACGCCGATGCGCCGCAATCACGCTCGGGTCACCGTGGCAGGGGTGCGGCCGAGCGACGACGAACCCTCCATCGAGACCGGCCCGAACCCTGCGCCGCCCCAGATCGAACTCCATGAGAGCATCTACTCCTCCCTCCGTCTCGACCGGGCGTGTTCCCAGGACGCGCTCGCGCGAAAGGAAACAGATGAGCAAGCGTCTGCTCGCCACCGGCACGCTCGTAGCCTGCGCCGTCGCCGGTGCCGCCCTGGGAGGTCCGTCGAACGCGGCCCCCAAGCCGATCTTCGTCAACGACTACGACTACGGGTTCCAGGGTGAGGGCACCGCGGTCGTCCAGGACGCGGACCGCCGGCTCGGGCAGATCCTCCCGACCGCGGAGCAGCGCCGGATCGTCGAGTCCATGGGCGCCACCCGCGTCGTGTGGAGCCCGTTCGGGTCGCCCAAGGTCCTGATCAAGCACGGCGGCTTCCTCACCGGGCCCCGCGAGGGCAAGGCGAGCGACGTCGCCCGCGCGTTCGTGCGCGACAACGCCGCGCTGTTCGGCCTGACACCGGACCGGACGACGCCCGAGCACCTCGAGCTGATCGGCGACAACCCGTTCTACAGCTCGCCGGACCTTCGCCGGCAGCTCGTCGGGCAGCAGCCGCTGGACAAGGACGTCGCGCACGCGATCCTGCTCCGCCAGCGCTTCGCCGGCGTGAACGCCGCGCAGGACGGCCTGCTCAACCTCGGCGTCGGCAAGGACGGCGCGATCGCGTTCGTCACCTCCACCGTCACCCGGGACACCACCCTCGCCGGCGGTTGGGACCTCGATGCGGTGTCCGCCTGGCGCAAGGCGGCGGCCGACGTCGGCCGCACCGTCGGCGCCGGCGAGCTCTCGCTCGTGACCACGAAGGACCACGCGGGCTTCACGGTCTACACGCTCAAGGGCTCCGACGAGCGCCAGCAGATGCGCAAGGTCGTGCTGCCCACCCCGACGCAGGGCCTCCGCCCGGCGTGGGAGGTCAACGTCGTCGACGCCGGCGGCTCGCTCAAGGGCTTCCCGGAGGCCTTCACCAGCATCGTCGACGCCTCGTCCGGCAAGGTCTGGGTGCGCGGCAACGCGGTCGAGCACCTCGACGGCGGCGGACCGGTCGTCCGCCCGCAGGTCGGCTCCGGCCCGCAGTGGAAGGGCTTCGACCACTCCCCCGACCTGCCGGTCCAGGGCCAGGCGTCGGAGGACACGCGCAAGCTCTACTGCTGGACCGAGGCGACCGACTGCGAGCGGGTGCTCGGCGAGATCAGCCCGAGCCGGTTCCCCTACGACGAGCTGCCCGATCCCAACGGCCTCGCCGCCGCGCCGACCTTCACCACGCGCGGCAACAACGCCGACACGACGTCGTCGTACATCAGCCACCTGACCCCGGACTCGCCGTACAGCCCGGTCTCCCCGACCCGGTCGTACACCTTCCCGTTCACCGACCAGTGGCACACCAGTAACTGCCAGTTCACCGCCAACCAGGCGACCGTCGCGCGCAACGACATCGACGCGTCGATCACCAACCTGTTCCTCATGCACAACCGCGTGCACGACTGGGCCTACGTCCTCGGCTGGACCGAGTCGGCCTGGAACATGCAGTACGTCAACTTCGGCGAGGACACCGAGACGTCGGACCAGGCGAGGGACGGCGACCCGGAGAAGGGCCAGGCGCAGGCCGGCGGCCTGGCCGGCTCCGTCGCCTTCACGGGCCGGGACAACGCCAACCAGATCACCCTGCAGGACGGCGTGCCCGGCGTCACCAACCAGTACCTCTGGCACCCGCTGCAGGCCGGCTTCTACGCCGCCTGCACGGACGGCGCCTACGACATGGTGATCATCGTCCACGAGGTCACGCACGCCACGACCAACCGCATGACCGCTGGCCCGGACGCCGGCCTCAGCGGCGCCGAGGGCACCGCGATGGGCGAGAGCTGGTCGGACATCGCCGCGATCGAGTTCGTCAACTCGCACAACTTCCCGCCGCCCGCCGGTGCGCACCCGTGGTCGATGGCGCCGTATGCGACGGGCGCCCCGATCACCGGCATCCGCAACTACAACGCGAGCATGAGCCCGCTCACCTACGCGAACCTGGCGTACGACGGCAACGGCGCGACCTCGCCGCACGCCGCCGGCGAGATCTGGAGCGCGACGCAGCACGACGTGCGCCAGGCACTCGTCGACAAGTACAACGCGAAGTTCCCGTACTCGAACATCACGCTGCGCGTCGCCTGCACCAACGGCGAGAAGCCGGCCAACGAGTGCCCGGGCAACCGGCGCTGGGTCCAGCAGATGTACGACGGCTTCCTGCTCCAGCCGGGCGCCCCCAGCATGCTCGACGCGCGGGACGCGCAGCTCGCGTCCAACGTCATGCGCTTCGGCGGCGCCGACCAGTCCGAGATGTGGAGCGCGTTCGCCAAGCGCGGCATGGGCTCGAAGGCCGAGGCGGGCGGGGTCCCCGCCTTCGACTCGCCGCGGCGGACCGACGAGGCCAAGGTCACGTTCCGCACCGAGCCCGTCGCCGGCGGAGGCGTCCCGGCACAGGCGAAGATCTACGTCGGCCGCTACGAGGCCCGCGGAACCGAGTCGGCCGTCTCGGCGGCCGGCAAGCCGAGCGCCGCGATCAACTTCGTGCCGGGCACGTATGAGTTCATCGCCGCCGGCGCGGGCTACGGGCACTACCGCTTCACCCGCACGTTCAAGCCGGGCGAGCAGGTCACCGTGCAGGTGCCGATGCGCAAGAACCTCGCCTCGATCACGAACGGGGCGGCGGCCGCCGGCGACGGCGGCAACTTCGACGCCCTGATCGACGACACCGAGGCGACCAACTGGGCCTACCGCGGCACGCCGGCGGACGAGGTTGCGGGCAAGTCGGTGACGGTCGACCTCTCCGGCGGGCGGCAGATGGTCGCCGAGGTGCAGGTCAGCGCCGCGAACCGCCCGACCGAGACCGGCGACAAGTACGACCCGATCGCGCAGAGCCGCTTCGCCGCACTGCGCTCGTTCGAGATCCTCACCTGCGACGCCACCACCGGCAAGGCGTGCGAGGGCGAGGAGGACTTCAAGGTCGTCCTCACGAGCGCGGAGGACGCGTTCCCGACCGGTCGCCCGCGGCCGCTCGCGCCGAACCTGCAGATCCGCAGCTTCGACGTGACCGACACGATGGCGACGCACGTGCGGCTGCGGGTGCTCACCAACCAGTGCACCGGCAACCCGGTCTACTCCGGCGCCGAAAACCCGGTCGACGAGCCGCTGAGCGACCCCGACTGCGTCACCGGGTTCGCCGCCATATTTGCCGGGGTCAACCCGGAGACCGGCACCCCCGGAGTGAGCAACTCCCAGCACTTCCGGGTCCGCGCCGCGGAGCTGCAGGTCTTCTCCACCCCGGCGATTGTCTCGGCCCTGCCGGCGCCCGGTCAGGGTGCTCCCGCGCCGAAGCCGAATCCCGGCGTCCAGCCGCCGGCCCCGGCGCCCAAGCCGGCGCCGCTGCCGGCGACCGGCCTCGCGACGTCATTGCTGCCCGCGCTGCTGATGGCGACCACGGCGGCGGTCATGGTGCGTCGCCGCCGCGAGGCTTAACCGCCCGCGCTCGACACGTCGAAGGCCCCGTCCGCACCGGACGGGGCCTTCGTCGTCAGCGCGTGCCCCACCACAAGCGATGATCTTGTGGGCAATCCACAGCCGGCGTCCCCCCTAATCGGATGATCTTGTAGTCGGTCCACCGATGACCCGAAGGCGCACTACAAGATCACTTGTCAGGAGGGGCCGCTGACTTGTGGACGGACTACAAGATCATCCGTTTTGGTGGGTCAGAACAGGTGCGCCGCCGGCTCGAGCTCGGCGAGGTGGGCGGTGTCGTTCATCCGGCGTACGACGGCGGCGTCGTCGGCGAACCAGTCGATCTCGCACAGCGACGCGAGGTCGAGGTGCAGCCGGTAGAGAACGGCCGGTGAGGCGTCCAGCGCCTCGCGCAGCAAGGACTTGATCGGCGTCACGTGGCTCACCAGCAGCACCCGCCCGCCGGGATGCGCGCCGGCGATCTCCTCGCGCGCGTCCTGCACCCGCACCATCGTCGAGGCGAACGACTCCCCGCCCGGCGGCGCGACGGCCGGGTCGGCCAGCCAAGCCTGCAGCTCGGCCGGCCACTCGGCCTGGATCTCGGCGAACGTGTAGCCGTCCCACTCGCCGAAGTCGGTCTCCGCCAGCCGCTCGTCGGACCGCACGGGAAGACTGAGCGCCACGGCGACGGTCGCGGCGGTCTGCGCCGCGCGGCGCAGCGGCGAGGCGTAGACGGCCACGATCGGCGCGTCCTCGGCGGAGCGGGCGATGCGCCGCGCCGCGGCCGCGGCCTGCGCCTGACCGATCTCGGTGAGCACCGGGTCGGCACCCCGGCCGCTGAAGCGCTTCTCGACCGACAGCGCGGTCTGACCATGCCGCAGCAGCAGCATCGTGCAGGGCGGCCCGCTGGGCGTCATCCACCCGTGCAGCCGGTTGCGCTGCGGCGCAGGGGCTGCCGGCGCCGTGCGGCCCGGTCGGCGCACATCTGTGCGCTCGGCACCGTCCTCGACGACGCGTCGCTGCCAGGTCTCGCTACGCGCCGCGGCATCCATCGCCTCGTTCGCGAGGCGGTCGGCGTGACTGTTCATCTCCCGCGGGATGTGCGCGTAGCGGACCCGCGGCAGCCGGCGTACGACGGTGTCCGCCTCGGCCTTGAGCTCGGCCATCGCCGGGTGCTTCACCTTCCAGCGGCCGGCCATCTGCTGCACAACCAGCAGGGAGTCCATCCGCACCTCGACCGACTCGGGGTCGAGCTGCTGGGCCGCCTCGAGGCCGGCGATCAGCCCGCGGTACTCCGCGACGTTGTTGGTCGCGACGCCGATCCCGGCGGCGACCTCGGCGAGCACCTCACCGGTCTCGAGGTCGGAGACCACCGCACCGAAGCCGGCCGGACCGGGGTTGCCGCGGGACCCGCCATCGGCCTCGATGCGCAGCCGACGGCCCACTAGTCGCCCACGCCGCTGTCGGGACGGCGGACGAGGATCCGGCGGCACTCCTCGCAGCGCAGCACCTCGTCCGGTGCGGCGGACTTGATCCGGGACAGGTCGGTCGGCGGCAGAGCGAGGTGGCAGCCCTCGCACCGACCGCGGTGCAGCGCCGCGGCGCCGACGCCGCCGGACGAGGCGCGGATCTTCTCGTAGAGGTCGAGCAGCGGCCCGGCCAGCTCGGTCGACAGGGTGGTGCGCGTGCGGACGTGGTCCGCGGTGTCGCGGTCGATCTCGGCCGACGTCGCGTCGCGCGTCGCCTCTGCCGCCTCGAGCGCCGCGGTCAGCTGCGCCCGCTCGTCGGTCAGCGTGCGCAGCCGGCCGTCGGCGTCCTCGCGGCGCTCCATGTGCTCGAGGACCAGGTCCTCGAGGTCGGCTCGCCGTCGGCCCAGCGAGCCCACCTCGTGCTGCAGGCTCTCCAGCTCCTTCGCCGAGCCGACCGCGCCGGTGTCGAGGCGGCTCTGGTCCCGCTCGATCCGGGACCGTACGACGTCGACGTCGTTCTCCACCTTGCGCTGCTCGCGGTCGATGTCCCCGATCTCGGTCTCGACCCGCACGACCTGGTCGCGCAGCTCGGCCAGCCGTTCCTCGAGCCGCTCGATCGCGGTGAGCTCCGGCAGCGTGCGACGACGGTGCGCGAGCCGGTCGACGGCGCTGTCGACCTCCTGCAGGTCGAGCAGGCGCAGCTGCGCCTCTGGCGGCGACTCCACGTGCGGGCGGTCCTCTCGTCTACGGTTGGCCGGCGGTCGCGTGCGTCCAGGGGTCGGTGACCAGGGACGAGACGACGGTGCTCACCGTATGGCCTGCGTCGCCGAGCGCGCGCGCCGTCCGCGCCGCGGCGTCGCCGAGCCACGGCCACTCGGTGGCCCAGTGCCCCGCGTCGACCATGAGCAGGCCGCGCTCGACCGCCTCCAGGGCGACGTGGTGCCGCAGGTCGGCGGTCACTAGCACGTCGGCGCCGGCCCGCAGCGCGTCGCCGACCAGGTCGTCACCGGCCCCACCGCACACCGCGACCCGGCGGACCGGTCGGTCGAGGTCGCCGGCCAGCCGCACGCCCGCCGGCGTCGACGGCAGGGCCCGGCGTACGGCGTCGGCGAAGTCGCGAGCCGGCACCGGCTGGGCGAGCTCGCCGACCCGACCGAGGCCGCGGCCGTGCTCGAGCATCGTGGGCAGCAGGTCGAACGCCGGCGCTTCGTACGGGTGCGCCGCCCTCAGCGCACGCACGACCTCCGCCACCTGACCCCTGGCCGGGACGAGCATCTCCACCCGGTGCTCGGCAACGTCCGTGCGCTCGCCGACCCGGCCGACCGCGGGGTCTGCGCCCGGCTGGGGCTCGAAGCTGCCGGTCCCGGGTGCCGCCCAGTAGCAGCGCGCGTAGTCCCCGACCGCGCCGGCGCCCGCGGCGGCGAGGGCGTCGACGAGGCGGTCGACGTCTCCGCTGGGCACGAACACGACGAGCTTGACCGCCTCGGCCGGCGCGAGGCGCTGCAGCGGCTGCGCGTCCCGTACGCCGATCGCGGCGGCGAGCGCGTCGCTCACGCCCGGCGCCGCGACGTCGGCGTTCGTGTGCGCGGTGAACAGCGCCGTACCGGACCGCACGAGCCGCGCCAGCAGCCGCGCCTTCGGCGTGGTCTCGGCCACCCCGTGGACGCCGTGCAGCAGCAGCGGGTGGTGCGTCACGAGCAGTCGCGCGCCGGCCGCCTCGGCCTCGTCGACCACCGCCTCGGTGGGGTCGACGGCGAACAGCGCGCGCTCCACCGTCGCGTCAGGGTCGCCGGCGACCAGGCCGACGGCGTCCCAGTCGGCCGCCCACGACGGGTCGTAGCGCGCGTCGAGCGCGTCGGTCCAGTCGCGCAGTGAGGTGCCCGGCGTACGGCTTGTCATGTGGGCGAGGAGGGTGTCGAACCCCCGGCATCCGCGTTGTAAGCGCGGCGCTCTACCGCTGAGCTACTCGCCCCGAGTGCTGCCCACAGGCTACCGACGCCGGATCTTGCTGTCGGCATCCCGGGCGTCAGGGGTCGGTGGTGCCGAAGACGCGACGCAGCGCAGCCGACACGTCGGCCGACAGCTCGTTCGGGTCCGGGCGGGCCGCGGCCGTGACGTCCGAGCCGCCCGAGTCGTCAGTGGCGCCGCACTCGGCACAGCGGGTCACCCCGAGCGTGCGGGTCAGCCTGGTCGACCCGCACGACCCGCACCGGTCGAGATCGGCGACCCAGTCGTGCACCCGCTGGCAGTCCGGGCAGACCAGCACCTGCTCACCCTTCGACACCCCGCGCTTCCACGCCGACGGCCCGCGGGCCGGGTCACCCTGGCGCCGAAGGCAGCGGTAGCACGGCATCGGCGTACGCCGAGATCGGGTTGCTCAGACCTCGGCGAGGGCCTTGAGGTACTCGCCTTGGTCACGGATGTCGGGGATGCCGTTCACGACCTTCCACCGGACGACGCCCTCGCGGTCGATGACGAAGGTCGCGCGGAGGG
>Ga0183260_10002872_pt1 | contig 14084 bp, 13 predicted proteins | sample AntDrymUQ4972206_2_FD_129768 | JGI IMG/M metagenome (GOLD analysis project Ga0183260, IMG submission 129768) | Polar desert sand microbial communities from Dry Valleys, Antarctica - metaG UQ497 (22.06) (version 2) (version 2) | ecosystem: Environmental > Terrestrial > Soil > Desert | place... | reverse complement strand
TGTCGCAGGTGCTGCGGCCCTGCTCGTGCAGCGGCATCCGGCCTGGACGGTCGCGCAGGTGAAGTCCGCGCTCGTGCAGACGGGTACCGATGCCTCGACCGACCAGGACAGCCTCGCCGCCCCGCAGTTCCAGGGAGGCGGCGTCGTGACGCTCGGCCGAGCCGACCGGCCACTGCTCTTCGCGGAGCCCACCGGGATCTCGTTCGGTCTGCTCGCGCGGAGTGCGCGGAGCGAAGGCGAGATTGCGCTCACCGATGCCGGCGGGGGGACGGGTGCCTGGCAGGTCGCGTGGGTCCGGCGAGAGACTCCCGTGGGCGCACGTCTCGTGCTCCCCGCAACGGTCTCGGTTCCGGGGTCACTCTCCTACGAAGCCTTCACCTCTGCCGCTGCCGCGCAGGGAGACCTCAGCGGCTTCGTCGAGCTCCGGCGCGGAGCCGACGTACGCCGCGTGCCGTTCTGGGGGCGAGTCGCAGTGCGCGGATTGGCGCGACATGAGCCGATCGCGCTCCGACGCGCGGGTGTCTATCGTGGAACGACCGCAGGAAAGCCGGGTCGTGCGACGCGCTACCGCTATCCGGAGAATCCGAGCGGGGTCGGTCTGAACACCTTCTTGCGGGGGCCCGAGGCCGTCTATCGCATCCGCCTCGCTCGGCGGGTCGCGAACTTCGGCGTCGTCGTCACGCAGAACGCGCCGGGAAGTCGCGTCGAGCCGCGCGTGGTTGCGGGCCTGGACGAGAGCCGGCTCACGGGCTACGCGGGTCTGCCGGTGCATCACAACCCGTACCTCGACGGCTTCCGCAGTCCCGTTCCCGCCGCGGGCGCGCTCTCGCCGCTGCCGGGCGAGTACGCGCTCGTCTTTGACAGCGCGACCCGAGCGGGTGCCGGCCGTTTCACGTTCCGCTACTGGGTCAACGATGTGACGGCGCCGGCGCTGCGTTTGCGGACGCGGGCGGTGAGGCAAGGAGATCCGGTTCGAGTAGCGGCGACGGATGCCGGCTCGGGCGTCTATGGCGCATCCGTCACCGCGTCGGTGGATGGAGAAAGCACATCGGCGTCGTTCCGCCGCGGCGTCGTTCGCATTCCCACCCGTGGGTTCTCACCCGGCAGGCATCGCCTCACCTTGCGCGTCTCGGACTATCAGGAGACGAAGAACACCGAGAACGTTGCGCGCATCCTCCCGAACACCCGCATGCTCACAGCGATCTTCACGATTCGGTAGCCGTTCCCGAAAGCGCTGACTCTCACCCGACGGTGAAAGTCACCAGGCATCACGTTCTTCTGTCGCGCTCCTCGATCGTCGGCAGCGAGTCCAGGTCGCGCTGGACGCTCTTGATGAACTCGTCGCTCTCCTCGTCGACGGCTGCGACGACGTGGAACGTCTTCTTCCGGCGCGCGCGCTCGCGCTCACGGCGCGCATCCATGCCGAACCGCCTGCCGAGGCGCGGCCACTCGACCGCGACGACGAGTGCGGCCGCGAGGACGAGCACGACGAGCCACGGCCAGCTCACGCGCAAGATTGTAGCCAGCTATGAACGGAAGACCTCCATCGGGAGGTTGGAGAGGGGAACGCCGCCCTCGACGGTCACCAGCCAGGTCTCCTGCATGTACAGGCAGTCCTCCCCGCTCGGCGCGATCGCGTGCGGGTGCATCGAGAACACCATGTTCTCCGCGAGCTCCGTCTCGACACCTTCACCGATCTTCGGGAACTCGATCATCGTCATCCCGATCGAGTGACCGGTGACGTGGCCCAGGTGGTAGCCGCGCTCGAGGAATCCGGCTGAGACCGCACGATGCACGTCGTGGCAGGTAGCGCCGGGCCGCATGGCGCTCCTCGCCGCCTCGGCGTATTCGAGGTACGCCTCGAGCATTCGTTCCGTGTCTTCGGAGAGCTCGGCTCCGGCGGCTGCGATCGCGCGCGAGACCTCGACCCAATGCATCCCCGGGCCGGCAACCTCGAGTGAGGGAAGGAGGAACTTCGGGAGAATCTCCCCGCGGTGGGCAATCTTGAACTCGGGCCGCGCGTACGAGTCCGTGCCGGTCAGGACCATGTTCATGGTCAGCCGCCCGCACCCCTCGGCGATGAACCACTCCTCGGCGGCGGCCATCACCTCCGCGGCCGACTTCCCGGGCGCGTAGTGCTCGAAGAAGATCTCGAATCCCCGCTCGTTGATGCGGACCGAGTCGCGCACGGACTCGAGCTCGGCCTCGCTCTTCACCGCGCGCGCGAGGTCGAACTCGACGTCGAAGGGAACGAGCTCGAGATCCGCCTTCGCAAAAGCGCGTTCGTCCCGCACGGTCATCACGTAGTCGAGCCCGTACACGCCCAGTCGCGCCCACCCGGCTCCCCGCGCGTGCTCGGCCATGTGCGCCCCCGGCCGATCGTCGAACACCTGCTCGATCTGCGCGGTGCCGTGCTCCCCCACGTAGCGCGCTTCGCTCGGGAAGACGATGAACGGGTCGCGGTCCGCGGGCACGACGACGTATGCGTAACGATGGACGATCTGGAATCCCGACAGGTACGTCACGGCGCCCTCGAAGCCCGAGTACTCGCTCCCGGAGACGATCAGCGCGTCCAGGTCGTGCCGGGCCATCGCCGCGCGCACGTTCGTGTAGCGGCGCTCAAGCTCGAGAGCTTCTAGCACGATGAGCGACCATGTCGCGATGCGGCGCTGGAAGCTCTTACACCCACGAGTCCTCCAGCGCCTTGACGAGCGCGGTCAGCGCGTCGTTCAGCGGAGTCGGCACCCCGAGCTCGCGTCCGAAACGCGCGATCCCGCCGTTCAGGTAGTCGATCTCGGTCCGCCTCTGGGTTTCCACGTCCTGAAGCATGCTCGCCTTATGGTCGTAGGCGACGTCGGGACGGGCGGCGTGGTCGATCAGCTCCTCCGGGTCGGCGTCGAGCGTGATCCCCTGCGCCTCCGCGACGGCCTTGCCCTCGTCTACGAGCGCACTCACGAGAGCGCGCAGATCGGGCCGCTCGCAGACTCGCCCGTGCGTGAGACCCGTCAGCGCGCCGACCGGGTTCGTGGCAGCGTTGAAGACGACCTTGCGCCACTGCGCGGGGCGGGCGTCAGCGACGGCCCGAGTCGGCATCCCGCCGCGCGTGCAGGCGTCTGCGAGCCGCTCGATCTCAACGGCCGAGGCCGGGCTCGGCTCGAACGGACCGAACGTGGTGTCCCCTCTCACGTCCCACTGCACGACTCCCGGCGACAGGATCTTCCCCGCAGGGAACGTCGTCCCGCGGATGACGCGCGAGACATGCCGGGCGATTACCTCCTCGTTCCCGACGCCGTTCTGGACCGACGCTACGGCGCCGTCGGCGAAGGCGTGCGTGGTTGCCGCCAGTGCGCCATCCGTATGCATCGCTTTCGTCGCCACGATCCCGAAGTCGCAGACGGGCAGCTCGGAGGGGTCCGTCGTCGCGCGAACGGATCCCACGACATCACCCGCCCCGGTCAGCCGCAACCCGACCGCGTTGATCGCATCCACGTGCGCCCGATCGAGGTCGTAGGCCCAGACCTCGACGTCCTCGAGCTGCGCGAGGTTCGCGGCGAAGAGCGACCCGACCGCGCCGCACCCCACGACACAGGCCCTCACAACGGCCGCAGCTTTCGCCAGAGTGGATCGAACGAGAGTTCGCGCCCACCCGTCAGCCCGCTCGGCCTGAGGATGAGCACGAGCGCCATCAGCGCGCTGACGACGACGATCCTCGTCCCGGCCGGAACCTCGAGCGTGCGGCCGAGCAACTCCAGGCCGTTCTCCGCATTCGCAAGCATTGAGTCGAGCGCGCTGACGGCGAGCGCCCCTACCACCGCGCCCCAGAGGCTCGTCGTCCCACCGATGACGAGCATCGCAAGCGTGATGAACGTCAGGTCGAGGTAGACGGCGTCGACGTTGATCGGCAGGAAGTGAACGTAGAGCCCACCCGCAAGGCCCGCGAGAAACCCGGAGAGCGCGAACGCGCCGAGCCGTTGGCGGTAGATGGAGACGCCGACCGCGCGCGCCGCCGCGGGATCCTCGCGCGTCGCGCGCAGCTGGCGTCCGAAGCGGCTTCGCTGATAGGCGAACGCGGCGACGATGACGGCGACAGCGCCGATGGCGGCCTGACGGAGATCGGTCGTCTCGGGCACAGAGGAGAACGTATTCAAACCGGGCCCGACCTTCTCGTAATAGCGAAGGATGTTGTTCGTGATCTCGAGCACCGCGAAGGTCGCGATACCCGCGGCGAGCCCGGACAGGCGCATCAGCGGCAACCCGACGAGGAGCGCGAAAACACCGGCGACGATGCCGGCAGCGAGAAGCGACGGGACGTTTCCGACAGTCGTGTCGCGGAGGAAATCGAAGAGGTAGGGCATGAACGCCGGCTTCTCCTGCTCGGGCACGGACAGCACGCCCGCTGTCCAGACACCCACCGCGACGAAGCTGATGTGGCCGAACGAGAGCACTCCCGAGTTGCCCACGAACACGTAGATCGCGACGACCATCGAGACCGCGACGAGCGCGTTGATGAAATAGATCTCGGTCGAGCGCGAGACGAGCGCGCCGAGCAGAGCCGCGCCGATCACGAGCCCGACGGGAGCCGCCAGCTCCAGTGCTCCACGAGCAGCCCTCACACCCGCTCCACTGCCGCCCTGCCGCGCAGGAACAGCCCTCCGGGCCGCAGGAGGAGGACGAGGATTACCAAGCCGAAGACGAACGTCGGCAGATACTGGCTCTGAGCGGTCGGTAACGCGCCCCCGAGTAGGCCGGACACGTAGCCGATCGCGAAGCCGCCGAGTGTGGCCGAGAGCAGGCGAGTCATCCCCCCGACGACGACGCCCGCGAGCACGATGATCGTCTCCCGCAGCGCAAAGGTCGGCGTCACCGTCGGAAACTGCACGGTTAGCAGCACGGCGACGATCGCAGCCAGGACACCCGCGATGAGGACAGCCGCGGCGCTGACCAGATTGGCCCGCACGCCGACGAGCCTCGCCGTCTGGAAGTCCATCGCCGCGGCACGCATGTGCAGCCCGAGCGACGTCCGGTTCAACAGCACCACGAGCAGTCCGAGGCACACCGCGGCTGTGACGATGGCGACGAGCGCGATCTTCCGGACATCGACCTCGCCGATCGAGACAGGCCGGTTGAGCTCCGCGAGCGACGCGGCGGTCTTCCCGAGCGGCCCGAACCAGAGCAGCGCAATGCTCTGCAAGAGGAACGCGACCGCGAACGTCGCGATCAGCATTACGGCCGGCGACTGCGACCGCAGCGGCCGGAAGACCGCACGCTCCATGGCCAGCGACAACACGATGACGACGGCGAAGCAGAGCGCGATCCCCACCCCCACCGGCCAGCCCTTGTCAGATGCGAACGCCAGCGCGAAGGCGCCGGCCATGATCAGCTGGCCATAGGCGAAGTTCACCAACCGAAGTACCCCGAAGACGAGCCCGATACCCACGGCCATCAGCGCGAAGATCGCCCCGAGCCCGATGGCGTCGACCTGCACCTGCACGTCGACGGCGTCCGTGAGGAAGTCGCCGAGACCGCTGGCCAGGAGGACGCTCACGAGAGGTACGCCGCGACCATGCGGTCCGTGTCGGCCGCGTCCTTCGGAGTCAGCGTCAGTCGAAGCTCTCCGTTCGCAAGCACGTGCGTCCGGTCTGCGAGCGCGACCGTGCGCTGCGCGCGCTGCTCGACGAGGAGGATCGCGAGCCCGCGATCGCGGATCGTCGCGAGCGTCGAGAAGACGAGGTCGACCACGGTCGGCGCAAGTCCGAGCGAGGGCTCGTCGAGGAGCAGGACGCTCGGCTCCGCGACGAGAGCGCGGGCGATCGCCAGCTGTTGCTGCTGCCCACCGGAGAGCACCCCTGCGGCGCGGCTGCGGAACTCGTCGAGGATGGGAAAGAGCTCGTAGGCGTCAGCGATCGGATCGTCGTCGGACGCGCCGTTCTTGCGCCTCCCGGCCAGCCCGAGCCGCAAGTTCTCCTCCACCGTGAGCTCTCCGAAGAGGCGGCGCCCCTCCGGGACGAGCGCCACTCCAGAGCGGGCGATTCGTTCCGGACTACGCCGGCGTAGCGATCGCCCGTCGAGGAGAACGTCGCCGGTTCGTAGCGGGACGAGGCCCATGAGCGCGTGCAACGTGGTGGACTTGCCGGCGCCGTTCGGCCCGATGAGCCCGACGATCTCGCCCAGGTTCACCTCGAGCGACAGTTCGCGCACGACCAGGTTGCCGCCAAAACCGACCGAGATGCCCTGAATCCGGAGAACCGGTTCGGTCACGCGCGCTCCTCGTGCACTGCGCTCTCTCCCAGATACGCCGACGCGACGTCCAGGTTGGCGCGAATCTCGCTCGGCTTCCCCGCGGCAAGCGTCGCGCCATGATCGAGGACCTGGATCCGGTCGCAGACGTCCATGACGAGTGCCATGTTGTGGTCGATCAGCAACACGCCCGCATCGTGCTCGTCGCGCACGGAGCGGATCACGGCTGCGAAATCGGGTACCTCGGCCTCGGGGAGGCCCGCTGCAGGCTCGTCCATGAGAACAAACCTCGGCTCGGTCGCGAGCGCCCGCGCGACGCCGAGCCGCCGCTCGTCCCCGTGGGCGAGCGCGCCGGCAGACGTGTTCGCATACCGCGCGAGCTGGAGCTGCTCCAGAAGCGCATCCGCGAGCCGTCGGGCCTCACGGGCGCCGAGGCCCGCGCCGAGCGCCGAGACCTCGACGTTCTCCCGCACCGACAGCCCACGGAACGCGCGGGAGTGTTGAAACGTCCGTGTCAAACCCTGACGGCCTCGGCGGTCTGGTCTCCACCTCGTGATGTCGCGCCCTTCGAGCTCGACCGTGCCCTCGTCCGGGAAGTCGAAGCCGCTGATGACGTTGACGAGCGTCGACTTGCCGGCGCCGTTCGGCCCGATCAGCCCCACGACCTCGTGCCGATGCAGCTCGAGGGTCACATCGCGCAGTGCCTGCACCCCCTCGTAGGCACGCGAGATCGAGGCGGCCCGAAGCGATGCTCCGGACCGCCTTTCGCTCACCGAATCGGCCAACGCCGTCAGATCTTCGGAACGACCTTCGCCTTGATCGTCCCGACGACCCTGGGGACGTTGTTCTGCACCCGGATGACCCGGTACTGGCGGCCGAACACCGTGTGCAGGCTCTTCGAGAAGCTGACCTTGCCGGACAGCGTGGTCACGTTCTTGAACTTCTCCATCTGAGCCGCGAGCTGGGCGCCGTTCGTCGAGCCGCCGGTCCGCTTCAGGGCCGTCATGAGGCCGTCGATCGCGGCCGGCCCCGTGATGAATCCGCCGGTGCTCCCGCCTTTTGCGATCGCTCCCTTGTTCCGCTTGGCGAGCGCGTTGACAGCCTTGTCCGGATCGTCTCCGAACGCCGAGGCGAAGGTGACGTAGTAGTAATTCGTGACCTTCGGGTTCGGCGTGTACCAGTAGTTCCCGTCCCCGGCCCACGAGTTGAGCATCGGAGTCGTGTTGCCGAGCGTCCGCAGGCCGTTCAGGATCGGAACCTGCGCTCCGAACGCTGCAGCGGTCGACGTGACGATCACGTCGGCTTCCTCCCTGTTCAGACGCGTGGCGATGTTCTGCCAGGAGGCAGGGTTGCCGCCGAGCGACTGGTACGTCTCTTCCGCGACGATCTTCCCTCCGAGCTGACGCCACCGTGCCTCGAACGCCTGAACGACGTTCCGGAAGTAGACGATGACGGTATCGGTGGCGAGCGCCGCATCGCGCCAGCCGCGCTTCCACGCGTACTCGGCCATCGCGGAGCCCTCGTCCTGCGCGACGTTGCCGTACGAGAACGCGAGACGTCCTTTCGCCCCGAAGCGCTTCGGGCCCATCTGATCCGTCCCGATGCAGGGCGCGATCGTGAGCTTGCCCGCATTGATCGACTCCTGGACGACGGGCGCGGCAAAGTCGACGTCGCAGGTCGTGAAGATCACGTCGGCTCCCTGTCCGAGCAGCCGTGCCGCACAGGACTTGGCGGTCGCCGGCTTGTTGCCCTGCGTATCGCAGGTCGTGATCCGCAAGTTCACGCCACTCCCGCGATTGACCTGCTTGACGCGATCTCTCGCCGTTGCGAGCGCAGGGCCGTCGAACGGAGCCATGGCGCCGCTGCCGTCGAATGCCCACCCGATCGTGACCGTGCCCGTCTGCTGCGGCGAGGCTGTGCTCCCCGCGACGACGACGGTTGCCGCTACCGCGACGAATGCCAGCGCGAATACCACCTTGCGCCTTCGAATCATCACGCCCTCCTGTCTTCGTGCCACGAGTCCTCCTTGGCTTTGATCAACTGGTACAGCATCCTGTGCAGCGGCACCGGCACGCCATGCCGGTCCGCCTCGCGGACGAGCGAGCCGGTGATCAGCTCGATCTCCGTCTGCCTGCGTGCGTCGACATCCTCCAACATCGACGGGTAGTGCGCCGAGCCACGCTGCGTCGCGAGCACGTTCATCTTCCACGGATCGTCGTGCAACTCGATCTCCGCCGCCGCCGCGACCGCCTTGCCCTCGTCGATGAGACGGTGGATGAGGTGGCCGAGATCCGCAGGCTCGTCCTCCGCAGCAAAGTGCAAATCGTGCGGGAGACCGGTCAGCGCGGCGACCGGGTTGACCGCCGCATTGAAGATGAGCTTCGACCACTGGGCTGGACGCAGGTCGGGCAGCGCCTCGGCGCGAAGGCCGGACGCGACGATCGTGTCCGTGATCTCCTGCACCCGCTCGAACGGAGTCTCCTCCCACGGGCCGAGCCACGTCTCGGTGTCGAGGATGTACTCGACGTGCGTGTCCGAATGGCGGGTGCCGCTCATGAAGGTCACGGCCGAGACGATCGGCCACTCGCCGTGCTCGCGCACGATCTCCTCCGCGCCGAGTCCGTTCAAGACGGTTGCCATGGTCGCATCAGGAAAGGCGCCCGCGAGCGCCTCCAGCGCCCCTCGAAGACCGGTCGCCTTGGTCGCGATGATCGCCACGTCGGGGGGGGGCAGCGCGCTCGCGTCCGGCGACGCGCTGACGCGCGCGTGGAGCTCGCTCTCTCCGCTGACGCGGAGCCCCTCGCGGTTCAGCGCGTCGGCGTGCTCCTGTCTCCGGGTCAAGACGGAGACGTCGCACACCTGCGCGAGGTGCCCCGCGAAGAGGCTTCCGATGACTCCGGCGCCTACGATGCAGACCCGTTCGATCACGCATCTAGCGCCGCGTGACCCATGGCGCCCCGAGTATCCCGCGCTGTCCGATGTCAGTCAATACTCGAACGGCCACGCTTTCGGTTCACTAGCCGTCGGAACTCGCCATCGGTGACGAGCCCTCGCTTCTTCGTCCCCGCCTTCTTGACCGCGTCCAAGAGCTCTCCGTGTCGCTCCGGCGGGAACTCGAGGCCGAGCTCGACAAGCTTGATGCGAATCGAGTCCAGCCCGCTCTTCTTTCCGAGCACGATCCCGCGCGTTGCGCCGACGACATCGGATGCGAAGGGCTCGATCGCGGATGGGTCGTGGAACTGGGAGGCGACCGCGCCTGACTCGCGCGTGAAGAGGTTGTCGCCCGTCGCTGCCTTCCAGGGCGCGTGGATCGTGCCCGAACGCTCCTGGACAAGCCGCGCAAGCCCACGCGCCTGCCCGAGATCGAGACGGGTGGGTATGGCGTACAGCGCTTCGAGCGCGAGGGCGACCTCGACGAGGTCGGCGTTGCCCGCCCGCTCTCCCATCCCGTTCACCGTCCCGTGAACCCAGGCGGCGCCAGCCTGCACCGCCGCGACGGCGGCGGCGGTCGCGAGGCCGAAGTCATCATGACCGTGCCAGTGCACCGGGACGTCGTAGTCGAGCCGCTCGGCGACCTCGTTCACGAGATAGGCGGCCGCCTCCGGCGTCGCGATGCCGAGCGTGTCGACGACCACGACCTCGGCAGCGCCCGCTTCGACCGCGCTCTCGTACGCGGCGCGCACGAACTCGAGCTCGGCACGGGTCGAGTCGACGCCGAAAAAGGCGACCCGGATGCCCTCCTCGACGGCGAAGGAAACCGCGCCGCGAATTCGCTCCAGCATCTCGCCGCGCGAGACGCCGAGCGCTGCGAGCTTCCCGTCCGAGATCGGGCTCTCGATCACAGAAGCTTGCACGCCAAGCTCGATGAGCGCCTCCACATCCGCCTGCACGGCTCGCGAGAACCCCCAGATCTCGGCGTCGAGCCCGGCGTCGAGGATCAGGGAGATCGCACGCGAGTCGTCCTCCGACACGCGCGGAAAGCCAGCCTCGATCCGGTCGACCCCAGCCCGGTCGAGCGCCCGCGCGATCTCGAGCTTGTCCTCGGGAGAGAACACGACGCCCACGGTCTGCTCCCCGTCCCGGAGCGTCGTGTCGTAGAGGCCGACGGTGACGCGCGGCTGCGGCTCGAGCGCCCTCGCGTTCAGGTCGCCGATCCAGAGCTTCGAGCGTTCGAGTGTCACGCCTGGACTATCCCATCCGGGAACGACGAGAGCTTCTCGGCGCCTTCCGACGTGATGAGGAAGTTGTCCTCGACGCGGAGACCTCCGCCGCCCTCTATGTAGCATGCTGGTTCGATTGCGAGAACCATGCCCTCGCGGATCTCGCCTACGCCGGCCTGGTGCGCATACGGTGGCTCGTGCGCACGAGCGCCGACTCCGTGGCAGATCGGATGCGATGGCTGGCCGGGGTAGCCCATTGCGGCGATCCCCGCGCGGATGCGGCGGTCGAGCTCAGGGAGGCTTGTACCCGGCTGCGCGAAGTCGACTGCGTCCGCGTACAGGGCCATGAGCCGCTCGTCGAGCTCACGATACGCCGGTGTGAGCTCGCCGACGACGAGGTTTTTCGTGTGGTCGCACCAGTACCCGTCGGCGCAGACCCAGATCTCGAACAGCGTCGGCTCGCCCTCGACGACGGGTCGTGAGGTCGTCGCGGTGAAAGTCTGTATCCCCGGCCCCGACCAGACGAGCGAAAAGCCGAGCGCAAGCTCGACCTTTCCCTCCCAGCCGGTGCCCTCGCCGTGGACGAACCCCTCCCACTCGGCCGCGATGTGCGACTCGGTCAGGTCCGGCTGGATTACCAGCTTGCAGTGCTCCATCGCGGCCGCGGCGATGTCGTTGGCGAGTCGCATGCGCTCGATCTCTTGGCCGGTCTTGATCGCCCGCACCTCGGCCAGCAGCGGCGTCGCGTCCTCGGCGGCGCCGAAGGCGGCGAACCAGTCGGCGGTGAACGTCGTCGGCTCGCCCACCATGCGGTCGGTCGCTTGCGTGCCGAGGCTCAGCTCCAGCGCGACTGTTCCATACTCCGCCGTCGCGCTCCTTGCAATCTCGAGCGCGCGTGCGAGAGGTGGACGCGGGTCCGACGGATCGTAGCCCGCGAAGAGTCGGAAGTCCGAAGTCCAGGCCATCCGCTCGGCGTCTTCCTCGCTGGCTTCCAGGCAGACCAGCACGGGATCGCCCTCGCGCGGAAAGACACAGACGTCGTACCCCTTCATCCCCCAGAAGTTCGTGAGATACAGAACGTTGTCGGGCGCGCGGACGACGAGCGCGTCGAGCCCACGATCCTCCATGAGCGCGCGCACGCGGCCGAGCTTCGCGTCGTCCCGCGGCCAGCTCATCGAACCTCCTCCCAGATGACACGGCTGTCGCGCGTGAAGACCCGGCCGATGCCAGAACCGGGGTAATGGCCGCACGCGACGAGCACGTCCCGATCGACGAGTTCGGGAAGCAGCGAGCGACGCGTCTCCGCGCATTGCGCGGGATCGGAGTCAGAGACGTAGACCCAGTCGGGCTCCTCGAGGAGAGCGGGATGCACGGCGACGTCTGCAAGCAGCACGGCATTTGCGCCCTCTGAGGCAAGACGAAGCGACATGTGTCCCGGAAAGTGACCGGGCGCAACGAACGCGGTCACGCCAGCGATGATCTCGACCTCGCCGTCGATCTGCTCGAAACGGTCGAGAAGCGGCGCGATGCACCGTCGCACATGGGGTCGTTCCGCCTGAGAGCTCGCAAACACGACGGAGTCGCGGTGCACGACGTAGCGGGCTCGGGGGAAGAAGACCGAGCCCTCGAGATCGGTGTTCCAGCCGACGTGATCGATGTGGAGGTGCGTTAGGAGGACGACGTCGATCTCGTCGCGGGCGATTCCGAGTGGGTTGAGCGCGTCGGGCAACTCGCCCTCCTCCTCCGCGGTCCAGCCCCATAGTCCCGGCGGCCCCACACCCGTGTCGACGAGCACGGTGACGCCTCCGGCGCGCACGAGGTAGCACTTGCAGGGCACGCGCCAGCTCTCACCGGCGAAGAGCTCGGGATACAGCGCCCGATACGGCTCCCACCCCTCAGCCGGAACGTTGGGGAATGCGTCTCCGTACTCGGCCAAGAGCCCGACCGCGTCGGGGACGGCATGGAGCTCGATCGAGCCGACTAGCACTGCACCCGCTCGACCCGCTCGTCAGACGGCAACGTCAGTCGAAAAACTCGGGTCTGACCCTGGCCATGTATCGCAGAGACATGGCCGAGCCGTCCGGAACGGACAGGTGTGGACGGAATGTCACACATTTGGCACACCTACCAGCGGACACGGGGCGGCGCCGGCTTGCCGTGAGCGTCCTCCCACGAGACAATCGGATTGCGGAGGACACCGATTCGCTCGATTTCGGCCTCCATCACATCCCCCGGCCGCAGGTAGAGCGAGGCGGCATCGGGGGAGAATCCGGCGACCCCGGAAACAGTTCCGGTCGAGACGACATCGCCGGCCGAGTACCCGAGCGCCGAGTAGTGACTAAGGATCTCCGGGATCGTCACACTCATCCGTCCCGAGTGCGAGGTCTGGCGCGCGTCGCCGTTGACCCTCAGCTCCATCGCGAGGTCGTGCGGATCGGGGATCTCGTCCGGCGTGACGATCCAGGGGCCGAGCGGGCAGAACGTGTCGATCGCCTTGCACAAGGAGAAGACGCCCGAGCGCATCTCGCGGCGCTGGATGTCTCGGGCGGTGATGTCGTTGAAGATGACATAGCCCCCGATGTAGTCGGGCGCTTCCTCGGGCGAGAACCATTTCCCGGCCCTCTTGATGACGACCGCGAGCTCGAGCTCGTAGTCGAGCTCCTCGGTCAGATGCTCGGGATACACGACCGGCTCGTCAGGCCCGACGATCGCGTCCACATTCTGGAAGAACACGATCCACGGCGCGATCTCGTGCGACCAGCCGACCTGCTTCGACTCCTCTTCGTGCTCGCGGAAGTTGCCGGCAGTGTGGATTAGCTTCTTCGGGATGATCGGCGCGCGTAACCGTGCCTCCTCGAGGGACACTCGCTCACCGGTCTCCTCCGCACCGCCGCGCTCGAAGTAGTCGCGCATCGTCGGGATGTTCAGCACTGCGATCTCGCGCCCGTCGACGACGCCAACCCGCCTCTCCTCGCCGAGTGTGACGAGCCTCATGCGCCCCTCCGAGCCATGCCCAAGAAGAGGGCCAAGTTACGACTTGTAACTTGGTCTCCGTGGCCGCTCACGTCGCCACCTCGCAGATCCTCATCGCCGTGCGCGCATAGACCTCGGCCGTCTTCACGAGGCCCTCGATCTCGAGGTTCTCGCCGAGCTCCGCGTGTGGAAGCCCGCTCGACGTGCCGTAGTTGACCGTCGCGATCCCATAACGCGAGAGCACCGACGCGTCGGAGAACCAGCGCGTCACGTCTCGCTCCGGCGGAACGCCGAAGACCTCCTCGTGCGCCGACTCGAGAGCGCCGACCAGCGGATGCGACTCGTCGATCTCCGCGCCTGGCGCCGTCACGTACACCTCTGCCTCGACTCCCTCGAGTGACCGCGCGAAGTCGAGCGCTTTCCGCCGGGCGTCCGCCATAGTCACGTCGGGTGGAACACGGAGATCGAGGAAGAGATCGGTGCGGTGCGGCGTCCGCGATGCGCGCCAGCCGAAGCCGCCCTCGATCGACCCGACGTTCGCGACGCCGCGCACCTCGCCGTAGGACATCTCCTCCTCCCACGAAGGCAGCCATTCGAGCACCGCCGAGAGGACGGGGTACATCTTCACGATCGAGTTCTCTCCGCGGCGGCCCTCGCTGAAAGCGGTGTGAACGAACGGACCGTGGGTCGAGAGCCGAAGCCAGAGCGAGCCGA
>Ga0183260_10002871_pt1 | contig 14085 bp, 14 predicted proteins | sample AntDrymUQ4972206_2_FD_129768 | JGI IMG/M metagenome (GOLD analysis project Ga0183260, IMG submission 129768) | Polar desert sand microbial communities from Dry Valleys, Antarctica - metaG UQ497 (22.06) (version 2) (version 2) | ecosystem: Environmental > Terrestrial > Soil > Desert | place... | reverse complement strand
GTCTCTCACCGATCATTACTCGACAATCCTGTCGATGGTTCGCGTCCCGCGCCGGTGCAACGCTCTGGCAGCGATCGCGGAGATGACAGCCCGGTTGCAGTCGTTGCGATCGTTAACGCTTACTTGCGCTGCAGAATCGCCTCTACCTGCGTATGCGCGTCCGCCAGCGCTTGGTCCCGCGTCTTGCTGCCGGCCGCCGCTGCTTGAAGGTTCTGGCGAAAAGCATCCAGTACCTGTGGCCATTGCGGGATCAGCGGAAGGAACGCGCCATGTTGAATCTCGCCGGCGACAAGCGCGGCAGAGGCGCTCGACTTGATCTTGTCGTACCCCTCATTCACGCTGCGCCTCGAGGAGAGCATGTTGTTGTCGTCGAACCAGCGTTGCATGCGCGGTCCCTCGGTCAGGAACTTCACGAGCTTCCACGCCGCTTCCGGGTTCTTGCTGTTCTTGTTGATGAAGAGCGACTTCTGATACAGCGTCGTGTACACGTTCTTGCTTGCGCCTGGCTGCCGCGGCATGGGCGCGATCTTGAGCACGTTCCATCCGTCGAGTTGCGGGTTCATCGCGCTGACCTCGGCAAAACTCCACGTCGTGCCGATCTTCATCGCGATCTGCTGGTTGGCCAGCATCCGGCGCGCGCCGTTGGCGTCGACTTGAGTAACGCCGGGGGGAATGGTCTTGTCGACCTGGATCAGATCGAGGATGTAGTTGAATGCCGCCTTGACTTCCGGCGTGTTGAGCGCCGAGTGTTGCCAGTCGGGCGTGAGAAAGTCACCGCCAAAGCCGCGGATAATCGACGAGACGCGCAAATCAAAACCAGCGGGGGCCATCACCACGGTGAAGGCCCAGCGGTCGACAGGACCGCCGGCGGTGGACGAGCGCGTCAGCTTCTTGGCCACCGCGCGGAACTCGTCCCAGGTCTTTGGCGGGGCGGCGATTCCCGCTTCGTCAAAGAGCTTCTTGTTGTACACGAGACCCATGGCGACCGTGTTCATCGGAATGCCGTAGATCTTCTTGTCCACCGTTACCGGCAGCAGTGTGTTCGGATAAAAATCCGCGGTGAATTTATTGCCACCCTCTTTCTCGATGAACGGTGAGAGATCGCGCACCCATCCTTCGGCGATGTACTGGCGAACCGGGTTTGCATCCAGCGCAAAGACATCCGGCCCTTCCCCGGCACGGATGGCGGTCGTATATTTCACATCGCGCTGCGCCAGGGGAACCGGGTCAGGCCTGACTTTGATATCGGGATTTTCCTTCTCGAACTCGGCAATCGCGGTTCGCAGCGAGCGCCCCCAGACATCTTGCGCGAGCTGCCAGTCCGAATAGGTGAGGGTTACTTCAGCGCGACTTGGCAGCGGGTACAGAACCGTCAAGATCACGGCGGCGGATAGCGCAAGGAAACCGAAACGTTGAACGCTGGCAGGCATCGCTCCTCCTAACTCACACAAAAACCGGGCATTGCTCAGATTACTTGTATCCTAGTATACAATCAAGGGGGTCGCAAGTGCACGGGCCCCGAACTCGGCATGAGGCATCTGCGCGCGAGCGCATCCCGATTTATGACGGCAGCCTGACAATGGCACGGCAGCGTATAACGACCGCAGTCAGCTTGGCCGCCGTTTCCGGCCGGCGTGGATCTCTCGCTGCCGAGCGCGGCACCGCCGGAGAGGAGGCTTACGAGCGTCTGCGCGAGGCCATCGTCCACTGCCACCTGCGGCCGGCGGCAGTACTCTCCGAAGCGGATCTCGCGGAACAACTGGGCGTGAGCCGAACGCCGATCCGGGAAGCGCTGCGCCGCCTGGCCGGCGAGGGTCTGCTGGAGGTGTCGCCTCAAGTCGGCACGTTCGTTTCCAAGCTACGACGCAGCACCATCGCGGACGCACTGTTCCTGCGCGAGTCCATCGAATGTGCAGCGGCGCGCCTTGCCGTTCGCGCTCCGCTGGAAGAACGCAAGCGGCTATTGCTCTTTGTATCAAGGCAGCGCGCGGCGATCCGTGCCGGTGACGTCGAAGAGAATCTCCGGCAAGACGAAGCGCTGCATAAGCGACTTGTCGAGCTATCCGGGCACCCCGGTGCATGGGAGGCGGTGCGTCAAGCCCGCGCCCACCTGGAACGGCTCCGGCGAATCGCAATTCCCGAGTTGCACGGCAACAGAACCGCCGTCGAGCAGCACGAGCAAATCGCCACCGCGATCGTCAACGGCGACGCCAATGCGGCGGCCGCGCACCTGCGAACCCATATCCGTTTGATAGAAGGGTTCCTCGATGGGATCGCGGCGCATCATCCCGATTATTTCGATGATTCAAATTGAAACCCGACGCGGTGTATTCGGAGGAGCATCCGCTATTCGGACCTTCGACTGCAACCTCGACAAAACCGAAGACCCCGCAAGGCTATAACCCGGCAAATCGAATACGAGAACATGCGCATCGTCATCACCGGTGGCGCCGGTTTTTTGGGCGCCCGCCTCGCCCGACGACTACTCGAGCTTGATTCGCTCACCGACGGCCGCGGCCAGTCGCGACAGATCGACCGACTGCTGCTCGTCGACGTTGTAGCCGCGCCAGGATGGGACAACCCGCGCGTGACGCAGGTGACCGGCGATCTCGCCGATGCCGGATTCGTCGAGCGGGCTATTCCCGCCGACACTGCCACTGTATTTCATCTGGCTGCGGCGGTGAGCGCAGAAGCCGAAGCCGATTTCGATCTCGGCATGCGCGTCAATCTCGATGCGACACGTGCGCTGCTTGAACGTTGCCGTCTCCTGGCGTCGCCGCCGAAATTCGTGTTCGCAAGCTCGCTTGCCGTGTTCGGCGGCGCTCTACCCGACCCAGTACCGGACGACGCGCCGCTCAATCCGCAGGCATCGTACGGTGTGCAAAAGACGATCGGCGAGTATCTCGTTTACGACATGACGCGCAAGGGCTTTGTCGATGGCCGGTCGCTGCGTCTGCCTACGGTGACGGTCCGGCCCGGCAAGCCCAATCGCGCCGCGTCGTCTTTCGCGAGCGGCATCGTGCGCGAACCGCTGGCGGGCATCGACGCCAGCTGCCCGGTCGCGGCAAATACGCGCATGTGGGTGACGGCGCCGCGCACCGTCATCGACAATCTGCTCGTCGGCCACGGAGCGCCGGCTTCCGCGTTCGGACTTACGCGTTCGATCAACGTGCCGGGCATTTCGGTGAGCGTGGGCGAGATGGTGGCGGCATTGCGTCGCGTCGCGGGTGATAAGGTCGCCGACCGCGTCCAGTGGAACTACGATCCGGCGATCGACCGCATCGTGTCGACTTGGCCCAGCAATTTTGCCCCTAACCTCGGGATCGCATTGGGCATGCGCGCTGATCGCGATTTCGATTCGATCGTGCGTGCTTACATCGCTCACGATATGCCGAAAACCTAAAGCGGATCGGTCGTTATCGCGTGCACGCAAGCTGCCTATTGTCGGCGGATCGGACTGTACAATTTACGAGTGTCAAGCAACGGCGCGACTCGCGTTCGGTTGCTCCAGCAGCACCGAAACGTAGAAAGAAATCAAGATGAAGCGAAAGTTCACAGCCCTTGGAGTTGTAATCATTTGCGCCGGGATGATCGCGTCTGCGAGCACCCACGCGGATGCGCAGACTTATCCAACGAGGCCGGTAAAGCTGATTGTGCCGTATCCGCCCGGCGGAAGCGCCGATATTCTTGGCCGCACGCTCGGCGGAAAGCTCGCCGATCAGCTTGGGCAACCTGTCGTCGTCGAGAATCGGCCCGGAGCCGGGACTGCAGTCGGAACGGAATTCGTCGCGCGAAGCCAGCCGGATGGCTATACGCTGCTACTCGGGACGGTGAGCTCGCACGCGATGAATCCGGCGCTGTCGGCCAAGCTCGGTTACGACCCGATCAAAGACTTCGCGCCGATTGCGCCCGTTGCGACCATTCCGTTTGTCTTGATCGTGCACCCCTCGGTTCCGGTGCAAACCGCGAAGGAGTTGGTCGCTCACGCGAAGTCGCAACCGGGCAAGATCAACTACTCGTCAGCAGGCAACGGAACGTCGAATCACCTCGCGGGCGAGCTGTTCAACCTGATGGCCGGCATCAACATGACGCACGTGCCCTACAAGGGGAGCGCCCCGGCATTGCAGGATCTCATTGCCGGACACGTGCAGGCAATGTTCGACCTCGTGCCCACTTCGCTGCCAAGAATCCAGACCGGCAACGTCAAGGCAATCGCGGTAACCAGTAGCGCACGCGTTCCCGGTCTTCCCAATGTGCCGACGCTCAAAGAAGCGGGGTATCCGGATTACGAGGTCACCGCTTGGTTCGGTGTTTTCGCGCCGGCGGGAACGCCACCCGCGATCGTTGGTCGCCTCCACGAGGAAGTGACCAAGGCGCTGGCCTCACCGGACCTGAAAAATAAGCTCGAGCCCTTGGGTATGGAGACGATGCAAGGATCGCCCCAGAGCTTCTCACGTCTGGTGGCAAGCGACCTCGACAAGTGGCGCGGTGTGGTGAAGTCGGCAAAGATCCAGGCGGAATAGCTGCCCGCGGTCGCGCCGCAATACGCAGCTCCTCGGCCGTGCACCGAGCGCGATGTCGATTCGATCGTGCGTGCTTGCGTCGCTGACGATAGGCCAAGACCTCAGCGAATCAGTCGACCAGCGCCGCCGTGTCGTGTGCCTCGACCATCGCCAGCGCTTCGACCAGCAGCGAGGCGTCGTTGTCCTTGAGCCGCTTGGCGTCCGACAGCAATTGGCGAAATCTGCGTCCGTCCGGTCTGCCGTGATAAAGGCCGAGCACGTGGCGTGCGATTGCGCGCAGCGGCGTCCCGCGCGCACGCTGCGCATTCGCGTACGGGATCAATGCGTGCAGGACCTCGGCCCGCGACAGCGCGGGTATCGCGCTGCCGAACAGCCGCCAGTCGGCTGCTGCCAATAGGTACGGGTCGTGGTAGGCCGCGCGACCGAGCATGACGCCATCGACGAGTCCGAGCTCGCCCTCGATCGCCGGCCAGGACGTAAAGCCGCCGTTAATGACAATCGTGAGCTCGGGAAATTCTCGCTTGAGCCGGTGGACAGTTCCATAGCGCAGCAGCGGCACTTCCCGGTTTTGCTTGGGCGAGAGCCCCTTGAGCACGGCATTGCGGGCATGGACGATGAACACCTCGCACCCGGCGACAGCGACCGTCCCGACGAAATCGCGGACGAAACCATAATCGTCGCCGTCGTTCAGGCCGATGCGGTGCTTGACCGTGATCGGCAGCGCCACCGCATCGCGCATCGCCCGGACACAATCGGCGACCAACGCCGGCTCGCTCATTAGGCACGCGCCGAAACTCCCGGTCTGCACTCGCTCGGACGGGCACCCACAGTTGAAATTGATCTCGTCGTAGCCCCACCGCTCCCCCAGCCGCGCACTATGCGCCAGCGCGGCAGGATCGCTGCCGCCCAACTGCAACGCCAATGGATGCTCGGCTCGATCGAAGTCGAGATGGCGCGGCACGTCGCCGTGCAGCAGCGCCGGCGCCGTCACCATCTCCGTGTACAGCCGGACACGGCGCGAGATGAGCCGCAGAAAATAGCGGCAGTGCCGATCGGTCCAATCCATCATGGGCGCCACGCATAATCGGTGCGTTAACTCACTCATTCGTATTTTGGTTTTCGACGCTCAGTCGGTCCAATAGATTGTTGGATCGATTGAGATTCCTCGGTTGTCACAGATGCTACATGTTGCGCTCGAATGCGCACCACCACGCCGCCATTGACCCTCGAGAGCGGTTCCAACGGCTGCCAGTGCGCACTTACCGCACACGAGACGCATCCGTGTGATATAGTGCTTTGGTGCTAGCGACTCGAAGGAGCCAGACATGCCGCGGCTGACGATTACGTTGAGCGACGAACGGCACACAGCATTGCGTGAGGCCGCCGCCAAGCGTCGGAAGACGATCGGCCAGCTGATCGAAGAAAGCCTCGAGTTCTACGGCATCAAGACCACGCGAAGTGCCGAGCAACTCGTGGCGAAAGCACGCGCGCGTGCTTCACTCAGTGAGACCGACGCGGTTCGCCTCGCCGTGGCCGAAACGCGCGCCGTGCGGCGCCGATGAAGTATGTCGCCGCCGTCATCGATACCAACGTGGTTGTCGCCAGCCTGCTCACAAACGATCCTGACTCTCCCACGGCAAAGATTCTTGAGGGAATGTGCCGCGGCGCGTTTCCGTTCCTCCTTTCAACTTCACTGCTTTCCGAGTACCGGGAAGTCCTACTGCGCAGGAAGATGCGGTTGCTGCACGGGTTGAACGAACGTGAAATCGATTCTTTGCTCACCGCATTCGCAGCGAATGCAATCGTGCGCGAACCCGAGCATCGAGCCGGAGCGCCGGATGCAAACGATCAACACGTTTGGTCGCTGGTTCAAAGCGAGCCGCGTTGCGTCCTCGTGACCGGCGACCATGCGCTGATCGAGCATCCACCCTGCCAATCGCCAGTGCTTTCGCCCCGACAGTTCGTCGAAGCGCTATCGAAGTAGACCGTCGAACGGGGGGACGCTTCGATGGTGCGCGGCATCTGCGTGTGCTGGGTTGCTTTCGAAGGGATCCAACGTCCGCGTTCGACCTCAAGCGGGCGTTCGCGCCGCCCGGTACGAACGTCGGCTCAGGCGGCAAGGGGAGCGTCGAGCATCGACGCACGATGGTTGCAAGGGCGCGCGTCGCGCGTTGCGGCGGAGCAGTGGCTGCATGTTCCACCTCCGCTACGGACTCCAGTTGCCACCTGCGCCCACCGGGGAGTAACAAGCGGGGTGCGAACCCAGCCGCCGCGCAGTAGCCTGTAGCGATGGACTCCCTGATCGCCGCCGCCGCGCGCGCCCTCGTCACCGGCGACGCGCTCGGCGCCCTCAAGCGCGTAGGCCTGCGTGACGACCCCCCGGCGCTCGCCCTCCGCGGCATCGCGATGGCCCAGCTCGGCGAGCACCCGCGCGCCCGCGAGCTCCTCCGGCGCGCCGCCCGCGGCTTCGGCGCTCACGAGGAGCTGGCCCGCGCCCGCTGTGTCGTCGCGGAGGCCGAGGTGGCCCTCGCCATGCGCGACCTCCAGGGCTCGCCGCGCACGCTGGCGGCCGCGTCGGTCACGCTCGAGGCGCGCGCCGATCGCGCTAACGCGCTGCACGCACGTCTGATCGCGGTGCGCCGGCTGCTGCTGCTCGGTCGCCTCGACGAGGCCGCGTCCTCCTGGCTCGCCTCGACACGCGCGGCCTGCCGCCGTCGCTGCGGGCGGTGGCCGAGCTGGCCGCGGCCGAGGTGGCGCTGCGCTCGCTGCGCACGGCAGCGGCGCAGGCGGCGCTGGTGCGCGCTACGAGGCGGCCAAGCGCGCGCGCGTGCCCGCGCTCCTTGCCGAGGTGGCCGAGGCGCGCGCCGCGCTCGATCGTCCGGCAGCCCGGCGCTTCGACGCGGGCCACGAGCAGCCGCTGCGCCTTCCCGAGGTCGAAGCGCTGCTAACCTCGGGCGCGCTAGTGCTCGACGCCTGCCGTCGCGGCCTGCGCGCCGGCAGCACGTGGCTGCCGCTGGCGCGCCGGCCGGTGCTGTTCGCGCTGGCGCGCGCACTCGCCGAGGCGTGGCCCGGGGACGTCGATCGCGACGCGTTGATCGCGCGCGCATTCCGCACCCGCCGGCCCGACGAGACGCATCGAGCGCGCCTGCGTGTTGAGATCGGCCGTCTGCGCGCGCTCGCCGCGCCGCTGGCGCGCATCGAGGCCACTGAGCGCGGCTTCGCGCTGACTGCACAACCCTCTGATCGTTCCGCGACCACCTCCCCGAGGGAGGGAGCGCCGCCTTCGGGCGGCCGGGCGGCGGCGCTCACGCCCTACAACGAGCGCGACGTCGTCGTGATGGTGCCACCCATCGTTGGCGATCAGGGGTCTCTGCTGGCACTGCTTGCCGACGGCGCGGCGTGGTCCACATCGGCCCTCGCGCTGGCGCTCGGGGCCAGCCAGCGCACGGTGCAGCGCGCGCTCGTCGAGCTGCAGGCCGCCGGGCGTGTGCGCGCTATCGGGCGCGCACGCGCACAGCGCTGGCTGTCGCCGCCGTTGGCCGGATTCACGACGATCTTGTTACTCCCCACCGCGCTGCCGCTGGCGTAGATTGGCTCTGACGGCGCCGCAATGAAGCGCGCCGAACGGAGCCAAGCGATGACCACCACCCGAGACAGTACAGTCAAGACGCAACCGCAAGCACCGGCGCGCGCCGCCGAGATCGTGCGCGAGTACGGCCCCTTCGCCGGTGTCGACAACATCCACGGTGTCACCCATGATGGCCGCCGCGTTTGGGCCGCCACCGGATCAAAGCTGGTCGCCTTCGATCCCGAGAGCGGTCAGGTCGCGCACACGCTCGAGCGCGCCGGCGATGCCGGCACCGCGTTCGACGGCACGCACCTCTACCAGATCGCCGAAGCGCGCATCGACAAGATCGATCCCGCCACCGGCGACGTGCTGGCGTCGATCCCGGCGCCCGGCGGCGGCCGCGACTCGGGCCTCGCCTGGGCCGAAGGCAGCCTGTGGGTGGGGCAGTACCGCGATCGCAAGATCTACCAGATCGACCCCGAGACGGGCGCCATCCGGCGCACCATCGAGTCGAACCGCTTCGTCACCGGCGTGACCTGGGTCGACGGCGAGCTGTGGCACGGCACCTGGGACGGCGACGAGAGCGAACTCCGCCGCATCAACCCCGACAGCGGCGCCGTGCTCCAGCGGCTCGAGATGCCGCACGGCACCGGCGTCAGCGGAATGGAGTCCGACGGGGCAGACCTTTTCTATTGCGGCGGCGGAGCGAGCGGAAAGGTCCGCGCCGTGAGGCGTCCGAAAGCAAAGCGGGCATGAACGGCCGTCACATTGACGAAAACCGAACGGCTCTTCGAGCCAAGGAGCACATCATGAACACCGCCACTGCTGAAGTGAACACCGTGAACCATCCCGTCGTGTCCAAGGACCGGTGGGTTGCCGAGCGCAAGGCGCTGCTGGCGCGCGAGAAGGAGCTGACGCGCCTGCAGAACCAGATCGCGCGCGAGCGCCGCGCGCTGCCGTGGGTGCGCGTCGAGAAGAACTACGTCTTCGACACGCCCGAGGGCCGGCGCACGCTCGCCGAGCTGTTCGAAGGTCGCAGCCAGTTGCTGGTGCAGCACTTCATGTTCGCCCCGGGGTGGGAGCAAGGATGCCCGAGCTGCTCCTTCATGGCTGATCACACCGACGGCATGAACGTGCACCTGGCGCATCGCGACGTCACCTTGGTGGCCGTCTCGCGCGCGCCGCTGGCCGACATCGAGCGCTTTCGCCGGCGCATGGGCTGGCAGTTCAAGTGGGTGTCATCGAACGCCAACGACTTCAACTTCAGTTTCGGCGTGAGCTTCACGCCGGAAGAACAGGCCAAGAACGAGGTCACCTATGACTACGGCACGCAGCCGTTCGAGTCCGAGGAGTTGCCCTGCGTCAGCGTGTTCTACAAGAACGACGCGGGCAATGTCTTCCACACCTACTCCACCTACCGGCGCGGCGTGGAGGTGATGATGGGCACGTACAACTTGCTGGATCTCACGCCCAAGGGCCGCGACGAAGACCAGGGCCAGGGCATGGGATGGGTGCGTCACCACGACCGTTACGAGCCGGCACCGCTTGCGAAGGCAGCGCCGGCGGTCTGTTCGTGCTGCGAAGCGCGCGCCTGAGCCTGCCCACGTGCGCGTCGTACTGCGGCAGGTCGTCGTGATGCTGAACCACGGCGCCTTGGAGCCGACGAAGATGTGATGCGTCGGCCGAATGCTCGGCGCCTCGACCCAAGCCGTAGACGTAGGCTCGTCAATCGTCAGTCAGCTCATCGCTGCATTGCAGTCGATCACCCGCCACTTCGCCAATGCCCGGAATGGGTCGCAAAGCGAACAGACGATTCGTGTCCGCGGATAGCGCGCTCTCAGTGCCTGCGTATCGCCTTACTCCACGTTGAGGCTGCCCGACCAGCTAGGCGTTCGATCGCGCGCCAACACTCCTTCCACATCTGTCCAATCACGGTCCGGCGTAACTCAGCGTACGAAAGCGCGCGTCCTTCGTGCACACGCCCTGCACACGCCTCGCTACAAACGATTGAAGGGCATCAACAATCCGCACGATCCATCATGGGCGCATGCACAACCGATGCGTTAGGCCGCTCATGCATGCATTGTATCTTGGGGTCGTCAGCGAGTCTGCGAACAACGCCTGTCTGCGACAGTTCGCGTCCTCGTTTTCCTCAGCGCTCGCCGGGGACCGGCGCTTCGTCATCGCAGGCGCCGAATACCCGAGCGGCTCGCGACCCAAGGCCAGGCGCCGAGGTAGAGCGCTTCGCCAAAGATCGGTACGCCGCTTTCGAAGGCGTCGGCCGTTTCCCGCGGGACGACGGCATCGAAGCGGCCGCTCGCATTAAGGTTGTCGCCGCAGGGGAGTTGGTCGTCGGGCCGGCCGGCGGTCCAGCGCACGACATTCACCCGACCGCGCGTCACGGGCTCGGGTTACCGTTGTCGATGAACATCACGGTGCCGCGCACGACTCGTTCGAACAATCCCTCGATGCGGACCTCGTCCGGCGGCCGATGCGAATGCTGAGATTCGCGCCCCAGACGACCCGCGGCGAAATACAACCGCCGGTATTCTCGGGCACGACGACTGACGTGAGCGAAAGCATCGGCGGCGGCCGGCGCAACGCTTCCGCCAGCTTCTACGACAAAAACACTAAGCCCATCCGTGCCCGGCAACACCGCGACAGGCGCGAGGTAGCCGCCGCTGCGCATGATCACGCGAGCATCGAGCAGCCGGCAAGTCACGATTGCGCCGGCGTTCGTTGCGAGTTTTCCGAGTCCGCGAACTCGACGCAGCCGACCGCGATCTGATGTGGAATCGAAACGGAGTGCATAAGCCCGCGATCGCAAAATGGCTACGAAGCTCAACGGCACATCGGGAACCATGGAGGGCCTGAAAGGCGGAGTCAATCGGATCGAGGCAACGCAACCTGTAATCGTCCTCTTTCGTCTACTCAAACGTCTGGCCATTACGGCGGTCGGCGCTTGCCGCGCGTCTAAAGTCTCAATACGGCCACTTCCAGTCCTTGACCTCAGGCATGTCCTCGCCGTGCTCGACGATGTATCGCTGATGCTCGATCAGTTTGCCGCGGCCGTTCTGCTTCGCGTACGCCCCGATTTTTTTGAGTTTGTCCACGCGGTCGATGACGTCGGCGACCAAGTGAAAGCGGTCGAGATCGTTGCGCACCACCATGTCGAACGGTGTTGTGGTGGTTCCCTCCTCCTTGTAGCCGCGCACATGAAGGTTGCCGTGGTTGGTGCGGCGATAGGTGAGGCGGTGAATGAGCCAGGGGTAGCCGTGGTAGGCGAAGATGATCGGTTTGTCCGCAGTGAAGAGCGCATCGAAGTCCCGGTCCGGGAGACCGTGCGGATGCTCCTCCTGCGGCTGTAGCGTCATCAAGTCGACGACGTTTACGACACGCACCTTGAGCTCCGGGAAGAATTCACGCAGCAGCGTCGTCGCCGCGAGCGTCTCAAGGGTTGGCACATCGCCGGCGCACGCGAGAACGACGTCGGGCTCGCTGTCCGCATCGGTCGACGCCCACTTCCAAATGCCGATGCCTGCCGTGCAGTGCTTGATCGCCGCCTCCATGTCGAGCCACTGCGGCGCCGGCTGCTTGCCGGCCACGATCACATTGACGAAGTCGCGGCTGCGCAGACAGTGGTCGGTCACGCAGAGCAGGGTGTTCGCATCCGGCGGCAGATACACACGGATGATATGGGCCTTCTTGTTCACCACGTGATCGATGAAGCCGGGATCCTGGTGGCTGAACCCGTTGTGATCCTGCCGCCACACGTGCGACGTGAGGAGATAGTTGAGCGACGCGATCGGCCGCCGCCACGGAATCTCCTTCGTCACCTTCAGCCACTTGGCATGCTGGTTGAACATCGAGTCAACGAGGTGGATGAACGCTTCGTAACAGGAAAAGAGCCCGTGCCGGCCGGTCAGGAGATAGCCTTCGAGCCAACCTTGGCAGGTGTGCTCGGACAAGATCTCCATCACTCGCCCATCCGCCGACAGGTGCTCGTCGAACGCATCCGTCTCGGCAAGCCAGGCGCTGTCCGTCACTTCGAACAACGCGCCGAGGCGATTGGACGCGGTCTCGTCCGGGCCGAACACGCGGAAGTTGCGACTCTCAAGGTTGAGCTTCATGACGTCGCGCACGAAGTTGCCCATGACGCGCGTGGCTTCCGCGGTAGTGTGCCCAGGCTTTTCCACCGGCACGGCGTAATTGCGGAAATCGGGCATCCGCAGCGGCTCAAGCAGCACGCCGCCGTTCGCATGCGGGTTCGCGCCCATACGGCGACTGCCGGTCGGCGCCAGCTCGCGCAGCTCCGGTAGAAGCCGCCCGTTCTCGTCGAAGAGCTCCTCGGGCCGGTAGCTCCGCATCCATTGCTCGAGCAGCGCGACATGCGCCGGGTTACTAGCGGTGTCGGAAAACGGAACCTGGTGACTGCGCCAGTGGCCCTCGGTCTTCTTGCCGTCGACTTCCTTCGGACCTGTCCAACCCTTTGGCGTTTTCAGGACGATCAGAGGCCAGCGCGAGCGTGACACGCGCGCGCTCTTTTGCCGCGCCGCGCGCTGGATCGCCGCGATTTCGTCCAACACGGCGTCGAGCGTCGTGGCCATCTGCCGGTGTACGAGGGCAGGTTCCTCGCCCTCGACGAAATGCGGCTCCCACCCATAGCCTGCGAGTAGCGATGCGAGCTCCTCTTGGGAAATGCGCGCAAGAATGGTCGGGCCGGAGATCTTGTAGCCGTTCAAGTGCAGGATCGGCAGCACCGCGCCATCGGTGGCCGGATTCAAGAATTTGTTCGAGTGCCACGAAGCCGCAAGCGGTCCGGTCTCCGCCTCCCCGTCGCCCACAACACAGGCGACGATCAGGTTCGGATTGTCGTACGCCGCACCGAACGCATGCGAAAGCGCGTATCCGAGCTCGCCGCCCTCGTGGATCGAGCCCGGCGTTTCCGCCGCAACATGACTTGGAATTCCCCCAGGGAACGAGAACTGTTTGAACAACTTCTGCATGCCCTCGCCGTCTTCGGAGACGCTCGGGTACATCTCGCTGTAGGTGCCTTCGAGGTATACATTCGCGACCAGCGCCGGACCTCCATGTCCAGGCCCGGCGATATAAATCATGTCGAGATCGCGTGTTTTGATCGCGCGGTTCAAGTGGACATAGATGAAATTGAGACCCGGCGTCGTCCCCCAGTGACCGAGCAGACGCGGCTTGATGTGCGCGACCTTAAGCGGCTCGCGCAGCAGCGGGTTGTCGTAGAGGTAGATCTGGCCCACCGACAAGTAGTTTGCGGCGCGCCAATACGCATCGATCTTGCGGAGTGCCTCCGGCGAGAGCACGTCGCGATCATTCTGCGCAGATCGTGTGCGTCGTTTCATGGCGCTTTCTCTCTATCGGCTATGCGAGGCACGATCCTGAAGGGTGTGATCGCACTCGGTCAACATGGTATGAGAAGAGGTAAGGGTAGTCGAATTCGCGTGCTATAGTCGTCGCAGCGTCTGACCGCAAGCGCTTTGAGTCTTCTCCCGCCACGCTTCCCGACGGGATGTGCCAAAGCGCATTTCCGTTCGTGTTGGTCCGCGCTCTCCTTCGCCGAATACCGGGACGCTCATGACGGCCCGCAACAACATCGATAACGACACTCGTTCGGCGTTATCTGCGAACGCGTTCTCGGCGATCCGCGTCCGACAGCGCGCCAAGACCCCGATTCCAAGGCAGCTTCGGCACATCCTCTGCCTGGACGATTTCGAGGCCGCGGCACGCACGCACCTGCCGCGCCCCATCTTTGAATACGTAGCCGGAGCTGCCGAGACAAACTGGTCTCGCGATGACAACCGGGCGGCGTTCGGCGAGTTCGGCTTTGTCCCGCGCGTGCTCGTCGACGTGTCGCAGCGTTCGCAGCAAACATCTCTCTTCGGTCGCATTTACGCAGCGCCGTTCGGGATTGCCCCACTCGGCATCAGCGCGCTGTACGCCTACCGCGGCGACCTCGTTCTC
>Ga0183260_10002870_pt1 | contig 14089 bp, 15 predicted proteins | sample AntDrymUQ4972206_2_FD_129768 | JGI IMG/M metagenome (GOLD analysis project Ga0183260, IMG submission 129768) | Polar desert sand microbial communities from Dry Valleys, Antarctica - metaG UQ497 (22.06) (version 2) (version 2) | ecosystem: Environmental > Terrestrial > Soil > Desert | place... | reverse complement strand
GTCGGACGCCGGCACGAAGTCGGCACAGAGGCGGCACACCTCCGTCACGCTTCGACCGCTAGCGTGACAACAGGGACACGGGAGTGCCCCTGGGGGCGGTTGGGCGAGCTTCTAGGCGAGGCGGGCGGCCGGTGTTCGGAGCCGCGACGACACGCCACCGGCTCCCCGGATGCCATTGCAGCGGGCGCTAGCCTGGGCACGTGGCGACCGAGCTCATCGGAGACTCCTCGCGCGGCGACGCGTTCGCCCATGCGCGCCTCGTCGTCGACGGCGATCGCGTGACCGAGGCCGACGCGCCGGGAATGACGCGCTCGCTCGCCGGGCTGACCCTGCTCGAGGCGGCTGCCGTCCCGGGCGAGACGCTCGCAGCAGATGCTGTGGCGAACGCGATCGCGCCGGTCTTTCGCGCGGCACCGCACCCAGGTCGGGTGGCTGTTGCGATGAGCGGCGGTGTCGATAGCGCGGTGGCGCTCCATCGGGCGGGAGCGGCGGCGCTCGGAGTCACCCTGCGGCTCTGGCTCGATCCCGTCGGCCCGGACGCCGACCGGGCCTGCTGCTCACCCGACGCGGTGATCAAGGCGCGGGAGGCGTGTCACGCGCGGGGGCTCCCTCACGTCACCCTCGATCTCCGCGAGCGGTTCCGCGCCACCGTCGTCCGCCCGTTCGTCGAAGGCTACGACCAGGGGCTCACACCGAACCCGTGCATGCGCTGCAACGGCGAGTTTCGCTTCGACGTGCTCGTCGAGTTCGCCCGAAGGGCGGGGGCCGACGTTCTCTGGACGGGCCACTACGCGCGCATCGTGGAGCGGCACGGCCTGCGCCTGGTCGCGAGAGGCGTCGATCCCGCCAAGGATCAGTCCTACATGCTCGCGACCGTCGATCCTCGTCTCCTGCACCGCGTCGGCTTTCCGCTCGGAGACGACACGAAGGAGCTCGTGCGGGCCGAGGCGGAAGCCGCGGGACTCGCTGCGGCGCATCGCACCGAGAGCCAGGAGGCGTGCTTTCTCGCGGGGGGCGACTATCGCGACTTTCTCGAGCGTGAAGGTGTGCGCCCGAGGGTGGGGGAGATCGTCGACGAGCACGGCACCCGCCTCGGTCGGCACGACGGCGTGTGGCGGTTCACGCCCGGACAGCGGCGAGGCCTCGGCCTCACCTCAAGCGACCCGCTTTTTGCGCTCCGCTCGAACAGCTCGACGAACACGCTCGTCGTCGGTCCTCGCAGCGCGCTCGCAGTCCGTGAGGTCAGCGCTCGCGGGCGGCTCTACGCCGACGTGAGCCGGGCCGACGTGAAGCTCCGGTATCGGTCGACGCCCGTCGGGGCGGAGGTACGACCGGTCGACGACGGATTCGTGCTCGAGCTCGATGCACCCGTCGAGGCGGTCGCCCCCGGCCAGGTCGCGGTGCTCTACGACGACGACGCAGTCGTCGGTGCAGGAGTGATCCAGACCGCGACGGGGTAGGATGCCGCCTGATGCCGCTCGGATTCTCAGCTGGTGACGTCGCGTACTGGGGCCTCGCCGCCTTTCTCGTTCTGGTCGGCGTCGGCTCGCTGTTCGCGCTCGTCAAGCTGGGCCAGCTCTTTGCGACGATCACGTCGCTCGTCGGAGGCACGGAACGCGACCTGCTCCCCGTCGTCGTCAAGACCGGTGGCACCGTCGACCGCGTCAACTACCAGCTTGACAAGCTCGACACGGTGACCGACAGCGCGGTCTCCATGGCCGACAGCGCGGACACGGCTGTCCGCGCCGTCTCGACCGCCATCTCGAAGCCGGTCGAGAAGGTCTCCGGTGTCGCCGCGGGGATCGCGCACGGGATCTCGGCGCTCAGGAAGACGAAGAGCCCCTCGGAGGCGATGGACGCCGCCAAGGAGGCCGCTCGCCGACGTGAGCATGACCTCGCGGAGGATCTCCGCGGCGCGGGGCCGACACCGCCGTCGAGCGAGCGGCCGACACCGACGCCGACCCCCGAGCCGACGCCCAAGCCCGATCCGTGGCCGCGGCCGGAGCCGATACCGAAGCCCGACCCGGCGCCCGTTCCCCCCGACGAGCTGCGCTGACGTAGCGGGTCCACGCGCCCGTCCCCGGAGGCGGTGCGGAGGAGAGACCCCACCCGGCACCGCGCTACCATCGACGGATGCGGACGACGGTCGAGCTCCGTGAGGGATTTCTCGCGTTCTTCGAGGCCCGCGAGCATCTGCGCTTTCCGTCGTTTCCGCTGCGTCCGCCGCCCGAGGATCCCTCGACGCTCTTCATCTCGGCAGGCATGCAGCCGCTCAAGCCGTACTTCTCGGGTCTGAAGCAGCCGCCGGCACCACGATTCACGACCGTCCAGAAATGCCTCCGCGCGGGCGGGAAGGACACTGACCTCGACGAGGTGGGGCTGACTGCCCGACACGCATCGATGTTCGAGATGCTCGGCAACTTCTCGTTCGGCGACTACTTCAAGGACGGTGCTGTCGACTTCGCGTGGGAGTTCGTGACCGAGCACCTTGCGTTCGAGCCGGAGCGACTCTGGGCGTCGGTCTTCGCCGGCGACCCGGGTCTCGGTCTCGGCGAGGACGACGTCGCGGTTCAGGCGTGGCTGCGCAAGGGCCTGCCACGCGAGCGGATCGTCCCCTTCCCGCGCTCTGAGAACTTCTGGGGACCCGCGGGCGAGACCGGGCCTTGTGGGCCGTGCTCCGAGCTGCACTACGACCGCGGCGCCGAGTACGGCTGCGGCGCGTCCGACTGCGGCCCCAACTGCGAGCGCTGCGACCGCTACATCGAGTTCTGGAACCTCGTCTTCATGGAGTTCGACCTCGGCGCCGATGGTTCGCTGACGCCGCTCCCGAAGCAGAACATCGACACCGGGATGGGGCTCGAGCGCTGCGCGATGCTCGTGCAGGAGGTCGAGACGATCTTCGACACGGACGGCTTCCGGCTGATCATGGACTGGATCGAGGCGGAGTCCGGCGTCCGCTACGGCTCGTCGCCGGAGGCCTCGAAGGCGCATCGCGTGCTCTGCGACCACGGTCGCGGGATCACGTTTCTCGTTGCCGAGGGCGTGACGCCCGGCAACGAGGGTCAGGGATACATCCTTCGCCGGCTGATCCGCCGCTCGGTCGTCCAGGCCCGGAGGATCGGGCTGCCGAGCGTCTATCCGCTTCCGCAGATCGTCGTCGAGCAGGTCGGACCGTGGTACCCCGAGGTGGTGGAGAACGAGGAGGAGATCGAGCGCGTCGTGCGCGCCGAGGAGGAGCGCTTCCGGGAAACACTGGATCGCGGTCTCAGGGAGTTCGAGGAGCTCTCCGCGGGCGACATCACGGCGGCGGACGCATTCCGCCTCGCCGCGACCTACGGCTTCCCGATCGAGGTGACGGTGGAGCTCGCCCGCGAGCGCGGCCACCGGGTCGACGTCGACGGCTATCGCGTCGAGATGGACAGGCATCGCGAGATCTCCCGCGGCACGGGCGAGCGCGGCCTCGGCCAGCGCGCCGCCGACTTCGCGCGCGAAGCGGGCTTCACGTCGGAGTTCGTGGGCTACACCAAGCTCGACGTGCTCACGCAGATCGGAGCGCTCGAGGAGCTCGGTGACGGCTCGTTCCTCGTGAAGCTGCGCGAGTCGCCCTTCTATCCGGCGGGTGGCGGCCAGGTGACCGACACGGGCTGGATCGAGCAGGACGGCGACGCGCAGGTGCGTGCCGAGCTCGTCGACGCCCACCGCTTCGACGGCGATCAGGTGCTCGTCCTGCGCGGTGAGGGGTTCGCGGCAGGCGACCGCGTGCGGGCCGTTGTCCCGTGGAACGTCCGGTTCCCCACGATGGCGAACCACAGCGCGACCCACCTGCTGCAGGCCGCGCTCCGCGACGTGCTCGGCGATCATGTGACCCAGGCGGGCTCGGCGGTGCGTCCCGACAAGCTTCGTTTCGACTTCACGCATACGGCGGCGCTCCCCCCCGAGCAGCGCGAGCAGATCGAGCAGCGCGTCAACCGCGCGATCTTCGCGAACCACCCGGTGCGGACGTTCGAGACGACGCTCGCCGAGGCGCGCGCGCTCGGGGCGATGGCGCTCTTCGGGGAGAAGTACGGCGACGTCGTCCGCGTCGTCGAGGTGCCGAACGTCTCGACCGAGCTCTGCGGTGGCACGCACGTGCGTGCGACCGCCGAGATCGGTGCCTTCGCGATCCTCTCCGAGGGATCCGTCGGCGGCGGCGCGCGGCGCATCGAAGCCGTCACCTCGGGCGAGGCGTGGGCGACGTTGAATGCCCGTGCACGCGCGGCTGACGCGCTCACGGCCGAGCTCGAAGAGGCACGGCGCGAGCTCAAGCGTCGCCCGCGAGGCTCGACGACGATCGCCGATCCGGAGCCCGTCGTCAACGCCGTCGACGGGGTCAACGTCGTCGTCCAATCAGTCGAGGGCTTCGACGACGACGCGCTGCTCGAGCTCTCCGACCGGTTCAAGCAGCGCCACGCTCCCGCGGCAGTGGTCCTGGGAGCGGCGGGAGGCGGGAAGGTCGCACTCGTCGCGAACTTCGATCCGGCCGTCGCCGCGCGGATCAGCGCGTCGGACGTCATCCGTGGCGCGGCGCCGCTCATCGGCGGCGGGGGCGGCGGCCGTCCGACGATGGCCCGAGCTGGTGGAAAGCACGCCGAGAAGCTGCCCGACGCGCTCGCCGAGGCGGAGCGGCTGATCCGCGCCGCCCTGTGAGGGTGCTGGCGCTCGATTTCGGTACCGCACGTACCGGCGTCGCGGTCTCCGACGAGACGAGGACGCTCGCCCGCCCCGTCGGCATCGTGGAGCGCGCCGCCACCCAGTCGGGCCTGGACGAGCTCGTCGCCCTCGTCGCCGAGCACGACGCCGAACTCGTCCTCGTGGGGTTGCCGCTGACGCTGAAGGGCGAGCACGGAGAACAGGCGCGCGTCACGGAAGCCTTCGTCGAGATCCTGCGGGACCGGCTCGACGTGCCCGTCGAGACCGAGGACGAGCGCTTCACGACGACCCTCGCCCAGCAGACCGGTGGGCGCGCACCCGAGGACGCGATCGCCGCCGCCCACCTCTTGCAGGGCTGGCTGGAACGAACCGCATGACGCGGGCTCTCGCGTTGGTCGTCGCCGTCGCCGTCCTCTCGGTCGGCGTCTTCGCGGCGCTGACCTGGGTGACGGGCGATGAGGAGGCGGCACCGGTCGTCACCGCGACCCAGCCCGAGCCGCTCCGTCGGCTGCTGGTCATCTTCCCCGAGGGGTTCAACGTCCGCGAGATGGCCGCCCGAGTGGCCGCGGTGCGCGAGATCGCGATCACCCGCCGCAAGGTGACCCCACGTCTGACCCGGGCCGCGTATCTCCGCGCGATCGAGAGGGCGCTCCCGCCTTCGCGCTTTCGAGCCGACGTCCGGCGGGAGTCGGTCGAGGGCTTCCTCTTCCCGGCCTCGTACGAGTTCACGCAGGAGACGAGCGCGCGCGAGCTCGTCGCCGACCAGCTGGCGGCGTTTCGCGCGCGGTTTCGCGGGGTCGACCTCGCGTATGCGCGCTCGAAGAACCTCACCCCGTACGACGTCCTGATCATCGCCTCGATGATCGAGAAGGAGACCGCGGTGCCGCGCGAGCGGCGGCTCGTCGCGGCTGTGATCTACAACCGCCTCCGCAACAGGATGCCACTCGGCATCGACGCGACGATCCGCTACGGGCTCGGCATCCCGGGCACGGAGTCACTCACCAAAGCGGCGCTGCGGTCGACTTCCCCGTACAACACGCGCCTGCGGCCGGGACTGCCGCCGACGCCGATCGCGAACCCCGGGCTCGCGTCGCTCAAGGCCGCCGCGAGCCCTACCCGCGGAGTCGACTTCCTCTACTACGTCCGCAAGCCGCGCTCGCTCGCGCACTACTTCACGGCGAACGAGAGCGACTTCCTCCGCAAGGTCTGCGACTACGGCTACGCCTGCGACTGACGACCCTTTGGGCCTCGATCGCGTGACACGAGGCAGGGTCGTTCGGCTCAGGCGGTGCCCGCCGTTCCGGAGAACGCGATACTCGGGCGTGATGCGCGAGATCCACGGCACGACGACGCTCGTCGGCCTGCTCCGCTGGCCGGCGGCCGGCTCGCTCTCGCCGAGGATGCAGAACGCGGGGTTCGCCGCCCTCGGGCTCGACTGGGCCTACGTTCCCCTCCCGACGGCGCCAGAGCTGCTCGGCGACGCTGTTCGAGGTCTCGTCGCGACCGGGTTTGCGGGCGCGAACGTGACGATCCCGCACAAGCAGGCGGTGATCGAGCACTGCGACGAGCTCGACGAGGTCGCCGAGCGCGCCGGCTCGGTCAACACACTGGTCATTCGCGACGGTCGCGTTCGCGGCTCCTCGACCGACGGGCTCGCCGTGACGTCGCAGATCGCGTCGTCCGGCCGGAGGGTACTCCTCCTCGGGACTGGCGGTGCCGCGAAGGCGGTCGCCACCGCGCTCGCGGACGCGGGCGCCGAGGTCGTCGTCCGAGGGCGACGAGACGTGGGCTGGCCACCTTCGGCCGACGGCTTCGACGTGCTCGTCAATGCGACACCCGTGAAGGACGAGCTCGCCGTCGCCCCGCGCGCGGGTATGCAGGTCGTCGACCTCGCCTACCACCCGGACGGCCGACCGACGGCTCTCGTCGCGGCGGCGCGCGAGCTCGATTGCCACCCATGCGTCGACGGACTCGACATCCTGCTCGCCCAGGGTGCTGCGTCGTTCGAGCGCTGGACGGGCGAAGCGGCACCGCTCGTCGCGATGCGGGCCGCGCTGCGCGGCGGGTAGCCGAACTGGCCGATAGCTACTCGCTAAGCGCGTGAAGACGGATCAGCCCGGCAACCGTCGGGCGAAAACCGCACGCATCGAAGTAGAAGGAGCTCAGCTCGGCGTCGAAGTCGACGTGGAGCCACTCGCACCCCGAGGCCTTGGCGTGCTCGGCGGCAAGCTGGACGGTCCGTGTGCCGACGCCCTTCCGTTGATGAGCTGCGTGTGTCTTCGTGTCGATGAGGAAGGCGTGGTCTCCGCCGTCGGAGACGACGTTGACGAACCCGATGAGACGCCCGCCGACGTCGCGGGCGGTGACCCAGCCAAGGCTGTGGGGCCGGATGCGATCCCACCAGCCTGCCTCCGCGTTGCCGCCGTGAGCATTGACGAGCTCGACCATCTCTGCGTCGCTCAGCCGGCCACGCCAGCGGTACGTGACACCATCTGAGACGAACTGCGATCGAGCAGCGGGCGCAGCCAAGGGCACATCAGAGTATCCGGCGCTGTCTGCGTCTCGAATCGGGCACGTCACGGGCCAGCATGCGTACAGGCCATGCGCGGGTTCGGGTCTGGCCGAGCTTCCGAGGCACTGCCCTGACCCTCGATCACAGGCAGCTCCACGCCCCTCAGCTTGTAACAGTCTGTTGCAAGCCTCGCTTGCAACAGACTGTCACGAGCCAACGGTTCTACGCGGCGTCGAGGAAAGGACGCACGACGGCGTCGAACGCAGCCGGCTGCTCGAGGCTGGGGAGGTGTCCCGCGGCGGGGATCGTCGCCAGGCGAGCGTTCGGAAGCTCGTCTGCGAGGCGGGCGGCGATCGTCCGGAAGTCCGCGTGGTCGGTCTCGCCCACGACGACGAGCGCGGGGAGGTCGATCGTCGCCAGGCGTGCGGCGTGATCGTCTGCGAGGCGAGAGACCTCGGCGTCGCTTCCGACCTGGAGGTCGAATGCGTGTCGCTGCTGCTCGCGTATGGCTTCGCGCACCGCCTCGGTTGCTCCCGCGAGCCAGAACTCGACGTTCAGGTCGGTCGCTCGGTCGAGGTCGCCCTCCGCGAGCGCAGCTTCCGCCGTCTCGTCGAAGGCCCCCAGCTCGGCCGACCACTCGTGGTCGGGAAGACCCGCTCCGGCCAGCACGAGACCGGAAACCCGGTCGGGATGAGCGGCGGCGAGGTCGAGCGCGATTCCCGCCCCGAACGACGCGCCCAGGAGAACCGGTCGCTCGAGCTCGAGCGCGTCGAGCACCGCGAGCACGTCGGCGGCGTGCGAGAACGAGCCCTCAGGACGACCCGAGCGACCGAAGCCACGGAGGTCGAGGCGCACGACGTCGAAGCGCGAGGGCCACTCGACCCACTGCGGATCCCACATGCGGCTGTCGGCGATGCCCGCGTGGAGGAGGACGACCGGCCGGCCGGCCGCGGCCCGCTCGACGTGGAGCGGGCCGACGGTCGTCTTCGTCGGCACCGCGCCGGGGACGGAGCGAAGCGCGTCGAGGTCGGCGTCGTCGCCGAGCCACTCCCATGCTCTCTCGTCGGAGGTGACCGCCTGTCGCAGGTGGCGTGCTGCGATCGCCGTCTCCCCGGCGAGCGCCCGGAAGCACGCGAGCTGATAGTTCAGCTGCCCGTGGGTGGGGAAGTCGGCGAGCCCCGCCGAGGCGATCTCGGCCGACTCGGCCGGGTCGTCGGTCGTGAGCGCGGTGTACCAGTGTTCATAGGGGGCGGCGCTCACCGTGCCCTGCGCTCCGCCGATGACGAGCACGCTCGTGTCGTCGGCGAGCGCCCGGAAGCCTCGCCTCGTCTCGGGCTCGACGAGCAGGAACTCCTCGGGACCGAGCTCGAGCTCGCGGCCGTCGAGGTCGACGAGCGCCCTGCCGTGCAGAACCACGTACAGCTCCTCGTGCCGGTTCGAGCTCGAGCCGGTCTCGTCGTGGGCGCCGACGAGCACGTCGCCCGCCCTCGCCGCGCTGTAGGCGCCGACGCCGAAGCCCGTCGCGCCGAGTGCGCGGCGGAGTGGATACCAGATGTGGTCGCCGATCTCTGCGCGTGGCAGGTCGGCGAGGCGAACGTGACGAGCGCCGAGCCCGTCGGACGGATCTCTCATGTCAGCTCCTGATCGATGGCGTGGCTCGCGGAAGCCCGCGAGCAAGCGCCGCGCAGTCCGCGTCAGCCGCGGGGACGGCCGGCCGGGAGCTGCCTGGCGCTCGTCGAATAGGTCATCTCGCAGCTCACCTCCACCGGTCGTCGCGCAGGATCGCGCAGCGGCAGAGTACAACGAACGGAGCGACGCCTCGTACGATGTCCGCGTGCCCACGATCCGCTACCTCGTCGCCGACGTGGACGAAGCAGTCGCCTTCTACGTCGAGCGGCTCGGATTCACGCTCTCGGCGAGGATGGGGCCACCGTTTGCGATCGTCGAGCGTGACGGTCTCGAGCTCTGGCTGAGCGGTCCCCAGACCTCCGCTGCCAGGCCGATGCCGGACGGCTCGGTGCCCGCGCCGGGTGGCTGGAACCGCCTCGTGCTCGAGGTCGACGACGTCGACGCGTTCGCCGACCGGCTGAGATCCGCCGGCGTCCGCTTCAGGAACGAGCCGTTGAGCGGGCCTGGCGGCACGCAGGTGCTGATCGAGGATCCCTCCGGCAACCCGATCGAGCTCTTCGCGCCGCGTGTCACACGCCCCATAGTCTGAGCGGCTCGTGCTCCGCGACACGCGAGAAGTCCCGATCGGTCGTGAGCAACGTGAGCTCGTAGCGGATGCACAACGCAGCCAGCAACGCGTCGATCGTTCCGACCTGCACGCCGCGGCGACGGCACGAGGTCCGGAGATCCGCCGCGTCGACGTGGTCGTCTCGCTCGGGCACGAGAAACGGCAGGAGCGTGAAGCGTGCGACGATCTGATCTCTGGCCTTGGCCCCGTCGAAGCCCTGGAGGAGCTCCTGCAGCACGAGGCCGGTGGTCACGACCGGCTCACCGCGCTCAAGAGCGCGCTGCAGCTCGGCGACCTCCGGCAGAGGCCCGGGTCGGTCGCGTCGCAGCGCGAGCGACCACACACTCGTGTCCACGAACATGGTCAACGACGGGAGCGCTCGGCCTTGTAGTCGAACTCCGGATTCCACTCGAACGCGCTGAACAGCTCGAGCAACGTGGCCTGTTCGCGTCGCGCGACGAACTCCTCGAGCGCCTTCGTCACTGTCGCCTTCTTCGTCTTCTCGCCACCGAGCGCAAGCGCTCGCTCGAGCAGGGCGGGATCGATCGCGAGATTCGTAGCCATGTGCAGGAGCTTACACACGCCGTCGCACAACGTGTGGCTGCGCGAGTGAGCTCAGGGCGCGGCTGAAGCCACGCCCCGGACGTAGGATCGGCGGATGGCGCTCGGGCTCGTGACCGCGGGGGAGTCGCACGGACCGGCGCTCGTCGCGATCGTGACCGGGCTGCCCGCCGGTCTCGCGCTCGACAAGGAGATGATCGACGCCAACCTGCGACGCAGGCAGCAGGGATACGGTCGGAGCCCACGACAGAAGCTCGAGTCGGACGAGGTCGAGGTGCTCGCCGGGCTGCGTCATGGGCTCACGCTCGGGACGCCGCTCGCCCTGGTCGTCCGGAACCGCGATCACGCGAACTGGACGTGGGGGATGAGCCCCTGGCCGCCTGACGGAGACCCCTCGGGGAAGGGCGCGAAGCCGGTGACGCTGCCCCGTCCCGGCCACGCCGATCTCGCCGGTGTCCTCAAGTTCGGTCACGACGACGTCCGGAACGCGCTCGAGCGCGCGAGCGCCCGGCACACCGCCGTCCACGTCGCGGCCGGGTCGGTCGCGAAGGCGCTTCTGCGCGAGCTCGGGATCGTCGTCGAGGGCCGCCCGGTCGAGATCGGCGGCGAGACGACCGACGAGGCGATGAGGGCTGCAACCGACGAGGCGCGCAAGGAGCGCCACACGCTCGGCGGCGTCGTCGAGGTCACGGCTACGGGCGTGATGCCGGGCCTCGGGTCCTACGCCGAGAAGAGCGATCGCCTCGACGGGCGGCTCGCCGCCGCGCTCATGGGCGTCCAGGCGGTGAAGGGCGTGGAAGTGGGGGACGGCTTCGCGCTGGCCCGCCGGCGGGGGACCGAGGCCCACGACGAGATCGACCCGGGCCTCGAGCGGCGGACGAACCGAGCCGGGGGCCTCGAGGCCGGCGTCACGAACGGCGAGCCGCTCGTCGTCCGCGCGGCGATGAAGCCGCTGCCGACACTGATGCGCCCGCTCGACTCGGTCGACCTCGCGACGGGCGAGGCCACCCAGGCGCTGGTCGAGCGGTCTGATGTCCAGGCCGTGGAGGCGCTCGCAGTCGTCGCGGAGGCCACGGTTGCCTTCGAGCTGGCGCGCGCCGCGCTCGAGAAGCTCGGCGGGGACTCGCTCGACGACCTTCTCGCCGCGAAGCGGCACTACCTCGAGCGCATCTCCGCGCGATGGCGCCCTCGCTAGCGGCCGCCATTGCGCTGGGGTTCGGGATCGCGACCGGGGCGTACGTCGCCGAACGCGATACCTGGCCGTCGGCGCTCGAGCGCGCGCGCCGCGAGGGTTGGCGAGCCCTCGAGCTGACGGCGATCCGGCTCGAGCGGCTGGAGGGCCTCGTCCGGCTGCTCGCCGACGACTCGGACGCCCTCGACGGATTCGAGCGCGTCTCGGTGCATGCACCGGCGAATGACGTCCGCGCCGACCCGGCGACGATCGTCGAGCTCGTGCGTCACCTCCCGTACGACATCGTCCTCCATCCGGACATCTACCGCGGACAGGGCTGGATCCGCGAGCTCGGCTCGCGGGCCGTCTTCGAGAACATGGACGTCACGAAGGGGTTCGGGCGGGACGCACGCGACCTGTCCGAGATCTTCCGGGCGCTGCCCGAGGCCGCGTTCTGCCTCGACGTCGCGCATGTGCGGACGAACGACCCCAGCCTCGCACTCGGGCACGACCTGCTCGACCGGCACGGGGGGAGGCTCCGGCAGCTCCACGTCTCGGGGATCGAACCGGACGGTACGCATCGCCCGACGACGGATGCCGACCTCACTCTCTACGCCCCGCTGCTCGAGCGCTGCGGCGGCGTGCCGTGGCTGCTCGAGGCCGAGCTCGCGGAGGTGGAGCCGTGAGGCCGTCGCACGCCCTCGGGCGGCACCTGGCCCTCGCGGGCTTCATGGGCGCGGGGAAGTCGAGCCTCGGGCGCGAGGTCGCGGAGCGGCTCGGTCGCGTGTTCGTCGATCTCGATCACGAGGTGGAATCGCGCGCCGGCAGGTCGATCGCCGAGCTCTTCGACGAGCAGGGGGAAGCCGCGTTCCGGGCGCTCGAGGAACAGGCTGCCGCCGACACGCTTCGTGGCGCCGAGCCGGTGGTCGTCGCCCTCGGCGGGGGTGCCGTGCTCCCGGAGTCGATCCGGCGCCAGCTGGCGCGTGGTGCGTTCACCGTCGTCCTCGATGTCGAGCCGGAGGACGCTTGGCATCGAACCTCGGGGTCGGATCGTCCGCTCGCACGCGACGAGGCGGCCTTCCAGACCCTCTACCGGACGCGAGCGCCCCTCTACGACGAGGTTGCCGACGCGCGCGCGGACGACCTCGAGGAGCTCCTCCTCGCCGCCGCCGGCGCACACGTGGAGGTCGGTTCCGTGGACGATCTCGGCTCGCTCGTCCCGGGGGACGGCGCCGTTGCCCTCGTTGCCGACGGCCATGTCTCGGGGATCCACGGAGTCCGCGCGCAGCTTGCTCTCGGAGGACGCGACCTCGAGCAGCATGAGATTCCCGCCGGCGAGGCCGCCAAGACTCCGGCTGTCCTGGAGCGCCTCTGGACGGAGCTCCGGCTCGGCCGCGACGGGACGCTCGTCGCGCTGGGTGGCGGGGCAACGACCGACGTCGCAGGCTTTGCCGCGGCGACGCACATGCGCGGTGTCCCGTGGGTCGCCGTTCCGACGACGCTCGTAGGCCAGGTCGACGCCGGGATCGGCGGGAAGACGGCGATCGACTTGCCGGGAGCGAAGAACGCGGTCGGTGCGTTCCACTGGCCGGCGCGCGTCGTCTGCGATCCGGGGCTGCTGGAGACGTTGCCCGACGAGCAGCGTGCGAACGGTCTTGCGGAAGTGGTGAAGACAGGGCTCCTCGCCGGTGCTCCGGTGTGGGAGCGTTCCGAGCCCGAGCAGGTTCGCTTCTGTGCGAGCTTCAAGGCCGGTGTCTGCCTCGCCGATCCGCACGACCGGGGGACACGAAACCAACTCAACCTAGGTCACACCTTCGCCCACGCGCTCGAGGTCGCCGCTGGGTACACGCTGCCACACGGTCGCGCCGTCGCGCTCGGGCTGCTCGCTGCGCTCCGCCTCTCCGGGCTCGACGAGCAGGTGCGCGTCCTGCAGGAGGTGCTTGCACCCGAGCCGGTCGCAGTCGATCCGGACACCGCCTGGGCTGCGCTTGGGCGGGACAAGAAGGCCGAGCGCGGCTCGCCGAGGCTCGTCCTCCTCGATGCCCCCGGCAAGCCGCGGTGGGGCGTCGAGCTTCCCGAGGCGGACGTGCGGCGGGCGCTCGAGGAGCTGATCGCGTGACTGGCGGCTGTCTCTGCGGGGGCGTCCGTTTCGAACTGGAGCCCCTGCTCCGTCCCGTTCGCGTCTGTCACTGCTCGCTCTGCCGCCGGAGCGGGACGCTCGCGGGCGCGTATACCGCGGTTCCCAAGGCCGCGTTCACCCTGATCAGCGACGAGACGCTGACCTGGTACGTCGACGAGAACGAACGTGAGCGTGGTTTCTGCGGTCGGTGCGGGGCAACGCTCTTCTGGGCGGCACGCGGGCGGGAGACGATCTCCGTCTCCGCGGGCGCGCTCGACGGGGCAACGGGGCTGACGATCGAGCAGCACATCTACGTCGAGGATGCCGCCGACTGGGAATTGCCGTCGACGTGAGACTCAGGCGCTGGCGACGTGAGTCCCAGAACGGCGTGGCCGGACCTGTCCGGCAGCTAGTGCCGAGCAAAGCGAGGCACTAGCATCTCGCCGTGCGCATCGACGTCCTGAACGGTGTCAACCTCGACCTGCTCGGCCGGCGCGAGCCTGCGTTCTACGGCGGCGGCTCCCTGCAGGACCTCGAGACGACGATCTACGCGTGGGCGCGGGAGCGCAAGCTCCAGGTTCGCTGCCGGCAGACGAACCACGAAGGCGAATACGTCGAGTTCCTCCACGCGGCGCTCGGCAACGCCGACGCTCTCGTTGTCAACCCCGGAGCCTGGACGCACTACAGCTGGGCGATCCGCGATGCCCTCGAGCCGTTCGAGGGGCCGATCGTCGAGGTGCACCTCTCCGACGTCGACGCCCGCGAGGAATGGCGCCGGCAGAGCGTGCTCGAGGGGCTCGC
>Ga0183260_10002869_pt1 | contig 14094 bp, 13 predicted proteins | sample AntDrymUQ4972206_2_FD_129768 | JGI IMG/M metagenome (GOLD analysis project Ga0183260, IMG submission 129768) | Polar desert sand microbial communities from Dry Valleys, Antarctica - metaG UQ497 (22.06) (version 2) (version 2) | ecosystem: Environmental > Terrestrial > Soil > Desert | place... | reverse complement strand
TCGAGCGCACCCCCCGGAGGGGGCCGCGGGGGATCTCCTCGCTCACGCGGCGTCCTCGCGCGCTTCCTCGCCGCCGTGGGAGCCGGCGAGGTTGAGGAAGCGGGGGAACTGAGGTTGGAAGGCCAGCTGCACGGTGCCGATCGGCCCGTTGCGGTGCTTGGCGATGACCAGATCCGCCTCGCCCGGTCGCTCGCTCTCCTTGTTGTAGTACTCGTCACGGTAAATGAAAGACACGATATCCGCGTCCTGTTCTATGCTTCCGGATTCGCGGAGGTCCGACAGGATCGGCACCTTGTCGGGGCGCTGCTCGGGGGCGCGCGAGAGCTGCGAGATCCCGATTACCGGCACCTCCAGCTCGCGGGCGAGGATCTTCAGCCCACGGCTCATCTGCCCGACCTGCTCGACCCTTCCCGCCCGGGGGTCGTCGGAGCGCATGAGCTGGATGTAGTCGACGATCACCAGCCCCAGGCCGCCCTCGGCGGAGTGCAGCCGCCGGCACTTGGCGCGCAGATCGAGGAGGCTGAGATCGGAGGAGTCGTCGATCCAAAGCGGCGCCTCGGCGAGCTCGTTGCAGGCTCGCAGTACCTTGCTCCACTCCTTGGTGACCTGGCCCTTGCGCAGCCGGTCGGAGGAGATCCGGGCTCGGGAGGCGATGAAGCGGTGCGCGAGCTCGGTCTCCGACATCTCGAGGGAGAAGAAGGCGACCGGGCTCTTCGCCTTCCAGGCGACGTATTCGGCGATGTTGCAGACAAGGCTCGACTTGCCCATCGCGGGGCGGGCGGCGATGACGATCAGGTTGCCGGGCTGAAAGCCGCCCGTCATGTCGTCGAGCTTGCGGAAGCCCGACGGCGTCCCCGTCATCCGCGTCTCGCCGCTTGCGAGCTTCTCGAGCCGCTCGGTCTCGTGGACGAGGATGTCGGCCAGCGAGCTGAAGTCCCCCGCCTGCTCGGCGCGGGCGACGTTGAAGAGCAGCTTCTCCGCCTGCTCGACGAGCTCCTGCGGCTCCGCCTGGCGGGTGTGCACCGACTGCTCGATTCGCTGGGCCGCGCCCAGCAGGCGCCTGAGCATCGAGTTCTGCTTGACGATCTGCGCGTAGTGGCCGGCGTTGCCCGGCACCGGAGTACTCGAGGCCAGGCTCGAGATCGCCTCGCGGCCCCCGACCTCCTCGAGCTTGCCCTGGCTGCGCAAGAGCTCCGAGACGGTCAGCGCGTCGACCGGCTCGGAGCGGTCGTAGAGCTCGTGGATCGCCCCGTAGATCGTCCCGTGCCGCCCGCGGTAGAAGTCCTCGGAGCCGAGGCGCACCTCGACCACCACGGGATCGATCGCCGCCTCGGAGACCATCATCGCGCCGAGCACCGACTCCTCCGCCTCGAGGTTGTGCGGCTGGAGGAGGGGCGCCTCCACGGTCCCGTTTGCGTGTGCTTCCATCGGCTCCAGTCGATCCTCTAGCGAACGTGCGTTCCCTACATGGAAGGGCCGCGGGCGGACGGATTCGTCCCCTCTGACCCCCAGGACGAATCAACCACACGCGGCGGCGACGCGCTGGAGGCGAAGGGGGAGTTTGCGAGAAGGGGGGAGGGGCGGGGTCCTGACGAGGCCGGGAGGCGCCGGATCAAGGAAGCGCGGGCCGATGCGGCCGCGGGCCGTGAGGCCCGCGATGACGCCGAGCCGGCGCCTCCCGGCCCGTCAGCGTTGCTCGGCGACGATGGTTTTTACGGAGGCGGTGGCGCCGCCGGGGACCTCGATCTCGACCATGTAGGTGCCGACCTCGCGGATGCCCTCGTCGAGGCGGATCCGCTTGCGCTCGATCCGCAGTCCCCTCGCCTGCGCGATCGCCTCGGCGATCTCCTTCGAGGTGACCGACCCGAACAGCCGGCCGTCCTCCCCGGCGCGGTGGGTGATCGTCAGGACGGTCTTCGAGAGCAGCGCGGCCGTCTCCCCGGCCCGCTCCAGAGCCTCCCGCTCGGCCTTCTCGGCCGCCTCCCGACGGCGCTCGGCCTCCTCGAGAGCACCCTTCGTCGCGGGCTGGGCAAGCTTGCGGGGAACGAGGTAGTTGCGCAGATAGCCGGGTGAGACATCGACCGCCTCGCCCACGCCTCCGAGCCCCTCGACCTCCTTGAGCAGGATTGCCTCCGCCATCAGGGCACCGCCCGGCTCAGCGGTCGCCGACGTACGGCAGCATGCCGATCTCGCGGGCCCGCTTGACCGCCAGCGCGAGCTGCTGCTGGTGGCGACGGGAGAGCCCCGTCACCCGGCGCGAGCGAATCTTGCCGCGGTCGGAGATGAACCGCCGGATCAGGGTCAGATCCTTGTAGTCGATCCGGTCGACCGGAATCCGCGTGTACTTGCGGGGGCGGTTGCGGTCGAACTTGCTGCGGCTGCCGCCGCCGCGACGAGGCGGGGCCTGGGTCGCCATCAGGCGGACCTGCGCTGAATCTGTGTGAGGGACTTCATGCGGCGGCGGCGGATCATAGGGCGCGTGGATGCCCGGCACCGTCCACGGTGTGGGAGCCCTCGACGGGGGACACGCCGGTGGCTGCGGCCACTGGGTGGATATTCACGCGCTCCTGCCACCTTTTTCCACCCAGGTGGCCGCGGCCGACGGAGCGCGGGCGCGGGCGCGGGAAGCGTCCGCCGGCGCGGTGATCGCGCCTCCCCGCCTAGAAGGGGATGTCGTCGTCGGAGCCGCCCGAGCCGACGCCCGCCGGCTCGCCGAAGTCGGAGGTGTCGGCCGGCACGTCCGAGGCCGGAGAGAAACCCTGGTTGGCCTGATTGGCCTGGTTGCCGCCGCCGCCACCGCCACCGCCACCGTTGTCGTCGCCGCGGGAGCCGAGGAACTGGACGGTCTGAGCGACGATCTCAACCTTCGAGCGCTTGCCGCCGCCGTTCTTGTCCTCCCACGAGCTCCAGCGCAGGCGCCCGTCGACCGCCACCGGGCGGCCCTTCGAGAGGTAGTTCGCGCAGTTGTCCCCCTGTGCTCCGAAGACGACGACGTTGAAGTAATTGGGCTCCTCGACCCACTGATCCGTCGCGTTGTCCTTGCGGCGGTGGTTGACCGCCACGCCCAGCTCGCAGACGGACATGCCGCTCGGCAGCGCGCGCAGCTCAGGATCCCGCGTCAGGTTCCCCGTGATCGTCACCCGGTTGATGTTTGCCACTGCTGGTGCTCCTCCTGAAATCGCTTGTCCGTTCGAGTGTAAGCACCCCGATGGCGGCGCCTTTGCCCCTTCCCTCCCAGCAGGGGTCCGTTCCCGCAACCTGCGGCCTTTGCGTCGCCCCGTGGGGGCCTGCGAGCTAGGCGTCGGCGTCGGGAGAGCCCGCCGCAGAGGCGGGAGCGACCTCGGGGCGACGATCGCCCCCGGCCGAGTCCGGACGGGGTCGCCGCGGTCCGCGGCCACCGTCGCGACGACCACCGCGCTCGCGGTCGTCGCCCTCCTCGCGGCGCATGATCTGCTCGGTGTCAGGCGGGACGATGGTCGGCGAGTCGGCCTCGACCTTGAAGACGCGGAAGCGCAGCACGCCGTCGGTGATCTTCAGGGTGTGGTCGAGGTCGTCGAGCAGATCCTTGCCCCCGGCGAAGCGGTAGCAGCGATAGTCGGCCTCGCCGCGGCGGTCGATCTCGTAGGCCATCTTGCGGATGCCCCAGTTGGCCTCGTGCTTGAGCTCACCCGTCGCCTCGAGCTTCGACTTCGCGTCGGAGGCGACTTTCTCGCGCTGCTCGTCCGCGGCCTGCGGGTCGAGCATCAGGATCAGTTCGTAGTCGAGAACGGTCAAGGCGGCGCGGGACTATAGCGGGGCGCCGCCGGCCTCCCCGGGCTTCCATGGGGCGTGAAGGGCATGAGCGTGAGCTGGCCCCGCGCCGCCCGCGCGGCCGCGACCGCTGCCGCGGCGGTGGCGGCGCTGGCCCTGTTGCCATCGCTTCTCCGCTCCCCGGAGCCGCCGCCCTTGGACCCCAAGCTCGGGCTGATCGGGGCCGCCGAGGCGCCCGAGGTCAAGCCGCGGGACGAGGTCGAGAAGCGGCAAGCAGCGGCGGAGCGGGAGCGGAAGAACGAGAAGGAGCCTGAGAAGGCCAGGGAGCGAAAGAGGGGCGAGCGGGAGGATGGCTCGCCGACGAGGAAGGAGAAGGAGAAGCCGCGCGAGGACGCACCAGTGGCTGCGCCCGCCCCAGCAGCTTCCCCTCCCCCCACACCCGCTCCCGCCTCTGTGCCCCCGTCGCTCCCGGCTCCTGCCCCCGCTCCGCCGACGCCTCCAGCACCGGCGCCCGCGCCCCCACCCCCGGCGCCATCGACCTCGAGCGCGCCACCCGGCGTCCAGGAGTTCGGTCCCTGAGTGGGTCGAGCGCTGCGGGAGGTGGGTAGCCAGGTGGTTGCTCTACAACCTCTGAGCGACCCACGTCCGAGCGCCACCCCCCGCCGCCGCCGAGGCGCGCGCCGGTCTCCGCAGCCCCCACGCCCACCGGCCCGCCCCGCGGTCCCTAACCCTCGCGCTTCGCCTTGATGTCGGCGAGCTGGTGGTCGATCCAGATGCCGGGATCGGTGCGGTCGACGATCTCGCGGAGGCAGTCCGCGCGCTCCCGGCGCTCCCTCGCATCCATCGTCAACGCCCGATGGATCGCCTCCGCCTGCTCCTCGATGTCGAACGGGTTGACGCTCAGCGCGCATTCGCCGAGCTCCTCGTGGGAGCCCGTGTTCTCCGAGAGCATCAGCACCCCGTCGCGGGTGTTGACGGCGGGGGCCTCCTTGGCGACGAGGTTCATCCCGTCGAAGAGGGAGTTGACGATCAGCAGGTCGTAGTGCTTGTAGCGGGCGACCGCCTCGAGGAAGTTCTCGTAGATCCGCAGGTCGATCGGCATCCAGTCGGTGGTCCCGTGGCGGTGGTTGACGACGGCCACCAGCGCCTCGATCCGCTCGAGGTACTCCTGGTACTCGGCGACGTCCTGCCGCGAGGGCTGCAGGTGCGCGATGAAGGTGACGTTCTCGTGGAACTCGGGGTGGTCGGTGAGGAACTGGTCGAAGGCGGTGAAGCCGCGCAGCACGTTCTTGGACAGATCAGCGCGATCCACGCGGATGATCAGGTGCTCGCGCCGGCGCGCGAGGAGCTCGCGCTCGTAGTCGGCGATGTCCTCGGAGGCCGCGACCCGCCGCAGGCGGTCGGAGTCGATTCCCAGCGGGTAGGCGCGGATCCAGATCTCGCGCCCCTCGTAGCGGACGACCTTGCTGCGGTAGTCGACCTCGCAGCCGACGAGCTCGCGGCAGCAGTCGAGGAAGTTGTGGACGTAGGCGCTCGTGTGGAAGCCGATGATGTCGTTGGCGAGGAGCCCTCCGTAGATCTCGTCCCGCCAGCTGCGCGGCAGGATCCGCCAGGCGTCGGGGTGGGGCCAGGGGATGTGGACGAAGTGGTGCAGGAACGCCCCGGGGACCTGCGCTCGCACCAGGGCGGGAGCCGTGTAGAGGTGGTAGTCGTGGAACATCACCAGTGGCTCGTCACGGCCCTCGACCTGGCGCAGCACCTCGTTGGCGATGTCCTCGTTGACGACCTTGTAGCCGTGCTCCCAGGCGGCCTTCTCGACATCGCGGATGTCGGGCGCGTTGGAGAGGTCCCAGAGGTAGTGCTGGGTGAACCAGAGCTGCGGGTTGGCGATCACGCTGTAGAAGGCGTCGTAGGCGGCCGGCTCGGAGGTGACGAGGTCGACCTCGTATCTCGCTCCCTCGAGCTCGAGCTCGACCGGGCCACCGGCCTCCTCCGCGACGGCCGTGTCCTCCTCGGTCATCGCCGAGGCGACCCAGAGGACGTCGCGGTGGGTGGCCAGGCCGGTCAGCGCCGTCACCACGCCGCCGCCACCGCGGCCAACCGTCCGCTCGCCGTCCTCGTCGCGGTCGAACTGAGCGGGGCCGCGGTTGGAGACGATGATCAGCGGCTCGGGCTCGGCCATCCTCGGGCCGCTACCCGTTCAGGAGGTCGTCGAACAGCTGCGAGTAGTCGCGCAGCAGGCGCGGGGTGAGGAAGCGCTCGCGGACTCCCTCCTTGCCGGCGCGACTGAGCCTGCGGCCAAGCTCGGGATCCTCGAGGATCCCCACCGCTCGCTCGGCGCACTCCTCCGCGGAGGAGACGAGATATCCCGACTCCCCGTCGACGATCTGCAGCGGAATCCCGCCGACGTCGCCGCCGATCGTTGGCCGCGCCTTCCAGAGCGCCTCCGAGACGGTCAGCCCAAAGCCCTCGCGGATCGACTTCTGGATGCAGACGTCTGCCTGCGACTGGAAGGCGTTGACCTCGATCGCGCCGACGTTGTTGAGGTTGTTGAGGATCTTGATGTCGGGATCGCCCTCGGCGTAGGCGTAGGTCTCCTCGAAGAACTCCCAGCCCTCGGGATCGTCGGTCGCCATCGAGCCGACGAGCGCGAGCTGCACCTCCGGCACCCGCTCGTTGACGAGCCGGTAGGCGTCGATCACCCCGCGGGGGTCCTTCCAGGGGTCGAAGCGGGAGACCTGGAGCAGGAGCGGCCGCTCCGGATCGATCCCGAACTGCTGGCAGACGAATGCCGCGTCCTCGGGGGAGAGCGCCATGTTCTTCGGCGAGAGGGGGTCGATCGCAGGCGGCACGATCCTCACGTTCTGCGCGTCCTCCATCCCGGCGGGGACGTAGTCGTCGACGTGCCAGAAGCTCGCGTCGTACTCGCGGATGTGAGGGAGGACTAGCGCGAGCGTGTCGGGATTCGGCTCGGAGAGGTCGATGTGGCAGCGCCAGACCCACTTCTTCGCGTTCTCCGGCGCGTAAGAGCGGATCATCGCCGGCTGGGGATCGTGGATCACGACGACGTCCCAGCCCCCCTCCATCCCCATCGCGTTGAGGTGGTTGTAGCGGTCGTAGGTCTCCCGCTGGGCGGCGTCGAGGCTCTCGGGGGCGCCCTGGAGCGAGTTGTGCATGAGCTTGGTGCACTCGAAGAACTCGTCGCGGCCGAGGATCACCTGCCAATGCGCGTCGATGCCGACGTCGCGCATCAGCGGCACGAGGGTGTAGAGGATCTCCGAGACCCCGCCGCCGAACGCGGTGGCGCTCAGGTGCAGGACCCGCTTGCCCTGCAGGCCCTCGGCGAGGGAGCGGATCTCCTCGACCAGGGGCCGGCCGACGATGTGGGTGTAGTCGGCGAGCGATCGGGCGCCGAGGTTGATCTCCTGAAGCACGCGCGGCAGGCTACAGCGGGGGCGGGGCGCCCACCCCTCCGCGAACTTCTGGGCCTGAGGAGCGGCGCTAGCCCGAGGGACGTTCGCCGAGGGTCACGTCGACGTCCATCGTCTCGCCGTCGCGGATGATCTGCAGCGTGACCTCGTCCCCGGGCTGGTGCTCGGAGATCAGCCGCGAGAGGTCGTTCTCGGTGATGAGCTCCTCGCCGTCGACCGCGGTGATCACGTCGCCGCCCGTGAACACCTCGCGTCCCTGGAACTCCACGACGGCGTCGCTGCCGGGATCCTTGCCCTGCAGGCCCGCCTCCTCGGCCGGTCCGTCGGGGATCACCTTCGAAATCAGCGAGCCGGTCGGCGCGTCGATGCCGAGCTTCTCGGCGAGCTGCGGATAGAGCGCCTGGCTCGAGACCCCGATGTAGGCGTAATCGGCCTCCCCGTCGTCGCGCAGGTCATCGATCGAGCGCTTCACCAGGTTGATCGGGACGGCGAAGCCGACGCCCTCGTTGCCTCCCGAGGTGGTGTTGATCTGCTGGTCGACCCCGATCACCTTGCCGTCGGCTCCGATCAGCGGGCCGCCGGAGTTGCCCGGGTTGATCGACGCGTCGGTCTGGATCGCGCCGTCGATCCTGAACTTCGTCAGCGACTCGATCGAGCGGTCGGTAGCCGAGACGATGCCCGTCGAGAGCGACTGCTCCTGGCCGAAGGGGCTCCCGATCGCCGCCACCGGGGCCCCGACCTCCACCGTGTCGGAGTCGCCGAGCTCGATCGGCTGCAGGTCGAGCCCGTCGGGATCGATCTTGATCAGCGCGATGTCGGCGTTGGGATCGAAGCCGATGATCTCGGCCGGCACCTGGTTGCGGTCGCCGAACTCGACGTAGACCTCCGAGGCCTCCTTGATCGGGCCAGTGCCACCCCCTCCTCCGGCCTCGGCCGCGTCGGTGACGACGTGGGCGTTGGTGACGATCTCGCCGTCTTCGCTGACGACGAAGCCAGAGCCCTGCCCGGCCTGCGCGTCCTCGATCGAGGTGCCTGGATCGCGCAGGACCGAGAGAATGGTCACGACGCTCGGAGCGGAGGCCGCGTAGACCTGCTGGGCGTCGAAGCCCTCCGCCGACTTCTGGACCGCGATCTTCGTCGGGGCCTCCGTCGAGGCGGCGGTGCTGGTCGATCCGGTTCCTTGGACCGCCGTGCCCGCCTCAGCCTCGTCGTCCCCGCAGGCGCCGAGCGCGAGCGTCAGCGAAGCCAGCCCCGCGGCGAGCGCGGGGCGCCAGTTGCGGGCGGCGGGGCTCACGCGGGCGCTGCCGTCCGGGGGCGGGCCGAGGCGCTCGGCAGGGTCAGGGTGAAGGTGGTGCGCCGGCGGCGGGTCTCGAGCTCGAGGTCGCCGCCCATCAGCCGCGCGAGCTCGCGGGCGATCGCCAGCCCGAGGCCGGAGCCGCTGACGGCGTCACCGGTGAAGAACCGGTCGAAGACCCGGTCGCGGCGGCGTGGGTCGATCCCGGGCCCGTCGTCGGTGACCGACAGGCGGCAGGCGGTTGGTGTGCATGAGGCTGTGATCGCGATCTCGGTTCCCGGGTTCGTGTGCTTCAGCGCGTTGTCGATGAGGATACGCATGATCTGACTCGTGCGACCCCGATCGGCTTGGATAAGCGGTTCGCCGTCGCTGGGGGAGCTGATTCGCAGCTCGGTGCCATGCCGCTCGGCGGCGGCGGCGAACTCGGCCGCGATGTCGGCGGCGAGGTCGAGCACGGCGATCGGCTCGCTACGGAGGCTGACCGCGTCGGCGTCGAGGCGGGAGAGGTCGAGCAGGTCGGTCGAGAGCTTCGTCAGGCGCTCGACCTGCCCGCGCATCGTGCGGACGAACTCGCGGCGGGTCTCGGCGTCCGGCTCGGGGTCGTCGTCGAGCAGCTCCACGAACCCTCCGAGCGAGGTGATCGGCGTGCGCAGCTCATGGGAGGCGTTGGCGATGAACTCACGCCGTGCCGAGTCGAGCCGGCGGAGGCGACGCTGCATCTCGTCGAGCGTGAGCGCGAGCTGTCCGACCTCGTCGCGGGTCCCGACCGGAATCGGGACGCTGAAGTCCCCCTGCGCCACCCGCTCGGCGGCGCTCTCGAGCCGCCGCAGCCGGCGGGCGTGGGCGCCCGCCGCCACGGAGGCGAGCAGGAGCGCCGCGACCAGCGCGATCGCCCCGGCGATCAGCGTCTGGCGGCGAATCAGCGCGACGTTGTCGCCGACGTCGTCCAGCGGCACGGAGAGCACGACAATCCACTCGGGGGGCGATTCCGCGCCGGAGCCCACCTGGATCGGGAAGGCGGTCTCGCCGATCCGTCGACCGCGAACGGTCTCGATGCCGGAGCGGACGGCGCCGGAGATCGCCGCGCCGGTGGCCGCCGGGAAGGCATGGTCGATCGCCTCCGACTCGAGCTCGGAGTCCGTGATCACGAAGCCCGGCAGGCCCTCGCTGACGGCGAGCAGCGTCACCCGGGCGTCGACGTTGGCGGCCGTGCGTCGCACCAGCGCCGAGAGCTCCCGCTGGTCGAGCGCCTTCGGCGCCGCCGCCCGGAGTTGCTCGAGCTCGGAGCCCTGCAGCTCGAGCCGCTCGAGCCGCTCGGACGTCAGGCTCGAGGTGAGCTGGGGGACCACGTAGAGGTAGACGAAGCCGACGGCGGCGGTCGTGATCGCGAAGAACAGCAGGACGAGCCGGTTGCGGACGCTGTTCAGCGGGGTGCGCCGCGAGGCGCGGCGGGGCGCGGCGCTCACTCGGCGTCGTCCATCGGGGAGCCCTCGTCACGGAAGCGGTACCCGACGCCGCGCACCGTGAAGAGGTACTCGGGCTCCTTCGCGTCGCGCTCGACCTTCTCCCGCAGGTGGCGGATGTGCACGTCGATCGTGCGTGGGTCCCGGTAGGCGCTGTCGCCCCAGACCCGCTCGAGCAGGGTGTCGCGGTCGAAGACGCGCCCGGGACTCCGCGCCAGCGCGGCGAGGATCTCGAACTCGACGTAGGTGAGCTGCACGCGCTCCTCGCGGACCCGCACCTGGCGGCGGGAGAGGTCGATCGAGAGCTCTCCGGCGGAGATCGTGCCCTCGGCGTCGCCGGTGCCCATCATCCGGGTCCGTCGCAGCGCCGCCTTCACCCGGCTGCGGAACTCGCGCACGCTGAAGGGCTTCGTTATGTAGTCGTCGGCGCCGATCTCGAGGCCCAGGACCTTGTCGACCTCGTCGTCGCGGGCGGTCAGCATGATGATCGGGACCTGGCTGCGCGAGCGCAGTCGACGGCAGACCTCGATCCCGTCGAGGCGCGGCATCATCACGTCGAGCACGACCAGGTCGAAGCGCTGGGCGGCGAACAGGTCGAGCGCCTGGCGTCCGTCCCGTGCGACCACGACCTCGTAGCCGTCCTTGCGAAGCGGGTACGCCAGAAGCGTCTGAATCGCCTCCTCGTCGTCGACGAGGAGGATGCGAGCCGAGGCTTCGGCCATGACGGCAGGTTAGTGCGAGCAGTTAGTTTCACCGGTCCACCGATGTTCGATCCAAGGATCTACCGCGCAGCCCTGATCCCCGCGGTGGCGGCGTTCGTCCTGCTGATGTTCTCGCTGGAGCCGGTCCCGAGCCCGCTTCCCCCGCCGATCTCGGCGCCGACCTTCGAGGGCGCCGACGCCGCGCGAGACGCCCGCGCGATCGTCGCGCTCGCGCCTCAGCGCGAGCCCGGCTCCGACGGAGATCTGGCGGTCGCCGATCTCGTGCGAGAGCGGTTCTCCGCGATCGAGGGAGGTGAGGTCTCCACTCAGGACTTCACCTCCTCCTTCGAGGACCGCGAGGTCGATCTGCAAAACGTCCTGCTGACGCTCCCGGGATCATCGGAGCGTTCCCTGCTGATCGTCGCTCAGCGCGACTCCGCCGAGGGGCCGGGGGCCGCCTCGAGCGCGGCGGCGACCGCCACTCTGCTCTCGATCGCCGAGACCCTCGCCGGCTCCCGGCACGAGCGCACGCTCATCCTCGCCTCGACCGACGGCGGCTCCGACGGAGCGGCCGGGATCGACGAGCTGGCCGGGGCCCTGCCCGCCCTCGAGGATGTTGATGCGGCGCTCGTGATCTCCCAGCCCGGGGCCGCGGTCCGCGAGCCTCCCTACGTGATCTCCTCGGGGACCGGCCCCGACAGCGCCTCGGCCCAGCTCGTGCAGACCGCGCGCGCGATCGCCTCCGGCGAGCTCGGCGATCGCGACGAGGGACCGGGGCCATGGGTCGGGCTCTCGCGCCTGGCGGTGCCGATCGGGCTCGGCGAGCAGGCCGCGCTGCGACGCGCCGGGATCGAGGCCGTCGCGATCTCCCCCGCCGGCGAGCGTCCGATCCCGGCGAGCGAGGATGGGCCGGAGGCGATCTCGACGGATGCCCTGGGCCTGGCCGGCAGCGCCGTCTTGGACCTCGTCCTCACCCTCGACGAGGCGGAGCGGCCACCCGCCGACGGCCCCGATGACTACATCCGACTCGGCGACAAGCTGATCCCTGGGTGGACCATGGCCCTGCTCGCGCTCGCGCTGCTGGCGCCCGCGCTCCTGGCGGCCGCCGATACCTGGCTGCGCGAGCAGCGCTTCGACTGGCGCGCCCGCCGCTCCCTGCCCTGGGCGGCCGAGCGCGCCCTGATTCCTGGGGCGGCGCTGCTGCTCGCCTACGGGCTGGGGATCGTCGGCCTCGTGCCCGCCCCCCGCTTCCCCTACGACCCGTCGCGGTTTCCCGCGGGCATCGAAGCTCCGATCGCGTTCGTGGCCCTCGCCGCCGCGGTCGCGCTGAGCGCCCTGCTCGTCAGGCCGACCCGGACTCCGCTCGATGCCGAGCCGCACACGCTCGCCGCCGCATCCGGGCTGCTCGTCGGCTTCGCAGTCCTCGGCCTCTGGTTGCTCAACCCCTACCTCGCCCTCCTGCTCGCCCCCGCCGCCCACGTCTGGCTCCTCCCCGCCCGCGCGTCGGGACCACCTCGGGCCGCTCTCGTGGCCCTGGCGGCGCTGCTCGCGCTGGTCCCGGCGGCGGCGGCCTTCGCGACCGTCGCCGCGCAGCTCGACCTCGGCGCCTCGGCCCCATGGCATCTGCTGCTGCTCGTCGAGGACGGCCAGATCGGCCTGCTTACGTGCCTGCTCCTGTGCGCCCTTTTCGGCGGGTTGATCGCTGGCGTCGCGGCGGCTTCGGCGCGCGGCGTGACCCCGGTCGGCGAGACGCGCCTGCGAGGGTCGGGCAGCCACGCCGGGCCGGGATCGCTCGGCGCCACCCGCTCGGCGCTTCCGCGGCGCTGATTTACGAGGAATCTGCGAGTGGACGAGCGTCCGAGAGAGCTAAAGGAGATCCCCCGGGGGTCGATGACTCCCGTGGAGGCCCCTCTCCACCAACCCAACTCGGGCGAGGTTCAGCGCGTGCCGGATAACTTTGAACAGGTCGAATACGTCCGAAGGCAACTTGCCCAGGGCGACTACCGGGTCGACCCACACCAGATAGCCGCGGCGATGCTGGATCGCATCGACGCGCACGCGGTCGGCCTCAAGGTCGTCAGCGGGCCCGACGGTGGTCATGTCCTGCGGGAGGCAATGACCTACCTCCGGACAGTCTGAGGCGCACCGAGCCGCCGGCCACGAAGCGGCCGATCTCCGTCAGGGTCGAGCCGCTGCGCGCGACGGCACCCTCGCACTCGGCGAGCGTGGAGCGCGGCACCGCGCAGAGCAACTCGTAATCCTCGCCCCCGCCGGCGGCGAGCTCGTGGTGGTCTCGCCCCGAGGCTGCCGCCACCTCGCGGACCCCGGCGGCCAGCGGGACCTTCTCGAGGTCGATCTCGACCCCGAGGCCCGAGGCGGCCGCCAGCTGGCCGGCGTCGGCGCCGAGGCCATCGGAGACGTCGATCATCGCTGACGCTCCCGCCGCCGCGAGGGCCCGGCCGCTCGCGAGCCTCGGCTCCGGCTCGAGTTGGCGGCGGATCGCCTCGCGGGCGATCGGCTCGCCCACCTCCTTGCGCAACTCGGGATGCTCGAGCAGCATCAGGCCCGCGGCGGCACCGCCGAGCTCCCCGGTGACGCAGAGTGCGAAGCCGGCCTCGGCGCCGTCGCGGCCGACCAGCTCGCTCTCCGAGCCGGCGTGGCCGACCGCGGTCACGCAGACCGAGAGGGCGCCCGCGGCGGTCAGGTCCCCGCCGAGCACGGCGACGCCCGTCTGCTCGGCGAGCTCGGCGATCCCGTCGCAGAGCTCGAGGCACGACGCCTCGCTGAGCTCCGGCGGCGCGCCGAGCCAGACGTAGGCCTCTCCGGGGGCCGCGCCCATGGCGGCGAGGTCGCTGAGGGCGGCGCCGAGCGCCTTGCGGCCGACGGAGCGCGGGGGGCACCAGGAGCTGCGGAAGTGGACGCCGTCGACGATCGCATCGACGCTCGTCGCCGTGACGGCGCCGGGGACGACCACGGCCGCGTCGTCGCCGATCCCGATCCGGATCGATGATCGGCGCGCTGACGAGGCGAGGGTCGACGCCAGGCGCTCGCGGATCGCGCCGATCAGGTCGAATTCCGGCGATTGCCGCAGGCGGGGCTCGCGGGGATCCGATGGGCCGCTCACAGGGGCACCGAGTTGATCGCCTGAAAGGCGGTCAGCGCCACGCTCGCGGCGATCAACGCCCGATCGCGCCCGATCGCCGCGAGCGGGAGCAGCCAGATCAGATACCAGGGGACCATGTAGGCGGAGGCTACGAGGAGGCCGAGCGCCGCCCACCCCGCGGCCCGCACCCAATCGCCGCCGCGCGCGACCCAGGCGAGAAGGCCGAGCACCGCGAGGACGTAGAGGGCTCCTAGCGCCACCCGGACTACGTCGACGTCGACGTCGCCGAGCCGCGCGAGGCTCGCGGGCACGCTCCAGCGGCTCACGTTCGCCTGATTGCTGCCCGCTACGC
>Ga0183260_10002868_pt1 | contig 14094 bp, 13 predicted proteins | sample AntDrymUQ4972206_2_FD_129768 | JGI IMG/M metagenome (GOLD analysis project Ga0183260, IMG submission 129768) | Polar desert sand microbial communities from Dry Valleys, Antarctica - metaG UQ497 (22.06) (version 2) (version 2) | ecosystem: Environmental > Terrestrial > Soil > Desert | place... | reverse complement strand
GCGGCGATGGACGTGCCGCTGACCGCTCCGTAGGAGTTGCTCCGACCGTCCACCCACGCCGCCGACACCACGTTCTGGGCGAGGAAGCCGGGGTTGCTGGGATCGCCGCCGGCTCCCCCCGGTGCGAGGAGACCCCACTTCGTCCCGCTCAGGGATTCGGAGTACGGCGCCGCGCTGCCGTCACGATGACTGGCGCCCACCACGACGGCGTCGAGGTCGGCGTAGGCCGAACGGCCGCCGGTTGGTGCACCATTGCCGGCGGCGACGACGGGAATGGCCCCCCTCGCCCAGGCCCGTGCGATCGCCTGAGCCAAGGGTCCGGGTCTCGGGCCTGCGCCCCCGTCGGGGCCCAGGCTCAGGTTCACGATCCGCGCACCCCTGGCAACCACCCAGTCGATGCCCGCCAGCACATCCTCGGGCACACCCACCGCTCCGCCCCGACCGTCGCCGGTCAAAGACCGGGCGACGACCAGTTCTGCTCCGGGGGCGATCCCGGCGATGCCCTTGCCGTTGTCGGTGATCGCCGCAGCGATGGAGCCGACGGCGGTGCCATGACCGTTGTCGTCCTGACCACTACCCCGACACGACGCCGCGTTTCCTGCGGCGCCGATGCAGCTCGTGGAGGCGACGATCTTGTCGGCCAGATCCTCGTGTTCGAGGTCGACTCCGGTGTCGACCACGCCGATGCGCACGCCCGACCCGGTCGTTAGCGGCCACGCGTCCGGCGCGCCGATCTGCGCCGGCGCCCACTGCCTGGCCCAATAGGCGTCAGTGGTGGCGTGAGCAGGCCGGGCCGAAACGGCGATGGCCGACCACGCAATTACCACAGCGATCAAGATCCGGTGTGTCCCTCTGAGGGTCACTGGAGCCGGTCTGCCTAGAACGTTCCTCTGTCGCGGCGGGGAGCGGTGCCCGGCCAGCCCCGGGTCTGGCCACCTCGGGGACCACCCCACTTGCTGAACAGGAAGCCGACATACACCAGCAGCAGGGCCAGTTTCACCATCTGCGCGGCGCTCGACCCCGTGCGGGCCAGTGCGTCACCGAGGATCCCGCCCGACTCGTCGCCGCCACTGTTCCCACCGTCGGAGCCGTCGGGAGTCGGGTCGGAGACCCCGGTCGGTGTCGTCGTCGTGGTGGTGTCGCCCGGGGCCGTCGTCGTCGGGGTGCCATCGCCCAAGGTGGTAGTGGTCGTCTCACCGATGGTCGTGGTGGTCGTCTCACCGAGGGCCGTCGTGGTCGTGGACTCACCGATGGTCGTGGTGGTCGCGGGAATCGTCGTGGTCGTCGTCGCCGGGGCCGCACCCTCGCAGGTGAACGGGATGAAGAAGTCGTCGGCGGTGTCGCTCGGGAAGTCGGCCAACCGGAAGAAGCCCGTCTGGTAGTTGGTGACCCCGGAAGCGGGGTCGCACACCGACCATTCGCCGTTGTTCACGTCGATACCCACGAAGGGTGCGAACGGGTTGCTAGGCCGGCCGCCGTAGACGATGGTCCCGCTCGGCGCTCCGGGATCGCTGTAGTTGACGAGCGACAGGGGGCTGCAGTCGATCTCGGTGTCGAAGCCCACCTTGGTGTCGTCGGCGATGCACTGAGCCACGATCAGGTTGGGCGTCGCCGGGTCGACGGTCTTCCCCGTGTAGGTGATGGTGAACTCCTGCCCGCTTGCCGAGAGCGTGAGCGGAGAGATCGATCCTCCGTCGATGGCGCCGGCTCCGCCGCCGAGGCCGGTGACGACGCCGATCATGGCCAAGCCCGCGACGACGGCACTGACCCGACGGAGCCTTCCATCAGATGACCTCATACTCGGGCCGATTCCTTCCAGTAGGTCGCTCGACAGGCCGACCGGCCCGTAGGGGGGTTGCCCCGTTGCGGGCGTCATTCTCCGCACTTCCCGGCCGCCTGACAATGCCTGGGCGGAGGTGTTCGCCGAGAGTTCGACCGGCGTTCATCCGGGGGAATCTTCCGGCGATCGGGGGCGATCCCGGTAGCCATCAGATCTTCGGGTGCCGGCTAGCTCGGGTTCATCGGCGCTCAATGTCGGAGGAGTAGAACCTCTTCTGGCGCCAGCAACACACTGTGCCCTGGTCTGTGACTCCCCACGACGAGCCACGGACCAGGACACGAAGGTCGAGCTACGAGAACCTCGGCGTTCCCCGCTCGTGGCGGATCAGGATGCCGGGAGCGACGACCAGAACGAGGCCGACGACCAAGGCCGGGATGTTGAGCACCCACGCGAAGTAGGTGGGTGTCGCCGCGGAGAGCACCAGGAGGACGCCACCGATTCTGGGACGGTTCCGGGCGATGGCCAGGCCCGCTCCCACCGCCGCCGCCGGGAACACCACCGATGCGACCCCCACCAGAAGTCGGGCGTCGCCGACCACCTGGAAGACCGATCCGATGGCCACCCCGAAGCCCAGGGCAGCCCAGGCCAGGCAACTGCGCACCAGCCATCCCGCCTGGTAGCCGCTCATCCCCATACGGTACGGGCAAAGGCTGCGGTCGGCATCCGCAACGACCTCTGCGGGGCGTTCAGGCCCACAGGCGGGCGGCGACCTCGACCCACAGATCACGGAACGCCCGAGCGGCAGGGGCCGACGGTGCGAAGGTGGCGACGGCGGCGCGTTCGGGCCCCATGCGCTCGATGACGCTAGCCGAAGGGATGGCCGTGGCCAACAGGCCCGGCCACTCGACGCGCAGGCTGTCGCCCAGTTCCCGATGGAGCCGTTTGCGGCGGTCGACCATCGACAGGTAGGGGAGAAGGCCCGGGGGGTCGCCTTCCCCGGTGCCTCCTTCGAGGAAGTCGGCGAGCTGTCCCAGGGTCCGCGACGACAGGGTGGTGGGGACGACCGGCACCAGCAGCTCGTGGGCGGCGCCGAACACGCTTTCACTGGCGAGGGAGATGCTGGGCGGGCAGTCGAGGATGGCCACGTCGTAGTTGTCGGCGACGGCGTCGAGCAACGAGGCGAGCCGCTCAGTCGGCCGCTTCCGGCCGTCGAGGTGCAGGTCGAGATGACGCAGGGAGAAGTCGGCAGGCACGAGGTGTAGGCCCGGCAGGTCGGTGGCCCGCACATGGGCGGCGAGCGCTCCTTTGGCTCCGACCAGGCGTCCGCTGCCTCCCTTGAGCTTGGGCTTTACCCGGAAGAAGAACGTGGCCGCCCCCTGGGGGTCGAGGTCCCACACGAGAACCCGGGCACCCTGCAAAGCGGCGCTGTGGGCCAGGTTCACCGCCGACGTCGTCTTTCCCACGCCGCCTTTGATGCTGTACGTGGCGAGTATCTTCACGACGCGAGGTTCCTGCGACGCTCATCCACGGGTGGCCGATTCGGTGAGGGCCTCGAAGGTACGGCGGGTGGCAACGGTGTCGTAGGCGGCGAAGTGCTCGGCGAACTCGGCGCGAGCCGCCGCCCGTCGTCGCTCGAACTCCCCCGCCAGCTGCCCGATCGCCACGAGGGTGTCGGGGCCAACGTCGCCGGCGTCGTGCAGGTCGTGGGACATGGCGCGCAGCTGGACGGCGTGCACCTCGGTGTCCTGGTGCTCACCGAGATTGTCCTGGAGCGCCTTGAGGCGCTGGACGAAGGACTTGCGCTCGCCAGCGGGCAGCAGCGCCCCGAAGCACTCGAGGAGGTAGCGCAGCTTCTTGGCGTCCTTGCGCAGCTCATGAAGCTCCTCCGCCGGCGTGTGCGGTCCGATGCGACGACCCCTCGCCACCAGTTGGTCGTTGGCCTTGGTGATACGACGGGCGGCGACCTTGCCGATGGGCCGCACCGCATCGGCACGGGAGTCGGGCTCGGCTACGGGCGACGCCAGCCACCCGTGCCACGCGGCGATGAGCTCGTGATAGCGGGCGGTGCGCAACAGGGCGGACAGGGCGGCGTGCTCGTCGCGCCGCCGTTGGGTGACGTGGCGAACGAGTGGCTCGAGAGCAGTGGCTACGTCGGCACCGAGGGGACCGACGTAGGTATCCCATTCGATGACATATACGTCGAGGTCGCGAGCCGGACCGGTGGCGCCACCGAGCCAGCCGAACCCGGCCCGGAAGGAGCTGCGCGTCTCGACGGGCAGCACCCCCTTTCCCTGGGCGAGGACGGAGCGGGTCCGTCGTACCGCCACCCGCAGGTCGTGCAGGAACTCGGGGTCGACGTCGTCGACGGTGCCCTCCCAGTTGGCATCGATCTCCCCGGCCAGGTTGGCGAGCACTCGACGGAACGCCTCCAGCGAGGGCTCCCGGCGGTCGAGCACCACGGTGGGCGACGCCCTGTGGCCACGGAGATCGATACCGGCGGCAGCGGCGACGAAGCCCATCAGGTCGGTGTCGAGGGCCCGCAGCCCCACCGTTTCCAGCAGGCTCTGCGCACTCTCGGCGGCCTTGGCGTAGCCGGTCAGTTCGTCGACCTCCACGACCAGACCGACGAGTTCGCTGCTCGTCCTGTCGGCGATCGCCACGCCGTCGTGGACGGTCACCGACACCAGGGCCTTGCCGAGCTTGTCGCGACGCACAGCAACGCGCTGGCGGGTGGTGACGCTCACTGTGGGAAGTAGAGCCCGCACGTCGAGCACCGGTGAGAGCCGGAGGCGAACAGGTCCGACAGGGAGGTCGGAGGCGACGCGCGGTACCGCGGCGACGGCGACGTGGGCCGCCGCCGGACCGCCGCCTGAGAGTGTCAGTTCCCGCCCCGGCGCCTCGCGTAGCTCGAGTCGCAAGCCGGCGCCATGGAGGCGCCCGTCGAACGTGTCGAGCATCGTTCGCCGCAACGACCGTTCCGGACCCAGCTCGAACCCGCCCTTCTCGAGGGCAGCCAGGACCTTGTCGGTGCCGGGGCTGGGTTGGACGGACATCGTGTGGGCCAATGGACGGGTCACGATCCCGTCGAATGTAGGCCCTCGATGGCTGAGGGATGGACGCAGCAAGAAACAGGGGTGAACATCGCCTGGTTGACCTTGGCCACGCCGTTGAGCAGTGTCAGTGTCGGATCATGTCGCACACAGAAATCGACCTGCACGACGCCAAGGCCATCGTCGAGTGGGTCCTCGGCGTGGACCTCGAGCCATCCGACCGGAGCTCTGGACTCGCGCCCGACTTCGACCTGTTCGAGGGAGGCGGTCGAACCGGCGCCATGGTGGTGGCGCGGTCCGCCCGACCTCCCCACCCGCAGTCGTGGAAATCGGTGCGCCACCTGACCTGGGACGCTCGCGGGCTCCACCGATCGTGGGTGGTGCGCCTCGAGACCTCCACGCGGTCGGGTCCCGACGAGCGAATGATCCTCGGCCTCCTGGCCGAGTTGGAGCTCTCGGGCGGGACCGGGTTCCAGCGGTCGGATCAGGTGCGGGTGGCGTCGCTGCGCGCCGCCGGTGTTCGCCTCAGTCCCGCCGAGCGGCTGCTGGAGGACTTGGCCGTCTTTGGGGTCATCGGCGCGAAATCCGGCGATACCGTTCCGCGGACCGTGGTGGTCAAAGTTGGCGAGGTGGCCTTCGCTTCGGTGGAAGTGGTCAACGAGGCGGTGGAGGACGAGGCTTGGAGAGCGGAGAACCGGATTCGTCTCGGCGCGACTGACGCCGCGGATCGCCACCTGTTCGTCTGGCTCGACGGTGCCAACTTCGTCGCTCACGCGGCCATGGATCCCGACCGGCTGCCGGTGTCGCCCTTGCTGGCTCCGGACACGACCACCTTCTGGGTGGCGCGGCGTCCGGCGCTGCACCACGACCTGTTGGCCGACCGGGTGTGGCAGACCAATGCGGGGGGCGAGTGGGAGTCTCTCGGACCGGTCATGCGTCGACGGCTGGTTGGTCCCGGGATCCGGGGCTGATCGAGGCCAGCTGATCCCGAAGGGAGTCCACGGCTCGGCGCAGAACGGATTCGGCATTGGCGTTGAGGTCGAGGAGTCGCAGGGAGGCGGTGGCGGAAAGATGGCCGCTCACCGCGTCGCGCCACCAGCGCATTCTCCTCGCCGTGTCAGACGGGACATCGTCCTCCCGCGCCAGGTCCTCGAGCAGGATCTCAACCCGACGCAGGTGCTCCACGGCTTGGTCGAGCTCTCGGTCCCGGGCGCCGGGCGCACCGGGGCTCAGCGCCGCGGCGGCGGCTACGAGGTGGGCAGACAGCACCGTGAACCGCGGGCTCGGGGGGTGTTGCCGTCCCTCGTCGACGACAGCATGGGAGCGGCGCCCGACCGACGGTGCCTTCGACTGGGTCACGTCCGGCCCACCGGGTCGGACACGAGATAGCCGATCCGGCCGGCGACGTTCACCGCATGGTCGCCCAGGCGTTCGAAGAAGCGGGCAACCAACCCGAGCTCGATGGCCGCAGGGATACTGGTCGTGCTCTGGCCCAGCTCGGCAGTCAGCTGCACATGGAGGTCGTCGAGCTCGTCGTCGAGCAGACGCAGCTGGTTTGTCGCCGCGGCGTCGCGGGCGGCCCAGGCCTCGGCCGCGCCGCGCCACATCCGCACCCCGATGCTGCCCATCTCGCCGATGAGGCCGCGGGTGAGAGGTGTGAGGTCACCGACCAGCCCGAGCTGGGTGCGCAGAGCGATGTGCTCGACCAGATCGCCGCTGCGCTCGAGCTCGGGGACGATGCGCAGAACGGACACGAAGAGGCGGAGCTCGTCGTCACTGCGATTGGGGCGGCTCAGTTCCTTCTGCACCAGCTCCTCGGTGGACGACTGCAGCTCGTCGATGAGGCGGTCCTCGGCCACCAGTCGGCGCGCCGCCTCGCGGTCGCCGGCCAGGAACGCCGCGGTGGCCGCGGCCAGGCCCTCGCTCACCATGGCGAAGAGGCAGAGGACCTGCGCGTGGATCTCCTCGACCGGGCCACTGGCTCGGCTCGGCAGGGTCGGGACTTCGGGAATCGGAGTCTCGTACAGGGGGACGGTCATCGCTCTCAACCTCCGTTCGGCATTCGCAATGAAGCTAGGACAGGTGGCCTGTGGAGAACCAGTAGGACCACATGGGTATAACCCTGAGATCCGACAATGTGAACGTCTCGTTGAGGGTCTGTTCAGGCCAAGTTCTTCGGCTGTTTGCCCTGCGGCTACCTGACGGGAGAGAGGGGCGCGCCGCGGCGAGGTCGCTGCCCCCGGTCCTGCGGACGGCATTGCCGCAGGCCGATCCGCCGCTAACCTGGCCGCCGGCTGATGACATCCATCGAGAGGCGATATGACCGACGCGAAGACAGTCGTGACCGAGGTCGACCTCAAAGCCAAAGCCGCCAACTCGGAGACGTCGTCGGCATCACCCGGTGAGCGCCGCTACCTCAACCGCGATCTCTCGTGGCTCGACTTCGCCGCCCGGGTCCTCACCATGGCCGAGGACGACCACCAGCCACTGCTCGAAAGAGCCAAGTTCCTCGCTATCTTCAGCGACGGCCTCGACGAGTTCTTCCAGGTGCGGGTGGCAGGCCTGAAAGAAAAGGTCGCCGCCGGTATCGGGTCGAGCAGCGCCGACGGCATGAGCCCCATCGACCAGCTGCGAGCCATCCGCGACCGTGTCCACGACCTGTTCGCCCGCTCGAGCGGGTCGTTCCTCGAGGGCATCGTTCCCGCTCTGGCCGAAGCGGGCATCGTGCTGTCCGATTGGGATTCACTCGACGACGACGACCGCCAGTTCCTGGTCAAGGTGTTCCACGAGCGGATCTTCCCGGTGCTGACGCCGCTCGCCGTCGACCCCGGCCACCCCTTCCCCTACATCTCCAACATGTCCCTCAACCTGGCGGTGACCGTGCACGACCCCAAGACGGGGGAGCACCGCTTCGCCCGGGTAAAGGTCCCGCCGCTGCTCCCCCGCTTCGTGGTGATGCCCGACGGCGAGCGCTTCGTTCCCGTAGAGCAGGTCATCGCCGCCCACCTAGACACCCTGTTCCCGGGCATGGACATCCAGAACCGCGAGCCCTTCCGGGTCACCCGTAACGCCGACCTGGCCCTCGAAGAGGAGGAAGCCGACGACCTGCTCGCCGCTGTCGAGCTGGAGCTGCGGCGCCGTCGGTTCGGTCGCGCCGTCCGCCTCGAGGTCGACAGCCACATGTCGGACGAGACCCGGGAGCTACTGATGCGCGAGCTCGAGGTCGAACCCGACGACCTCTACGCCGTGGAGGGGCCGCTCAATCTCGGCGGGTTGTGGTCGGTGTACGAGCTCGACCGCCCCGAGCTCAAAGACGAGACATGGGTCGGCGTCACCCAGCCCGCCCTGGTCGACGCCGAGGGCAACCCCGCCGACATGTTCGCCGTGCTGCGCGAAGGCGAGGTGCTCGTCCACCACCCCTACGACTCCTTCGCCACCTCGGTCGTCGCCTTCGTGGAACAGGCCGCCGCCGACCCGAGTGTGTTGGCCATCAAGCAGACCCTGTACCGCACGTCGGGCGACAGCCCCATCGTCAAGGCTCTTATCCGCGCCGCCGAGGCGGGCAAGCAGGTGGCCGTCCTCGTCGAGCTGAAGGCCCGCTTCGACGAGCAGGCCAACATCGCCTGGGCCCGGGCCCTGGAGGAGGCCGGCGTCCACGTCGTCTACGGGCTGCTCGGGCTGAAGACCCACACCAAGACCGCCCTGGTCGTGCGCGACGAGGCCGACGGGATCCGCCGCTACTGCCACGTCGGCACCGGCAACTACAACCCGAAGACCGCCGGTCTCTACGAGGACCTGGGTCTGCTGTCGTCCGATCCCGACCTCGGTGCCGACCTCAGCGAGCTGTTCAACTACCTCACCGGATACAGCCGCAAGTCGCACTACCGCAAGCTCCTCGTGGCCCCGCTGTCGCTGCGGTCCGAGATGGTCGAGCTGATCCGGGCTCAGCGCAACGCGGGAAGCGACGGGCGCATCGTCATGAAGATGAACAGCCTCGTCGACTCGTCGGTGATCGACGAGTTGTACGAGGCGTCGGAGGCGGGAGTGAGCATCGACCTCGTCGTGCGGGGCATCTGCTGCCTCCGCCCGGGCGTAGAGGGGTTGTCGGAGAACATCCGGGTCCGGTCGATCGTCGGTCGTTTCCTCGAACACTCCCGCATCTACGCATTCGGCCACCGGGGACACCGCCAGTACCTCATCGGGTCGGCCGATCTGATGCCCCGCAACCTCGACCGCCGGGTCGAGGCGGTCACTCCCGTCGACAACGCCGAGCTCCAGGCCCGGCTCCAGGAGATCCTCGACGTCTGCCTCAGCGACGACATGCTGGCGTCGGAGCTGCACTCCGACGCCACGTGGCACAAGGTGCCCTCCGAAAAGGACGTCAACGCCCAGCGCCGCCTCCACGAGTTGGCCTTCGAGCGTGTCCGGCGGCGGCGGGAACCCTCCACGGAGGGACGGAGCTGATGTCGCCGATGGTCTCGGCCACCGAGCGCGAGGTCAAGCTCGGTGCGCCGACGGAGTTCCACCTCCCCGACCTGGGGGGTGTCTTCGAGGGGGTGATCTCGGCGCCGCTTCCCGGTCGCGACCTGCGGGCCGACTACTACGACACCCAGGACCTGCGGCTGGCTCGCTGGGGTGTCACGGTGCGCTACCGCACAGGGGAGGGCACGGCCTGGACCGTGAAGCTGCCCGAGGGCGAAGAGGGCCCCGCCCTGGTCCGGCGTGAGGTGAGCTGCGACGGGCCCGCCGGCGACGTTCCCTCGGAGGCCCTCGCCCTGGTGCGTGCCTACCTGCGGCGGGAGTCGCTCGGGCAAGTGGCCCACATCCAAACCAGCCGCTCGGGCGTGGTCCTGACCGACGTCGAGGGCCTGCAGGTGGCCGAGGTGGTCGACGACGAGGTCTCGGTGCTCCACGGCGGCGAGACCGGCGCCCGTTTTCGCGAGGTCGAGGTCGAGGTCACCGACCGGGCCACCCCGGGTCTGCTCGACGCCGTCATCCGCCGCCTGCGTGAGGCCGGCGCCGGCGCCCCCGACGCTACGCCCAAGCTGGTGCGGGCGCTCGGGGCAGGGGCGCTGGAGCCGGCCGAGCTGGCCCCGGTGGACCTGAGCGGCAAGCCCTCGGCTGCCGAGGTGATCCGGATGGCACTGGTGGGGTCGGTCACGCGGATCCTGCGCCACGATGCTGGCGTACGTATCGGCGACGACCCCGAGGACATCCACCAGGCGCGGGTCGGCACCCGACGTCTCCGCTCCGACCTGCGCACCTTCAGTGCCCTGCTGGTCGACGAATGGGCAGACCCCATACGGACCGAGTTGAAGTGGTTGGCCGCGGCGCTGGGTGAGGTGCGCGACGCCGACGTGCTGGGCGAGCGACTGAGGCGGCAGGCCGACGCGCTGCCCGAAAGGGACGGGGCCGGGCTGGCGCCGTTGTTCCGCCGCCTGGCCAAGGAGCGGGAGGAGGCCGGCGCCCGCCTGATCGAATCCATGTCCGGCGATCGTTACCTCGATCTGCTCGATCTCCTGGTGGCCGCCGCCCGGGTCCCGGAGCTGCGTCCAGAGGCCGACGAGCCCGCTCGCAAGGTTCTCCCCGATCTGGTGGGCCGTCCCTGGCGTCACCTCAAGAAGGCGGTCGGCGACCTGGACCCCCTGCCGTCGGATGCCGACCTGCATCAGGTGCGCATCCGGGTCAAGCGGACGAGGTACGCGGTGGAGGCGGCAGCGCCGGCGGTCGGTGGCGAGGCGAAGGCGTTCGCCAAGGCACTGGCGCAACTGCAGACGGTGCTCGGCGACCACCACGACGCGGTCGTGGCCGAAGAGTGGTTGCGGCGGGCAGCGGACGGGGCGACCGCCGCGGAGGCACTGGCCGCCGGGGAGCTCATCACCGTCCAGCGGGCCGAGGAGGAGGCGCGCCGGGAGGCGTGGCCGGCGGCCTGGAAGAAGGTCGCCAAGTCGAAGCGTCGCTCCGGGCTCGGTTGATGGGGCGGCGCCGGCACGTGGATGAGGTCGTGCGCGCCGCCGGTGGCGTGGTCTGGCGTCGGGGACCGGCCGGCATCGAGATTCTCCTGGTGCACCGTCCCAAGTACGACGACTGGAGTCTGCCCAAGGGCAAGCTCGACCCCGGCGAGACGTCGGAGGCGGCGGCACTGAGGGAGGTGGAGGAGGAGACCGGCCTGCGGTGCTCATTGGGCGAGGAGCTACCTCCCGTCACCTACACCGACCGCCACGGTCGGGCCAAGGTCGTGCGCTACTGGACCATGCAGCCCAAGAGTGGTCGGTTCCGACCGAACGACGAGGTCGACGAGGTGCGCTGGGTCACCCCGGGCGGCGCCGGCGCTCTGCTCACCTACGGCCGTGACCGCGAGGTCACGGCTTCGCTCGCCGTCTAGGCCGCGTTTACCATCTCGGCGATGCTCTACCTGGTGCGGCACGGAAAGGCCGGCAGCCGCCACGATTGGAAGGGCCCCGACCACGAGCGTCCGTTGAGCAAGCGAGGCCGACGCCAGGCGGAGGGGCTCGTCGACTTGCTGGCCGGGCGCAACATCGACGTCGTCGTCTCCAGCCCCTTCGTGCGTTGCGTCGAGACCGTGCAACCCCTGGCCGACAAGCTCGGTCTCGAGGTGGAAGCGGCTTCGGGCCTGGCCGAAGGCGCCTCCTGCGACAAAGCCCTTGTCCTCGTCCACCGTCTGGCGTCGACCACGTCGGTGCTGTGTAGTCACGGCGACGTCATCGGGATCCTCCTCGACGCCCTCGCCGCAGACGGCATCGACCTGCCTTCGGACTACCCCTGCGCCAAGGGCTCCACCTGGGAGTTCCAGACCACTGACGGTCGCATCTCGGGGGCGCGCTACCTGCCCCCGCCGTCGTAGCCGGGCGCTCACGCCGCGGACGCCTGGCCCCCGACATCGACGACCGGGGAATCGGAGGTGTGCTCGAAGACCTCCAGTCCTTCGCCCGCCGTCGACCCGGGGTCTTTCTCGCCGGCGCCGCCGTCGCCGGGTTCGGCATCGGGCACGCCGTGCGCGCCAACTCCTCGTCCGACGACGACGGGTCTGCCAATGCCAGCGTCGCTGGAAACGGCGCCGGCAGGGCCGCCGGCGCCCGGACCGGCACCCGCGCCGTGCCCGCCAGTCCTGCCCTCGCTCGTGCCGCAAGGGGTCGGTGATGGCGAGGTCGTCGAGCGCCTCCAGCGCGTCGGGAGCATCACGCGCGTCCGGAGCGACCCGCGCCCCGGCGGCGTCGCGTGCCGCCGCCCGCGCCCCCGAGCCGCCCAGTGCCTCGAACGAGTAGGAGCGTCCCCTCGGCGGCTTTTCAGGGTCTACGCGAATTGAGGTTGGGTCCAGTTCGCTCCCATGCCTCGGGGCACCGATCGTAGGGGCTTGATCTCACCCGTCGCCGGGTCGACTGCCTCTCCGAAGGCCCACAGCATCTGTCCCCGGAAGCCGCCCCAGGTGCGGTGGCCGCGGGCCTGGCGCTTCTGGTTCTTGATGAGGTGGTTGAGGCTCTCAGCGAAGCCGTTCGACGCTCCGCCGCTGGTGCGTAGTTGACGATCTCGGCGCGCCAGTCCCGGAAGGTCTTGGCCACCGCGGCGAAGGCCTCGATGCCCGAGGAGCGACCCAGTGCGTTGAACAGGTCCATGCACGCGGGGAAGGTGGCGGTGTCGCCGGTGCGGCCGATGGCCATGGCCACCCGGAACGCCTCCTGTCTCGTAGGCAACGGCCAGGTCGGGATCGAGGTTGGCGGCGTCGAACAGGGCCAGGCGTTGTCGCTCGCCGGCTGGCCGCTCGTCAGCCTCGAGGGACTCCCGAGCCCGGGCCAGGGCGAAGCGGGCGTCCTTGAAGGGCTTGCCCAGGCGACGGCTGCGGGCCCGCCAGCGGTTCCAGGCGTCACGGCGTACCTGGGTGAGGGCGGTCAGCACCCGGCGGTGCAGGTGAAAGGCGTCGGCCACGATGAGGGCGTTGGGGAACAGCACCCGCACGGCCGAGCGGTAGGGGGCATGGCAGTCGATGGTGACGATGCGCACCTCGGCGCGCTCGGCGTGGCGGCGTAGACGAAGTTCTTGCGCACGCCGCACTCGTCGATGGCCAGGTACGGCCCCAGGCGGCCACCGTGACGAAGGTGGGCACGTCTCGCTTTCGGCCCACGGCCAGGCGCAGGTAGTGCTCGGGCACGCCGAGGTCACGCCCCACCGCCCGGGTTGCCCGGCCCCGGGCCAGATCGGCGAAGAACCCCAGGGCCCGCCGCAAGGCCGAGGGCAACCCCATCGCCGCCGGACTGCTCGCTTTCGCCGGTGGGTTCTTCGCCGCCGCCCTCCTACCGCCCACCGAGCGCGAACGCCAGCTCACCGACAAGGCCAAGGACAAGCTCGAGCCGCTCCCCCAGGGTCTGGCCGAAGCGGGCAAGAGCGTTGGCGGAGAGTTGCAGACCACCGCCCAGCAGGGTCTGGAGAAGGTGAAGGAGACGGCCACCGATGCCGCCCAGCAGGTGAAGGGCCAGGCCGAGTCGGCCACCGGTAAGGTCAAGAAGACGGCTTCCGACGCGTCGCAGACCGTCGCCCAGGAGACGACGGTCGCGTCGACCCGGGTGAAGAAGCAGGCCAACACGGCCAAGCGGCCGCCCACGCCTGCCGGGCCCTCGACGCGGCCGGCGCGCCGCACGTCGCCGGCCACCGCCCCCGCCCGTCTGCCCTCTCGCTGATCCCAGGGCGCTCGGGCCCGGACGACCCCGCTCAGGGGGCCGCCTGGGCCTGGGTCGTCCGGGGGTAACGTTCGCTCCGGATGCGAATCGCTGCCTTCGACCTCGGCACCAACTCGTTCCATCTGCTGGTTGTCGACGCCCATCCCGACGGCACCTTCGCCCCGCTCGTGCGCGAGAAGGAGATGCTGCGCCTGGGTGACGACGTCAGCCGCGAGGGCCGGGTCAGCCAGGGTTCGATCCGGCGGGCCGTCACCACCGTCGGCCGCTTCCGCACTCTGGCCGAAGGGGTCGACAGCGACGACATCGTGGCCAACGCCACCAGTGCCATCCGGGAGGCGGAGAACGGCGGCGAGGTGGTCGACCGCATCGAAGCGGAGGCCGGCGTCCGCGTCTCGGTGATCAGCGGGCGGGAGGAGGCACGCCTCATCTTCGAGGCCATCCGGGCCAGTGTGGTTATCGACCCGGGCCCGGCCCTGTGCTTCGACCTCGGCGGCGGGAGTCTGGAGGTCATGGTCGGCGACGGCGCCGGCCTGCAATGGGCTTCGAGCGTGAAGCTGGGAGCGGCCCGTCT
>Ga0183260_10002867_pt1 | contig 14095 bp, 18 predicted proteins | sample AntDrymUQ4972206_2_FD_129768 | JGI IMG/M metagenome (GOLD analysis project Ga0183260, IMG submission 129768) | Polar desert sand microbial communities from Dry Valleys, Antarctica - metaG UQ497 (22.06) (version 2) (version 2) | ecosystem: Environmental > Terrestrial > Soil > Desert | place... | reverse complement strand
CGCGGCGCCAGACACCACCCGCGATGCTCGCAATACCACCAGTATTGCTGCGCTCGCGTGCGGCATCTGGCATCCACGGATCGGGCACCCAAACCGCACACTTGTTTCTCGACGCTTCCTAGGCGCCGGACTTCGTGCACGCGTAGAGATCGTTGCGCAGGGGCCCGGGGGGCTGGCTGAGGCCGTAGTGCGCGGTCAGGTCGTCCGGCAGCCGTTCGGCGGGATCGTGCAGGGCGACCTCGAAGCCGGCGTCGGCGAGGCGGTCGCGCAGGTCGGGACCGTAGACGCGCACGTGATCGCGCTGCGAGAAGCGGCGCAGGCGCTCCTCCTCGTCGGTCAGCGTCGGGTCCTCGTGGGTCGCCACCATCTCGTAGTTGACCGGCGACTGCACGACCGCAAGACCGCCGCGACGCAGGACGCGTGCGAGCTCGCGCATCGCCGTCCGGTCATCGGGCACGTGCTCGAGCACGTGGCTGCACAGCACGAGGTCAAACGCAGCGTCCGCGAAGGGCAGGTCGGTCAGGTCCGCTTGGACCGTCGCGCGCGGGTCGTGCAGGTCGACGCTCGTGTAGTGCGCGCCGGCGAGCGCGCGCAAGCGCGGCTCGAGCCCGCGCTCGGGCGCGACGTGCAGGATCTGCAGGCCGGCGCGGTCGAGGACGCCCTCCTTGCGCAGATACCACCACAGCAGCCGCTGGCGCGGCAGCGAGCCGCAGCGCGGGCAGAGTACGGCCCAGCCCGGCCGCTGCTCCTCGAAGCGGCCGAAGCGGCCGCCGCACAGCTCGCACTGGACACGCCGACCCGCGTACCGAACTCGTCGAGCGAGTCCTCGAAGCATGCTCCGCACGGTTCGCTTCAGCGTGGACGCGCCGCCCATCCGAGTAGCATCCACAAGGTTGACTGGCGAGTCAATTGGTCTCCGATCGCCGACCCGCATGCGCGCCGCCGCCGTCCAACTCAACGCCACGCCCGACCTTGACCGCAACCTCGAGCGCGCCGACCGCCATACGCGCGCAGCGGCGGCCGACGGCGCGCAGCTCGTCGTCCTGCCCGAGAAGTGGAGTGCGCTCGGCCGCGGCGAGGCGCTGATCGCGGGGGCCCAGCCGCTCGACGGCCCCGCGATCACATGGGCGCGCGCCGTCGCGCGCGAACTGGGCATCGATCTCGTGGCCGGCTCGATCTCCGAGCGCGTCGACGGAGACGAGCGCCTGCGCAACACGTCCGTGCACGTGGGCCCCGATGGCGAGATCCGCGCGACCTACCGCAAGGTGCACCTGTTCGACGTCGTCGTCGAGGGGACGGTCTATCGCGAGTCCGAGCACGAGCAGCACGGTGACGAGCTCGTCGTCAGCGCGACCGCCGGCGGCGTCGAGCTCGGGCTGAGCATCTGCTACGACCTGCGCTTCCCCGAGCTGTACCGGATCCTCGCCGTCGGCGGCGCGCGCATCTTCAGCGTGCCGGCGGCGTTCACCGTGCCGACGACGCGCGACCACTGGGAGGTCCTGCTGCGCGCGCGGGCGATCGAGGACCAGGCGTTCGTCGTCGCCGCCAATCAGATCGGCGAGCACGAGGCGGGCCTGCGCTCCGGCGGACGCTCGATGATCGTCGACCCGTGGGGCCTCGTTCTCGCGCTCGCCCCCGACCGCGAGGGCCACATCGTCGCCGACCTCGACCTCGAGGCGCAGACGCGCATCCGCCGCGAGCTGCCTGCGCTCGCCAATCGCCGGCCGTCGGCCTACCGCTGGCCGATCGAGGTCAGCGCGTGATGGCCGCCTCGCGCGCCGCCGGCGGCGACAAGCGCCGCATGATCCTCGAGGCCGCCGTCGTCGCCTTCGCCAACCGCGGCTTCCACGCCTGCCGCGTGTCGGACATCGCCGACGAGGCGAACGTCGCCTACGGCCTCGTCTACCACTACTTCCGCAGCAAGGACGAGGTGCTCGACACGCTCTTCCTCGATCGCTGGAACATCCTTCTCGACGTCATCTCCGAGATCGACGGCCAGGACATCCCGGCCCGCGAGAAGCTCTACGCGATCGCCGCGTTCATCATCGACTCCTACGGCCATGACCCGGACCTGATGAAGGTCATCATCGTGGAGGTCACGCGGGCGGCGAACTCGTTCGGCCGCACGCACCTGGACAAGATCCGCGAGGCCTACGCGCTGATCGCCGACATCGTCGAGAAGGCGCAGGCCGACGGCACGTTCAAACGCGACGTCACGCCCGCCTTCGCGGCGATGGCGTTCTATGGCGCGATCGAGCAGGTGCTGACCGGCTGGATCTTCGACATGCTGCCCGCGAGCGAGGCCGAGCTCGAGCAGGCCAAGGCGCTGATCGTCGAGACGATCTGCGGCGGATTGGATGCCGCGCCCGCTTCCGCCGGTGCCGTCTGAGAGGATTGGGGCCATGGCGCACAACGACATCACCAAGCGGCTCGTCTGGTCAGGCCTGCTGGCCGGTCTGGGTGCATTGGCCTCGATCGCCACCACGCGCGCTGCGGCGATGATCTGGCGCCGGATCTACGAGGAAGATCCGCCGGAATGACTGCTGACAAGGACGATCCGCCGCAGGAAGCGGAGACCGTCGTCGAGGGCGACGCGGTCGAACTGCCCAGCGAGCCGGCTGCGGACGGCCCGCAGCCGCCTGTCGCCGCGTCCGCGCCGCCTGTCTACGAGTCCGAGCCCTACGAGGCTCGGGCTTACGCGTCCTCTGCGGGCCCCGCGGCGTCCGGACCCAGCTGGCCCGGCCCGGGCATCGATCTCGCGGAACGTCCCGAGTACCTCGTCGGCGCCGCCTTCGGCGGCGGTCTGCTTCTTGCACTGATCCTGCGCAAACTTGGCTACTGACAGCTCCACCCACGACCTCTCGCAGACCGTTCAGGAGATTTCCGAGCGCGCGTCGGTGCTCGTGCGCGAGGAGATCGAGCTCGCCAAGGCGGAGATCACCGAGAAGGTCACGAAGCTGCTCAAGGCGGCGATCGTCGGCATCGCGGCCGGGATCTTCGTCGTCGTCGGCCTGCTGTTCCTGCTGCACGGTGCCGCCTGGCTGGCGTACGACCTGCTCCCGGTCGGCGACGGGGTCTTCTGGGGCTTCTTCGTCGTCGCCGGGCTGCTGTTCCTGCTCGGCGGGATCGCCGGCTACCTCGCCGCGCGCTTCCTGCGCGAGGGCAGCCCGCCGACGCCGGACATGGCGATCGGCGAGGCGCACAAGATCAAGAAGCTCCTGCGGTTCAAGCGCAAGGGCCGCTGATGGCGCCCCAGCGGACGCCCAAGGAGATCCGCGCCTCGATCGAGGCCAACCGCCGCGAGCTCGGCACGGCCGTCGAGAAGCTCCGCGGCGAGGTCGCCGTCCTCACCGACTGGCGCCGCCAGCTCGTCGTCCACCAGAAGAAGGCGGTCATCGGCGCGGCGGTCGCCGGCTTTCTCATCGGTGGCGGCATCGGCGCCATCGGCGGGCTCTTTCGCCGCGGTTAGCGGAGCTAGCGCGTCGGGATCTCGAGCCGGCCACGCGCGAAACCGCACAGCGCATCGCCGTCCCAGGCGCCCAGCCAGGCGCGAAACGGCCACGGCTGCGCGGTGTCGAGCGTGGCGCCGGGGTCCGCATTCCCGTCGACCGCGCCCTCGCCGCCGAGTGCGCCGACCCGAAAGCCGTAGGAGATGAGCATCCGCGGTTCGATCCGGCCCAGTTCGCGCAGGCGCTTGCCCAGCGCCGCCTGCGCCAGCTCGTCGCCGGCCTGCTTGGCCGCGTCGAGTGCGGCTCGTAGCTCTCGGGCGCGCTCGCGCTCGTGCTCGAGCACATCTGCGATCCCAGCCGCGCCGAGCACCTGCTGCGATGACGGCGGATCCCCAGCCTCCATGAACTGGCGCAGCAGAAGCTGCGGCTCGATCTCGTAGATCGGCCGGTCCTGCGCGTCGAGCGGATCGCGCCGGCTGAGGCGCAGGCCGTCGCCGCTGATCGCCAGATGAAACGGCAGCATCGGCTCCCGTCCGTCCTCGGACACGAGCCCGTTGCGGCCCTCGAACTTCGCCTCGTCGAGCAGCTCGACTCGCCCGCCCAGCAGCGGATGGCTTTGAAGCACCCGGCCGTCGAGCGCGACCCCTCTGACGACGACGCCGACGGCCGGACCGGGCTTACGCGCGACGGGCGCGTCCTGGAAGCGGATGATTCGGTCCAGGTCGGGCTCGCCCGCCACCGCGTAGGTCCAGCCGCTGACGCCGCGCGGCTCGTCGCTGGGGTCCGGGTCGGTCGACAGCCGACAGCAGAACCAGCCCGCGAATTCGAGCGTCAGCATGGCGTCAAACCTCCTGCGGCCCAAGCACGGGCGTTGCGCGCCCGATCGCCGCTGCGGCGAGTCGCAGATTGGTCGTCAGGAACTCGAGCCGGGGCGGTGCGCCGGGCTCGCGGCTGAGCGCATCGCAGACCTCGGCCTGGTCGGCGAGGCGCTCGGCGAACAGCAGCCAGGCGCGTGCCGGATCGACCGGCGCGCTGATGGCGCCGTACAGCTCGAAGCTCGGGCCGGCCGTACGGCCCGGATGCTCGGGCCCGGCGGGAAGCTCGGTCAGCAGCTCGCCGAGCGGCCGGATCACGGCGCTCATCAGGCGCCGGATCGTCGCCCGCAGCTCCCTGCGCGCGCCTTGCGCCTCGCCCGCGAAGGCGAAGTACTGCAACAGCATCAGCAGCATCGATGTGTAGACGCCGTTGTGCAGCTCGCAGATCTGGCCGGCGAGGCGGTCCGTGATGAACCGGCCGCCCGCAACCTCGAAATGCGGACGCGTCAGCGGGTTGGCCAGCACAGGCCGGGCCGGCTCGAAGTTCGGATCCCGGGACTGCTCGGTCTCGAGCTGCTGCTGGATGTCGACGAAGCGCTGCCAGTGCGACTGCTCGTTGCCGAGGGGCGTGCCCTCGCCCTCCTCGATGATCGACGTGATCGCGGCGATCGCCTCCTGGCGGTTTGCGACCCTGAGGATCTTGAGCCGGGCCGTCCAGTCGTCGGTTTCCTGCGCGTCCTGGTCGCCGATGAACAGCGTCCTCTCGTCGAGCGTCGCGAACGCGCGCGAGATCTGCTTGTAGAGATCGCCGACGGTCCTCCAGCGCAGCGCCGGCTCGGCCGCCACCGCGCGGTCGGTCGCCTCGGGCTCGGGGGTCTCGAAGCGCACGAAGCGCTTGACGGTGGCCAGGCTGAACGGCTCGAGTGCGAACGTGAGGTGCTCCTCCTCGCCGTCCTCGTCGACATCGGAGGGGTAATAGCGGTTGGCAACGGGGAAGTTGGGCCGCGAGAACTGCGGCGCCGCGCCGACCGCGTTGAGCAGGTTGCAGACCGTGCCCAGATGCGCCATCTCCTGACGCGCGACATCGAGCAGCGTGCCCTCCCAGTCGCGCAGCAGCTCCACCTGGCGCTCGGTCAGACCCTCGCCCGGCCGGCGCTTCATCGACACGGCGGCGAACAGGTACTGCAGCAGCAATCCGTGCTCGAGCGCAGCGGCCTCGTCGAGCGCGTGGATCAGGCCGGCGCGCGTGGTGATCTCCCGCGGCGGCTCAAAGCCCCCACCTTCCATGCGCGCAGTATCTCCGGCTGGTGGGCGCGAGTCTAGGGTTGCACCTGTGAGTCGGTACGTCGCCGTGGTCTGCGCGATCGTCGCCGCGATGCTCGTGCTGTTCGCGGCTGCGGAGCTGCTGGGGAGCTCGCTGTTGACCGATCCTGCCTCCTGGCTCGAGCAGCGGGAGTCGCTCGCCGCGCTCTTGTCCTTGGGCCTGCTGCTCGTCGACGTGGTGGCACCGGTTGCGTCCAGCGCGGTCATGACGGCAAACGGCGCGCTCTTCGGTCTCGTCGGCGGCACGCTGCTTTCGCTCACGGGGAGCCTCGGTGCGGCGGCGATCGCGTTCGCGCTCGGCCGCCGCGGCAGTGGCGTGCTCGACCGCGTCGCGCCGCGCGCCCAGCGCGCACGGGCCGACGCATTCCTAGCCCGCTGGGGTGCGCTCGCCGTGCTCGTCAGCCGATCGGTGCCGATCGCCGCGGAGACGCTCGCCCTGCTGGCGGGCGCCTCGCCGCTGTCGTGGCGTCGCTTCCTGCCGGCCGCTGCGCTGGGATCGCTGCCGCCGGCGCTGCTCTACGCCGCGGCCGGCGCTTCGGTGTTCGATTAGGCGCCGTCCGACCCGCTGCCTACGCTCACCGGCGTGTCCGTCTGGGACGCCCTGACAACGCGCCAGATCGCGCGCATCATGTTCACCGCGGCGGCGTTCCTGATCGTCATGTACCTGCTCGTGCAGATCCGCAGCACGCTGCTGCTGCTGGGGATCGCGATCTTTCTCGCGATCGCGCTGGGCCCGGCGGTCGACCTGTTCAACCGCTGGATGCCGCGCGCGGCGTCGATCCTCGTCGTCTACCTGCTGATCTTCCTCGCCTTCGCAGGCGTGCTGGCGCTCGTCGTCCCGCCGGTCATCGACGGTGCGAGCGATCTGTCGCGCGATATCCCCAACTACATCGACGACCTGCGCAACAACGGCACGTTTCGCACCTTCGACAACAAGTACAACGTCACCGAAGGGTTGAAGGAGGAGGCCGACAAGCTGCCCTCGCGCCTGGGCGACGCCGCGGGCGCGATCCAGAGCATCGCCACCGGCGCGTTCAACGCTGCCTTCCAGATGCTCACGATCCTGACGATGACGTTCTTCCTGCTGCTGGACGGCAAGCGGATCGTCGCGTTCGTGTTGCGCCGCCTCGGGCGCAAGCGCGAAGGGCGCCAGGAGCGGTTGTACGAGGTCGCAGCCCGGATCTACAAGTCGACGGCCGGCTACGTCGCCGGCGCGCTGACGATCTCGACGATCAACGGAATCATCACGCTCATCGTCCTGATGCTGCTCGGGGTCGATTCCGCGATTCCGCTCGCGGTGCTGATGGCCTTCTTCGGGCTGATACCGCTCGTCGGCGCGACGATCGGCGGGGTGATCATCCTGCTGGTCACGCTGTTCACCAACTTCCCGCAGGCGACGATCATCTACGCGATCGTCCTGATCCTCTACCAGCAGCTCGAGAACAACGTGCTGCAGCCGTTCGTCTACAAGCGCACGGTGAACGTGCCGCCGCTGGCGGTGATCGTGGCGATTCTGGCCGGCGCGGCGCTGCTGGGCATCGTCGGCGCGCTGATCGCGATTCCGATCGCGGCTGCGCTGCAGATCATGTTGCGCGAGTTCTACGGTGAGGAGCCCCAGCCCGAGCCGCCGCTGTCGGCACCGCCGCCGTCCGAGCCGCCGGAGGGGCCGCCGAAGAAGCCCCAACCTCGAGGCGCGACCGGGAAGCCGGTGCCGAAGAAGCCGCCGGGCACGGCGCCCGCCTAGCTCAGCCGCCGGTCGCCGGCGTGGGCGGCGCCGCCAGCGCGCTGCTGTGCATCCCGCCGACGCCGATCATGCCGGGGCCCGCGTACGCGCCGATGACCGGGCCGACCTCGCTGACGAAGATCGCTTCGCAGCCGAAGATCTCGCGGCCGCGTTCCACGAGCCGCTGCGCCCTGTCGGGCGACTGGATGTGCTGCACGCACCACACGTCGGCGCCGTCGCCGTGCAGCGTGCGCATGTACTCGACCATCCGTTCGAAGGCACGCCCGGCGGTTCGCACGCGCTCGACGGGCGTGACCTCCGATTCCAGCGAAAGGATCGGTTTGATCTTCAGCGCGCCACCGATCCATGCCTGCGCGCCACCGATCCGCCCACCGCGGCGCAGGAACTCCAGCGTGTCGAGGCTGAACCAGATCCGCAGTCCCTCGCGGGCGCGGCGGGCGTGAGCGGCGACCTCGGCAAGGCTCGCCCCGCGCCGGGCGCGATCCGCCGCTGCCAGCACCTGCAGCCCGAGCCCGCCACAGGTCGTGCGCGAGTCGATCACCTCGATGCGCCCGGGCAAGCCGCCCTCCTCGAGCTGGCGTTGAGCCTGACGAGCCGAATCGAACGTGCCCGAGACGGCGCTCGAGAGGTGCACTGACACGATGTCGTGACCCGCCTCCAGCAGCGGCTCGTAGCAGGCCAGGAAGTCGCCGACCGACGGCTGTGACGTGGTCGGCAGGTCCGACGCCTCGCCCAGCCGTGCGTAGTAGCTGCCCAGGTCGCCGAGCAGTTCGCTCTCGCGCTCCAGCGACCCGTCCCGCTTGACGTAGAGCGAGACCGTGTGCACGTCGTTGGCCGCGAGCAGCTGCGACGGCAGGTACTGCGTGCTGTCAGTGACGATCGCGACCGGCATGTAGCGGGACCCTAGATGATCGATTCGGGGCCCACGACGGGCTTGCCCGTCTCGCCCCCCTGGAGATCGAGCGAGCGACCCTCACTGGGCGGGCGGCGATTGCGACAGCGCCCCGACCGACTCGCGCGGCGGCCGCGCCGCCGCGAACGGGATCGCCGCGGTATGCGGCAAGATCGCGGGCGTGGCCATCGGCGATGCTACTGTGCGCCGCTCGATGCGCCGCCTGCTGATCGCCGCAGTATCGGCCACCCTGTTGATGCCGGCCGGCGCTCTGGCTGCGGATCCGATCATGTCGCTGCAGGAGGTGCAGCCGGGCGCTCGCTGCACCGGCCTGACCGTCGTGCGCGGCACGGCGATCTCTTCATTCGACGTCGACGTGATCGACGTGCTCGATCGCCAGCGTCCGGAAGTCGCGCGTATCCTTGTGCGCGTCTCGGGCCCTGCCGTCGCGGGGACCGGCATAGGGCCAGGCTTCTCGGGCTCACCGATCTACTGCACGAGCGCCGACGGCGTCAGTCGCAACATCGGCGCGATCTCCGAAGGCATCGGAGACTACGGCGGGTTCGACGCGCTCGCCACACCGATCGAGGCGATCCTCGCCCAGCCGTTCGTCCCCGCGCCGGCGCGCTCGCGTAGCGGCACGCGCAGCCTGCGCGGTCCGCTCACGCTCAGCGGTCTGCGCCCACGACTCGGCGCCGCGATCTCACGTGCCGCCCGCAAGGCCGGCCGCACGCTGATCGCTCCGCCCGCGACGTCCCGCGCCGCCTACCCGCCGCAGCCGCTTGTGCCCGGCGCGGCGCTCGCGGTCGGCCTGACGTCGGGCGACGTCGCGCTCGGCGCGGCCGGAACGGTCGCCTACGCCGACGGCGCCAGCGTGTGGGCCTTCGGCCACGAGTTCGAGGGAGCCGGCCCGCGTTCGCTGTTTCTCGAGGACGCCTACGTCCACACCGTCGTCAACAACCCGATCAACTCACCGGAACTGTCGACCTACAAGCTCGCCTCGCCGGGCCACGACCTCGGTACGGTCACGGGCGATGGGCCCTCCGCCGTGACGGGCAGGCTCGGCGGACTGCCGCCGAGCTACTCGCTGCGCGTGACCGCGCGCGACCTCGACAGCCGCCGTATCCGTAGCCTGCTCGTCCGCGTCGCCGACGAGGGCGATGTCGGCCGCCCGGCGGGGATCTCGGCCTTGGGACTGGTCGCCCCCGGCGCGCTGCTGGAGGCGATTACGAGAGTGAAGGCCGGCGCCCCCGCGCGCCAGAGCGGCGACATGTGCATGGCCGTGAAGCTGCGTGAGCTCAAGCGCCGGATGCGCTTCTGCAACACCTACACGGTCGACGGTCCGTCCTCGTTCGCGATCGGCGGGCCGCTCGTCGAGGATGTGGCGTCGGCCGCCGATCTGCTCGACAGCTTCCGCTTCGGCGCGCTGCACCCGACGGCCGTCGACATCGGCGTTCGCATTCGCAACGGCGCGCGCCAGGCTTACGTCGTGGGCGCTCGCGCGGTCGGCAGGGTCCGCCGTGGACGCAGGATGGCGTTGCGACTGCGTCTGCGCCACGTGGGCAGTGGGCGCCGCAGCACGCGCACGGTTCGCATCCGCGTTCCGAGTGACGCGCGGCTCGGCCGGCGCACGCTGTTCATCAACGGAAGGCCCGGCGACGTCGGCGGCGACCCCTTCGAGGAAAGCTCGTTCAGCGTCGTCTTCGAGGACGACGAGTCCGAGGACACTGGCGGTGGCGGGCCGCAGTCGCCGGAGGAGGTGCGCTTCGCCTTTGAAGAGCTCGCGCGACGAGACGACCTGAGGGTGAGGTTCCCCGGCGGCAGCTCCGCCTCCTACCGCGATCCGCAGCTGCGCATGAGCGGCAGCGCGAGGGTCCGCGTGAGGATCCGACCCCGCGGCCGCTGAGCGGCCGCGCGCTGGGGTTCGCCCTAACGTCGCCGGAACCGGCGACGTTACAGGCGGTTCTCGATGCCCAGCGGCGCGGGGGCGGGGTCGGCGCCGGCAGGGGCGTCCTCGGGCGCGTCGGCCGGGGGCTGCACGCCGAGCGTTTCTGCCAGCTCGCCGGACTCGTACATCTCCGTGATGATGTCGCAGCCGCCGATCAGCTCGCCCTTGTGGAACAGCTGCGGGATCGTCGGCCAGCTCGACAGCGCCGACAGCTCCTGGCGGATGCGCTGATCGGGCAGGATGTCCACGGCGGCAAAGGGCGTCTCGAGCGCCTCGAGCATCGCGACGGTCCGCGCCGAGAAACCGCACGCGGGGCGGTCGGGTGAGCCCTTCATGAAGAGGATGACGTCGTTGCTCGAGATCGCCTCGGCGATCGCGTCGCGGATCTGGTTGTCGCTCATGGGACCTCCGTCTTGAGGGCGAGTGCGTGAATGGAGCCGCCCAGCTCAGCGCTGAACACGTCCATGACCAGCCGGTGCTGCTGCACCCGGCTGAGACCGTCGAAGGCGGTTGCGCGCACGATGGCACTGAAATGCACCTCGTCCGCTGAGTCCACGTCTGCCTGGGCGCCGGGAATGGCGGCTTCGATGCGGGTCTTGACCTCGTCTGCGTTGGGCATCTGAGACACAGCCTAGCGACCGCTACACTTGGTAAAGCTTTGGCCGATCCAGCAGTCAAACGACGTCGGGAGCACCGCACATGATCACCATCACCGACAAGGGCGCCGAGAAGGTCCATGAGTTCCTCGATTCGCAGGGTGCCGACCCGTCGTCGGCAGGGCTGCGCGTCGGCGTCAAGGGCGGCGGCTGCTCGGGCTTTCAGTACAACCTCGCGTTCGACGCCAAGAAGGATGGCGACGCCGAGTTCGAATCCCAGGGCCTGAAGGTCTACGTCGACAAGCCGAGCCTTCCGTACGTGCACGGCTCCGTGATCGACTACGTCGACTCGATGCAGGGTGCCGGCTTCCAGGTCAACAACCCGAACGTCGTCGCGGCCTGCGGTTGCGGCTCCTCGTTCCGGGTCGCCGACGAAGAAGCGGTCTCCGCCGTCTAGACATTCGTCGCCTGAGCTCCGCTCAGGCGGTCGCGAAGCGACCGACCGTGCGCTCGGCGCGCACGCCGGGCAGGTGCTCGGCGAAGATGCGGTAGTAGGCGAGCTCCTCGCGCGTGCGCAGCGGCGGATCGACCGCGTGGCGCTCGCGCTCGAAGTCGTCGGCGTCGACGGTCGCCTCGATCTCCTCTGTCAGCATCTTGGCCGCCCCGCTGCCGTCGCCGAACTGCGCCTTCTCGCGCCACAGGATCTCGTCAGGCAGCCAGCCCACGAACGCCGCGCGCAGCAGTTGCTTCTCGAGCTTGCCCGGCGGCGAGAGCTTCCAGCCGATCGGGAGGTCGAGCGCGAACGCGATCACCTGCCGATCGAGGAACGGCACGCGCGCCTCGAGCCCGTGCGCCATCGTGACGCGGTCGCAGCGCTGGAGGTTGAGGTCGTGCAGACCGTCGACGGTCCTCACGAGCTCGGCCTGCAACGCGTCGGGGTTCGAGAAGGCGCGCAGGTACTCATAGCCCGCGAACAGCTCGTCGGCGCCCTCGCCGGTGAGCACGACCTTCACGTGCTGCGACGTCAGCTCGGCGAGCAGGAAGTTTGGCACGGCGCTGCGCACGAGCGAGGGATCGAAGTGCTCGATCGCGCGCACGACCGGGGCGACGGCCTCGATCGCGTCGCGCGCGCTGTAGATGCGCTCGTGGTGATCGGTGTTGAGGTATTGGGCCACGACGCGTGCGGCGAGCAGATCGGGGCTGCCCTCGGCGCCGACGGCAAAGGTCTTCAGCCGCTCGCCTTGGTGCTCGACATGGCGCGCCGCGATCGCCGCGACGATGCTCGAGTCCAGCCCGCCCGACAGGAAGACGCCGACCGGGACGTCGCCCATCATCTGGCGCTCGATCGAGTCGACGAGCACCTCGCGGGTCGCGCGCAGCGCCTCGGCGGGCGGCGCAGCCGCCGCATGCCAGGGGCCGCTCGGCGATTGCAGGCTCGAGGCGGGAACCGCGGCGCTGAAGCGCTCGAGGCCGCCCTGCGGCGTCCAGTGACAGCCGGGCGGGAAGGTCTCCACCCGCGGCAGCCAGTCCGGTTCGAAGGCCGCGATCTCCGACGCGAAGCGCACGCGGCCGTGGTCGTCGCGCGCCCAGTACAGCGGCTTGATGCCGACCGGGTCGCGGGCGGCGAGAAACGAGCCGTCGGCGCCGGCGACGAGGAACGCGAACATGCCCTCGAGCTCGGTCAGCGCCGCCGGACCGCGCTCGTCGAGCAGGTGCAGCGCCACCTCGTTGTCCGAGCGCGTCGTGAACGGGGCCTCGTCGAGCGTCGCGCGAACCTCCTCGTGGTTGTAGACCTCGCCGTTGCCGACGAGCCACATGTCGCCGGCCGGGTTGACGAGCGGCTGGTGGCCGCCGTCGACGTCGACGATCGAAAGCCGGCGATGGCCGAGCCAGCTGCCGTTGACGCGGATCTCGCCGTGGTCGTCGGGCCCGCGGTGGACGAGGCGCTCGAGCATGCGCACGTCCGCTTGAGTTCCATGTGGGCCGTAGGACCCTGCGATTCCGCACATACTTAGAACACTTGCCCGTCTGATGCTTCTACAAACAAGTTCTGTCTATGCGACAGCCGGCACGGCGGCATACGCCACGGGCTGGCGGTCGGCGAGATGGGACATCCTGCCGCGTGCTGCCGCCACGAGGCCGGGCGTGTCGATCCTGGCCAGCGCCGTGCCCGCCCGAGCTCCTGTGCGGGCGAGCACGCGTCCCTCGGGATCGACGACCTTGGCCTGGCCGGGAAAGCGCAGCCGGCCGTAGCGGCCGACCTGGTTGGAGGAGACCCAGACGACCTGGTTCTCGAGCGCGCGGACCTGGTCGAGCAGGTTGAAGTGGCGCACCTGCCGGTCGCGGCGCATCGCCGAAGACGGGTTCACGCGACTGATCGGCCACGCCGCCAGGGACGCGATCAGTCCGGCGCCGTCGAGCGCGAGCTGGCGCGCCGCCTCGGGGAAGAGCTTGTCGTAGCAGATGAGCATGCCGATCCGCCCGACCGGCGTGTCGAAGGCGGCGAAGCCGTCGCCGGCGTTGAACGCCGAGCGCTCGGCGGGTGGCACGTGAACCTTGCGGTGATGACCGAGGATCCCGTCGCCGCTGACGCAGACCGCGCTGCTGTACGGCCCCCCGGGGGCCTCTTCGGTGTAGCCCGCGCAGACGACGATGTCGCCCGCGATCTGGGCGAGGCGGCCGATCGTCTCGCCGTCGCGCGGCAGCGCCGGGGGGGTGCCGCACGGCGACGGCGCGCCGGCGATCCGCGGCTCGTACAGATACCCACCGAGCGCGGACTCCGGCAGCACGACGAGCGTGGCACCGCGCTCGCGCGCCTCGCCGACGATGCCGGCGATCTTGCTCAGGCAGGACTCGAGGTCGCGACCGAAAGCGGCGCTAACGGCCATCACGGCGGGCAGCGAAGGAGTTTGCCTGCGGCCGATCACAGCACCCAGTTTGCGGGCGTCGCCCACAGGCTCGTATGGACGCCCGTCCAGTGATCGCGCGGCGCGGATCGACGGTCTGGCGAGTTGGTCGCCTAGGCCTGGCCTTCGGCGCCGCCCGGGACGCCGGTGTTCGTCGAGTACTTCGGCTGAAGCTTCATGTCCGGGCGGAGGGAGTGCACGGCCTGAGCGACGGCGATCGCCGATTCGGCAAAGCCGGTCGCGATCAGCTTGAGCTTGCCCTCGAACGTCGTGATGTCGCCGCACGCCCACACGCCCGGCAAGTTCGTCTTCATCACGGGGTCGACGACGATCGCGCCCTTGGAGATCTCCATGCCCCAGTCCTTCAGCGGGCCGAGCGCCGTCTTGAAGCCCAGCTGCAGGAGGATCGCGTCGACCTCGAT
>Ga0183260_10002866_pt1 | contig 14095 bp, 18 predicted proteins | sample AntDrymUQ4972206_2_FD_129768 | JGI IMG/M metagenome (GOLD analysis project Ga0183260, IMG submission 129768) | Polar desert sand microbial communities from Dry Valleys, Antarctica - metaG UQ497 (22.06) (version 2) (version 2) | ecosystem: Environmental > Terrestrial > Soil > Desert | place... | reverse complement strand
CGCAGGTGCGTGAGGTGCACAACGTCAAGGTGTACGATCTCGTTGGCGGCGCGTAATTCAAAAAAAAAATCAAGCTTCCCGGCGCCGTTCCGCTCGAGGAGGCCCACGAGGTGGCGAATGAGGTCGAACGAGCCATTCTCGCAGCCGTGCCCGAGCTCGATGCCGTGCAGACCCACCTGGAGCCGCTCGGCGAGACAGGCCTCGGCACGCGGCCCGGGGACGTTGAGGTCGAGCGTGACCGGGTGCTCGTGAACGAAACGGTGCGGGAGGTGACCGGACACCCACCGCGCGCGCTGCGCTTCGTCCACACCGACGAGGGCCTCGTCGCCTTCCTCACGCTCGGCCTCGACGGCGGCGCCGACCTGCGCGAGGCGCACAGGCGCGCCAGCGAGGTCGAGGCTCGTATCCGTATGCGCCGCCCGGGCATTGTCGACGTGGTCGTCCATACCGAGCCGTGAGCCTCTGCATGTTCACGCCGCTCGACCGCGCGCTGGAGCGCGGCTGGCCCGGGCGCATCGAGGGCAACCGCGTAATCCACCTCGCCGCGCAGACGCTGCAGGCCTACTTCGCCGGTGGTGGCGAGGCGCGGGCGAATGCGGAGTACTCCCTGGACGAGGTGCGGCTGCTCGCTCCGGTGATCCAGCCGCCCTCGGTGCGTCTCTTCGAGGCTCCGGATCGCTTCGTGTTCGCGAACCCGGCCGCCCTTGTGGGGCCGGGTGCGGCGATCAGGCTGCCCCAGGGGGCGAAGGAGCTCGGAGTGCAGCTGCGGGTCGCGGCGGTGGTGGGGCGCGGAACGGAGATCGGCGGTCTCACGATCCTCGGCGACTGGCGGGCCGCAGCGCTCGACGCTCCCAAGGATCGCGACTTCGCGCTCGGTTTAGGGCCGGTCGTGGTGAGCCCTCTCGCGCTCGGCGCGGCGTCCGTGCGGGTCAACGGCGCCGAGCGGGCCGGCGGGCCGGCCGCCGGCTTTCCCTGGGACGAGGCGCTAGGGCACGCCGCCCGCAACACGGAACTGCGGCCGGGCGACCTGATCGGCTCGACGGCGGTCGTCGCGACGGGTGCGCTACGAGCCGGTGACCGTGTGGAGCTCATCGTGGAGGGGATCGGGAGGCTCGGGGCGGAGGTTGAGCTCAAACCGTGAGCCTGACGGTCCGAGAGGCTCGATCTGTTGATGCGCAACGACTAACGCTGCTTCTCGAGCAACTGGGCTACCCGACCTCGAGCGAGGCGGTGGCTCGGCGTCTGAAGCGTCTAGCGACGAGTAAGGCTGATCACGTGCTCGTCGCCGAGCTGGGTGGAAAGCTCGTAGGACTCGCGACGGTTCACGTCAGTCTCTCGATTGAGCACGACAAGCCGGCGGCAAAACTCAGCGCGATTGTGGTCGATGAGACCTATCGGCGGCGCGGGGTGGGCGAAGCCCTTGTCTCAGCGGTGGAAGCAGAGGCCCGTGCGCGGGATTGTTGCTTGATCTTCCTCACAACGGCCGAGCGGCGGAAGGGAGCGCATGCCTTCTATCGAAGAATCGGCTTCGAGGAGACGGGACGGCGGTTTACCAGGGTGCTCGACTGACCAGATCAGGAACCCGAGGCGTGCACGCCAGGGGTCGCGCCAGGGGCTGCCGAGCTCGACCGGCGCGTCGGCCCGAGGGGGCGTAGTGCCTTCATCCTACGGACGCTCGAGCGTGCTCTCGACGACGAGAGGCGCTGGGACGAGATCGTCGCCTTGCTTGGATCCATCGCCGACCGGGGGCACGAGTGGGACGAGGGACCGGCGGACTGGGTTCGCTCGCAGCGGCGCGCCGATGCCCGCCGCGTGGGCTGACTCGTGCCACCGCTTCTCCTCGACACGACGGTTCTGATCGACGTGCTCCGCGGGAAGAGCGCGGCCGGGCGACTCGGCGCGCTGCGTTCGACCGAGCCGGTGCCGTTCGTGTGCGCGATCAACGTCGAGGAGGTGTGGCGCAGCGTTCGCCCGGGCGAGGAAGGAGCCGTGAGTCGTTTGCTCGGTGCGCTGCGGCTCGCGCCGCTTGGACGGCACGAAGGCGAGCGAGCGGGTACCTGGCGCCGAGATTACAGGGCCACCGGCGTCACGTTGAGCCAGGCGGATTGTCTGGTGGCCGCCGCGGCCGCCGGCGTCGGGGCCACTCTCGCAACCGGAAACCCGAAGGACTTCCCGATGCCGGGAATCGCGGTCGAGCACTGGCCTGTCGGCAACTGACAGGGGCAAAACTCTTGCGGTAGCCTCGGGCTCGCCCTCCTACAGGTCGCGGCGCGCAAACGCGGCGAGCGCGATGCCGAGCACCAGCACGACGTAGAGCGCCGCCCAGGCGACGAGGGAGGAGCCGCCCGCCTGCGCCCCGCCGAAGGGGCCGAGCTGGAGCGCGATCTCGGTGAAGCCGCGCGTGTCCTCCGTGATGCGGTGCAGGCCGTCCTGGTAGAGGGCCTCGAAGGGGAGGATCCACGAAGTCTTCTCGGCCACGTCCACGAGCGTCGGCGAGTCGAGCGCCTCGCCGATCTGGCCTAGGAGGCCGGCGACGAGGCCCGCGCCGAAGACCATGAAGATGGCGATGCCGTTCGCCGTCGCCGAGAGGAAGATGGAGCCGAGCAGCGAGAGCGCTGTCACGATCACGACAGCGCCCGCGAGCTCGAGGGCCGGGCCGACGACCGCGTCCGGCGACCAGGGGCCGACGGCCTCGGTGATGAGGAGCGCGGCGGCGTAGACGAGCACGACGTAGACGCCCGAGACCGCCGCCGCGCCGAGGAAGCGCGCCACGAGGAACGCCGAGCGCCCGACCGGCCGCACGACGAGCGGCTGCAGGAGTCCGCGCTCGGCGTCGCCGCGCACGGCACCGAGCGTCAGGAAGACCGTCAGCACGGTCCCGAGAAAGAGCGTGGCGAACATGGACAACCCGAACAGGGTCGCCCCCGTGAGCGTGTCGATGTCGACGCCCGTGTCGGTGGAGCCCTCAAAGCTGCGGGCCTCCACGTAGGCCTGCCGCGCGCCGAGCCAGTAGAGCACGAGGAAGGCCGCCGTCAACACGACCACGACGACGAAGACCTTGCGCCTGATCGCCTCGCGCAGCGCGTAGGCGATCAGCGCGGGGACGGCGCTCATCCGGTCTCCCCCTCGACCGCACGCAGGTAGGTGTCCTCGAGGGTCGTCGAGAGGACGCGTACGCCGTAGACCCGCTCGCCCTCCGCGACGAGTCTCGCGACGAGCTCGGGCGCGTCCTCTCGCACCGCCTCCGGGAAGCTGCGTACGCCCGTGGCCGTCTCGATCTCGACGCCGCGCGCCCGCGCCAGCTCGTCCGGGCGGCCGGCGGCGACGATGCTGCCGCCCGAGATGTTCACGACCCTGTCGCAGACGCGCTCCACCTCGCTCAGCAGGTGGGAGTTGAGGAGGACGCCGATGCCGCGCTCGCGCAGGCGCTCGAGCAACTCACGCACGGTGCGACGACCGATGGGGTCGAGGGCGCTCGTCGGCTCATCGAGTAGGAGGAGGCGGGGCGAGCCGACGAGCGCCTGTGCGAGCCCGAGCCGCTGCTGCATGCCCTTCGACATCGCCTCCACTCGGCGCTCGCGCGTGTCGGCGAGCTCGACGAGGCCGAGGAGCTCCGAGCGCTCCGCCGCTCCACCCGACGAGCCGGCCAGCTTCTGGTGGAGCGCCAGCACCTCGTCGGCCGAGTACCAGCCGGGAAAGCGGAAGAGCTCGGCCAGATAGCCGAGCGCCGCGCGCGCAGGCGGCGAGCCGGCCGGTTGGCCGTAGATGGCCGCGGTGCCCGAGGTCGGGCGGATGAGGCCGCAGGCGATCTTCACGAGCGTCGACTTGCCGGCCCCGTTCGGGCCGAGGAGCCCGACGAGCTCGCCCTCGCCGACCTCCAGGTCGACGCCCGCGAGCGCCTGGTTGCGGCCGTAGCGCTTTGAGAGGCCGCGCGCTTCGAGTGCTGCCGCCACCCGTCGAGTCTATGGACACACTTGCGGGATGCAGGTCGTGCTCGACTGGGACGGGACGGTCACCGAGGTGGACACGCTCCACCTCGTGCTCGAGCGCTTCGGCGACCCCGGGGAGTTCGAGCGCGCCGAGGCCCAGCTCGGCCGCTCGCTGACCCTGCACGAGGTGATCGCTGTCGAGTTCAGGTCGGTGCGGGCGCCGCTCGAGGAGGTCGTGGCCTGGCTGCTCGACGCCGTGCGCGTGCGACCGGGCTTCCGCGAGCTCGCCCACGCGCATCGGCCCGTGATCCTCTCGAGTGGCTTCCGCGAGCTGATCGACCCCGTGTTGCAGCGGGAGGGCATCGAGCTCAAGGTGCTCGCGAACCGCGTCGAGGAGCGGGCGGACGGCTGGCGGGTGCGCTTCCGGGACGAGGCGCTTTGCGCCACCTGCGGCGAGGCTTGCAAGCGCGGCTCGCTGCTGGGCGAGGACGTCGTCTACGTCGGCGACGGCTACTCGGACCGCTGCGCCGCGCTTGCCGCCGGGCGCGTTTTCGCCACCGCGGGCCTCGCGCTCTACCTCGACGAGCAGGGCGTCCCCTACGAGCCGTTCACCGATCTCCACGAGGTGGCGCGCGCGCTCGACTCCCCCGCGAGGTGACGAAGGGTTTATGCTCGCTCTGCGGCCCTCTTTGCCGACGGCTGCAAAGCTTCTCCCCGAACCCCCAGGCGGCGGCGACTCGGTGCAGGCCGGGCCGTCGCCGCCGACCCCTTCCATGCCGGTGCTGCCCCTTGCCGAGCCGTACAGCTTCCGGCTCTCGACGGAGCGCCTGCGCGCCTGGGGGCCCGATCTCGCCACCCTGTGGCACGAGGACGGCGTGCTCCGGGTCGTCGGCGGCCGGGAGGTGCGGATCGAGGAGACACCCGGCGGCGTAAGGGTGGAGCCGCTCGCCGGGGACGTGGAGCCGATCGTGCGCCACCTGCTCGGCGCTCCGTTCGACCTCGCGGCCTTTGCCGCCTTCGCCGCCGAGGAGCCGGTGCTCGCGCCGGTGGTCGATCGGCTCAGGGGCCTGCGGCCGCTCCTCCTGCCCGATCCCTTTGAGGCGCTCGTCACCTCGATCACGGCGCAGCAGGTCTCGCTCTTCGCCGCCACGGCCGTCCGGAACCGGCTGATCGAGCGCTACGGCAAGCGGGCCGGGCACGCCTTCGCGTTCCCCGCTCCCGAGCGCCTCGCCGCCGTCGAGCCCGAGGAGCTCGTCGCGCTCGGCTTCTCCCGCCGGAAGGCGGAGTACGTGGTCGGCCTGGCGCGCCTCTCGCCCACGCTCGACGGGCTGGCGGCGCTCCCCGACGAGGAGGTGAAGGCGCGCCTACGAGCGATCCGCGGCCTCGGCGAGTGGACGGCCGACTGGTTCCTCGCCCGCCACCTCGGCCGCCCGCAGGCCTGGCCTGCCGGCGATCTCGGCGTGCGCAAGGCCGTATCGGCGTTCTATGGTGGCGGCCGTGAGCTCTCGACCGAGGAGGTGCGCGGGATGGGCGCGCGGTTTGCCCCCTTCCAGAACTTGACTGTGCACTACCTCCTCGTGGCGGGGAGGCTGCCGTGACGGTGCGGCGTGCGGGCGAGGAGGATCTGGCGCTCCTCGGGGAGCTCTGGCGCGCCTTCGAGCGCGAGGTTCCCTCACCGCCTCATGTCGACGTGGACCTCGACGAGGAGCTGGGGGAGATCGCGGAGACGGTTCGCGCGGGAGGAGCGTTCCTGGCCGAGGACGGCGATGAGACGCTCGGCTTCGCCCTCGGCCGCCACCAGGGATCCCGCCTGGGTCGCATCACCGACCTCTACGTCGTTCCGGGCGCGCGACGCCGCGGCGTCGCCGCTGCGCTCGTGCGGGAACTCGTCGCCCGCTTTCGCTCCGACGGTCTCGAGCACCTCGATCTCGAGGTCATGGCCTCGAACGCCTCCGCCCGCGCGGTCTACACGCGCTGGGGCCTGCGAGAAGACCTGCTCACCCTCACCGCTCCGCTGGCGGAGATCGCCGCACGCCTGGAGGAGGTCGAGGCGGGCCCCTACTTCGGCTCGATCCACGTGCAGTCGGACGACCTCGACGCCGTCGAGCGCGCGGTGCGCCAGTTCGTTCCGCGTCTGCCGGGCCGCTCGCGGGGAAGCCTCGTCGTCCCGCCCCGTAACGGCTGGGTGGCCGTCTACGACGACGTCTGCGAGCGTGACCCGAGGCAGCTGCGCCGGCTGGCGCGGGAGCTCTCGGAGCGCATGGGGGCCGTCGTGCTGGCGCTCGGGGTCGAGCAGGGGCAGGTCGTCCGCTTCGTCCTCCACGACCGCGGCGGCATCGTCGACGAGTACCTGTCCGTGCAGGAGTACTACGGGCCCCTGCCTCCCGGCGAGGTGATCGCGCTCGGGGCGAACCCGACCGTCGTCGCCCGCCTGACCGGAGCCGATCCGGGCACGGTGCGTGCGGCCGCGCGGCATGCCGCCTCGCCCGCGCAGCTCCCGCCGGCACGCGAGCTGCTGGCCGAGTTGGCGGCGGCGATGGGGATCGAGGGCTCCGAGCACGGCTGGGCCGACGCCCCCGAGCTGCCCGGCGCTGTCGGGGTGGAGCGCGCGTGAAGGTCGTTCTCCTGCACGCGCTGCCGCTGGACGAGCGGATGTGGGAGCCGCAGCTCGACGCGCTCTCCGCCCACGAGGTGCTGGCGCCGAAGCTCTACCCCTTCGGGAGCTCGATGGAGGCCTGGGCGGACGGCGTGCTGGGGCTCACTGAGGGCCCGCTCGCTCTCGTCGGTGCCTCCATGGGCGGCTACTGCGCCCTCGCGGTTACCCGCCGCGCGCCCGAGCGCGTGCGCGCCGTCCTGCTCGCGGGCTCGCGCCCCGATGCCGACTCGCCCGAGCGCCGCGCGGGGCGGGCCGGGACGATCGAGCTGATCCAGAGCGAGGGAGCGGAGGGGCTCTGGCGCTCGATGCGTCCGCGCCTCCTGCCGCCCGGCGTGCCGCAGGAGGTGGTCGACCGCTGCTGGACTTTGGCGCGCGAGCAGCGGCCGGAGGAGCTCGTCGCGGCGGTGGAGGCGATCCGCGACCGGCCCGACTCCACCGATGTCGCGCGTGGGCTCGGCGAGCGGCTGCTTGTCGCGGTCGGCGACCGCGATCCCTTCGTCCATCCCGACGAGGTGCGCCCGCTCGTCTCCGCCGTCCACGTCTTCACCGGCGCCGGGCATCTGCCGAGCCTCGAGCGACCCGAGGAGTTGAATCAGGTGCTGCTTGCCTTCCTGGCGCGGTGGACGTAACCGCTGAGGAGCTCGCCGGCCGGCTCGAGGACGAGGCGCTGACGGTGCTGGACGTCAGGAGCCCCGGTGAGTACAGCGGCCAGACGGGCTACCCCTGTGACCCTCGCCAGGGACACCTGCCCGGCGCGCGGAACCTCGACGTGCAGGAGCTCCTCGGGCGCTCGCCGGCGGAGGTGCGCGAGCTCGTGGGGCTGCCGGAGGGCGCCGAGATCGTCTGCTACTGCCATTCGGGCCAGCGCTCGGCGATGGCCTCGGAGGCCCTGTGCGCGGCGGGCTACGACGCGAAGAACTACGCGGGCTCCTGGCACGAGTGGTCGCGCCATCCGGAGCTCCCCGGCGAAGGCTCGTGAGTTCTCCCATTCGGATCGGCACCTGCTCTTGGGCCGACGAGTCGCTCACGAAGCACTGGTATCCCCGAGGCGTCCGCTCGGCCGAGGAGCGCCTCCGCTACTACGCCTCCCACTTCAGCACGGTGGAGGTCGACTCGACCTACTACCGGCTGCCGGATCCCGACGTCGTCGCCCGCTGGGACGAGCGCACGCCGCCCGGCTTCGCCTTCCACGTCAAGGCCTTCGGGATGATGACTCGTCACCCGGTCAAGCTCGAGGTGCTGCCCCCCGACCTGCGCAGCGAGGCCGTCGCCGACGAGCGCGGACGGGTCGAGCGGCCGCCGCGCGAGCTGCGCGCCGAGGTGTTCGCGCGCTTTCGCGCGGCGCTCGAGCCGCTGCGCGCGTCGGGCAAGCTGCGCGGCGTCCTGATGCAGTTCCCGTCCTACGTGGTGCCGCGAGCGGCGTCATTCGAGTACCTCGAGTGGGCCCGGGAGCAGCTCGCCGGCGACCCCATGCTCGTCGAGTTCCGCCACCGCGACTGGCTCGACGACGAGCACCGCGCCGAGACGCTCGCCTTCCTCGAGGGGCTCGGCGCGAGCTTCGTCGTCACCGACTCGCCGCGCACGGAGGCGAAGAACCTCGTGCCCACGGTCGTGGCGACGACGAGCCCGACTGCCTACGTCCGCTTCCACGGCCGCAACGCCGGCACCTGGAACGTGCGCGGGCGCAGCGCCGCCGAGCGCTTCGACTACCTCTACGGGCCCGAGGAGCTGGCCGAGTGGGTCGGCCCCCTGCGCGAGCTCGGGGAGGCGGCCGAGGAGGCCTACGCCTTCTTCAACAACAACGGCCGCTCGCCGGGCGGGGGCGCGCCCACGCTCGAGGGCATGGAGCCGGCGGAGGAGTGGGTTGCGCAGGCGGCGACGAACGCCGTGATGCTGCGCGGGGTTCTGGAGGAGGAGGGTGTTCCCGTCCGCTGAGAGGCGCGGTCGCAGAGCGCTGCTTCTACGAGTCCTTGACGGCCTGAATCCAGAACGCCGGCTGGCGCATCGTGACGGATCCGCCGGCTTCGATCCGCTCGTGCAGGCGTTCGAGGTGTGGGCGATGGGCGGTGATCGAGAAGCCCTCGACAATCCAGGGGATCGCCTTCAGGTACCACGCAAAGGCTCCCACATCGGCGAAGGACGTCTCTTCGATCCCATCCCGACCGTCGACGACTTGGAGTCCGGCAGCGTCGAGCTGCTGTGCGGCCAGGCTCATGTCCCAAGGTGGCCTGCGCGGACGGACGCGAGGTAGGCCAAGCGCGTAGTAGTAGTCGCCGTAGTCCCCACCGATTTGTTGCGTGACAAACGTGCCACCCGGCTCGAGGACGCGGGCAACCTCGCTGGCCAAGAACGACTCGTGTCGGCTCGAGACAAGCGAGAAGGAGTCAGACGGGAAGGGAAGCCGTCCGCGTCGCTCATCGGTCCGCTGCTCGACGTTGTCCGGCGCCGGCTCGACCCAGACGACGGTTATGGCGAGGGGTCGAAGCCGCGCGCCGGCGACATCGACGTTCGGCGGCCATGCCTCCGTCGCGACAGTCCGTGGCGGGCGATGCGCCAGCGCAGCAAGCCACTCGCCGCCGCCCGTGCCGAGGTCCAACAGGTCTGGCGAGGGACGCGCGTGTCGCAACACGATCTCCTCGAAGCGCCACGGCAGCGCAGTGCTTGAGACTCGATCACCGAGCCAGCCGAAGTCCCAACCTTGAACCGGCCGCGACTCGACCTCGTCGAGCAACCCGTTTGCGGACGTCTCAGCGCTCACGCCAGAAGTGGGCGGGGGAGGAGTCGAACCTCCGACCTCCGCGTTATCAGCACGGCGCTCTACCACCTGAGCTACCCGCCCTCTGCCTGATCGCGCGAGGCTACCGCTAGCGAATGCGCACGCGAAAGATGCTGCTCAGCGCGGTGAACCCGCCCCGCGTCTGCCTTAGGCACGGCACGGGCGCGAAGCTCTGCGTGCAGCTTGCCAGCTCTCGCGTCGCCACCACAGCGTCGGCGCGGAAGAAGTAGTTGCCGCGCCTCGGCACGCGCACCACGCCCGCGAAGTTCCCGCTCGCGCTCGCACGCACCGAGACGACACGCTTCAGGCCCGTGCGCGTGCGTCCCTGCGCGATCCGCACCGTGCCGGCCACGGGCACGCCGGCCTCGGTCAGGCGCCCGCGCAGCGTCAGCCGCCGGGTGCGCGGGTCGAGCACGGCGGACGCCAGCACGAGCTGGCCTCCAACCGCGTCGACCGACTGCACCTCGACCGTGCCCGCGGGGTTCGGCGTGCCGCTCAGGGTCGCGTACGGGGTAGCGAGCGCGCGAAAGGTGAACGCGCCGGCGGCCGGCGGGGTGGTGAAGAGTGAGCTCAGGCGCAGGTTTGCCTGAACGAGCTTGGCGCCGAGGCTCGCCCCGCCCTGCGCGACGGGGAGGTCCGGCGAGGGCAGGCAGAAGGTGAACTTGGCGGAGGCGAAGGCGGCCTCGGGGGCGGCCGTGATCGCAGTCACGTACAGCGGCACGCGCAGCTCCTGCCCCGCGGCCGCCAGCACGAGGACGTAGACGGCGTCGATGCGGTTGCCGGCTCCCACGCAGGCGAGCGACTGCGGGTTGCTCGTGTAGGGGGCCGGGTTGTCGGCGGTGATCGTGCCCGTCACGGGGACGATGGCGTCGTTCGAGATCTGCTTCGCCTGGATCTGAGCGGTGACGGTGCCGAGCGCTGTCCCGGCGGGCTGAACGAGCGAGGCCGCGTAGCCCTGCGGGATGTAGACGACGACGCGGAAGGTCGCGTCGTCGTTGCGATCCTGCTCGTAGCGGATCGTGAGCGGCCCCCTGACTCCCGGGCGCTCGCTCGGATTGAGGATCGTCAGCTTTGGCGTTGTGAAGGCCGCCATCGCCGCGGCGCTCGTGGCGAGCGCGGTCAGCATCACAGAGCCTGCGAGCAGGAGACGGGGGAGAGCCTTCACTGGATTCCTTTTTCGAGAAGGAAGAGACGCCGGGCCGAGCGCGGCCAGCGTAGCCGACGGGCTCCAGCCGTAGAATCGCGCCCGATGGATCCTCGACCCGTCGGCGTCTTCGACTCGGGCATGGGCGGGCTGACCGTCCTGCACGAGTGCCTCGTGACGATGCCGCACGAGGATTTCGTCTACCTCGGCGACGCGGCGCGGCTGCCGTACGGCCCGCGCCCGCTCGCGGAGCTGCGCCGCTTCTCGCGCGAGATCGCCTCCTACCTGGAGCGCGACGGCGTGAAGCTCGTCGTCGCCGCCTGTAACTCGGCCACCTCGGCCGCCCTGCCGGCGCTCCAGCAGGAGCTCGAGGTGCCGATCGTCGGGGTGCTCAGCCCCGAGGCGCACGCCGCCGTCCAGGCCACGCGCAACCGCCGCGTGGGCCTCCTGGCGACCGAGGCGACCGTGGCGAGCGGCCGCTACGAGGAGCTCGTGCGCACGCTCGACGCCGGCGTCCACGTGACGGCGGTGGCCTGCCCGGCGCTCGTCCCGCTGATCGAGAGCGACGATCCCTTTGCCGCCGCCACGGTCGAGGCGGTGCGGCGCTACGCGGCGCCTCTGCGGGCGGCGGGGGTCGATACCGTCATCCTCGGCTGTACGCACTACCCGCTCATCCGCCCGATCTTCCAGCGCGTGCTCGGGCGAGGCGTGACGCTCGTTTTCTCGGCCGAGGAGACGGCGCGCGAGGTGGCCGAGACACTGGCGCGCAAGGGCATGGAGAACGACTCGGCGCGGGAAGGCGCCTACCGCTTCCTGACGACGGGCGACTCCGAGAGCTTCCGCGAGGTCGGCGCGCGCTTCCTGCAGCTGCCGATCGCGGAGGTCGAGCACGTCCGCCTGGCGGAGCTCGAGGCGGTGGTGGCGTGACGCGCGCGGACGGCCGCCGGGCCGACGACCTGCGCCCGCTCGTGCTCGAGCCCGACTTCCTGGAGCAGCCGCACGGATCGGTGCTCTTCTCGCAGGGCCGCACGCGCGTCCTCTGCACAGCGTCGGTGCAGGAGGGCGTGCCGCGCTGGCTGAAAGGCAAGGGCCGCGGGTGGCTGACGGCGGAGTACTCCCTGCTACCCGCGTCGACCGGCGAGCGGACGGAGCGGGAGGCCTCGCGCGGGCGCCAAGGCGGTCGCACGATCGAGATCCAGCGCCTGATCGGCCGCGCCGTGCGGGCCGCGATCGATTTCGAGACCCTCGGCGAACGCACGCTCTGGCTCGACTGTGACGTCCTCCAGGCCGACGGCGGAACGCGGTGTGCGGCCATCTCGGGTGCCTGGGTGGCCGCCCGCCGCGCGCTCGACCGCTTCGGCCTCGGCAAGGCGCTACCCGGCTCCGTGGCCGCCGTGTCGGTAGGCGTCGTCGGCGAGGTCGCGCTGCTCGACCTCGACTACTCCGAGGACGCCGGCGCCGAGGTCGACATGAACGTGGTCATGACGGACGAGGGGCGGCTCGTCGAGGTGCAGGCGACCGCCGAGGGCGCCCCTTTCTCGCGCGAGCAGCTCGGGGAGCTGCTCGACCTGGCCGCACTCGGGATCGAGGAGATTGCTGCCGAGCAGCAGGCGGCTGCGCAAGCGATCCGTGCCTGAGCCGGTCGTCGCACGGCTCGCCTCCGGGAATCCGCACAAGCTCGAGGAGCTGCGCGCCACTCTACCCGGCTGGAGGCTCGAGCTGCTCGAGGCGGAGACGTTCCCGCCGGAGACGGGCGAGACCTACTACGCGAACGCGCTGGATAAGGCGCGCTTCGGGCGCACGCTGGCGGAGCCCGCTGCGTGGGTGCTCGGCGAGGACTCGGGCCTCGAGGTCGCCGGCCTCGGCGGGCGGCCGGGGATCGAGTCGGCCCGCTACGCCGGCCCGGCGGAGGATCCGGTCGAGAAGCTGCTGGCGGAGCTCGAGGGCGTGGAGGGCGAGGGCCGGCGCGCCCGCTACGTCTGCGAGCTCGTCTGCCTGTCGCCGGCGCTCGAGGAGCTCCGCGGCTCCGGGACGCTCGAGGGCGCGATCGCTCGGGTGCGACGCGGGGCGGAGGGGTTCGGCTACGACCCGGTCTTCGTCCCGGATGGAGAAGCGCGGACGGTGGCCGAGCTCGGCGATGCCTGGAAGCGCGAGCACTCGCATCGCGCAGCGGCGGCGCGGGCGCTGGGGCGCCACCCCGACCCACCACTCAGCGTTCTCTTTGGTGCCTACTTTCATCAGGACTGGATCATCAACGGGCCTGATGCTGCAGCAGTCATCTCCCTCTACGTCGATGACGCCACGAAGGAGGAGGTTCTCGGCGCGATCGAGGAGGTGGAGGCGCTGCTCGGGTCGGGGTTGAGCGAGCGCCGACTCGCGAGGACGGTCAGAGACATGGGGTTGAACTACCTTCCGCAGGCTGACGGAATGACACACCGAGAATGGCTCGGGTTCGTTATCGAGACGCTCGAAGCTCGACTGCGGGAGAAAGGCTGACTCTGCGCGGCTCTCTGCTTCTGGCCCTCGGTCTGGTTCTTGCCGCCACGGGCTGTGGCGGCGAGCGAGAGGACGCACGGCGAGGAGTTCTCCCCGCGAGGTACCAGGCGTTCGTCCCGGCGCCCCCGGGCCTCGCCTACAGCTCGCCCGTGTGGTGGCCGGCCAAGCGGCGGCTCGTCGTGGTGGTGGGAAAGCCCGGCAAGCTGTCCAGCCCGACCCTGTACCTGATGCGGCCGGACGGCTCGGAGCGCGTGCGCCTCGCTCTGCGCAAGCAGACTCCCTGCGAGCCGACCTCCGAGGTGCATCCGGAGGTGCTCGGGGACGGGCGCTTGGCCTTTGTCGAGCAGTGCTGGGGCGAGGGAGATCCCACGAAGTCGGTACGGCTGCTGGCCCTCGACGGAGCTTCCGGGCAGGTACGGCCGCTCGTTCCCTACCGGCTGCGCTTCCAGATGGGGCCGTTCACCTACGCGCCCGACGGCAAGCGCGGGGTGATCAACGACAGCGACGGCCTCTACGAGCAGCTGCGCCGGCGCACGCCGAGCGGGCTCGAGCTGATCGAGCTTCCCTTCGATCGCGTCGGCTACCCGCGCTGGTCTCCCGCCGGCGATCGCATCGCCCTCGACGCCGTGCCGCACGCAGGGGGCGGCTCTCCCTCCGAGCGCGTGGACGCCGAGCGCAACCTCTACACGCTCTCGGGGAGGACGTTCGAGCCGCGGCTCCTGCTGGAGAACATCGGCAATGCCGGCATCTCGGCGTGGTCGCCCGATGGCAGGTGGCTTGCGGTCGTGATCGCCCCGCAGGACGAGCCCGAGGGTCTCTGGCTCGTCGATTCGGCGTCCGGAAAGCGCCGCCTGCTCCTGAACAGCAGTCACCTCGAGGCGCCGGCGTGGATCTCGGCGCGTGAGCTCGTGGTCACTGTCGGCCGCTTCGCCTATCTGGCTCCGAGGAACGGACCGAGCCGGCGCATCGGCTTCGTGCGGCTGACGCTGCCGAGCGACGTCTTCCAGCTCAGTGCGCGAGCCAGCCCGCGTCCATCGTGAGCACGGCGCCGGTCATCGTCCAGCCCGCAGGGCCGCACAGGAAGCAGACAGCCT
>Ga0183260_10002865_pt1 | contig 14096 bp, 10 predicted proteins | sample AntDrymUQ4972206_2_FD_129768 | JGI IMG/M metagenome (GOLD analysis project Ga0183260, IMG submission 129768) | Polar desert sand microbial communities from Dry Valleys, Antarctica - metaG UQ497 (22.06) (version 2) (version 2) | ecosystem: Environmental > Terrestrial > Soil > Desert | place... | reverse complement strand
GATTCGATGATGGACGCAATCACCGACATGCCCCTGGAGACCTGACGCGGCCCGGCCGCTCGCTGCGGCGGTCGTTACTGGTCTGCTGTCGACGCGATGAGCGATGAGCGGCGCTGCGGCTCTCATCGCTCATCACACCCTGCGGCCGACGCGACGCGATGAGCGATGAGCGGTGCTACGGCTCTCATCGCTCATCACACCCTGCGTCCGGCGTTCAGCGTGAGCACAAACGCCGCCGGATCGCGTCTTCGCTCACGCTGCAGCCACGAGCCGCGTCGCAGGCCGTGCTGTCCGCCCCAACCCGCCTCTTGGCTCTTCTCTTCACGCAGCCCATCGAGTTGCCGCGTCGCGTGGGACCCGCAGGTGCCGCGTCGGCCCCTCATCGGGCGCCAGCTCAGCCTCAATCGAGGTGGATGCCGGCCTTCTTGGCCTCGGTCTGGAGGTCGTGGGCGACCATCATCTTGACGAGCGTCGGGAAGTCGACCTCCGGCTCCCACCCCAGCCTCGTGCGCGCCTTGGAGGCGTCGCCGATGAGCAGGTCGACCTCGGCCGGGCGGAAGAACTTGGGGTCCTGGCGCACGTGCTGGCGCCAGTCGTCGATGCCGACCTCGGCGAAGCTGCGCTCCACGAACTCCTCGACGCTGTGCGTCTCCCCGGTGGCGATGACGTAGTCGTCGGGCTCGTCCTGCTGCAACATCAGCCACATCGCCCGCACGTAGTCGCCGGCGAAACCCCAGTCGCGCTTCGTGTCGAGCGGCCCCATCACCAGTTCGTGCTGCAGGCCGAGCTTGATGCGGGCGACGGCGTTGGAGACCTTGCGGGTGACGAACTCGATGCCCCGCCGCGGTCCCTCGTGGTTGAAGAGGATCCCGCTGCACGCGTAGAGCCCGTATGACTCCCGATAGTTGACGGTGATGTCGTGGCCGAACACCTTGGCGCAGCCGTACGGAGAACGGGGATGGAACGGCGTCAGCTCTGTCTGCGGTGACTCGCGCACCTTGCCGAACATCTCCGAGCTCGATGCCTGGTAGAAGCGGATCGGATTGTCCTGGGTGCCCCCGACCATGCGGTTCGCCTCGAGCATCCGCAACACACCGAGCCCGGTCGTGTTCGCCGTCAGCTCGGCTTGGGAGAACGACAACGCCACGAAGCTGATCGCCCCGAGGTTGTACACCTCGTCCGGCTGGGCCAGTTGCAGCGCGGCGACGAGCGACGGCAGGTCGGCCAGATCACCCGGTACCAACTCGACGAACGGCATGTCCTCGACGACCTGGCCGGCCTTGGGGTTGTTCTGCCCCTTGACCATGCCGTACACGTCGTAGCCCTGACCGTGCAGGAACTCGGCAAGGTGACGGCCGTCCTGACCGGTGATGCCGGTGACAAAGGCGCGAGGCATGAGACGTGGTCCCTCCGGCGGGTGGGGCGCGGGCAGCGGTCGGCAGAGTCTACGGGCGGGCGTTACCTTCGTCCCACGCCCGTGACCCCAAAGGCCCACGCCCATGTCCGCCTGACGGTGACCGACATCGCCCGCTCACGAGCGTTCTACGACGACGTGTTCGGGTTACCGGTCGCCTACGAGATTCCCGAAGGAGCCGACGACGCGACCCGTGAGCAACTCGGATTCCTGTTCGGCGGTGTGATCTACCGGCTCGGGATGCGCTGCTCGGCCTGCGTCCCGTCGCCACGGACGCCTTCGACGAGGACCGTGTCGGCCTCGACCACGTCAGCTTCGGGGTCGAGTCGCGCACCGAGCTGGACGACGCGGCGCGGCTCCTGGACGATCGCGGCGTGGCCCACGTCGGTGACAAGGACACCGCGCCCGGCTACATCCTGGGGTTCCGCGACCCCGACAACATCGCCCTCGAGTTGTTCGCACCGAAGAGCTGACGTCCGGCGACGACACACTGGCGATGCGCGGGGCACACGCCATCGGCGAGATGACGGAGGACACGGGCCCAGCGGGCCGGCCGTGATCCTCCCCGGGCGACAGCGAAATGGCGCCCGAAGGTGCGACCGCGAGAGCGATCTCGCACCTGGTGACCGCACTCCGCTCTGTCACAAATCGACGTCCCGGACCGAGCTCGGGCAGGCCGACGCCGAGGTCACCCGTCGCCGGTCTCCCGCGCCACCCGCTCCAGCCGATCTCGGTAGCCCTCCCACCACTCCCCGTCTCCTTCTGCCATGTTGTCGTTGTCGGCACGCACCCCCACGGACCCATCGATCAGCTCGCGGACGATGTCGGCGTGGCCGGCGTGCCGATCGGTCTCGGCGATCATGTGCACGAGGATCGTCAGCAACGTCACCTCGTTGTGGTCGTCGGGCCACCACGGGACGCGGCCGGTGGCGTCGAGCGCCAGGGTCTCGATCGTGACGTCCGAGTGCGCCCACACCCGGTGATACAGCCCGACGATGTCGTCGCGCGACTCCGCAGCCGTCGCCCACATGTCGGCGTTCGGCTCGGCGTCGTCGTCGAGCCCCGGCAGCGGTCCGGCGAACGGACGGCCGAACGTCTCGCCGAAGTAGCCGGCCTCGACGCTGGCCACGTGCTTGACGAGCCCGAGCAGGTTCGTGCCGGTCGGCACCAGCGGCCGGCGGAGGTCGTACTCCGACAACCCGTCGAGCTTCCAGAGCAGGGCGTCTCTGGCCATCTGCAGGTAGCGGCGAAGGTCCGCCTTCTGATCATGGGCAGGCATGGCCGACAGCATGTCACCGCCGGAATTGATCAAGCGATGGCACCGACCGAGGCCAGATCGCCGGTCGGGACCGGCTCGTCGTCGTCGAACTGCGTGCGGTACAGCTCGGCGTAGCGACCGCCCACCGCCAGCAACTCCGTGTGGGTGCCGCGCTCGACGATGCGCCCGTGCTCGATCACCAAGATGGCGTCGGCGTCGCGGACCGTCGACAGCCGGTGGGCGATGACGATCGCCGTGCGGCCGGCAAGTGCATCCCCGAGGGCCGCCTGCACGGCCGCCTCTGATGTCGAGTCGAGATGCGCCGTTGCTTCGTCGAGGATGACGACCCGCGGCCGAGCGAGCAGGATCCTGGCGATCGTCAGGCGCTGCCGCTCGCCGCCGGAGAACCGGTAGCCGCGCTCGCCGACGACGGTGTCCAGGCCGTCGGGCAGTGCCCGGACCAGCTCCTCCAGCCTGGCCTGGCGCAGCACGCTCCAGAGATCATCGTCGGTGGCTTCGGGGCGGGCGAAGCGGAGGTTGTCACGGACGGAGTCGTGGAAGAGGTGGCCGTCCTGAGTCACCAGGCCGAGCGTGTCGCGCAGCGAGTCGAACGAGACGTCGCGCACGTCCACGCCGGACAGGCGCACGGCGCCGCTGTCGACGTCGTAGAGGCGAGGTGCCAGGGAGGCGATCGTCGACTTGCCGCTGCCGGACGAGCCGACCAGGGCGACGAGCTGGCCCGGCTCGACTCGGAACGAGACGCCGTGGAGGACCTCGACGCCGCCGCGTGTGTCGAGGTCGGCGACCTCTTCGAGTGACGCCAGCGAGACCTTGTCGGCCGTCGGGTAGCCGAAGCGCACGTTGTCGAACTCGACGGCGACCGGGCCGTCTGGCACCGATCGGGCGTCGGGACGCTCGGTGATCAGCGGCGGAAGGTCGAGTACCTCGAAGACCCGCTCGAAGCTGACGAGGGCGGTCATGGCATCGACGCGGGCACTGGCCAGGGCCGTCAGCGGTGCGTACAGCTGGGTCAGCAGGAGGGCCAGCGTGACGACGGTGCCGGGCTCCATCTGCCCGCGCAGCGCGAGGTAGCCGCCGAGTCCATAGACCACGGCGAGGGCAAGCGCCGAAACGAGCGCGAGAGCGGTGAGGAACACGTACTGTCCCATCGCCGTGCGCACGCCGATGAGGGCGACCCGCTCGGCGCGGGCCCCGAACTCGGCGACCTCCCGTGCGGGACGTCCGAACAGCTTGACCAGTGTGGCCCCTGGCGCCGAGAAGCGTTCGGTCATCTGTGTCGTCATCGCCGAGTTGTGGTCGGCCGCCTCCCGCTCGAGCTGGGCGAGGCGGCGGCCCATCCGTCGCGCCGGCACGACGAACACCGGTAGCAGCAGGAGCGCCAGGACGGTGATCGACCACGACAGCCGCAGCATGACGGCCAGCGTGAGGATGAGCGCGATGGCGTTGCTGACGACCCCCGACAGGGTCCACGTGAACGCTCGTTGGGCGCCGATGACGTCGTTGTTGAGGCGACTGACGAGGGCACCGGTGCGGGTGCGCGTGAAGAAGGCAACGGGCATCCGCTGGACGTGGCCGAACACCGCCCGCCGCAGGTCGAGGATGAGGCCTTCCCCGATGCGCGACGACTGCCAGCGCTCGGCGATCCCGACCGCTGCGTCGAGCAGGGCGATCCCGGCGATCACAAGGGCGAGGATGATCACTCGGCCCTGGTCGCGCCCGTCGACGATCTCGTCGACGACCCGCCCGGCGAGCACCGGGGTGGCGACGGTGAGCACGGCGCCGGTCACACTGAGCATGAGGAATGCCAAAAGCGCTCGCTTGTGTGGCCGCGCGAAGTCGGCGATCCGACGCAGCGTCGCCCTGTCGAAGGTCCGCCGCGGCTGCTCGCCCTGCATGGCACTCTCGAGGGCCATCCAGTGACCAAAATCCATCTGCATGACGACACCCTATTATTTCAACTTCACTTCAAGTCACGGAGTTTCGGGCTCGAATACCCGGCGGCGCGCAGCTGGACGAGGACGCGGCTCCGCGAGGGATCGGGCGCCCGCACTGGTCGAAGTGTGACCCACAGTTGTGCCTTTCCCCTGGTCCGGCTCGTGTCACAGTTCGGCGCTGTCGACTCTGGCTGGCGCGTCGTCAGGTCGGGATCCGTGGGCAGGGGTCCTCGGCCGTGATGCACCGCCATCCGCTTCTGATGTGCCGACGAGCGGCTACGTCAGCGGGAGCGGCGGTTGGAGCCAGGTCGGCCGGTCGCTGGGCGCGACGGAGGTCACCCATTTGACCCACCATGGTCCCCGGCGCCCAGGCACGATCAGGCGTACGGGAGCGCCGTGGCTCGGTCGCAACGGGTGGCCGCCGTAGCCAACGGCCAGGTGCAGCTTGCCGAGGTCGCCCAGCCCGAAGTACCGGTCGTAGCCGGTGCGCGAGGCGACCCGCACGCTGCGCCCTTGCACATCCGTGAGCAGGTCCGACAACGCAACGGCGTCCCACGCCTGCTCGCTCCACCAGCCACCGGTGCAGTCGAGCGTGGCGTCCACAGGACGAGCCCGCGCCCACAACGACTCGATCGTGATCGGCGTGCCGCCGACTGACAGCGACCAAGACATGGCGTCGGTGACGTCGGGCCGGCGGTCGTTGAACCAGATGACGGCGGGCATCCGGGCCGGGTCGTGCGATCCGATCTCGCGAGAACCGGTGCCCCGGCGTTCGCCGCCTGCGGGGCCGGTCACAGCGGTGAGCAGCTCCTGCGTCGCGTAGAGCGCAGCGGCTGCACCGGCGACCACCCCCGTTTGCAGCACTGCGCGCCGGTCGACGTCGGCAGCCCGTGGGCGTACCGGGCGGGCCACCGCATGCCAGACGAACAGCGGGATGAGCAGGAACCCGAACAACGAGTGGGTCCAGAGCGCGGTCCACGGCCCGACACCGAACCACAGCCCGGTCGCGTGGAGCACCCCGAGGGTGACCGTGACGAGCACCAGCACACCGAACACGGCCGACACCCAGCGCGTGGCGCGGCCGCGGCGGAACCCGGCGGCCACGGAGCCGCGCATCTTCGCCGGAGCCAGCAGCAACATCGACAACCCGATCACCGCATGGGCCAGCACCAGCCAGCCGCTCCATCTGTCGCCGATCGCCCACGACGTGAGGCCGGTGACGATCGCCGCGACGATCAGTAGCTCCAGCAACAGGTTGACGTACCGGGCCAGCCTCGGCTGCGACGAGTACACCGCCACATCGTCGACCGTCAGCTGAACTGCTGCAAGCCGCCATCGAACGGTATGGCCAGGCCGAGCGGCGGAAGCGGATGCGCGTGATCGTCAGTCGCGCGCGAGGATTGATGTCGTCCCCGCTCGAGGGAGGCGTCGCTCGTGCTCTACCGGTTGCTGGCTGATCTGGTCGTGGTCGTCCACCTCCTCTTCATCGTGTTCGTCGCCGTCGGAAGCCTGCTCGCCGTGAGGTCGCCGCGACTGGTGTTTGTCCACGTGCCGGTCGTGCTCTGGGCGGCCGCGATCGTGACGATCGGCTTCACGTGCCCGCTGACACCACTGGAGAAGGCATTTCGAGAGCGCGCCGGTACGACGTCCTACGACGGCGGCTTCATCGATCACTACCTCGACGGTGTGGTGTATCCCGGTCGGTACACAACGGTGGCGCGGCTGCTCGTCGCCGTGGCGATCCTCGTCGGCTACCTCGTGCTGCTGGCCCGCCGCCGACATCGGGGCACGCAGGCGCGGGACATCTTCGGCTACGGGCGGCCTCAGCGCGCGGGGTGGCGACGGGCGAGAGGGACCCGACGAGGCGAAGTGTGACGGCAGCCGGCACCGGAGCAGGGAAAATGTGCCAATTCGAGCCACACGTCTCCGCGTCCGCACGCTCGAGACGTTCCTCGCCTTTGTTGCATCCGACCAGCACTCACGTGAGCTGGCGCGGGCCTCAGCGGTCGAGGGCGGCGCGAATGCGGTCGGGGTCCATGCCGCCCTGCATCTTGGGGAAGGAGTCGAGCAGGCGTGCGAGATCGTCCCTCCGGGTCGGGTCCGCGGCAGCCTCGCGCGGCGTCATGCCGGCGAGGGCCGGGATCTGCTCGTCGAGCCAGGCCGTCTCGTACTGGCGCATGTACTCGTCCATCATCGCCACGATCGCCGGGTCGTTCATGTCGATGCCGGGATCTGCCTCGGCAGGATCGGCACCGCTGGCCCGCCGAGCCGCGACGAGGTCGGCTGCAGGGGCGCGCTCGTCGGACAGTACCTCGGCGTCCGGTTGCAGCTCGTACACGAAGGCGAGGACACGGTCCATGCGCGCCTCGCCGTTCGTCTCAACGTGCAGCACGTCGCCGGCCATCCGCAGCGTTGCGCGGATCCGCTCCATACCCTTCTTCGTCACGTGTTCGATCCAGCGCAGCTCGCCGGCTGCGTCGCCCGGGCCAGAGTCGTCCCGGTCGTAGGTCTCGTCGAACGCCACGACCAGCCCGTCGGGAGCGGGGATCCTGACCTCCGCCGTGCACATCACGAGCGGATCGCCTTCGGTGTTCTGCAGGGTCGGCGGGGCGAACCGGGCGGACAGGAAGGCGACGATGTCGATCGGGTCCGGCCGCGTGTCGAGCAGTTCCATCAGCTGGACGCGTTGGTACAGCGGAACGGGCTCGATGCCGCCGAAGATCTGCAGCGTCTCGCCAGCCGGGACGATGCGACAGCAGATCAGGCTGCCGGCTTGCACGCTGCGGCTCGCCGTGCGCTCACGAACCACATGACGGTCGCCGGTGCGGACGTCACGGACGTGCAGCGACTCGCCGGGACGGGTGCTCTCGACCTCGTAGAGCGAGCGCTCGACGAGCAACCACTGGTCGGCGACGAGGCGCTCGTCGTCTGGGAGCAGCTCGCCACGCGCCTCCAGGAACTCCTCGAACGCGCCGCCCTCGAACAGGAGCGCGTCGCCGACGAGGGGATCCTCGAAGCCGTCCCACAGCGCCGATTCGCCGGGCCAGTGGCGCGACCGCTCCTGGGCGAGCTCGAGGATCTCGACCCTCCACGGGCCCTCCTGCAGGTACATCCCGGCCTTCTGGTAAAGCCACGCCGCGCGCTCCTCGATCGGCAGCTGCTCGTTGCCAAGATGGCACTGCTTGTACTTGCGTCCCGAACCGCACCAGCAGCGATCGTTGCGACCGACGCCGGAGCGTGGCCGCAAGCGGAAGTGCGAGAGCACCTGGACGAGCAGGACGTCGTTCGCGACGTCGGCCCGGCGCAGCAGCGCCAATCCATGTTCGGCGTCCCCACGGTCCGAGGCATAGCGAGCCAGGTCGAACAGCGCCGGGCGCCACTCAGTGTCGAACGTCAACGCCTCCTGGAAGTCCTCCTCCGCTGCGGCCACCCGGCCAAGCCGCTCGTTGGCCTTGCCGCGCAGCCAGCGCAACGCGGCCTTCGCACGTCGCGGCGCCTCGTCCTCCAGCGCGTCGGCGAGCAGTCCCAGTGCAGCCGCCCTCTCAGCGATGCCGATCGTCTCGCGCAGCAGCGCCTCGGCCACGGCCGGGTTGTGCAGGAACTCGAGGGTGGACGCGACCACCTCGGCGTCGAGGACCCCACCGGCAACGTCCTCGTCGTCGCCATCAAAGTCGTCGGCATCGTCGTCGGCGTACGGGTCGTCTTCGGCGTCCACGTCGTCGTCGGCACCCAGGTCGTCGTCGCCGTCCACATCGTCATCGGCACCGGCGACCAATGCCAGGGCGGCGTCGAAGCGCTCGTACATCGTGGCCAGCACGACCACGGCCAACGCCTCGTCCTCACTGAGACGGTGCTCCTCGGCGATCTGCGTACACCGCCGCTGCAACCGCCACACCGCGAAGTCGAAGCCTTCCGGTGCCACCTGCTCCCCCTCGCAGACCAGCCCGAGGTGGGTGAACAATTCGCCGAGCGGCGGCAGCGGGAAGCGGAACAGCTCGACGTCAGCCTCGCACATTGTCCACACGACGTCGGCGACGAGCTGCGGCTCGCCTGGCGGCCCGTCGAGCACGATCGGCACGTGCTGCTCGGCGTTACCGAGCGCAGCCGGCGCGCCGTCGACTCGCGCCAGCGCCAGGCCGTCCGCGGTGACCGTCACGCCGATGACGTCGCCCGGTCGACAGCCGAGCTGGCGCAGGCGCCCTGGTGGAAGCAACCATCCCCCGTCCGGAGGAACGGCTCCGAACGGGATCCCGCGCGCGTTCAGGAGGTCGTTGTCGAAGCCGACCAGGACCTCGGCGAGCGGCGAACCGTCGGCGAGCAGGCACCATCGCTCGTCGTCGGTGAGCAGCGACAGCGGTTCCAGGTCCGGGACCACGTCGAGCAGGTCGTTGACGATCTCCTGATCGGACAGACGATGCGTGAACACCCGTCCGTCGAGGAGTGCCGGCAGGAAGGCGAGCCGGCCCGAGGCGAGCGGGATCACCAGGCCCACATCGTCGGTCTCCAGCAGGTCGGCGAGTCGCTCGTCCGGCTCAGCCCCGAGGTCGAGCCCATCGCCCGCGAGGACGGCCAGCAGTTCGCCCTCGTGCAGCGGACCGTGCTCGGATAACACGCGCTGCACGGCGACTACGAGCTGGGGCTGGGTGATGGTCGTCACGGCCACGGCGCGGCACGGTAGCGGCCGGCGGCCGATTCCTGGCCCGTCCCGCCGGCGACGTCGAACCCTCCTCCGTGGCAGCCCGATAGCGTCCGCCCGAGCGCATGGACCCGATCCGCCTCGCCATCGACGTCGGGCCGCTGCACGGCCACCGCACGGGGATTGGTGCCGCCGTTGGTGAGCTGACGGCTGCCTTCGGCAACCACGACGGCGTCCAGCTGCGGCCCTATGTGCTGAGCTTCCGCAGCCGGCCGGCGCCGCCGACGCACCGCTTGCCGCTGCCGGCCGCGCTCGCCCACCGACTGTGGTCACGCGCCGACCGCCCGCGGGCCGATCGGTGGCTGGGCGACGCCAACGTCATCCATGGCACCAACTACGTCGTGCCGCCGAGCCGCCGGGCACGCGTCGTCTCGGTGTACGACTGCTGGTTCCTCACCCATCCCGAGCAGGCGTCACCAGCGGCTCGACGTGCCGGCGAGGTTCTGCGGCGCAGCGTTAGCGCCGGGGCCACCGTCCACGCCTCGAGCGCGGCGACGGCGGCGACCGTGCGCGAGGCGTTGTCGACCGACCGCGTCGTCACCGTCCACCTCGGACCGCTGTCATCGAGCGAACGGCCTGCGGGGCGACCTCCGCACCGGTGGATCGAGGCGCTCGACGGCGCACCTCTCGCGTTGGCCGTCGGGACCACGGAGCGGCGCAAGAACCTGCCGGCGCTCGTCGACGCGTTCGGTCGTGCGGCGACCGAACTCGGCGACGTCCGCCTCGTGCTGGCCGGCGCCGCTGGCGATGACGAGCCGGCGATCGACGCGGCCGTGGATGCGCTGCCTGCCGCTCGCCGCGCGATGGTCGTGCGGCCGGGCCTGGTCGACGCGGCGACGAAGGCCTGGTTGTTCCGGCACGCCGCCGTGCTTGCCTATCCCTCGCTGGATGAGGGCTTCGGGTTCCCGATCCTCGAGGCGCAGTCTGCCGGCCTGGCCGTCGTCGGGACGCGGGCCGGGTCGATCCCCGAGATCGGCGGCGACGGCGTCGAGCTGGTCGGCGTTGGCGACGTCGATGCGCTCGCGGCGGCGCTCGTACGCGTCCTGACCGACGACCTTCACCGCGAGTGGCTCGTCGCCGCCGGCCGCGTCAACGTCCGACGGTTCTCCTGGGCGGCGACGGCCGACGGGTTGGTCCAGTGCTATCGCAGCCTCCTGGACGGAGCGTGATGGCCGATCGCCAGCCCGTTCCGCACGGGCCCTCGCCGGCCGGCGAGCAGGGCGTCGCCGTCGTCTGTGGCGGTGTCGGCGCCGCCCGGTTCCTGCGGGCGCTGGGCGCTGTCGTCGATCCCGCTGGCATCACCGCCGTCGTCAACACCGGCGACGACACCGTGCTCAACGGCTTCGCCATCTCCCCCGACCTTGACACGATCGTCTACACGCTGGCCGGGGCGATCGATCCAGAGCGCGGCTGGGGCCTGGCCGGCGAGACGTGGCAGGCGATGGAGGCACTCGCCCGGTACTCGGCGGTGCGCCCCTCCGGGTCGGCGGCGGCGACGACCTGGTTCAATCTCGGCGATCGCGACCTGGCGACGCACATGTATCGCACGGCGCGGCTGGCCGAGGGTGCGTCGCCGACCGTTGTCGCCGCGGAGATCACTGCTGCGTGGGGGGTCACCGTGCGCCTGCTGCCGATGAGCGACGACCCGGTGGCGACGATGATCCGCCTCGCCGATGGTGGGGAGATCCCGTTTCAGGACTACTTCGTGCGATTGCGCCACGACGTGCCCGTGACCGGGGTCCGCTTCCACGGCGACCATGCACGCGCGAGCGACGCGGTGCTCGCCGCGCTGGGCGGCGCAGGCTGCATCGTCATCGCGCCGTCCAACCCGATCGTCTCGATCGGCCCGATCCGGTCGTTGCCGGGGATCGACGCACTGCTGGCCGCACGGCGGGAGCTGGTCGTCGCCGTATCGCCGATCGTCGGCGGCGTCGCGCTCAAGGGGCCGGCCGACCGCATGTTGCGCGAGCTCGGGCACGAGCCGTCCGTCGTGGGCGTGGCCCGCCTGTACGCGCCGATCGCCGGCGTGCTCATCATCGACCCCGCCGATGCCGCCCTCGTGTCGGCGGTCGAACGGGCCGGCATGCGCCCCATGGTCGTCCCGTCGGTGATGCGCGACCCCGAAGTCGCCGCCGCCCTGGCCCGGGCGACCATCGACAGCGTGCGGTGACGCGGCGTGAGGGTGGGCCGCCGCCGGGGCCTTCGACGCGGCTCAGCCCGGCGCGATGGGCGAAAGGAAGAGAAGAGCCAAGAGGCGGGGCTGGGCGGACCGCACGGGCGGCGACACGGTTCGCCGCCGGCGCGATGACCAGTGAGCGCCGTATGCGCGCTCATCGCTCATCGCGGTCAACCGGATTGCGACGCGTTGAGCGGACGACCGGCAGCGGTCGCGCCCACCTCCTGCTTCAGAGCTCTTCATCTTCTGCGTGAGCACAACGACGCCAGATCGCGTCATCGCTCACGCCGACGTGGACCGACCTTCAGCGTGAGCACGAACGCAGCCAGGCCGCGTTATTGCTCACGCAGAACGCCGGCAGGCCACCGGAGTCGCGTCAATGCCCCCGTAGCTCGGCGAGGCCGTCGTCGAGGGACGTCCAGGGGGACCAGCCGAGGTGAATGCGGGCACGGATAGGCGACAGCGCGAACCGGCCGAGCTCGTCGGGGCGGGCGGATCCGAAGGCGGCGCCGACGCCGTCGGGGGCGATGCGCGCCCACAGATCGCGCAGCGACGTCTGTACGCCGGTGCCGACGTTGACGACGAGCCCGCTCCCCCGCTGGCCGGCCCGCACGAGGGCGTCGACGGCGTCGTCGACGTACAGGAAGTCACGGGTCTGGCGCCCGTCGCCGTTCAGCCGGGCAGGCTCGCCCCGCGACGCGGCCTCCAGCGCGGCGGCAACGACGCCACCGGCTGACCTCTGGCGCGCCCCGTAGACGGAGGCCACGGCGAGCGCCGTGAACTCGATCCCCCATTGCTCGCGGTACACCGTGAGCAGGTCGACGATGGCCTTGGCGACGACACCACGCAAGCCTCGCGGCACCAACGGCCCTTCCTTCACCGGTACGTCGCGCGGCGACGGGTGCCCGTACATCGCGGTCGCTGGCAACGCCACGACGATCTTGGCCACGCCGGCGCGGCGGGCGGCGTCGAGTACGGCGAGCATCGACGTGAACGAACGCCCCTGGTCGAGCGCGGCGGCATCGTGGCTCGGCAGCAGGGCGAGGTGGTAGATCGTCGTCGGGCGGCGCAGCGTGATCAACTCGGCCAGCTCCGCCGCGCCGGCGTCGAGCGTGTGGATGCGCAGCTGGCCGCGGGTGGCGACCGCCCTGGCGTCCCCGAGGCTGGCCAGCGACCCGGTGGACAGGTCGTCGGCCACGTCGACGGCGGCGCCCTCGGCGACGAGGCGGTCGACGAGGTGCGAGCCGATGAACCCCGCGCCACCGACGACGAGCATCGGGCGGGCGCCATCATCACCGTCGGTGCCCCCCTCATCGCCGTCATCGGTCCCTCCCTCGACCCCCTCCACCTCTGCGACGGCGCCATCGTGGGTCGCGTCGTCCGTGGGGTCGGGGACCCGGGCATCGACGAGGCGGGCGTCCTCGGGGACGGCCGCGCCCTTCCCGATCACGCTGCCCCGCAGGTGGGCCCGGGCGCCGACCGCACCCATGACGATCGAGCGCTCGACAACGGCATCGACGCCGACCTCTGCGCCGGACAGCACGACCGAGGACGTCAACGTCACTCCCGAGGCCACCGTGGCGCCGGGGGCGACCAGGCTGTCGACGAGGACGGCGTCGGTGGCCACCCACGCCCCGTCGGCGACCGCCTCGCAGCGTTCCTCGCGCCGTCCGTTGACGAGGTCGATGTTGGCCTGCAGGTACAGCTCGGGCCGGCCGGCGTCGAGCCAGTACACGTCACTGGTGTGGCCGAACACGGCGCCGTCGGCGGCGAGCGCCGGGAACGTCTCCCGCTCGATCGACGCCCTGTGGCCGGGCGGGATCCTGTCGAGCACGGCCCGCTCGAACACGTACGTGCCGGCATTGGCGAGATTGCTCGGCTCCGTGCCCGGCGCCGGCTTCTCCACGAACTGCAGGATCCGCCCGTCGGCGCCCAGGTCGGCGACGCCGAACGAAGAGGGGTCGGCGACGCCGACCAGGTGCAGCATGGCCTCGCCGCCGGCACGGCGATGGTTGTCGACGAGTGCGCCCACGTCGAGGTCGGTCAGCACGTCGCCGTTGGCGACCACGAACGTGTCGTCGATCCCCGTGTGCTCGGCGGCGAAGCGGATCGCTCCGGCCGTGTCCAATGGCTCCGGCTCGACGGCGTAGTGCAGGCGGACGTCGCCGCAGCGCTGATCTGGGAATGCGGCAAGGAACGGCTCGGCACGGAAGCCGAGGGCCAGTGTGACGTGATCGACGCCACCCTGCTCCAACCGACGGATCAGGCGGACGATCAGCGGCACGTGGCCGACGGGCAGCAGCGGCTTGGGAGTGGTCTCGGTGAGCGGGCGCAGCCGGGTGCCGAACCCGCCGACGAGCACGACGGCGTGCATCAGCCGGTCGCGGTGGGGACCGCCTGGGTGGAGGCCACGGTCGTCGCCGCTCCCGTGTCCTCCGTGGTCTCGCCCGTCGATGCCGGCGTCGACGCGCCGGTGGCGTCGGTCGGCGCCGAGCCCGAAGGCGGCGGCGAACCCCCCGTGGAGAGTGGCGTGGACCCATCGGTGGCGATGTCGGTCGGCGCGGTGTCCGCGGCGCCCAGCTCCGGAAGCTGCGCCG
>Ga0183260_10002863_pt1 | contig 14098 bp, 12 predicted proteins | sample AntDrymUQ4972206_2_FD_129768 | JGI IMG/M metagenome (GOLD analysis project Ga0183260, IMG submission 129768) | Polar desert sand microbial communities from Dry Valleys, Antarctica - metaG UQ497 (22.06) (version 2) (version 2) | ecosystem: Environmental > Terrestrial > Soil > Desert | place... | reverse complement strand
GTGCGCGGCGCACCGGGATCAGCCAGCATGCGCTCGATCGCCGCGACTACCGCTGCGGCGGCATTGGCGTGGCCAAGGAATTCGAGCAGCAGGGCGCCCGACCAGATCTGTCCGATCGGGTTCGCTACACCCTTGCCCGCGATGTCCGGCGCCGACCCGTGCACGGGCTCGAACAACGACGGAAACACCCGCTCCGGATTAATGTTGCCCGAAGGGGCAATGCCGATTGTTCCGCACACCGCGGGGCCCAAATCGGACAGGATGTCGCCGAAGAGATTCGATCCGACGACGACGTCGAAGCGTTCCGGTCGCTGCACGAAATGCGCCGAGAGAATGTCGATGTGGAACTGGTCGGTGCGAATGTCCGGGTAGTCGCGTGCGACTGCGCGGAACCGCTCATCCCAAAACGGCATCGTGATTGCGATGCCGTTCGATTTGGTCGCCGAGGTCACATGCTTTGCAGGACGCTTGCGGGCAAGCTCGAACGCGTAGCGCATGATGCGATCCACACCGCGCCGGGTAAATATCGACTCCTGAAACACTGTCTCATGCTCGGTGTCTTCGAACATCCGGCCGCCGACCGACGAATACTCGCCCTCTGTATTCTCGCGCACGACAACAAAGTCGATGTCTCCGGGTTTCTTGTTGGCGAGCGGAGATGGAATGCCGGGGAAGAGCCGGCACGGCCGGACGTTGGCGTACTGATCGAAGCGCCGGCGGAACTGGATCAGCGAGCCCCAGAGGGACACATGGTCCGGCACCGTTTCCGGCCAGCCAACGGCGCCGTAGTAGATCGCCTCGAACGAACCGAGCTGCGTGAACCAATCCTCGGGCATCATCCGGCCGTGCTTGGTGTAGTAGCCGCAGTTCCAGTCGAAATGCGCGAACTCGAACGCGACGTCGAATCGCTTTGCCGCCGCCTCCAGCACGCGTAAACCTTCCGGCACGACCTCCTGGCCGATCCCGTCGCCGGCAATCACGGCAATGCGATGCGTCGTCATCATGCCCTCTACGATCCAGTCGATTCTAGCAGCCGTCAGGTTCACTACCGTCACGGGCAGAATATAGTCGAACGTCCGCAAATCGATCCAGCCCCCTCGCCATGACCACCGCAGTTGTCCCCGCCAAGCCGTCGCGTCATCGTCGCGCGGTCGCGTTCATGATCGTGGCGGCCGTCTGCTGGTCGTCGGGCGGCATTCTGGTGCGGCAGCTCTCGCTCACCAACGCATGGGAGATCGTTTTCTGGCGATCCGCCTTCATGGTGCTCTTCGTCGCCGGAGTCCTGCTTTCCATGCATGGCCGCAACATGCCCCGTGCTGTTTTCGCCGTGGGCAAGCCCGGCCTCCTGTCCGGCTTGTTTCTTGCCGGCACGTTCTTTTTCTTCATTGCATCGCTGACACGCACGACGGTTGCCAACACGTTCGTCTTGATGAGCGTGTCACCGTTCCTGGCGGCGCTCGCCGGCCGATTCGTGCTCAACGAACGCGTACCAGCGCGAACCTGGTTCGCCATGACCATCGCGTTCGCCGGCATCGTCGTCATGTTCGCCGATTCGCTTGACGCGGGCCGGCTCGCCGGCAATCTGCTAGCGCTCGGCGTTTCCGTCTGCTTTGCCGCGCAATTGACCATGCTGCGTAGATTTCATGCGACGATCGACATGCTGCCGCAAGTCTTGATCGCGGGCTTGTGGACACTGGTCCCGGCATTCCTGCTCGCGGGTGACTTCGTCGCCACGTACCGCGATCTCGGCATCCTGGCGTTCATGGGCTGTGTGCAATTGGGCATCGGGTGCCTGCTCGCCACCGCGGCCTCGCGGCACCTATCCGCGACCGAGCTTGGCCTGCTGGCATTGCTCGAACCCATGATCGGTCCGTTGTGGGTCTGGCTGCTCATGGACGAGAAACCGGGCGCGATGGCGCTCGCCGGCGGCGCAATCGTGCTGGCGGCGGTCATTGCCAACGAAGTGTTCGCCGCGTTGCGCGGTGCATCGGCCGGCACCGTGAATCGGCAACCGCTAATTCCACCGTAGCCTTTGTGCAGCGCCCACGCACGACACGGCGCGCCAACGTCGCGGCTCGCGTGTCGTACGGCGCGGCAGATGCGGAAAGCGCGGCGCTTCCCGGATAGTCACGCACTAAAGCGATGCGCTAAGATGCGTGAACACTCTCCCGCACAGCACCGCGATGAAACAGACTTTTCTCGATTTTGAGCAGCCGATCGCCGAGCTGCAACAAAAGATCGACGAGTTGCGCTTCGTGCACGAAGACTCGGCAGTCGATATTTCCGACGAAATCGCCCGCCTCACGAAAAAAAGCCAGCAGCTCAGCAAGGATATCTACAGCAAGCTCTCGGCGTGGCAGGTCGCGCAGGTCGCGCGTCATCCACAACGGCCGTACACGCTCGACTACATCGCCGGCATGTTCGCCGATTTTCGCGAGCTACACGGCGATCGCTCGTACGCGGACGATCCGGCAATCGTCGGCGGGCTCGCGCGCTTCAACGGTCAGCCATGCATGGTCATCGGCCACCAGAAAGGGCGCGACACCAAAGAGAAAATTCACCGTAACTTCGGAATGCCACGACCGGAGGGGTACCGCAAGGCGCTGCGGCTCATGAAGCTCGCCGAAAAATTCGGACTACCGCTGTTCACGTTCGTCGATACGCCCGGCGCGTATCCGGGCATCGGCGCGGAAGAACGCGGACAATCCGAGGCGATCGGGCGCAGCCTGTACGAAATGGCCGGCTTGCGCATTCCGATCCTGGTCACCGTCGTCGGTGAAGGCGGCTCGGGCGGAGCGCTGGCGATCGCCGTCGGCGACATCACGCAGATGCTGCAGTACGCAACGTATTCGGTCATCTCGCCTGAAGGCTGCGCGTCGATTCTGTGGAAATCGGCCGAGCATGCAGCCGACGCCGCGGAAACACTAGGGATCACCGCGACGCGTTTGAAACAAGCGGGAATGATCGACAAGGTGATCGCAGAACCGCTGGGTGGCGCGCACCGCGATCACGCGGCCATGATGGTCACTCTCAAGAAAGCGCTGACCGAAGCGATGCGGCAACTGCAGGACCAGTCGCTCGAGACGCTCTTGGAAACGCGCGAAGATAAAATCCTCTCCTACGGCAAGTTCAAGGAGATCACTTCCGGTTGACCGGCCCGGCGGTCGGGGAGCGTACTTGTCGATCGCACGCGATGCCGCGATTCGTTTCCTCGAGCGATGAGTCAACCGATGCGGCGATTCGCGCCCGCATCGTCACGACCGTAGCAGGCAGCGTCGACGCGCACGTAGGACACGACGGGCGCCTCGCGGTAGCGCTATCGGGCGGACGCGATTCGGTAGTCCTCCTCGACGCTCTTGCGCAGCTTGCCGCTACGCGTTCGCTCGCGCTGTTCGCGATTCACGTGCACCACGGTTTATCCAGCAACGCCAACGCGTGGGCGCAGTTTTGCGCGGCCCTGTGCCGGGCGCGCAACATCGGGTTCACAGTCTGCCGTGTCGATGTGGCTCGCGCAGGACGTCTTTCGCTTGAAGCGGAGGCACGCCGCGTTCGCTACGCGGCATTAGCCGATGCGGCGCTAAAGCAAGCGCTTTCGCACATCGCGCTGGCGCATCACCAGGACGACCAGGCGGAAACCCTCCTCCTGCAGCTCCTCCGCGGCGCCGGACCGCACGGCCTCGCAGCCATGCCGCAAATGCGGCGCGATTCGCGCCATGTCGTTTGGCTGCGACCGCTGCTCGGCATCGCGCGCAGCGAAATCGATAGCTACGCAGCGGTGCGCAAGCTCAGGTTCATCGACGATGAAAGTAATCTCGACCGGCGGTACTTGCGCAACGCACTGCGCACGACCGTGTTGCCCGCGCTCAAAGCGATCGCGCCGCAAGCCGTTCCGACACTGGCGCGAGCCGCGGCGCATCAGGGTGAAGCTGCGCTATTACTCGACGATCTGGCCGCGTTTGATGCAACTTCCGCGTTCGACGGTGCAACGCTCGAACGCGCACTGTTGCGCGGGCTGGCGCCGCATCGTGCACGCAATCTGCTCCGCTGGTTCCTGCGGCAGCACGGCTTGAGCGCGCCCTCGACCGCGCGCCTTACCGCGATGCTCGCGCAGCTCAACCACGCCCGATCCGACGCGCGGGTGACGCTCGCGCATGCCGGCACGGAAATCGGCGTGCATCACGGTCGCATCGTGGTCCATGCACCAGCGCCCCCAGCTTATTCCGTGTCCTGGGCCGGGCAAGACGTCTTGGCGCTTCCGCATGGAACGCTCGCCTTCGAGCGCACTCCCGGTCACGGTATTGCCGCCGAGCGCTTGAGCGCGGTGCCGGTCACCGTGCGCGCGCGCAAAGGAGGCGAACGGCTGCAACTCGCGTCAGGGCGACCGCGGCGCGCGCTGAAGTCAATTCTGCATGAAGCCGGCGTTCCGGAATGGCAACGCCGCGGTTTGCCGCTCTTGTTCTGCGGGGACGAACTAGCGGCCGTTCCCCATCTTGGCGTCGACATCGCGTATCAAGCGAGCGGCACCGCTTTAGGATTCACCTTGCGGTGGGAGCCGAAGCCACTGTGGCGTCCGGCTCCGATCGCAACAGAGCCGATCAGTCCGCGTAAACGCCCGCCTTGCGAATGATCGGCGTCCATTTGTCGATTTCCGCACGCAGATGTGTGCGTAAACCCTCGGGGGTGGCCTTGTTCGTCGCCACGACCTGCGAGCCCAGGTCGTTCATCCTCTGGACGAACGCCGGATCTTGGATCGCCGCCTGCAACGATGTTACGAGCTTGTCGATGACCGGCTTGGGCGTACCTTTTGGCGCATAGATGCCATGCCAGACGACGACGTCGAAGCCGGGAAGGCCCGCATCCGCAAGCGGCGGCAGATCCTTGAGCGTATCGAGGCGCGTCTTCGAGGTGACGGCGTACGCCTTCACCCGGTTGCTCGTGATGTACTGCGTCGTATTCGTCGTCTGATCGCACAGCAAATCGACCTGTCCACCCAATAGATCGTTGATCGCCGGCGCCGTGCCCTTGTACGGCACCGTCGTCATATCGGTCTGCAGCGTGCTCATCAGCAACAGGCCGCACAGGTGTGATGCCGATCCGATGCCAGCGTTCGCGAGCGTGACCTTGTCCTTGTTCGCCTTGATGAACGGCAGAAGTTCCTTCATGTCCTTCGCGGCCATGTCCTTCTTGCCGATCAACGTCATCGGTACGTCGACGACTTGCCCGACGTATTCGAAATCCTCGAGCGGCTTGAACGGAAGCGCGCGGTACAACGCCGGAGCGGTGGACATCCCGATATGCGCGAGCAGCAACGTGTAGCCGTCGGGGGAGGCGTTTTTGAGCTTGGTCGGCGCGATCGTGCCGCCCGCGCCCGGCGTGTTTTCGACAACGATCGTCTGCTTCAAATGCTTGCCCATTGCCTGGGCGAGGCTGCGCGCGACCGTATCGGTCGGACCGACGGCGGCGAACGGCACCATCAACGCAACCGGCTTCGCCGGATATTCCTGCGCAGCGGCCGTGGTAGCCGCGAGGACCAGTGCGGCGATCAATGCGATTTTGAGGCGGTACATGAGAAAACTCCTCCAGAGTTGAATGGCACGCGCGCCGGATTTTTGTGCGGTCCTGACACGCTGCTGACAATTTTAACAGGCCCCGAGATCTTTACGCGGGCATGACTCTCGCGCGTCCTGCGGGCCTACCTCGGCCTAGCGGCCCTCGGCGTCGCGCTCACTCGCACCCTCTTTGGACGCACAAGCTAGGCCGTAGCCGTTGCGTGTCGGGCGCTGCTCGGTTGCACGACGACGCGCCCTGCGGGCCTACCTCGGCCTGGCGGCCCTCGGCGCCGCGCTCACTCGCCGTGCTACAATTTTGAATTTACTTGCGGTTTCGGTTCGGAGCATGAATGGCGGTCGAACGCACTCTTTCCATCATCAAACCAGACGCTGTCGCGAAGAACGTAATCGGCGAAATCTATAGCCGTTTCGAGAAAGCCGGCCTCAAAATTGTGGCCGCGCGAATGGCCACGCTCTCGCGGGCCGAAGCCGAAGGTTTCTATGAAGTCCACAAGGAACGGCCGTTTTTCCGCGATTTGGTCGGTTTCATGACGTCCGGCGCGGTAATGATCCAGGTGCTCGAGGGCGACAACGCTATCGCCAGAAACCGGGAATTGATGGGTGCGACCGATCCCCGCGCCGCGGCTCAAGGGACGATCCGCGCCGATTTCGCGCAATCGATCGACGCCAACGCCGTCCATGGGTCCGATGGACCCGATACCGCGAAAGCCGAAGTCGCCTATTTTTTCCCCAGCCTGGCAACGTGAAGTGCCGGTGCCGGTAGTTGCATACTCGATGCCTAGCGCGATGACTAACCTGCTCGACCTCGATTGCCAAGCGCTGGCCGCTTTTTTCGCAGAACGCGGCGAGCGGCCCTTTCGCGCCAAGCAGGTATCGCGTTGGGTGCATCAACGCTTCATCGACGACGTGACCGCGATGACCGACCTCGGCAAGCCGCTGCGCGAATTCCTTGCGGCGGGCGCGATTATCCGCGGTCCGCAAGTGATCCGCGATACGATCGCCGCGGATGGGACCCGCAAGTGGTTGCTGGATGCGGGTAGCGGTAACGCCGTGGAATCGGTTTATATCCCCGAGCCGGACCGGGGAACATTGTGCATCTCGTCGCAAGCCGGTTGCGCGCTCGATTGCGCGTTCTGCTCGACCGGCAAACAAGGCTTCAACCGCAACCTGACTACCGGTGAGATCATCGGCCAACTCTGGCACGCCAATCGAACGTTGCTCGCGGACGGCGCCACGGGGCCGTGGATCCGACATGGTCGCGCGCCGATTACCAATGTCGTCATGATGGGCATGGGCGAGCCGCTCGCCAATTTCGATAATGTCGTGCCGGCGCTGACGTCGATGCTCGACGACAACGCGTACGGCCTTTCCCGCCGCCGCGTCACACTGTCCACATCCGGGATCGTGCCCATGATCGACCGGCTGCGCGACGAGTGTCCGGTGGCGCTCGCGGTATCGTTGCACGCCGGAAACAACACCTTGCGCGATCGCCTCGTTCCGATCAATCGGAAGCACCCGCTGTCCGAGCTCATGGCCGCATGTTTGCGCTATCTGGAGCGCGCGCCGCGCGATTTCGTCACTTTCGAGTATGTGATGCTCGCCGCCGTCAACGACGAGCCGCAGCATGCGCGCGAGTTGATCGACCTTGTCCGCGACGTGCCGTGCAAGTTCAACCTGATTCCGTTCAATCCGTTTCCCGGAACCGAGTTTCACACGAGCTCGCGCGCAAAAATCGTGGCTTTCCAGCAACGGTTGTCGGACGCCGGTCTGGTGACGACCATTCGCAAGACCCGGGGCGATGACATCGACGCCGCTTGCGGCCAACTCGCAGGACAGGTACAGGACCGCACCAAGCGCCGGTTGGCGACGCGCATCGCACCTGCAGTCGCTCACTGAAAGCCCCGTGTCGAGGAGATGCCCATGCGCCGCTTCGCCTGTCTGACCGTCATCCTGGCGGCGCTCGTCGCGGGGTGCGCGTCCAAACCGGCCGCTCCGCCGCAGGTAGTCCCTCCGCCGACGCCACAAGTGCAGGAAACGCCAGCTGCGACGCGCGCGCAGATTCGCGCCGATCTCGCCGCCGGTTACTACGAGCGCGGCCAGATGGAAGTCGCGCTGCAGGAGTTAAGCGAAGCAGTCAAGCTCGATCCGAGCAACCCGAAAATTTACAACGTCTATGGCCTCGTCTATGCCATGCTGGCGCAGGACCGCGACGCCGAGCTCAATTTCCGTCGCGCATTGGAAATCGCCCCTAACGACTCGGAGATCCGGCACAACTGGGGGTGGTATCTGTGCAGCCGTGGCAGGGCGCGCGAATCGATCGCCGAGTTCGACTTGGCGGTGCGCAATCCGCTTTATCGGAGTCCGGAGGTGGCGCTGACCAACGCGGGCAAATGCGCGGCGTCGGTCGGCGATAACAAACGCGCTGAAGATTATTACCGCCGGGCGCTCGCCGTCGCTCCCGCCAACGTCATTGCAGCGTATAACCTTTCGCTCCTCGTCTACAAAGAAGCGCGGCTCGACGAGGCGCGCCTCTTCATCCGGCCCGTCATGCTCCAGAACAGCCCCCCGGCCGAAGCGCTCTATCTCGGCATGTGCATCGAGCGCAAGTTGGGCGACCGCCAAGCCGAAGCCTCGTATGCATCGCAGCTGCGCAATCGCTATCCGGGCGCCGCCGAGACGAAGGCCATTCCAGGGGCGTGCGAATGACGGCGGGTTCCGACACGCTGGCCCCCGCGACGTTGCGTGACTCTTCCGGAACCGCCGGCAGCCTGCTCGCGCAAGCGCGGGAGGCGGCGGGCCTGACACCCGCGGCCGTTGCGCAGCAGTTGAAGCTTGCGCCGCGCCAGGTGAAGGCGCTGGAAGAAGATGACTTCGCACACTTGCCGGAGCGCACGTTCGTCCGCGGCTTTGTGCGGAACTATGCACGGTTGCTGCATCTTGATCCTGCGCTCGTCCTTGCGGCGTTGCCGGATGCGAATGGCGCATCGCCGCTCGACCGCTCTTCGCTTGGGGGGAGCGCGCGTGTCATAGGTGAGCTGCCTGAGTCGCCGTCCGCGCATCGGCGGCCGACCCGCTGGGCGATTCCTCTCGCGGCTATTGCCATAGTCGCCGTGACCGTGGCGTACGAATTGACGCGGCCGGCGATGGACGATCCCGTTTCAATGCCGCCGAATCCCGCCAGCGGCTCGGGCGCATCGTCCCTCACTGCGCCCGTTGCACCCGCAGCGCCGGCCGACGCGTCAGGGACAACTCTGCCCAATCCTCTACTCGCCGACCCTTTGCGAGCGCAAGCTCCCGCGGCCGGACTGGCGCTCAAACCGGATGTGTCGACGCCTCGGGGGATCGCGACGCCCCCGGCTGCACTCGTCCCGGATCCAGTCGATGCCCCCCTCATCCTCACGTATCGCGGCACGTCATGGGCGGAGGTGAAAGATCGCGGCGGCGCCATCGTGTTGTCGGCAATCGGCATCGATGGCGCGACGCACAGCATCCGCGGCTCGCCCCCGTTCGAGGTTTGGTTGGCCAACGCCGGCGTCGTCACCATGACCTATCACGGCCAGCCGGTCGACCTCACGCCGCATACCAAGCAGAACGTCGCGCGGCTCACGCTGCAGTAGGCGCCCGCTTGTCGCTCGATGCCACGTCCGCAGGGGCGCGTCACGCCAGCCTAGCGAAGCCCGGCACCGTAAGGGCCGTGCGCGGCATGAACGATGTGCTGCCGTCGGAAGCTCCCCTATGGGCGTTCCTCGAAGACACGATTCGCGATGTCTTCCGCCAATACGGCTATCGCAACATCCGCACGCCGATCGTCGAGAAGACCGAGCTCTTCGTCCGCGGCGTCGGACAGGTGACCGATATCGTCGAGAAGGAGATGTACACGTTCGACGACAGTGGGGAGAGCCTTACGCTGCGGCCCGAAGGAACGGCGCCGACGGTCCGTGCCGCGCTCGAGCACAGCCTCCTGTACGACGGTCCGCAACGGCTCTGGTACAGCGGTCCGCTGTTCCGCCACGAGCGGCCGCAAAAGGGGCGCTATCGCCAATACCATTCCTTCGGTGCGGAGGCACTCGGCTTTGCCGGCCCCGACATCGATATCGAGTTGCTGGTGATGGTCGATCGCCTGTGGCGGCGACTCGGACTGGACGATATTGCACTCGAACTCAATACGATCGGCAGCGTTGCGGAGCGGCGCGCGTTCCGCGGCCGGTTGACCGCCTATTTCGACGAGCACCAGGGTGAGCTTGACGCCGACTCGCAGCGGAGGCTCACGAGCAATCCGCTGCGCATCCTTGACAGCAAGAATCCCGCGCTGCAGCCATTGCTCGATGGCGCTCCCAAGCTTCTGGAAACGCTGGGTGATGAATCGCGCGCGCGGTTCGAAGCGGTCGCGGCGGGGCTCTCCGCGGCGCAGATTCGCTATCGCATCAATCCGCGTCTGGTGCGCGGTCTCGACTACTACAATGCAACGGTTTTCGAATGGGTGACGGGGAGATTGGGTGCGCAAAGTGCCGTATGCTCGGGCGGCCGCTACGATGGCTTGTTCGAGCAACTCGGCGGCAAACCCACGCCCGGCTGCGGTTTCGGCGTTGGCGCCGAACGCGTGGTGCTGTTGTTGCACGACGCCGGGCGCCGCTTTGACGATGTCCCACTCGCGTATGTCGTCCACGTCGGTGCGCATGCAACTGCGATCGCATCGAGCCTCGCCGAAACGCTGCGCGACAACGGCTTCGCCGTCATCGTCAACATCGATGGCGGTACCTTCAAGGCGCAGATGAAGCGAGCCGACGCAAGCGGCGCGCGGTTCGCGCTCGTGATCGGCGATGATGAAGCCGCGGCGGGAACTGTCGGCGTCAAACCGCTGCGTGGCGAAGGCGAGCAAGTTGCCGTTCCGACGATCGACCTGGCGGCGCACCTCGCACGCTGGAAGTCAGTTAGCACCGAAGGATAGAGAAGATGGCGGTCTACGACCTCGAAGAGCAGGAACGGCTGGATGAGTTGAAGGCGTGGTGGTCGCGCTGGGGCAACTTATTATTGACATTCGTCATCGTGGTCTGCGCCGTCATCATCGGCGTTCAGGGTTGGCGCTGGTGGACCGCGAAGCAGACCGACGAAGCGGCCACCCTCTATGCAGCGGTGTCGCAGGCGGCGCGCGAGAGCGATCTCCCTAAAGCCAAAGATGCGACGGCGCAACTCACCGACAAATTTTCCGGGACCGGCTACGCGCCGCGCGCCGCGCTGGTGCTCGCCAAAATGCTGTTCGACGCCAAGGATGCAGCACCGGCGAAGGCCCAGTTGCAATGGGTGATCGATCGCGCCGATGAGACCGAAATGAAGGAAATCGCACGCTATCGATTGGCCGTACTGCTTCTGGACGAAAAGCAGTACGACGAAACGCTGCGCTTGCTCGATGCCAAGCACGGCGAGCCGTTCGCGGCCGTCTACGCCGATCTGCGCGGAGACGCGCTGGTCGCGGCCGGGCGAGCCGCCGAAGCCCGCGCCGCGTATCAGACCGCGCTCGCCAAATTCGATGTCAAATCGCAGTACCGCAATTACGTGCAGGTCAAGTTAGAGGCATTGCCCGCTCCAGCGCCGGCGCAATCCGGTTCGGCCGCCCCCGTCAATGTGCCGGCCGCGGGAGCCGCAACACCTGCGCCGCCTCCAGCCGCCGGACCGGCTACCGTACCTGCCAGCCCGGCTCCGGCGTCTGGCGCGCCCAAGCAATGACCTACGTGAGTTTGGTCACGGGGGGGCGGCTGGCGCGCTGCGGCATCGCGACGATCGTGCTCGCCGCCTTCTCCGGTTGCGCGACCGTACGCGAGTACATACCGACGATTCCGCCGCCGTCATTCGGCTGGCTGTGGAGTGACAAAAAGCCGGGACCGTTGCCGGAGCTCGCCGCGTCGGTGACGGCGCGCGTGGCATGGCAGGCGACGGTCGGGAAGGCTGCGCCCGGTTTCGCGCCGGCCGTCGTGGCAGATGCCATCTACGCCGCATCATCCGACGGGACGATCGTGCGGGTCGAATCGGCGTCCGGCCGCATTAATTGGCGCATCAACGCGAATCGCCGCTTGTCCGCAGGCGTGGGCGCCGATGAGAACGTGATTGCGGTCGGCACCGACAAGGGTGACGTCGTTGCGTTCGATACGAACGGCAAGCAATTGTGGACGGCGCGCGTCTCGACCGAGGTGATTGCGCCGCCGCGCGTCGCCGAAGGAATGGTCATCGTCTTTTCCGGCGACGGAAACATTCACGCGCTCTCAGCCGCCGACGGGACGCGCAAATGGGTGTATCAGCGCGTGTCGCCGCCACTGACCGTTCGCAACTACGCCGGCGGGAGCGTCGCCCGCGGCGCGCTGTTCATGGGGACTGCCGGCGGACGGTTGCTCGCGATCGATGTCAAAACCGGCATTCTGGGGTGGGACGCAACCGTGGCAAGTCCGCGCGGCGCGACCGAGCTCGAACGCATCGCCGATGTCACGAGCCTGCCGACAATCGACGGCGGTTTGGCCTGCGCCGTGGCGTACCAAGGGCGGCTCGCGTGCTTCGAGCTCAACCGCGGCACGCTGAATTGGTCGCGCGAGGTGTCGAGCCTGTACGGTATGGTCGCGGACGGCAGCCACCTCTACGTCACCGACGAGCGAGGCGCCGTGCATGCGCTGGACAAGCTGACCGGCGCTTCGGTGTGGAAGCAGGACAAACTGGCGGCACGCAGGCCCAGCGGCCCGCAACTCATCGGCGAATACGTCGGCGTCGTCGATGTGCTGGGCTTCCTGCACGTGCTGGCGAAAGTCAATGGCGCGTACGTCGGGCGCATCGCCACCGACGGCACCGCCGCGACGTCGCAGCCGTTGGCTGTTGGCGGCAATGTGCTGTGGCTCTCCGCGGGCGGCACGCTCTTCGCGGTCACCGTCCAATAACCCGTGCTCCCCAACATCGCCCTCGTTGGCCGTCCCAACGTGGGCAAGTCGACGCTGTTCAATCGGCTCACCAAGTCGCGCAGCGCGCTCGTCGCCGATCTTCCCGGCCTCACGCGTGACCGCCATTACGGCCGCGCGCGCAGTGGCGAGCGCGCGTTTTTCGTCGTCGACACCGGCGGCTTCGAACCCGTGGCAACAAAGGGCATCCTCCATGAAATGGCGAAGCAGACGCGCCAGGCGATCGCCGAAGCCGATGTCGTTGTCTTTCTGGTCGATGGGCGCAGCGGCCTGACGGCGCAGGACGTCACCATCGCCGGTCTGTTGCGCAAATCCGGGCGTCCCGTCGTTGTCGCGGTGAACAAGGCGGAAGGTCTGCCGCCAGACCGCACCGTCGCGGAATTCCATGAGTTGGGCTTGGGCGCGCCGATCGCAATCTCCGCCGAACACGGCGAAAACGTCCGCGACATGATCGACGCCGCGCTCGACACCATCCCGCCAGGTCGATCGCACGCGGACGACCGTCATGTGGAAACTTCGCTGGACGCCGAACGTCCCGACACGATCAAGGTTGCGGTTGTCGGACGTCCCAACGTCGGCAAGTCCACGTTGGTGAACGCGCTCTTCGGCGAAGAGCGGGTCATCGCGTTCGACGAGCCCGGCACGACCCGCGACGCGATTTACGTCGACTTCGAGCGCGATGGACAGCGCTACACGCTGATCGACACTGCCGGTCTAAGGCGGCGCGGCAAGGTGTTCGAGGCCGTCGAGAAGTTTTCGGTGGTGAAGGCGCTGCAGGCGATCGACGATGCCCATGTGGTCGTGTTGGTGCTCGACGCGCAGCACGAAATCACCGAGCAGGACGCGCATCTTGCCGGCCATGTGCTCGAAGCGGGGCGCGCGGTGGTGGTCGCCATCAACAAATGGGACGGCCTCGCCAAAGAGGAGCGCGACCAAGTAAAACGCGACCTTGAGCGCAAAATGGGATTCCTCGATTTCGCCCAGCACCACTTCATTTCGGCGCGCGAGGGCCGGGGCGTCGGGGCGCTCCTGCAGTCGGTAAAGGCGGCGTTCGCAGCCGCGATGGCCCGCCTGCCCACTCCGCGCCTGACCCGGACTCTACAGCGTGCCGTCCTGCACCAGCAGCCGCCCCGGGCGGGTCTCGTCCGCCCGAAGCTGCGCTATGCCCACCAAGGGGGCGTCAACCCGCCGCTGGTGGTTATCCACGGCACTGCGCTGCATCACGTGCCGGATACTTATCGCCGTTATCTGGAACATTTCTTCACCGATGCGTTCCAACTCCGCGGAACACCCCTTAGGATAGAATTCAAGGTGGGCGTCAATCCTTACGCGGGGAGTCCCGCACGTCGCTAGCGCCTTTGGCGGCTTGAAAAACGTACAGCCAGGACCTACCTGTAGCGAAGGGCCCGCGAGACACGCGGAAACAACAACGGCGGAGCTAACATGACGACCAAGGGGCAAATCCTACAAGACCCGTTCCTAAACGCGCTGCGCAAGGAACACGTGCAGGTTTCGATCTACCTCGTGAACGGCATCAAGCTGCAGGGTCAGATCGAATCCTTCGACCAATACGTCGTGCTCTTGAAAAACACG
>Ga0183260_10002862_pt1 | contig 14108 bp, 14 predicted proteins | sample AntDrymUQ4972206_2_FD_129768 | JGI IMG/M metagenome (GOLD analysis project Ga0183260, IMG submission 129768) | Polar desert sand microbial communities from Dry Valleys, Antarctica - metaG UQ497 (22.06) (version 2) (version 2) | ecosystem: Environmental > Terrestrial > Soil > Desert | place... | reverse complement strand
TGTTGGCCGAAGGCATCGGCGGCGACGACGACGACAACCGCCTTGACGCGATCGCCACCACCACGTCGCTCCCGCGCGTAACCACCTCTCTCACGACGACCACGATTCCGGTGCCCTCGACTGTCGTCACGGTCGCGCCGTCCATCACGCCCACGACGGCGCCCTCGACGGCGACGTCGCGGAGCAGCACCGCCACGACGGCGCGGCGAACGGCGACGACCCGTTCGGCGTCCAGGACGACCGCTACGAGAGCAGCCGCCGGTCCGAACGGGCGCTTCACCGAGGTATCGGACAACTCTGCCAGCTTCACGCACAATCCCGACGGCTCCTCCAGTGCGTCCGCAACGCCGGTCTCGACCAACCCGGGCGCGCTCGTATTCAAGGTCACCACCAAGGTCCTGTCGACGTCGGGCACCACGGCGGAGGTGCGCTTTACCGTGGACCTGACGAACCAGCGCGGCCGGAGGATCACGTTCCCCGACGGGCTACGGGTGACGCTCACGATCACGCCTTCGAACGGCACGGCCTTCGCGCTCGTGTTGGATGCGAAGGAGGTCACGTTCATCGACAACGGTGAAACGATCACCGCGACCACATCCGCCCCGATCGAGGGTTACGGGAGCTACACGGTGGACGGATCGGTCGAGGTCGACTTCGGCTCGTGACTGATTCGATCGAGCCCGGCGCACCCGCCTGGTTGAGCACGAAGGACGCGTGTCAGCGCCTCGGCGTGACACTGCGCACGCTGTACCGATTCATCGACGAGGGCCGGCTTACCGCTTACCAGATGGGCCGCGTCATCCGTATCCAGGAACCGGACATCGACAAATTCATCGCTTCGGCGCGTATCGAGCCCGGCACCCTCGGCCACCTGTATCCCGACACCCGTCCGGGCCCGATCGACGGCAACGGCGTGGGTGCCAACGACGACGAGTACGCAGATCACGAGCCCGAAAACACCGAGCGCAGGCGATGAGCGACTGCCTGTTCTGCCGCATCGTCGCCGGCGAAGTCCCGTCGACAGCGGTGCACGAAGCGGAGCTCGTCTATGCGTTCCGCGACCTCGCCCCCGTGGCGCCTACGCACGTCCTCGTGGTGCCAAAGCGCCACATCGTGGGCGCGGACGAGATTGGCCCTGAAGACGGCGCCGATGTCGCGGCGATGTTCGCGGCGGCGCAGACGGTCGCCGAAGCCGAAGGCATCGCCGAACGGGGATACAGGACGGTGTTCAACGTCGGCCGGCAGGCCGGGCAAAGCGTCATGCATCTCCACCTTCACGTCATCGGTGGACGCGATCTCGCCTGGCCCCCAGGCTGACCCCAACTACGCTGGTCACCGAACGCCTCGTGCCACCTACCGCCTCCTACCTCGTGCCGGGCAACCACCTGATGGCTGCCATCGTCGGGCAGCGCGACGAGCTTCTCCGCGCCATCGAAGCGGGATTCCCCGGCACGACGATCCACGTGCGCGGCAACGAGGTTGCGATCGAAGGCGCCGACGCGGAGAAAGTCGAGCAGCTCTTCTCCGAGCTCGTCGCGCTGCTCCAGGCCGGCACCGCGCTGGATACGGCGAACGTCGGCCGCACGATCGACATGGTGAAAGCAAACGAGCGGCCGAGCGAGATCCTCACCTCCGAGGTGCTCAAGTCGGCTCGCGGGCGCAGCGTGCGACCCAAGACGAGCGGCCAGAAGAAGTACGTGGACGCCATCGCCAAGAACGTCGTCACGTTCGGCATCGGGCCTGCGGGCACCGGCAAGAGCTACCTGGCCGTCGCGCTCGCAGTACAGGCATTGCAGGCGAAGACCGTCGAGCGCATCATCCTCACCCGCCCCGCAGTCGAGGCCGGCGAGCGCCTCGGGTTCCTCCCTGGTGACATGCTCGCGAAGGTCGACCCCTATCTACGCCCCCTGTACGACGCGCTGTACGACATGCTGACGCCCGAAGGCGCGCTCAAGCTGCTCGAGCGCAACACCATCGAGGTCGCCCCGCTCGCCTACATGCGCGGGCGCACTTTGAACGGCAGTTTCATCATCCTGGACGAGGCCCAGAACACCACTCCCGAGCAGATGAAGATGTTCCTCACGCGCATCGGCTTCGGGTCGAAGGCGGTCGTCACCGGCGACGTGACCCAGATCGATTTGGCACAGGGCCGATCCGGTCTCGTCGATCTCGAACCCATCCTCAGCGGGATCGACGAGTTGAGCTTTGTCTACCTCAACGAGCGCGACGTGGTTCGGCACAAGATCGTCGCCGACATCGTGTCGGCGTACGAGCGCAAGGGCGCGCGGTAGCGATGCCCATCGAGGTTTTCGTCGCAGACGAGCAGACCGACCGCCCCGTCGAGCCCACGCGGTGGGCAGACCTGGCGCGCGCGGTTCTCGCGGCCGAGAAAGTGCGCAGCGGAGCGGAGCTGTCGGTCCTGTTCGTCGACGAGGCGACGATCGCGGAGCTGAACGACCGCTTCCTCGGCAAGAGCGGACCCACCGACGTGCTCGCGTTCCCGATCGACGACGAGCCTGACGAGCCGGGGCGTTCGCCGGACGCCGGCGGTCCTGCGCCGGGGCGCGAGCCGCCCGAGCCCGCGGACCTCCCGATGCTGCTCGGCGACGTGGTGATCTGCCCGGCGGTAGCGCACCGTCAGGCGCCGGAGCACGCCGGCACCTACGAGGACGAGCTCGCACTGCTGCTCGTGCACGGGATCCTGCATCTGTTGGGAATGGATCACCTCGACGAAGCGGAAGCCGAGGCAATGGAGAGTCGGGAGCGGGAACTGTTGGCGCAGTTCCACAAACCGTCGTGAACTCCACCGACACCCTGATGATCCTCGTGATCGTCATGCTGATCGTCTTCGCCGGCTTCCTGGCCATGGCGGAAACCGCGGTGACGCGCATCTCCCGGCACAAGGCCACCGTGCTCCTCGAGGAAGGTCGCCGCGGCGCAAGGCAACTGCGGCACATAACCGACCATCCCGAGCGCTACATCAACCCCGTGCTCCTGCTCGTGCTCATGTCGCACCTGATCGCCGCGACCCTGGTCGGTTTCCTCGCGTCGCGCCTCGTCGGGCCGGTGGGCGGGGCTCTGATCGCGATCGGCGAGATCATCGTGATCTTCGTGTTCGCGGAGGCGGCACCCAAGACTTGGGCGGTGCAGCACGCCGACCGAGCTGCGCTCCTCGCCGCGCCGTTCGTCAAGGTCATCGCCGACTTTCCGCCGGTGCGGATGCTCTCGCTCGGGTTGATCGGGCTGTCGAATGTCGTACTGCCTGGCAAGGGGCTCAAGCAGGGCCCGTATGTGTCCGAGGAAGAGCTGCTGGCGATGGCTGACGCCGCCGCCGACGACGAAAGCATCGAGCAGGAGGAGCGCGAGCTCATCCGCTCGGTGTTCGAGTTCGGCGACACCGTGGCCCGCGAGGTGATGGTGCCTCGCCCGGACATCCGGGCGGTCGACGCGTCGCAACGCGTCGAGGAGGTTATCGACGTCGCATTGCGCGAGGGGTACTCGCGGATCCCGGTGTACGAGGAGCGTGTCGACAGCCTTCTCGGCGTGGTCTTCACGAAGGACCTGCTCCGCGCCGAGCGCGAGGGCCGCGCCGACATGGAGGTAAGGATTCTCGTGCGCGATGGCATGTTCGTGCCCGAGAGCAAGCCCGTCGCTGAGCTCATGCGGGAAATGCAGAAGCGCAAGCTGCACATGGCGTTCGTGCTCGATGAATACGGCGGTACTGCAGGGCTCGTCACGCTCGAGGACCTGATCGAGGAACTCGTCGGCGAGATCACCGACGAGTACGACGTCGAGGAGGCGCCGGTCGAGCATCTCGATGACGGATCCGTGCGGGTCAACGGTCGCATGCCCGTCGACGAGGTCAACGAACTGCTGCACTGCGAGTTGCCCGAGGGGGACGACTGGGAGACGGTCGCCGGGCTCGTGTTCAACCGGCTGGGACACGTCCCGCTCGACGGCGAGAGTGTGGAGGTCGACGGTCACCGCCTGGTCGCCGAACGCGTGCAGGGTCGTCGCATCGGACGTGTGCGCATCGAGTCGCTCAAGACTCCTGTTCTCGGCGACGACGACGCGCCGAACGAAGACGACGGGTAGCCGATGCGCTCCGGGTTCGCGACGCTGCTCGGACGGCCGAACGTCGGGAAGTCGACGCTCCTCAACCGGATGCTCGGGGAAAAGGTGTCGATCGTCTCCAACAAGGTGCAGACGACGCGCCGCCCCGTGCGGGGGGTGCTCCACCGCGATGACTTCCAGATTGTCTTCGTCGACACGCCAGGCATCCACAAGCCGCGCACGCTCCTCGGGGAGCGCCTGAACTCGTTCGCCGCCGAGTCCACCGAGGGGGTCGACGTGGTTCTGTTCATGATCGACGCCACCGCGCCAATGGGCCGCGGCGACCGGTTCGTCGCGGAAATGGTTCCGAAGGAATCGCTCCTCGTGCTCAACAAGATCGACCGGGCGGGTGACGCGCAGGTTCTGGCGCAGCTCGCAGCGGCGGCCGAGTTCGGGCTCTCCGAGTACTTCCCGGTGTCGGCGCGCACGGGTCGCGGCGTCAACGAGCTCGTCGACGCGATCGTGCAGCGCCTGCCCGAGGGTCCCGCGTTGTACCCGGCGGACATGATCACGGACACGCCAGAGGAGGCCTGGGTGGCCGAGCTGGTGCGCGAGCAGCTGTTGCACGTGATGCGCGAGGAGGTCCCGCACTCCGTTGCCTGCCGGGTCGCGGAGTGGGAGTGGCCGCACGTGAAGGTCGAGATCCTGGTCGAGCGCGATTCCCAGAAGGGCATCGTCATCGGCAAGAACGGCGAGGTGCTCAAGGCGGTCGGGATCGCCGTGCGCGCGCAGCTCCCCCCGGGCGCGTTCATCGAGCTCGTCGTGAAGGTCGAGAAGGACTGGCAGCGCCGCGCTCATTCGCTCGACCGGCTCGGCCTCTGATGCGCTTCGTCGTTCTCGGCGCCGGTGCGGTTGGAGGAGTCCTCGGCGGGTTGCTGGCCGAGGCCGGTCACGACGTGACCCTCGTCGCCCGAGGCGAGCACTTGGCCGCGTTGCAGAGCGACGGGCTGACGATCGAGTCCGCCGACCGTGTCGTGACGCTGCCGGTGCCGGCTTGCGCCGACGCCGCGGGTGCGGGCGCGGCGGAAGCGGACGTCGTGCTGTTGTGCGTGAAGAGTCAGGACACCGCTGGAGCGCTGGCGTCACTCGTGGCCGCGGGCGGGCGCGACGTGCCGCTGGTGTGTGTCCAGAACGGCATCGCCAACGAACCCGCCGCGCTGCGAACGATGTCGTCGGTGTACGGCGTGTGCGTCATGTTCCCGACGAGCCACCTGACGGCAGGGGTCGTGCAGCAGAACTCGGCGCCGGTGCCCGGCCTACTCGACATCGGCCGCTATCCCGATGGCGTCGACGACACCGCGACGCGCATAGCGGAGGCATTCCGATCGGCAGGGTTCCGCAGCGACCCACGCCCCGACATCATGCGCTGGAAGTCGACGAAGCTGCTGATGAACCTCGGCAACGCCGCGCAGGCGCTGTGCGACAACGTCGAGGGCCTGGGTGACGTTGTGCGGCTGGCGCGTTCCGAGGGCAAAGCCGTGCTCGATGCCGCCGGGGTGGCCTACGTCAGCGACGCGGACGACAAGGCGCGGCGAGGCGACCTCCTGAACGTGCGACCGATCGGCGACCAAGCGCGCGGCGGGGGATCGTCGTGGCAGAGCCTCGTGCGCGACACCGGCGCCATCGAGACCGACTACCTCAACGGCGAGATCGTCCTACTCGGCCGGCTGCACGGCGTGCCTACGCCGATGAACGACGTACTCCAGCGCCTCGCCTCCGACGCCGCCGCCGAGCAGAAGCGCCCCGGCGCCCACACGCCCGCTGAACTCCTCGCCCTCGCCCAGTAGCTAGTGCTTGAGGAACTCGGCGACTTCTTCGCGTTCTTTCGTGCGCCGCATCGGCGGGAGGGCGCGGATGAGATCCCACCGGTAGTTGGCGGTAGCCAGCCGTGAGTCGAGGACGGCAACCACGCCGCGGTCGTCGCTCGTCCGGATGAGTCGGCCGGCGCCTTGGGCGAGCATGGTCGCGGCGCGCGGGAGGTCGATGACGCGGAAGGCGGCTGGTCCTGCCTGCTCGCGGCGCGCTTGCTGCAGCGGCTCGTCCGGTCGCGGAAACGGCAGCCGGTCGATCGTCACCACCGACAGCGTGCGCCCGGGCACGTCGACGCCCTGCCAGAAACCCATCGTCGCGAACAGGCAGGCGGCTTCCTCCGCCGCGAATCGCTCGACGAGCTTCGGCTTCGGCAGTTCGCCCTGCGCCAGGATCGGCACGTCCACCCGCGATGCGACCGCTTCCGCCGCCCCCTGCATCGACCGCCAGGAGGTGAACAGCGCGAGCGTGCGGCCGCCGGCGGCTCCGATCAGAAAGGCGAGCTCGTCGTGCAGCGCGTCCTCGTATCCCGCGGCGCGCGGCTCGGGCATGTGGGTTGCGCAGTACAGCAGCGCCTGCTCGCCGAAGTCGAACGGGCTCCCGACGTCGCGTATCTCGTGGCCGTCGGCGGGGAGGCCGATTCGCTGAGGAAGACCGGCGGGGATCGTGGCGCTCGTGAGGACCGCGGTCACCTCGGGCCATACCTTCTCGGCGAGCGCGCCGGCGACGTCGATGGACGCGAGCTTGAGCACGGGTGCATGCGCGGGGCCTTCGACCCAGCGAACTCGTCCGGCTCCGGGGTCGCGCAGCAGGTCGAGATCGCCCTGCAGGTGTCCGCCGGTCTGCTGTGCCCGCGTCCGAGCAGGATCGTCGGGGCTGCCCTTGATCGCCCGCAGCAGCGACTGCACGCGCGTCGCCGCGGTGGTGAGCGACCCGGTGATCTCCTCCGGCCCGGCTGGCGGCAGGCGCTTGTTCGCCCACGGCGCGAGCGCGCGCTCGAGTGCATCGCCAGCGTTGAACACGTCGTCGAGCACCTCGCCGTCTTCAGGACCGACGTGGCGACGAGCCAGGCGCACCAGCGACGAGAATCTTCCCGCGCTCATCTCGACGCCGAGGGCGTTCGCGACGATGTCCTCGAGCTCGTGGGCCTCGTCGAACACCACGACGTCGTGCTCCGGCAGCACGTGGCCGCCGCTGGCGATGTGCGCGCCGTACAGATGCGTGTTGACGACGACGACGTCGGCCACCTCCGCAGCGTTCCGCGCTTTCTCGGCGAAGCAGTCGTCGGACGCCGGGCACTTCGCCGCGCCGGGGCACTCCATCCCCGACACGCTCACGGCCTGCCACGCGCGCGGTGACGGTTCGAACGGCGCGTCGGCGCGGTCGCCACTTTTGGCGGTCTTGCCCCACGTGACCAGGCGGATGATCTCGCGCCCGAGGTTGCCGACGGTGTCGACCTCTTCGAGGCTGAGCTGCCCGTCGCCGCCGGACACCTCACGCGCCCGCTGCACGCAGAGGTAGTTCGAGCGTCCTTTGAGCACCGCGAACGTAAAGCGGTCCGGCATCGCCTTCTGGAGGAACGGGAGGTCCTTGCCGGCCAGCTGATCCTGGAGCGCCTTCGTGGCGGTGCTGACAACGACCTTCCCGCCCGACATGATCGCCGGCACGAGATACGCGAGCGACTTTCCCGTGCCAGTACCCGCCTGGACCACGAGGTGGCGACGCCCGTCGATGGCCGCGGCCACGTCGACGGCCATCTGCACCTGCCCGTCGCGCACCTCGCCGCCGCGGGGGAGCCGAGCGATGGCGTGCGCCAGGGCAGAGGTGAGCTCGTCGGCCATGGCCCGAAGCAGGGTACCGGGAGGGTGTGGCTGATCCGGGCATCGGCGAAAACCGATTGACGCCCGGTGGCGGCAGCCGCATCATCGTCGGTCGATGGCTGGGACCCCGGAGGAACAATCGAGCTCGCTACGCGCGCTGCTGCGCACGTCGCGGGGAGGGGTCCGCCTCGCGTGGGACGCCACCCCGTCGGGCGTCGTGAGCATGACCATGTTCACGATGTTCACGTCTGCCTTCGCCCCGGTGGCGATCTGGCTCACGAAAACGGTGGTCGACCGGGTTGCCGACCCGGGCGTGACCACCGCCGCGCTCGTTCCCGGCCTGCTGGCCGTCGGCATCGTCGCCGCCTTGAACCGCGTCGCGTCGCTGCTGCTGAACAACGAGGCGATGAACTTCATCGAAACGCTGAGTCAGGGCGCGACCGAGCGCTTCCTGGCCCACGCCGCGATCGTGGACCTGGCCACTTTCGAGGACCCCGCGTTGCTCGATCGCATGGACCGGGCCGCCGAGGGGATGAACTACCGGCCCGCGAACCTGGTGATGGCGCTGGTGTCGGTCCTCGCCTCATTGGTCGGGTTGACCGGCACAGCCGGAGTGCTACTCGCGCTCGACCCGATCCTGCTGCTGCTCGCGGCGATCTCGGTGCTGCCCGTGTTCTTCGTGCAGCGGGTAACCAACCGGTGGATCTACGCGATGCGCTTCGACCTGAGCGAGGACCTGCGTGAGCGCTATTACTACCGCAACCTCATCGTCACCGCCGAAGCCTCCAAGGAAGTGCGCGCGGCCAACCTCGGGGGGCTCGTCGTCGACCGCTACCGCGCGCTGCATTCCGCGCAACGGGTGAAGCAACGCGCGCTGTACCGCCGGGCGAGCAGGCTCGCGGCCGCGGCTGGCGTCCTCAGCGGCATCCTCACGGCGAGCGGCTACATCCTCGTCGCGTCGCGCGGCTCCGGAGGAGGCTTCACGCCCGGCACCATGGCCGCGGTGATCGCCGCCATGGCGTTGGTGTCGACCACGGTCTCAGGGCTCACCGCGTCCATGGCCAACATCGACCAGCACGCGGTGTTCCTGTCCGACTACTTCGCGTTCCTCGCTATCGAACCCAAGGTCGTCGCGCCCGCGCGCCCCACGGCGCTCCCACCCGCGCTGATCGACGGTGTCGAGTTCGACCGCGTGACCTTTCGCTACGAAGGGTCGGCCGAGCCTGTGCTCCACGACGTTTCGCTGCACGTGAAGCCCGGCACGATGCTGGCTCTCGTTGGCGAGAATGGAGCGGGCAAGACCACGATGATGAAGCTGCTCCTGCGCCTCTACGACACCACCGAGGGCGCGGTGCGCGTGGGCGGTGTCGACGTGCGGGAGGTCGACCCGGGCGAGCTGCGGTCCCGCATCGGTGTCCTGTTCCAGGACTACGTCAACTACCAGCTGACCGTGCGCGAGGCCGTCGCGCTCGGTCGCCCCGAGCGCGACATCGACGACGATGTCATCTGGGACGCGCTCGAGCGCGCCCGGGCGACCCACGTCGTGAAGGGCATGCGGAACGGTCTCGACTCGCGGCTCGGGCGCTGGTTCACCGACGGTCACGAGATCTCCGGTGGCCAGTGGCAGCGACTGGCCCTGGCGCGCCTCATCTACCGCAACGCCGACATCTGGGTGCTCGACGAACCGACGTCCGCGCTCGATCCCGAAGCCGAGGCCGCGATCTTCGGCGAGCTCCGTGAGCAACTCGCCGACCGCATAGGCATCGTCATCTCCCACCGCTTCTCCACCGTGCGCATCGCCGATCACATCGCGGTGGTCGACGCCGGCCGGGTGCTCGAGTACGGGTCGCACGATGACCTGGTGCGCGCCGGCGGCCGGTACGCGGGGCTGTTCGAGCTACAGGCGGCCGGCTACCGCTAGGAGACTGTTGAAGAACTACCAGCACACGCCGGCGCGCGACGACTACCGGGCTGTGACCTCCGTGGTCGCGCCCCGCCGCGAAGTCGGCGGACCATTCTTCAACAGCCTCCTAGGCGGCGGCCCTACCGCGGTACGGTCGGCGTGGTGGCCGACTTCCCTTCTGATCTGAAGCCAGAGCCCATCCCGCGTCATATCGCGTGCGTCATGGACGGCAACGGGCGCTGGGCCACCCAGCGGGGTCTTGCCCGCACCGAGGGCCACGCCGCCGGCGAGGAAGCGCTGTTCGACGCCGTCGAGGGAGCACTCGACCTCGGTGTGAAGTGGCTCACCGTCTACGCCTTTTCGACCGAGAACTGGAAGCGCCCGGTCGACGAGGTGCGTTACCTCATGGGGTTCAACGAGGGGATTCTCACGCGCCGTCTCGACGAACTGCACGGTCGCGGCGTGCGGGTCACCTTCGCCGGGCGGCGCGACTGGCGCGTCCCCAAACGGCTCCTTCGCCGGATGGACGAGGCGGTCGAGAAGACCAAGCGCAACCGCGTGATGACCCTCACGATCGCGTTCAACTACGGCGGCCGCGCCGAGATCGTCGACGCGGTCCGGCGTCTGGTCGACGACGGCGTACCTGCCCGCAAGATCGACGAGCGCGCGATCGCGGCGCGCCTCTACCTCCCCGAGATGCCCGACCCCGATCTGGTCGTGCGCACATCGGGGGAGTTCCGCATCTCGAATTTCCTGCTGTGGGAGCTGGCGTACTCCGAGCTGGTGTTCACACCTGTGCTGTGGCCGGACTTCCGGCGCCAGCACCTCTTCGACGCGGTGCGTGAGTTCCAGGAGCGGGACCGGCGCTTCGGTGGCACGCGGTAGGGCGAGATGCCGGGTCTGTATCGCGACAAGGCGGTCGTCATCCGCGCCATCAAGCTCGGGGAGTCCGACCGCATCCTCACGCTGCTCACCGAAGCGCACGGCAAGGTGCGGGCGGTCGCCAAGGGAGTTCGCAAGACGACGAGCCGCTTCGGCGCGCGACTCGAACCCACGACCCATGTCGCCGTGCAGCTCTACGAAGGACGCGAGCTCGACACGATCACCCAGGCCGAGGCGCTCGACCACTTCAGCGCGGTTCGCGCCGACCTCCATCGGTGGGGCAGGGCGACGACGATGCTCGAGGCGGCCGAGCACATCGCGCAGGAGCGAGAGCCGAACCCGCCTCTGTACCGGATGGTGGTCGGCGCGTTGCGATCGCTTGACGGTGAGGACGCTCCGCTCGTGCTCGCGGGATTTCTCTGGAAGTTGCTGTCGCTCGAGGGCTACCACCCACAGCTCAACGAGTGCGTCACGTGCGGCTCAAGGGAGGATCTCGTCGCCATGGACTTCGACGGCGGCGGCGTTCTTTGTCGTTCGGACCGGCGCGGCACGGCCGTGAGCGGCGAGGCGATCGCCCTGATGCGGCGACTGCTCGGGGGCGATCTCGTGACCGCACTGCGCGAGCCCGCCAGCGCGGCGACGGCCGAGGCCGAAGCCCTCGCCGTCGCCACGGTCGAGCACCACGTCGAGCGGCGCCTCCGCGCCGTCCGCACACAGCTCTGAGATCGCAGACCCTTCGCGACCCGAACCTGTCATGAAAACGCGGCAGGAGAGGCGCAAATCCATGACGGGTTCGGGAGGGGGCGCCAGTACGATCCCCCGATGGCAGCGGACCTCATGGAGTCGATCGTCAACCTGTGCAAGCGGCGCGGGTTCGTCTTCCCGTCGGCTGAGATCTACGGCGGGTTCCGCTCGACCTACGACTACGGCCCGCTCGGCGTGCTCATGCTGCGCAACGTCAAGGAAGCGTGGTGGCGGTCCATGGTCCAGTGTCGCTCCGACGTCGTCGGCATCGACGCATCGATCCTGTCGCCGCCCGCAGTGTGGGAAGCGAGCCAGCACCTGGCGACGTTCACGGACCCGCTCGTCGACTGCCGCAAGTGCCAGTCACGCTTCCGCGAAGACCAGCTACCGGCGGATCGCGTCTGCCCCAGCTGCAAGGCACAGGACGAGTTCACGGAGGCCAAGCCATTCCACCTGATGTTCAAGACACACGCCGGTCCCGTCGAGGAAACGGGCGCAGTTTGTTACCTGCGACCGGAGACTGCGCAGGGGATGTTTCTCAACTTCGCCAACGTCCAGACGACCACGCGCAAGAAGCCGCCGTTTGGGATCGCGCAGGTCGGCAAGAGCTTCCGGAACGAGATCACGCCGGGCAACTTCGTGTTTCGCACGCGCGAGTTCGAGCAGATGGAGATGGAGTTCTTCGTCCCGCCCGACGAGGCGACCACGTGGTTCGAGTACTGGGTCAGCGAGCGGTTCGAGTGGTACGTCGGGCTCGGTATGCCGAGTGACTCGCTGCGGCTGCGCCCCCACGACGAAGAGGAGCTGTCGCACTACTCGTCGGCCACGACCGACGTGGAGTTCATGTTCCCGTGGGGCTGGGGCGAGCTCGAGGGCATCGCCAACCGCGGTGACTTCGACCTGACGCAGCACTCGACGCACTCAGGGGAGAAACTCGAGTACTTCGACCAGGGCACGGGGGAGCGTTACGTGCCGCACGTCGTCGAACCGGCGGCAGGCGCAACGCGCACGATGATGGCTTTCCTGATCGCGGCCTACGCCGAGGACGAGGTCGGCGGCGAGGCGCGCACGGTGTTGCGACTGCACCCGCGCCTGGCTCCGTACAAGGTCGCCGTCCTGCCGCTCTCGAAGAAGGACACGCTCACACCGACGGCGCAGGAGGTGCTTGCGCTCCTCCAGCCGCACTGGATGTGCGACTACGACGAGACGCAGTCGATCGGCAAGCGGTACCGCCGCCAGGACGAGGTGGGCACGCCCATGTGCGTGACGGTCGACTTCGACTCCCTCGAAGACCGCGCCGTCACTGTCCGCGACCGCGACACCACCGAGCAGGTACGGGTCCCCATCGCGGAGCTCGTCGACACCGTCCGCACCCGCCTCGGCTTCTGATCGAGCCTTGGACCGTTCCTGGCGCGCCATTCCGCGCATATCGCGGAAAACCGCGTCAAGAACGAGTTGAGCCGCTGACCTTCACTCGGAAAGGAGTTCCGCGGTGTCGCCGAGCCTGATCGTCCCGGGGGCGTCGACGGTCAAGTAGATGCCGAGGTAGTTCTCGTGCAATCCGACGAGGGCGTCGAACATCTCGGGTTGCGACGCCAGCGGTTGTCCCTCGTCGCCGCCCAGTTGGGCGCGCATCGGCATCGCACAACGGATCGTCTTCATCATTGCGCCGAGCGTCACGTCGCCGATCGTGATCTGGTTTCCGCACCAGCTGTCCTCGGAGAACGGCTCACCCGACGCGGTCTCGATGACGATGTTCGGACGGAAGCGCCGGACGTCCCAGTCGAACTGCGGTGCCTCTCGCTTTGCATGCGCGAGGGTCGCAGTGGAGACGATGTGCGCGGCGGCCAGGTCGAGCAGCGTCGACCTGGGTGCGGGGATGTCGATCGTCGGCGTCCCCGAGTCGAGCGGTCCGAAGTTCATCTCATAGGTCACCTGCTCACCGGTGCCCGCGCGTGCGATCGCGACCGGTACGCCGAGCCACTCGCTAATCCGCGCCGTCGCATCGGGTTCGGCGAACGCGATTGACGTCCCGTCCTCCAACTCGACACGGTCGGCGTAACCGATTGCGGTCAGCAAATCCTTGTGGCGCTTAGCGCTCAAGAGCTTGCCGGTCTCGGTGTTCAAGAATCCGACGACCCGGTCGCCGGCGAAGCCGAGTGTCCCGGCATCGAGCGAATCGACGCGGTGGCCCTGCGCGGACTTCACCGGGTACTGCCAGAGATCGACGACAGTTCCCAAGGCACCGGACACACGGGCACGCTACCGAGCCATGCTGAGTCCGGCCGGCACCCTCACGCAGCCCCTACGGGCGATCCTGCTGGTCGCGAGCTTTGGCAGCGAAGGCCAGTGCAAACACACCGGCGACGAGCACAGGAAAGCCGATCGAGGACAGCCCCAGGATGCCGAGAGGGAACAAGATCGCGCCCGACGCCGTGATTGCTTCGGTTCGCCGGGGTAGGGAGCGCACCGCTGCGTACACCGCCAACGCTGCAGCCACGATCAGGCCGCCAAGGAACCACGATGTCGGTCTGTCGCCTTGATCATCCATCAGCCGCACGTAACCGAACGCGACGGAAACCGCGGTGGTTGCGACCCCCACCGGAACCAAGTCCCATCGATTCTCGCCTGCGCTCGTCTGTCTCACCTGACGCTCATGCTGGCGGATCTGGATCCCTCCTGCACGCCCAATCGCCGCACGCTCGACCGCGTCTGGGGTTCCCGGAACCCCCTGCGTTCCGGGAACGCAAGCTCGGCCTCGACCGCGGATTCTCTGTGCGGTTTCACTGCCGGCAGGGAGGCGACATCGTCCGTTAGCAATCACCCGGCGGTTCGGG